>Ga0154449_1065_pt1 | contig 24924 bp, 28 predicted proteins | sample RifGroC2_FD_105642 | JGI IMG/M metagenome (GOLD analysis project Ga0154449, IMG submission 105642) | Pelobacteraceae bacterium GWC2_58_13
CTAGCGCCATTCCCATGTGTCCACTATTTTTTCTTATTACAAAAATTTTGGAGAAAATACCGAGAGGAACCTGTTCATGCAACAGTGGGAAGTCGAGATGGTAGAACTGGAGCGGATTCGGCGCGAGGCGCTGTGCATTCTCATCCGGCACGGACTGGGTACCTGCCAGCAGGCCGGCCCGCAACGGAACATTCTCCTCCCCGAATCGCGGGTGGCCTGGGCCACCATCGCCAACGAACTGGCCAAGGTGGGGTACCGGCTCGTCCCCCCGGCCGAATACGCCGGGGCCCAAGGCAAAACCACCGACGAGGTTACGGCTCTGATGGAAAAAGAAGGAACGCTGTTCGCCCTCTGCTACGGCGATTTATGCCTCGTGCCGATGCCGGAGAGGGAGGTGGTTCTGCCGGAGATCGAGGGGTAAAGGACACCAAAAGAGGGTCAACTTGTTGCGGGAATTCCAACCGGTCGGGGAGGTTGCCCGGTCGCTCAGCGACAGGCAATAAATCGGGAAGGGTCTTTTCAAATCACTCTTTTAATTTATCTTCCAGCAAACGGATTTCCTCTTCCAGCACCTCAGACTTCGCTCGCAATTCGTCACGGCCATCCTTGGTAATGATAGTGATGGCCTTATTTCCAGTCATTGGGCAAATGGGCGCATTTTCTTCAATTCTTTCCATGTCGGCAGTAATGTCATCTATCGCTTTTTGGTATGCTGCCAGCTCGGCCATTTTGTACTCAAGCTCTTCACGATATTCGGCATTTGCTTTGAGAACTGGCAAAGACTTGTCTTTAAAAATTTTGAAGACCCGGCTTGACTGTTCCGGATTCCCGTAAATTAAAGCACCCAGTACTATCCCCAGAACAATCAACCTTTTCATGACCACCCTGCTCCAGTTTATTCCGGCATAACATAAAAATGTTCCCGGCACCTGACTCTATTCTATTTCCGGCAACTCATCAGTTTACTCTTCCCGGTCCGTGAATGACTCAGTTCGACGTGCGGGAAGATTTTTTTCAGATGCTCGCCGTCGCCCATGAATTCGCGGGCGTCCTTCGACCCCAGGGTCAGCATCCGGATGCGGAAGGGCTCGTCCCCCCGGCCGAATACGCCGGGGCCCAAGGCAAAACCACCGACGAGGTTACGGCTCTGATGGAAAAAGAAGGAACGCTGTTCGCCCTCTGCTACGGCGATTTATGCCTCGTGCCGATGCCGGAGAGGGAGGTGGTTCTGCCGGAGATCGAGGGGTAAAGGACACCAAAAGAGGGTCAACTTGTTGCGGGAATTCCAACCGGTCGGGGAGGTTGCCCGGTCGCTCAGCGACAGGCAATAAATCGGGAAGGGTCTTTTCAAATCACTCTTTTAATTTATCTTCCAGCAAACGGATTTCCTCTTCCAGCACCTCAGACTTCGCTCGCAATTCGTCACGGCCATCCTTGGTAATGATAGTGATGGCCTTATTTCCAGTCATTGGGCAAATGGGCGCATTTTCTTCAATTCTTTCCATGTCGGCAGTAATGTCATCTATCGCTTTTTGGTATGCTGCCAGCTCGGCCATTTTGTACTCAAGCTCTTCACGATATTCGGCATTTGCTTTGAGAACTGGCAAAGACTTGTCTTTAAAAATTTTGAAGACCCGGCTTGACTGTTCCGGATTCCCGTAAATTAAAGCACCCAGTACTATCCCCAGAACAATCAACCTTTTCATGACCACCCTGCTCCAGTTTATTCCGGCATAACATAAAAATGTTCCCGGCACCTGACTCTATTCTATTTCCGGCAACTCATCAGTTTACTCTTCCCGGTCCGTGAATGACTCAGTTCGACGTGCGGGAAGATTTTTTTCAGATGCTCGCCGTCGCCCATGAATTCGCGGGCGTCCTTCGACCCCAGGGTCAGCATCCGGATGCGGAAGAGGAATCTGATCAGCGGCTTCTGGGGAACTTCGTGCTCCATGAGCAGCACAACGCCGTCGGGCTTTATCACTCGTTTCATTTCGTGCAGGGCCTTTTGCCGGGTTTCGCCCTTCAACTCGTAGAGGGCATGAGAGCAGCTCACGGCGTCGAAACTGTCGTCGGCAAACGGCAGCTTCGCCGCATCCCCTTCGATGAAAACGACCCGGCCGGCGCGGTTTTTCTCCCGGGCCCTGCGCAGCATGCCGTGAGAAAAATCGGTGCCAATGATGGCCGAGGCTTCCGGATGGCGCTCGGCGAAGGTTAAAACCACCGATCCGGTTCCGCAGCAGATATCCAGAATCCGGGCGCCGGGTTTGTGCTCCAGGTGGGCCGCGTTGACCAGAAAACCACGCGTATCGTCTTCGTCCTGCCGCGAGTGCATGCGGATGAAGGCGTCGTAGAAATGGGAAAAGATATCGTAATACTTGCGTCGTCCCGTTCTCATTTGAGTCATGGCGGATCTATTCCTTCGATTAATTAAAAGTAGGAGACACATCGCAACCCAATAGGCCTTATCCCCCGACGATCCGGAACACCCGATCCGCGTTCCAATAGATCAGGACAGCGGTGAGCAGCCAGGCCCCGATGGCGATGGAAAAACTGGTAAAAATATCGAATTTGCCCAGGGCGAAATAGAGGCACAACAGAAACACCAGGACCGTCGGCAGGCCCAACAGGCTGTAGCCGATCATCGTTCGAACGGCGTCCTTGCCTTGTTCGGAAATCAAAAAATAATAGCCGACCAGGGTGACGGCGGGAAACAGCACGGCCAGCCCGGCAAGTTGCGGGTATTTCGATTTTCCCAGCAGGCAGATGACGACGATCATCGCCCCGCCGACCACGAACCGGATGACATGCTCCATGGAATAAATCCTTATAAGTGTTGGAATTACAGACGGGTCATTCCCAGTCGAGAATGACCTTGCCCGACTGGCCGGAGCGCATCACCTCGAACCCTTGTTCAAAATCGTCGATGGCGAAGCGGTGGGTGATCATCGGCTGCAAATTAAGACCGGCCTGCACCAGGCTGGCCATCTTGTACCAGGTCTCGAACATCTCGCGACCGTAAATCCCCTTGAGGGTGAGCCCCTTGAAAATGACCTTGTTCCAGTCGATGGCCATCTCTTCGGGAGGAATGCCGAGCAGGGCGATTTTGCCGCCGTGGTTGATGGTTTCGAGCATCTGCCGAAAGGCCGAGGGGGCGCCGGACATTTCCAGGCCAATGTCGAACCCCTCGGTCATGCCCAGTTGCGCTTCCACTTCGGGGAGCGATTCGCGGTCAATGCGCACCGTGCGGGTGGCGCCGAGCCGCGCCGCCAGATCCAGGCGGTAGGAGTTGACGTCGGTGATGACCACGTGCCGGGCGCCGGCATGGCGGGCCACCGCCGCGGCCATGATGCCGATCGGTCCGGCGCCGGTGATGAGCACGTCCTCCCCCACCAGGTCGAAGGAGAGGGCGGTGTGCACGGCATTGCCGAAGGGATCGAAAATGGCGGCCAGCTCGTCGGAGATGCCGTCGGGCAGCTTGAAGGCGTTGACCGCCGGCAGCACCAGGTATTCGGCAAAGGCACCGGAGCGGTTGACTCCGACGCCGACGGTATTGCGGCACAGGTGGCGGCGGCCGGCCCGGCAGTTGCGGCAGTGGCCGCAGGTGACGTGCCCTTCGCCGGTGACCCGGTCGCCGATTTCGAAGCCGCTGACTTCCTGGCCGATGCCGGCGACCACGCCGGCGTATTCGTGGCCGACGATCATCGGCACCGGGATGGTCTGCCGCGCCCAGTCATTCCAGTTGTAGATGTGCACGTCGGTGCCGCAGATGGCGGTCTTGCGGATCTGGATCAGCAGATCGTTGTGACCGACCTCGGGAATCGGCGCCCGATCCAGCCAGAGTCCCGGTTCCCGTTTGAGCTTGGCCAGGCTTTTCATGGTCCCGCCGGTCATCGGATCACCCCCAGTTCGCGGCCGACCCGGGTAAAAGCATCGATGGCGGCAGCGAGCTGTTCGCGGCTGTGGGCGGCGGACAGCTGGGCGCGGATGCGGGCCTGCCCTTTGGGCACCACCGGGAAGGAGAAGCCGACCACGTAAATTCCCTCGTCGAGCAGACGTTCGGCCATCTTCGCGCTCAGGGCCGCGTCGCCGATCAGGATCGGGATGATCGGATGATCGGCACCAGCCAGACGGAACCCGGCCGCCGCCATCCGCTCGCGAAAATATCGGCTGTTATCCAGCAGCCGCGCCCGTAGCGCATCCCCCTGTTCCAGCATTTCCAGCACTCGAAGGGAGGCGTACACCACCGGCGGGGCGAGGGCGTTGGAAAAGAGGTACGGCCGGGAGCGCTGGCGCAGCCACTCGATCAGCTCCCGGCGGCCGGCGGTGTAGCCGCCGCCGGCGCCGCCGAGGGCTTTGCCGAGGGTGCCGGTGATGATGTCGATCTGCCCGAGCACCTGGCGGTACTCGTGGGTGCCCCGCCCTTTTTCGCCGAGCACCCCGACGGCGTGGGAATCGTCGACCATCGTCAGCGCCTCGTACCGTTTAGCCAGCTCGACGATGCGCGGCAGGTCGGCAATCACACCATCCATGGAAAAGACGCCGTCGGTGGCGATCAGCCGGTAGCGGGCGTTGCGGCTCTGCCGCAGGCAATCCTCCAACCCGGCCATGTCGTTGTTGGCGTAGCGCAGCCGGCGGGCCTTGCACAGGCGGATGCCGTCGATGATGCTGGCATGGTTGAGGGCGTCGCTGATGACCACGTCATTCTCGTCGAGCAAGGGTTCGAACAGGCCGCCGTTGGCGTCGAAACAGGAGGAGTAAAGCAGCGCGTCCTCGCTGCCGAGAAAGCCGCTCAGCTTTCGCTCCAGTTCCCGGTGGCTATCCTGGGTGCCGCAGATGAAGCGAACCGAGGCCATGCCGAAGCCTCGCTCGTCGAGCCCCCGTTTGGCGGCGGCGAGCAAGTCGGGATGATTGGCCAGTCCCAGATAATTGTTGGCGCAGAGGTTGATCACCTCGCGACCGGAGGAAAGGCGAACGACGGTGCTCTGCGGCGAACCGAGCGGGCGCTCTTCCTTGTACAGGCACTCCTCCCGCAAAGCAACGCCCTGGCGGGCGAGAACATCATAAAATGCGCGATCCATGGAACCTCCTTAGCAGACACTCATTCAAACATATCAGATTACGGTTTCATTACAAGAATCGTCGACGGCGGCCGGGAAAGATTAAATCGCCCGCAACCGGATTGGCAGCGCCCTCTTTTTGTGGTCTAATTTATAAACGTTCGCCCCTGGAATGGACTTTTTCACTTTCAAACGAGACGCCGACCGCCGTGGCGTACCGCCACCGGAGGCAATGGAGATCGCAATGCCTCGCATCCGCCCCGTAACCGCTCTATTATCAACCCTCCTGCTGCTGGCGCTGGGCGCCTGCGCCCCGAAGCCGATGATGCCGAATTCTGAAAATCCTTATCCCCTGGCCCAGCCCCCCCAGGTGGGGCAGATCGAACATCTTCCCACCGGCACCCTGGTCAGCGAGGCGCAGATGTTGGCCGTGGCCGGCGACGCCCGCATCGTTTACGTCGGCGAGACCCACGACAACCCGGCCTCCCACCGGCTGCAACTGACCCTGCTGAAAAAATTGGCCGAGCGCTATCCGGGGCAGCTCGCCCTGGGAATGGAAATGTTCACTCCGGCTCAGCAGGAGGTCCTCGACCGCTGGACCGCCGGCGAGCTTTCCGAAAAAGAATTTCTCAAGCAATCGGACTGGTACCGGATCTGGCGGATGGATTTCGACTACTACCGCGAATTGCTGGAATTCGCCCGCGACCGGCGCATCCCGGTGCTCGGCCTCAACGCCGACAAAGAGCTGGTGGCGGCGGTGCGCCAGAAATCCCTGGATGAACTCAGCGACGCGGAACGCGAGCAAATGCCGGAAATGGACCTGAACGACCCCTATCAGAAAGCGCTGGTCGAAGCCATTCTCGGCGACCACGGCAAGGTCGAGATGCACGGCCGCATCCCGCTCGACGGTTTCCACCGGGCTCAGACCCTGTGGGACGAAACCATGGCGGAGAGCGTCGCCCGCTATCTGACCGAGCCCGGTCACGAAAATCATCACCTGCTGGTAGTCGCCGGCGGCAATCATGTGCGTCACGGCTTCGGCATCCCGAGGCGGGTATTTCGCCGGCTGCCGACTTCTTACGTGCTGGTCGGCAGCAATGAGATCGTCATCCCCGACGACAAAAAAGACCGCCTGATGGACGTGCGAAAACCGGATTTCCCCATGCCTCCCTACGACTTCATGCAGTTCACCGAATATGAGGATCTGGGCAAGGAGGAAGTCAAGCTGGGGGTGATGCTGAGCGACACCGAAAACGGCGCGGTGGTCGAGGGGGTGCTGCCCGGCTCGGTGGCCGCCACCGCCGGACTGGAAAAAAGCGATACCATTCTTGCCATCGACAACCTGCCCGTGGCCGAGAACTTCGACCTGGTTTACGAGGTCAAGCAGAAAAAGCCCGGCGACCGCTCCACCCTGCTCATTCGCCGGGGCGGGGAGGAATTTACCGTCGACGTCGAATTCGTGCTACCGCCCGCGGGCGATCCCCACGGCGCCATGCCCAAGTAATCCACCGACCGACGGAGGCCGCCCTACGGGTGGCCTCCGTCGGTTTAAACGCCATTGCCGATCGCAGCGGGTGAAAAATGTACCAACTGGCCAGTCTCTTTTTCTGTCTGTTTCTCCTGCTGTCGTCCAGCCGGCCGGCGACCGCCGAGATAATGAACGATCCCCACCGGATTTTTCGCGACCATTACCAGGCGGTCGGCGGACTGGAACGACTGAAGCAGATCCGCACCACCTCCAGCGAGGGGCGGGTGCGCTACGACGGCCTTGAGGGGACCTTCAAAAGCTGGTCGGAGACGCCCCTGCGCTACCGGCTGGAAGAAAATTACGGCATCGTCAACGAGGTCGAGGGAGACGACGGCCTGATCCGCTGGCGACGGGACACCAACGGACAGGTGGAGAACATCCGCGACGAACAGACCCTCAAGCGTCGCCGCATCGCGGCGTTGCTTGAGCAGTTCGCGCACCTCGATCCCGACTCCCCCATCTTTGATCTGGCCTTCGAGGGGCACGCCGAGGTGGATGGTCAGGATTGCTATGTCGTGCGCATGAGCAACACCATCAACAACGACGTCACCCGATACTTTTTCAGAGTCCAAGACCTGCGGGTAATCAAGACCATCGACCGGCAGCCGGACATCGAAATTCTCACCCGCTACGACGACTACCGTCCGGTCGATGGCTGCGCGATCCCCTTTCACCAGGAGTCCCACATCCTGCCCCGAAACAAGAAGAAGGAGGTTTTTCTGACCCACTACCGGATCGACCCTCCCGTCGATCGATCCCTTTTCGCCATTCCCCCTCCAGCGACCGGTGCGATTCGGTTCCCGGCCGGCGACCGGGCCGAGAACATCCCCTTCCGTTTCATCGAAAATCTGATTTATCTGCCGGTCACCATCGGCGACGACACCCGACTCTGGGTGCTCGACAGCGGCGCCTCCATGTCGGTGATCGATGCCGACTACGCGGCCAGTCTCGGACTTTCGGTTCAGGGAAGCATCGGCGGCTTCGGCTTCGGCGACCTGTTCCAACTCGCCTTCGTCCGTCTCTCCCCCTACCGGGTCGGCGCCATGGACATGCCGGCGCAGACCATTCACGCCTTCAAGGGGCTGTCGGCGGCCAGCTACGAGCCGGTGCGGGCGGGAATTCTCGGCTTCGACTTTCTATCGCACTTCGTCACCCGCATCGACTACGCCCGGCAAACGGTTTCTTTTTACCGGCCCGAAGGCTTCGCCTATAACGGTCCCGGCGTGGTCCTCGATGCCCCGCTCAAGTACCGCACCTTCTCGGTTCCGGTCCGCATCGACGACTTTCCAACCGCCCGCTTCAGCCTTGATCTCGGCTCGCACCGCAGTTCCTTTCACCACCCCTACGCGCAACGGCACAATTTGCTCGGCCGCCAGGGTGTCGAAACCGTGAGCCGGGGCATGGCCGGCTTCAGCTTCGAGCGCATCGTTCCGTTTACCACCCTGACCCTCGGGGGATACACCCTGGATCGGCCGTTGCTCACCGTGCCGCCGGAAGCGGGCCCGGGGAGCACGTCGGTCGGCGAACTGGCCGGCATCCTGGGCAATTCACTGCTGCGCCACTTCGTGCTCTACCTCGATTATCCGAAACAGCAGGTGATCGTTGAGAAAGGCGCAAATTTCGATCGACGGTTTGCCGAAGACAAAAGCGGCATGCTGGTCGGCCTTGCCGAAAGCGGGCAGCCGATGGTTTCATTCGTGGCCATCGGGACACCGGCAGCCGAGGCGGGATTTATCGCGGGAGATCGGATCGAAGCGGTGGATGGCCGGGATGCGGCCGATTACGGCGGGGTCGTTCCGATCCGGAAACTGCTGCGGGAAAAGGCCGGTACCCGTTACCGGTTCACCGTCCGGCGTCAGGAACAATTGCTGACGGTCCCCATCGAGTTGCGGGATCTGTTCTGAAAAAATATGCGGATCGGTTGGCTCCGCCAATCAGCTCATCTCGGATTTCCACCTGAAGGCCTTGCACTGGGCTTCCAGAACCTGATCGTGGGTAAACCCCAGGGCTTCGAGGCTGGGCCAGCCGCCCTTGAAATCCATCTGCTCCATGGCCTCGACGCAGGCGAAAATCCATGATAAAAAATGCGCTTCCCGACAAACAAAGAGCCACCCCGCAACAGCAGGGTGGCTCTTTGTTTGTCGCAAGATTCAGGGGGATCAGGCCTTGCCGGCGCTGCCCAGAACCGCTTCGTTTTTGTGCTTGATCAGCGCGATCAGTTCCTTGCGGGCCACCCCGAGATATTTTCGAGGATCGAATTCCGAGGGGTTATTGGCCAGGAACTCTCGCAGCTTGGCGGTTACCGCCAAGCGCCCATCGGAGTCGATGTTGATCTTGCAGACGGCACTGGCTGCCGCCTTGCGCAATTGGTCTTCAGGCACCCCGACGGCGCCGTCCATCTTGCCGCCATACTGATTGATCAGCCGGACGTATTCCTGCACCACGCTTGAGGCGCCGTGAAGCACGATGGGAAAGCCGGGAATGCGGCGCTCGACCTCGTCGAGGATGTCGAAACGCAGCGGCGGCACGCTCTCCCCTTCCTTCAGCTTGAACTTGTAGGCGCCGTGGCTGGTGCCGATCGATATGGCCAGAGAATCGACCCCGGTCTTTTTGACGAAATCCTCGACTTCCTCGGGCTTGGTGTAGGTGGAATTCTCGGCCTGAACCTCGTCCTCGATGCCGGCCAGAACGCCGAGTTCGCCCTCGACGCTGACGTCGAACCGGTGGGCGTATTCCACCACTTTTTTGGTCAGGGCCACGTTTTCACCGTAGGGGAGATGGGAGCCGTCGATCATGACCGAGGAGAATCCCGAGTCGACGCACGACTTGCACAGTTCGAAGGAATCGCCATGGTCAAGATGCAGACAGATGGGGATGTTGGAGCCGATCTCCCGGGCCATCTGCACGGCGCCCAGCGCCATGTAGCGCAACATGGTCTGGTTGGCGTAGTCGCGGGCGCCCTTGCTGACCTGGATGATGACCGGCGAATTGGTTTCGGCGCAAGCCAAAACGATCGCCTGCAACTGTTCGAGGTTGTTAAAATTGTAGGCCGGAATGGCGTAACCGCCGCTGACCGCTTTCTTGAAAAGATCCCGGGTGTTGACCAGGCCGAGTTCGCTGAAATGCACCGCATTACCCATGATTTCTTGACCTCCTTACACTGCACTGGAAATGGTTTAAATACCGCTAGCCCCCTGAACCACGCTATTAATATCAGCTAACTCCCGAGAAGTCCAGCCGAAATTGCATATTAGCCGGCGCCGGATCCACCCCGGAAAGTCGGATTAAAGACTTGATAAATCAAGGGAGTTCGTTTAGCATACGCCCGCCATTTTTAACCTGACCGGTTTATGCCGCGTACATCTAGGACAGAAGGGAACCGCAATGCAGACGGAAAAACAGGAAGCTTATTTCAGGGACTGGAAAACCCGGGAAGAGATCGCCGAAACGATGATTCCCGTCATCGGCCGGCTTTATCGCAACCACGGCGTGGTAACCACCGTTTATGGACGGTCGATGGTCAACAAGTCGACCATCGACATCCTCAAGGCGCACCGCTTCGCCCGGCAAATTCTCGAAACCGAACTCTGGGTGCGGGACACCGCTCCGGTCCTCGAAGCCATCGCCAAGCTCAATCTGGCCCCGGCCCGCCTCGACATCGGCAAGCTGACCGTCCGCTACCAGGCCCAGGCCGGCGACATGTCCCTTGACGATTTCGTGCGCCACGAGCTGGCCTCGGTCAACACCGGCAAAAAGGCCTTGCTCAGCGAACCGCGGGACGTGGTGCTGTACGGTTTCGGCCGCATCGGCCGCTTGCTCGCCCGCATCCTCATCGAACAGACCGGCGGCGGCGACAAGCTGCGCCTGCGCGCCGCCGTGGTGCGCAAGGGAAGTGCAGACGATCTGGTCAAACGCGCCAGTCTGCTGCGCCGTGACTCCGTTCACGGCCCCTTTAACGGCACCATCCGGATCGACGAGAAGGAAAATGCGATCATCGCCAACGGCAACATGATCCGCATTATTTACGCCGACGCTCCGGAAAACGTCGACTACACCCAGTACGGCATCCATGACGCCATCCTGGTCGACAACACCGGCAAGTGGCGCGACCGGGCCGGCCTCGGTCGGCATCTGCAGGCCAAAGGGATCGCCAAGGTCATCCTCACCGCTCCCGGCAAGGGAGATATTCCCAACGTCGTCTACGGGGTCAACAATGAGCTGCTGACCGACGACGAACGGATCTTCTCCGCCGCCAGCTGCACCACCAATGCCATCGTGCCGGCGCTCAAAGCGGTCAACGACCAGTTCGGGATCGTCAACGGCCACGTCGAAACCTGTCATTCGTACACCAACGACCAGAACCTGATCGACAACTACCATAAAAATTCCCGGCGCGGCCGCAGCGCCCCGCTGAACATGGTCATCACCGAAACCGGCGCCGCCAAGGCGGTGGCCAAGGCCCTGCCGGAGCTGTCCGGCAAGCTGACCGGCAACGCCATCCGCGTGCCGACCCCCAACGTGTCGCTGGCGATTCTCAACCTGACCCTTGAAAAGACGACCACCGTGCGGGAAATGAACAAGTACCTGCGCGACGTCTCCCTCGATTCCAAGCTGCAGAACCAGCTCGACTACACCAATTCGCCGGAAGCCGTCTCCAGCGATTTCGTCGGCTCCCGTCACGCCGGAGTGGTCGATTCGCTGGCGACCATCGTCGAAGGCAACCGCGCCGTCCTGTATGTCTGGTACGACAATGAATTCGGCTACAGCTGCCAGGTCATCCGCATGCTCGACAAAATCGCCGGGCTCGAACTCCCTTCGCTCCCCAACTGAGCCAATCGGCATAAAACATCGTCGGCCGCAGGATAGCATGCGGCCGACGATGAAATTCAAAAAGCAAAGGGTCGAACCTTTCGGATCGACCCTTTGCTTTTTGAGAATATGGCAACGAGGCGTTAGTCGCGCTTCATCAGGCGCATTTTCTTGCGCAGCCGACGCTGGGCCTCCTTCTCCTTGCGCTTGCGCTTGACGCTGGGCTTTTCGTAAAACTTGCGTTGCTTCATTTCACGAAAGAGTCCTTCCTGCTGCAGCTTGCGCTTGAGCACGCGGATGGCCTTCTCGACGTTGTTGTCGATGACCTGGATTTCCACTAGCAATCACCTCGCTTTCTGATCCGTATCTACCTAACCCCCTGAGGAATTAGACAAGACGGCAAAATAACCCATCTGTAATTAATAATCAAGAGATATTTCTTCCCTAGAGATCGGCCGTCCACAGCGACACGGGAATCCCGCCGTTATGCAGGGTGGCGAATCTCGTCAGCGGCAGTGCCGTTGCTTTGGCCAGTTGGTCGTCGGGACAAATGAATGCCCCCTTCCACCCCCGGAATCGATCCCGGTAAACATCCCCCAGCGACCGGAACAGCGGCCGCAGATCCTCATCCCGACCGATGCGCTTGCCGTAGGGGGGATTGCAGACCACCAGTCCCCGACCCGGCGGGGCGACAAACCGCTCCAACTCTTGCTGACGTAGTTGCACCAGCGTTTCGATCCCGGCTCGGGCCGCGTTGCGATGGGCGGCCGCCAGCGCTTCCGGTTCCCGCTCGCCGCCACAAAGGGGCACCGCGACCGGGCGCTCGGACCGACGAGCCTCAAGCCGCAGGGCGTCTAACAACCCGGACCGAAACCCGGGCCAGTCCATGAAGGAGAACGGCCGGGACAGCCCGGGAGCCCGATTGCCGGCCAGCAACGCGGCCTCGATGACAAAAGTGCCCGAGCCGCACAACGGATCGACCAGGGGCGTCGAGCCGTCCCAGCCCAGCTTCAACAGAATGCCGGCCGCCAGAGTTTCCCGCAGAGGGGCAAAAGCGGTCTCGACCCGGTACCCGCGACGGTGCAGCAGTTCTCCCGAGCTGTCCACCGACAGCTGGCAGAGGTCGTCCTCGAAACGGGCCAGCACCAATTGCCGCGGACCGTCGGCCGGAACGATTTCCCGACCGAGAGCCCGGTTAACCGCATCGGCAAGAGTCTCGGCAATGCGCCCGCTATGGATGAGCCGGGACCGTTGACTGCTGGCCCGCACCTGCACCCCGGTGCCCGGACGCAGGAAACGCCCCCAGGGGAGCCGCACCCCTTTGCGATACAAATCGGGAAAATCCCGGCACTTGAACGCACCCAGCCGGACCAGCACCCGGCTGGCGCTGCGCAGCCAGAGATTGGCCAGGTAAATTTCCCGCAATCCGCCGCTGAACTCGACCCCTCCGGCGACAACACGGATGGCGGCCATGCCCAGAGCCTGCAGTTCGGCGGCGCAAATCTCTTCGAGCCCAGGGGCGGTGACGGCAAAGAGTTGTTCACTTTGGTTTTTCAACGACGACCTCCGGAAAGGCGGCATCCTAACACGTCAGCCGATTTCTGCCAACCGTCAACAAGCCACTTAAAGAACCGGGCAAAAGCTGTTACCATGCCGCGAAAACCCAGCGCCGATCAACTCGGCGGACATCGACTGGGGCTAATCTGCCGGACCGTCTTGAGCGCATGCTGGGCCTTGGCGAAGAATTGTTCCGGGCGCATCGCCCGCCAGTTCGTCGACGACCTGACCGGTCGTCCGCACCCGAGCAAGCCGTCGGGAAATTAATGTTTGGCCTGACCGGCAATTCTCCGTATAATGGTAAAATGTGAGTCATCCTCAGGAGGTTGCCATGAAACTGCATTGGCTGGTTGCCCTGATGCTGCTGGGTCTCGCTCCCTCGACCCTGTCCGCCCGCTGGATCACGGACAAGGTTATCTTTGAATGCAAAGAGGCGGGGAATGTCGAGTTCAGCCATTACCAGCACCTGGAAAGCCTCGGCAACAACTGCCCGAGCTGCCACAATGAAATTTTTCAGATCGTTACCAGCAAGAACCCTGACTTCACCATGAAAGACATGGAAAAGGGAAAATCCTGCGGAGCTTGCCATGACGGCAAAAAGGCCTTCACCGTCAGCGACACCTGTGACGCCTGTCACAAAATGTGAACCTGCCATAAGGAAACAAACCAGGGACGGGAGGGGGGAGACGGCGGACGGCTCCCCCTTTCCATTCAACGGTTTTTACCGAGGGTGGGGATGGAATGTTTTTTGCTCACGGATTGAATGCCCATCCAATTTACAGGCCTCAAAGCGAACCCATGTCATACTCGAAATATTTTAAATCAGGGCAAAAAATCCTGTTGACTCTCAACACCTCCGACCCGGTTTCCGGCCGGACCCACTCGCTGACGGCCTATTTTCAGGATGCGGGGCCTGATTATTTCGATCTGACCCTCCCCTACGGAGGCGGCGAGGAAGAGAGCTTCCCATTCGTCGTCGACATGCCTTTCATTATCCATTCCGAAACCTTCGGGCTCGGACTGAGACTGAGCGCCCGTTTTTCCAGCCGCCTCGGCAAACAGACGATCCGGGTTTCCGTCGCCGATAACCTGCAGGTCTTTCAACGCCGCACCACCCCCCGCATCGACCTCAAGGCCGGACTACGCTACACCAAGGGCCGGGGTACCCTGCGCACCTTTTATGAACAGTGGGAAAAAAACGTTCAGATTCTGCAGAACAGCAAGGACCTCAGCAAGCTCGGCGCGTTTCCCCGCCGACCGATCAACCTCAGCGTCGGCGGCATCCGCTTCGATATCAAGGGGTCGGTGGATATCACCGATATCTGCCTGGTGCTGATCGATCTCGGCACTCCGCCGCCGATCTGCGTGCTGGCCGAAGTCGTATGGGTTCAGCCGACCGAAAGCGTGGAGCGCTTTACCGCCGGCATGCGCTTTCTGTCGCTGCTTGATTCCGACTACAAGCGCCTGGAAATATTTATCAGGGATACTCAGAAAATTACCGGGCAAGATAACAAGTAACCGGCAAAAATCGCGGGAAGCCGCCCGTCATTTGACCGCTGGAGACGGCATCAGGGAAAAACCGGCGGCGACGGAACCGGGTTGGGCGCCACCCCACTGCTCCTCAGGTGGCGCAAAAATTCGCGGCGGGGGATTTCCTTCGCCCCCAGAGAAACCAGATGGGGATTGGGCAGCTGGCAATCAATCAGGGGCCACCCCTTCTCTTCCATCCGCCGCGCCAGCGCCACCAGGGCCACCTTGGAGGCATCGGTGGCCCGGTGAAACATCGACTCGCCGAAAAAACACCGCCCCAGACAGACGCCGTACAACCCCCCAACCAGTTCATCCCCCTGCCAACATTCCACCGAATGGGCAAAGCCCAACCGGTGCAGACGGTCATAGGCCTGTTGCATGTTTCCGGTGATCCAGGTTCCCGCTCCCTGACCGCGGCGGCTGTCGGCGCAGGCCGCAACGACGGCCGGAAACGCCTCGTTAAAACCGACCCGGAATCGGTCCTGGCGCAGGGTTTTGGCCAGACTGCGGGAAATTTTCAACTCGGCCGGGGCGAGCACGCAGCGGGGATCGGGGGACCACCAGAGAATCGGTTCTTCTTCGCTGAACCAGGGAAAGATCCCCATCGAATAGGCCAGGAGCAGGCGGGACGGAGACAGGTCGCCCCCGACGGCAAGCAGGCCCTCGGGTTCGGCAAACTCCGGCGGGGGAAAAATCAGCCGGTCGTTTAAACGGTATACCGGCATGGTCAGCAGTCAGGACAGCCGGAGACCGGGCGGGCGCCGGAGAATCCGGTCATCGGGCTTCGGGCCAGGTAAAGGTCAACACCCCACCGCGCACACCGATGCGCACGGCGCCGCCGTCGCTCAGGCGCCCGAACAGGATCTCGCTGGCCAGCACATCGCTGAGCTCGGTCTGGATCAGCCTGGCCAGGTGACGCGCCCCATAGACCGGGTCGTATCCCCGGCGGGCCAAGTGAGCTCGAGCGGCGGCGGAAACCGCCAGGGTGACGCCATTTCCCCCCAGCCGCGCACGCAGTTCACCAAGGAATTTGTCAACGATAAGAATGGTGATTTTTTCGTCCAGCGCGGCGAAAGAGATGATGGCATCGAGCCGGTTGCGGAATTCGGGGGAAAAGGTCTTTTCCACCGCCTGCTTCAAACCGGCCCGCTCGGGACTGCCGAAACCGATGGGGGTGGCGCTCATTTCCCGGGCTCCGGCGTTGCTGGTCATGATCAGCACGACGTTGCGAAAATCGGCCTTCTTGCCGTTGTTGTCGGTCAGGGTGCCGTGATCCATCACCTGCAGCAGGATGTTGTACAGGTCGGGATGAGCCTTTTCGATTTCGTCGAGCAGCAGCACGGCGTAGGGGTTCTTGACCACCGCGTCGGTCAGCAGCCCCCCCTGGTCGAAACCGACGTAGCCGGGCGGTGCGCCGATCAGGCGGGCGACCGAATGCTTCTCCATGTATTCGCTCATGTCGAAGCGCAGAAACTCCACTCCCATCTGGGCCGCCAACTGCCGGGCCACTTCGGTTTTGCCGACCCCGGTGGGTCCGGTGAAAAGGAACGAGCCGACCGGCTTATCGGGATGTCCAAGTCCGGCCCGGGCCCGCAGAATCGAGCGGCAGAGCACATCGATCGCCTCGTCCTGGCCGAACACCTGGCGTTTGAGATCGCGTCCCAGGTGCTGCAGGCGGCGGCGGTCCGAAGTCGAAACACTGCGCGCCGGGATGCGCGCGATGCTGGCCACCACCTCTTCGATATCGGCGACCTGAACGGTGCCGCCGGAACGTTTGTGGATGCGGAATACCGCCCCCACCTCGTCGATCACGTCGATCGCCTTATCGGGAAGATGGCGAAAGTTGATGTGTCGGGCCGACAGTTCGGCCGCCGCCCGCAGCGCCTCGTCGCTGTAGGTCACGCCGTGATGTTTCTCATAGTAGCTTTTCAGGCCATGCAGAATCGCCACCGTGTCCTCGATGCTCGGCTCGACGATATCGATTTTCTGAAACCGTCGCGAGAGGGCCCGGTCCTTGTCGAACAGGTTCTTGTATTCCTCGAAAGTGGTCGAGCCGATGCAGCGCAACTCGCCGGTGGCCAGCACCGGCTTGAGGATGTTGGAGGCATCGAGGGAGCCGCCGCTGGTCGCCCCGGCGCCGACGATGGTGTGGATTTCATCGATGAACAGAATCGCCTCGGGCTTCTTGCGCAGTGCCGCCATCACCGCCTTGAGCCGTTCCTCGAAGTCGCCGCGGTATTTAGTGCCGGCCAGCAACGCCCCGAGGTCGAGAGTGTAGACCTCGTTCCCCTGGAGCACATCCGGAACTTCACCACGATGCAGCATCAGCGCCAGCCCCTCGGCAATGGCGGTCTTGCCGACCCCCGGATCGCCGACGAAGAGGGGGTTGTTCTTGCGCCGCCGGCAGAGCACCTGGATGGTCCGCGAAAGTTCCCGGTCGCGGCCGATCAGGGGATCGATCTTGCCGTCGCGCGCTCGTTGCACCAGGTTGACGGTGAACAGCTCAAGGGGATCCCGGGAAGGCGCTCCCTTGGGCGAGGCCGGCGTCCCTTCGCGGGACTTATCGGGAGCGGGACTCCCCTGAGCCGACTCCAGACGGGGAACTTTGGAGACCCCATGGGAGATGAAACCGATCACGTCCAGTCGGTTGATCCCCTGGGCGGCCAGAAAATAGGCCGCGTGGGAATTTTTTTCTTCAAGGATCGCCGCCAACAGATCGCCCAGGCCGACATCCGTCTTGCCCGCCGCATGCATATGCACCACGGTTCGCTGCAACACCCGCTGCAGGCCCACGGTCTGCTCGGGAACATAATCCTCCTCGGTGGGAAGCTCTTCCATCTGCTGGGCAAAAAACTCTTCGAGCGCGCGGCGCAACGCTTCAATGTCGCCGCCGCAGTTGAACAGGACCTCCTGGCCGCGTTCCTCAAACAGAATGGCATAGAGGACGTGTTCGGTCGTCAGATATTCGTGGTGCCGCCGCTGCGCTTCACGTACGGCAAGGGAAAAAGCGATCTGTACATCCTGGTTGAACATATACGTGGATTTCCTTTTCGTGCCGGGGCGCCAGCGCCCGGAAAGAGCGTTTTAAGCCTGCTCCATACTGCAGCGGAGGGGAAATCCCTCGCCCCGGGCCAAAGCGTGTACCTGGTCGATTTTGGTCTCGGCAATTTCATGGGGATAGACGCCGCATATGCCCAATCCCTTGAAATGAATATTCAGCATGATGCGATTGGCGTCGGTCGTCGACTTGTGAAAAACGGCTTCGAGCACCTCCACCACGAAATCCATGGAGGTAAAGTCATCGTTGTGCATCAGAACCCGGAAAAGGGGCGGCGGCGCCGTTTTGCTGCGGCTCTCTTCCGCGGCCCGGGTTCCTCCAGAGGGGGATTGGTCGGTCACTGCGCTGCTCTCCGTTTCGGTTTCAGTTCCATAAATCCTAACATAACCGCCAGGCCACTTCCAACTCCAGACTTTTTCGGCCCGGCCGCAAGAATTTTTTTCCACTAATGTTCTTGCGGGATAGTTCATCAAAGCGATAAAAGCTCGCCATTACGTGGTCATACATCCGAAATTGGCGATTCTCCAGGCAACGTGAAAGACGACAGACGACCACCGGATCGAAAACCTTACCGAAAACGGTTAATGCGACCGACCCCGCTGGAAAACCAGGACGGCAACGGACGAATCAACCACCCGGGTGACGCTGAAGGATAAAAGAAAACCTGAGTAGTACCAATCTTCCGCAGATTGCGGAGGAGGACTCTGGTTTGTGCCGGGGGTCCTTCCCCCCTCCTATTTATAGGAGGGGCTGGGGGTGGTAAAAGCTTTTCGATCTCTACCATCCCCGCCCCCCTCCTGATCCAGGAGGGGGGAAAAAGCTGAGCGGAAGATTCGTGTTAATCAGGAAAGAAAATGCGGGAGAGGGACCTGGACGATACTTACTTTTCACCGGTTGGCCTATTACGATACCCTTACGAATCCCCGAGTCGCCGCAGAAATCCCAGCATGCCCCGATTGAAGGCGTCGACCTGCTCCAGGTTGACCATGTGTCCTCCACCCTCGATCACGCAAAATTCGGCGCCGGCAATGTGCTCCGCCAGATAAACCGATTTTTCCGGAGGAATCGCCTTGTCCTGGCGGACACCGATCACCAGTGCCGGAAGCTTCAGGTTTGGCAGCAAGGGACTCGAATCGATCCGGTCGCGGATCGCCTGCAATCCCAGCACCAGCCCGGCGGGATCGGTTGCCGACATCCAGCCGCGGACCTCTTCCACCAGTTGCGGACGCCCGGCAACGGTCTGGTCGGCAAACAACACCTGGCCGAAGGCCGCCGGAACCGCCCCGGGGTTGCCTGCCTCGATCTCTCCGATCAGATGGGTGCGTTTGCCGCGTCCGACTTCGTCATCGGCATCGGCGCGGGTCACGATGAAACAGGCGGCACGGATTCGCTGCGGAAACCGGGACAGCAGATTAAGCAGAATGTAGCCCCCCATCGACATTCCCCCCACGACCGCCCGCTCGATTTTCAGATAATCCATCAAGGCGATCAAGTCATCGGCGAACAGATCCATCGACCCGGGCCGATCTCCGCCACCGCTCTCGCCGAAACCGCGCAGATCGGGAACCACAACCTGAAAACCAGCCGCGGAAAAGGCTTGCGCCTGCGACTGCCACATGCGGCGACACAGGGGGAAACCATGAATGAGCAGGACTGCGGGACCGCTCCCCATGACGTCGTAGGCCATGCGAATACCATTGATTTCTGCGTTCATTGCCACTCCTCCCTACCACGTTAAATCAAGGACTCCACGGAGCCCGAAAAAGCGAGCCCAAACTTTAACATTCGCAATCCGATGTCGACAAGCCCGTTAATAAATTATCCAAACGAAAAAATGCCCTCCCAAAGGAGGGCAGAATACTATCGGGCCGCTATCGCCTTGCCGCAAGCGACGGCAAATCCGCCGGGATCACTCCTCCATCGTCTGCTCGCTCCAAACGTTTTTCCTTTCGAGAAAGCGTTCCGCCAGTTCCGGCATGTCCAACAGCCGCCGCACCCCGGCCGTCAGCTGTCCGCTGCGATCGTCAAAACCAAGCTGCGTCAAACCCTCGGCAACCGCGATGAACGTCCCTTCCATCAACGATTTTTGAAACATATTCATGAAGATGGGGCGGTCCACCCCGGTGGTCGCCGCCTGCAGGGCTTCTTCACAATGGCTGGCATTGATCGAGGTAACGGCACGGCAGATCAACGGCCGCACCGGATAAATGGAGCAGGATCCCGACTCATCGAGAAACGCGCAACTCTGCCCGAGGGAAATCCGGTCTTCTTCGCCGAGACATTCCACCAGGCTGAACAGTTCGGCGACTCGCCGTTCGATCCCTTGCTGCTCTTCCGGCGACATCCGGGTTCTGACAAACTCGACAATGTTAAGCACTTCAGGAAAAAGCACCGCCACATTCAACGCGCAGCAGGTCCCGCAGCCAGCTCTACAGGCAATATGTTCGCCACCTTCACGATGAATTTCCAATTCCCCCTCGGCGACTTCGGCGGCCATTTTAATCATCTGCGTCAAGCCCTCGGGAACCTTGGCGGCAGAAAGGTGTTCCATCGCCATCTTCTGAACGTGGTCACGGTATTTTCCTAAATCGAACGTTTCACCCATACCCTCTCCTTTTCTTAAAGTCCGCTCAATGAAACCGATGTTCTATTATTATCAGGATTAATTGGCTATGGCAACCGCTTCCGCAGAAGGCCCTTCCCGCCCGGGATGCAGAAAAATTTTTCTTGCATGCGACCAATATTTTCTGGCAATATCTTAACCCGAACTAATCAAACCCCCTTTGCATGAGGTGGTAAAATGGAATTAACAATCGATTATGAGTGCCCACAGTGTAAAAAAGATTCCCACCAACGATTCGCCGACATTTCCCCCGGGAAAATGCGCAAATGCGCCCACTGTGGCGCCACCGTCGTGTTGACGATCAAGGGCCTGCGTGGTTTCGAGAGAGCTCTCGAAGACTACTGTCGCGCCTGACCACCCTCCAGTCGCCAAAATTTGCACCTTCTGCCAGGGCCTGCCGAACGCAGGCCCTTCCGGTTTACGGGACAGGCAATCTTCACCCTCCGGATCCGCCCCCCAGTTGTTTTCACATTCGATATACTTTATAAATCAGGCCGAGTTGTACCAACAACCGCGGATGCCGGCCGGAGTCACCCTGTCGCACCTCCCCGACCGGATTCCGCCCCGGCCCCTGCTGCCTTGCGAAGTACCGCCGCCGGTCGCCCTGGAAAATCAACCGCATGGAAGCTTACCATGAAACCCAACATCACCCTGATCGGCATGCCCGGAGCCGGCAAGAGCACCGTCGGCATCATCCTGGCCAAAGTGCTGTCTTTCGGCTTTATCGATACCGATGTGCTGATCCAGATCAACCGCCGGAAATCCCTGCAACAGATCCTCGACGAGAGCGATCATTTCAACCTGCGCCGGGTCGAGGAAGAAGAAATTCTCAAGCTGAACGTCGACCGGCACGTCATCGCCACCGGCGGCAGTGCGGTCTACAGCGAGAAGGCCATGGCTCATCTCGGAGGGATTTCGACGGTGGTATTTCTCGAAGTGGATTTCGATGAAATAGAAAGGCGGATCAAAAATTTCGCCACGCGGGGAATCGCCAAGGCGAAAAACCAGAGTTTTCGCGAATTGTTCGAGGAGCGGCAGGCGCTGTACCAACGCTACGCCGAGATCCGGGTGGACGCCAACCGGCTCAGCCAGGAAGAACTGGCCGAACAGATCGCGTCTGCCTTTCGGCGGACCTGACAGGCCGGAAAACCGGCGGCGCTTGACCTTTGCCGAATTGGAGGTTTAGTTCTATTGAACAGCTCGCGCGAGGAGGAGAACATGAGTGAGAGCCTGGATCGCATCATCCAATTTCTGCAGGAAAAACCCGAATTGACCGGATATTCCGTTCGGGAGGAAGGAAAAGAACTGCACTTATCGAAGGGATCGGAAAGCTTCGTCCGCCTCATCCCCACCGGGAAAAAGGAAGTCTGGCGCATGGAACATTTCCACAACCAAAAGCGCTGGGAACATGTCGACTGTACCTGCTCTCTCGATGAGTGTCTCGATTTCCTCTCCGCCAATCCCCATTATCTCTTCTGGGAAGGCTGAACCCACACCATGCGTTCGCCCGCTTGCATGCCACCGGAAATCCAGCAAATTGGTCCCCTAACCATCCGTGGAGAGTTATATGCCGACGTATGAATACCTCTGTCCCAAATGTCAGATGTCTTTTTCGCTGGTCCTCAGCATGGCTGAACATGATCGGGGCCAGGTCGAGTGCCCGCGCTGTCATGGCCGGGAGGTGGTCCAGCAGTATTCCACCTTTTTCGCCAAAACCAGCAAGAAGAGTTGAACCCGCAGCCGTGGTGCCGGCGGACCGGATTCGCAACCGGGGCGGCACTCGTTATCATGTTTAAAATTCATGCCCTAAAATCCTGAACTGCCACATGGCGGGCCCCTTGTTTTCCCCAGGAAGCCTTTGCTTGAAGGATTGGCACTGACGAGGAGCGATCGAGGGGACGTCGCTTGTCGTCTCCCAGTCAATCCCTCCCGCGCGATCCACGGCAAATATCTTCAAAAAAATATTGCCAATCGGCAGGTCGGTATCATTGCACAGTTCTCCGGACAGAATTTCATTGCGCACGTTCATTTTTCGGTACGATAGTTGTGCATTTATCCGACCGTCAGCGCCTTTCTCGGGGGGGCTCAAATTCACCGGCGCGAACAGGAATTCGTTGAAAATTTCTTTTTTCCTCGGCACCTTGTGAGCGATATTTTCACATTTCTGGGCCGGGAGATCGCCGACATTGACCATGGCGCGCCAAACAACCTCCTTCGCGCTGTTCACCGAAAAAACCGCGATCACGAGATCCTGCAAATCGGTGGAAGATCGATTGCATAGTTTTCCGTTCAGCAGGGGACCAACGACCTCGACTCCGGTCAGAGTCAGGGGCTGGTTCAGGTTCTCCGCTTTCAGCAGCGGTAATTCGCTGGCAACCGGCGTATCGAAACTGATCTGAAACGGGATTTCTACCGTGCCAGCGGATACGACAAACTCTCTGCATTGCTTCGGCCCCAGACCTTTTATCTCGATGTTTTCATCCCATAGTTTCTGGCCGGAAAAATCCAGGCCATTTATCCGCACATGAAATTCATCAAAATAACCGTAGGTTTCATTGCAGATTTTGCCGAGGAGGTGTTGATTCCGCATCTCACTCGGATCGATCCTGAGATCCTTGTAGGAGAAGGCTTTGTCGATATCACCGGACGAATCGAATCCAAACGCATGGCCATAAAGCGCCATTGAAAAGCCCCACGCAAGCAACGCGACCCCGAGCCGGATTTTTTTGACATTCGGCATGATGTCCCCAATTCTGATCGGTTTACGGCGGCAATCCCCATCCTGATCCGCCCTTTGCCGCAACAGTAACCGCATTGTTGGTTTTGTCAAATCGGCTAAAAAACAGCCGTTTTTGGGCCAGGTGAACCGCGGCGAGGGATCATTTCCTTCCGCAGATTACCGGGACAAGAATCCGGCCACAACGGGCCTTGCCTCAATTCCGGCATCGTGCCAGAATCCTCCCATGCCCAATACCATCATCCATCTCGACATGGACGCCTTTTACGCATCGGTGGAGCAACAGGATCACCCCGAGTTACGAGGCCGGCCGGTAATCGTCGGCGGCGGCCGGAATCGCGGCGTGGTGGCCGCCTGTTCCTACGAGGCCCGCCCCTTCGGGGTGCGTTCGGCGATGCCGATCAGCCGGGCGCTGCGGCTCTGCCCCGAGGCCGTGCTGCGGCCGGTGCGCATGGCCCGTTATCAGCAGGTGTCGCGGCAGGTGTTCGCCATCTTCGCCCGCTACACCGACCGCATCGAACCGTTGTCGGTGGACGAGGCGTTTCTCGATGTGGCCGGTTGCGGGCGACTGTTCGGCACGGCGGTGGAAATCGCCAAACGGATTCGCCGGGAGGTGCGGGACGAGCTCGGCCTGGCGGTGAGCGCCGGGGTGGCACCGAACAAATTTCTGGCCAAACTGGCCTCGGAGAGCGCCAAGCCGGACGGCCTGCTGGAGATCGCCCCGGAAAAGGTGGACGACTTTCTGCTGCCGCTGCCGGTGGAAAGGATCTGGGGCGTGGGAGCCAAGGCGGCCCAGCAGCTGCACCGTTACGGTTGCCGGACGGTGGCCGATTTGCGCCTTCTGAGCGAGATGCAGTTGAAAGGGATGTTTGGCGTCTGGGGTGAAAATCTTTACCGATTGGCCCGGGGCGAAGATTCGCGCACCGTCGAGGTCGATCAACCGAGCAAATCCTTCGGCGCCGAGGAGACCTTCGCCAGCGACCTGCGGCGCCTGGAAGACCTGCGGCGCGAGCTGCTGGGGCAAGCCGAAAAGGTGGCGGCCCGCCTGCGCCGCCACGGGCTGGAGGGACGCACGCTCACCGTCAAGGTGCGTTTCGACGATTTCGAAACCCTGACCCGCCGGCTGACCCTGCCCGAGCCGAGCGCCAACGGCATGACCCTTTACCGAGCGGGGATCGAGCTGCTGCAGCGCACCGACGCGGGTACCCGCCCGGTACGCCTGCTCGGCTTGAGCGTCGGGGGATTGGAACCGGCCGGACAGGGGCAAGCCTCGCTCTTTCCCGACGCCGGCAGTCAACGGCTGGCCGAGATCGACCGGGCGGTGGACAAATTGAGTGAGCGCTTTGGGAGCGGACGGGTGAGGCGGGGGACTCTGTTCGAGGGAGAGGATGAGGAAAAGTGAGGTATTTCTTGAGGATTTTTTCAACCAAAACCGTCGGGTCCCGGCCCGACAACCGGGTTACTTTTCTTTAAACGTAAAGAAAAGTAACCAAAAGAAACTTGCCACTGCGTGGGGCATGCGGATGCCGAGGATTGGTGTTCTTATCACTGCCGGCAAATTAATATCGGCACTGCTTCGTTGGCAACGCTGGTACGCCACCATATAAGCAGGCGGAGCCAACACCGGCGGTGCTGATCGCGCAAAAACCTGAGAACGGTAGGTCGGGTTAGCGCAGCGTAACCCGACCTACAAAAATGCGCCAATATACGTGGAGGGCAGACTCAAAGGGTTTTCTTCTCAACAGCGCGATTGCACCGAAGGTGGTCAACAGCAGTGCCGACGACGCTTCGGCGAGCGCTTGCTCACGTGGGGGAGCAACGAAGCACCGTCGGCTTCACGACCACTGGTGGTGATCGAAGCACTGCCATCCGCGACAGCAATGCCCCACGCAGTGGAAAAACGCTTTTTGCCTACTTTTTGTCGTTTAACAAAAAGCAGGTCGCCCGTCGGGGCGAGTCCCGACGGTTTTAAAACATTACCACCCCCCAGCCCCCTCCTAAAACAGGAGGGGGGGAAACCCT
>Ga0154449_1052_pt2 | contig 24596 bp, 20 predicted proteins | sample RifGroC2_FD_105642 | JGI IMG/M metagenome (GOLD analysis project Ga0154449, IMG submission 105642) | Pelobacteraceae bacterium GWC2_58_13
GCGTCATGCGTCGTTCCTGGCGCAGTCGGCGGACCTTGAACCCGATCTGCAGTTCTTTTACTTCCTCTCGGATATTTGCCATGCTGTTACCTCACCGTTTTTCTTAATGTTTTTATCGCGATGGGCGGGTCAAGTCAAGGTATTTGTGGTGTCGCAACGGAGGCCTGCGGGGGATAATTCGTTTCGTCGGTCAACAGGTTGTGTTATCCTGTAAAACATGTAAATTGTTCATGGATGGTGCCGAAGCGGAGTTTATGACTGCCATTGACAAAAATGATTTGCGGGGGGTTTTCTTCGACCTTGACGGGACTCTGCTCCAGGTTGAGATGAAACATTTCATTCCTGCCTACACACGGGGTTTGGCGGCTTGTTTCGACGATGTTGCCGACCCGAAGCGTTTTGCCGATGTTCTGCTGCGCGCGACTCTGGCTTTGCTGCGGCGGCAGGATGGGACGCGGAGCAACGAGAGCTTTTTCCTGGAAATGGTGGCGGACAGCTTGGACATTGACGCGGAGCTGTACAATCGGCGCCTGCGGCAGTATTGCGGGGACGGCCTGCAGCGACTGGCCTGTTTGGTGCGGCCGCACCCGCTGGCCCGAGACATTCTTGAGCGATGCAGCCAGGCCGGTCTGCGCGTGGTGCTGGCCACCAACCCGGTTTTCCCCCGGCCCGTAGTCGAGGCACGGATGAACTGGGGAGGCCTGCAGGATTATCCGTTCGAACTGATAACCTCCTACGAAAACAGCAGGTTCTGTAAACCACATCGGGGTTATTTTGCCGACATACTCGAAACCATGGGGCTTTTGCCTGAACAGTGCCTGATGATCGGCAACGATACCGAGCATGACTTGGCGGCCCGGGAGGCCGGGGTGGCCACCTTCCTGGTCGATACCTGGCTGGTGGACCGTTGCGATGGCGTATTCGCCACGGATTATCGCGGCGGACTCGTTGACCTGTATCGATTTGTCGGTGAATTGGGAAACGTGGCTGAATCATTGACATGATCGTCATTTTTCGTTAATCTGCCTGTATTCCAGCGAGTTGCGGAAAGCTCAGGTTTTCCCTTCACGGCCGGAGGGGCCCGCGGAACCATATCAATCCACAGCTGGGGAGGAACCATGGCCAGACTTGTTGACAATCCTGATCTTGCCTTTCGTCTTGCGCGGGCGATTGTCTCCGATATTGCCCTGTACAATCAGGACAAAGTCAAGGAGGGGATCAAAAAAGACAATATCTTCGACATTCTCGCCGAGGAGCTCGAAGAGGGCCGGGAACATTTCCGCAGCCGGGTTTCTCCCGATATGGAGCAGTCGGACCACTTGTTCGACCGGGCGATCGTTGACGTCATGATCAAACAGGCGGGCAAGATCGAAAGCCCGATCTGGTAAATGACGCAAACCTACCGGTTTTTTTTTGAATTCGGTCGAGCCCCCGAGCGGCTCGACCGGTTTCTGTCCGACTGTCTGCCCGCGCAGTCCCGTTCGCAGCTGAAAAAACTCATTGATGATGGACTGGTGCTCCAGGAGGGAGTTTCGGTCAAGGCCAGCCTCAAGCTGAAAGGCGGTGAACAGATTGAAGTCGCGATTCCCCCCGCGACACCTGCCGAGGCGGTTCCCCAGGAAATTCCCCTGAACATCCTGTATGAAGATCGTCATCTGATTATTGTTGACAAACCGGCCGGGCTGGTGGTCCATCCGGCCCCCGGTCATTATGAGGGAACGCTGGTGAATGCCCTGCTGCACCATTGCCGGGATCTGGCTGGCATCGGCGGTGAACTGCGGCCGGGGATCGTCCATCGGCTTGACAAGGATACCTCGGGGGTGATGGTTGCGACCAAGGACGACGCCACCCATCAGCATCTGGCGGCCCAGTTCAAGATCCACTCGATCACCCGCCGCTACCTGGCCCTGGTTTACGGGGTGCCGGAGGCCTCTGCCGGGACCGTTGATTCGCCGATCGGCCGCCATCCGGTGCAGCGCAAGAAAATGAGTGGGCAGAGCCGTAGCGGACGACGGGCGGTGACCCACTGGCGGGTGCTGCGACGATACCCACTGGACCGGCTGGCCCTGGTGGAACTGACGCTTGAGACTGGCCGCACCCACCAGATCCGGGTCCACTTTTCGGAGATGGGACTCCCCATTGTCGGCGACCCGGTTTATGGGAGTTCCAGTCGGGCCAAGACGCTGGCTGATCCTGAACTTCGGCAGCGAGTGCAACAGTTGCAGCGCCAGTTTCTGCACGCCCGGGTGCTGGGGTTCGTTCATCCGCAAACCGGCCAATATCTGGAATTTGAAAGTCCAATGCCTGCTGATCTCAATGAAATCATCGGATATCTTGATGACAAATACCGGTCATCGTCTGAAACCGGCTTTTAGGGAAGGCCCAGGCCGCATTCATCTGGAGTATTGAGGTACCTATGAAACACGTCAAGCAGGGGAAAATTCACTATCTACAGCCCTCATGGGGCGAGTTTCCGGCCGTTCGCGCCGGGTTTACCACACGAAACGGAGGGGTCAGCCGCCCCCCCTACAATTCGCTGAATCTCGGGTTCAATACCGACGATGCCCGCTACAACGTCGATGGCAACCGTTCGACCCTGGCCAGAGCCTTCGATCTGCCGCCCCATCAACTGCTGACGGTTAAACAGGTGCATGGCACCGATGTTCTGGTCCTTGACCAGACCAACCCGGATCTCTCGCATTTTCTGAGTGTCGAATGCGACGCCGTGATCACCGATCAGCCGGGCATCATGATTGGAGTTCTGGTCGCCGACTGCTACCCGGTGCTGCTCTATGCCCCCGGCAAAAAGGCGGCCGGAGTGGTTCATGTCGGCTGGCGCGGCGCGGCGGCAGGTATTCTGAAAAAAACGGTACAGGCCATGCAGGTCAGCTTCGGCTGCAACCCGGGGGATCTTCTCGCTGCCGTGGGTCCGGGTATCGGCGCCCACAAATACGAGGTAGACCGCCAGGTGCGCGACGCTTTTCGCCAGGGAACCGGTCACTGGGAATCGATTGCCGAAGAAGTGGCGCTTGGCAATTGGCACCTCGATCTGCGGAAAAGCTGCCTGCTCCAACTGGCGGACGCCGGGCTTCCGGCCGCTGGCCTGAGTGCCGCCGACGAGTGTACCTGCTGCCATCGGGAAACACTCTTTTCCTATCGGCGCGACGGTGGGAAAACCGGGCGGCAGCTCGGTTTTATGATCCTGGGTTGAATGTTTTTCCGCAAGCGCCAGCGTTTTGACCGACGCTGGCGCTTGCTCCAGTTTGGATTAGGTGTTTTCCCCACAGCTAAATACACAATTTCCCGCATTGCGCCCCCCCTTGGTCTGAATTACCATTCATTATTAATCTTTTGCTGCCAAATTGACGGTTCTGTCTGCCTAGCTCCTGCCAGGGATGCGGTCTGGCGCCTTTCCTCTATGAACAGTTCGTTCCCGCAGCGACTTTCGGCCATCAAGTTTTACCCACCCCCGGTTGATCCCGGGCGGCATCTGCCGAGGATTCGGGTGGTCGACCTGTTGCAGCGGGCTGAAGACCGGGGCCGACGGATTTTTTTTATCCAGGCCCAGGCCGGGCAGGGGAAAACCAATCTGGCGAGTCAATACCTGGCCAGAACCGCCGTGCCCTTTGCCTGGTATCAGGTGGGGCCGGAAGATCGGGATACGGTTTTTCTTTTCTCGTCCTTGCTTGCCTGCCTGCGCAACGCCCTTGACCGGTTTCGGTCGCCGCTTCTGGAACAAATGCTCGAAAAAGGTGAATTGGCTGCCGTTGACGCCGCCCGGGTCGCCGAAATTCTGGCGGCCGATCTCGCCAAAGTACTTCCCCCCCAATTCTGTCTGGTTTTCGACGATCTGCACCTGCTGGAAGGCTCCGCTTCCAGTCTCGCCTTTATCGGTGCCCTGCTTTCCGCGGCGCCGGCCGGTTTCCGGATTCTTCTCCTGTCCCGCTGGACCTGTCCCGATCTGATCGCCGGGAGGCCGGTGGAGGTTCTGGATAATAAAGACCTGGCTTTGACCCGGGCGGAAATTGCCGAACTGTACAACCGATTTCTGCAGATTCCCCTGTCCGGCGAAATGGGCGACCTGCTGTATCGTCGGACCGAAGGATGGATCATGGGGCTGGTTCTGCTGGGCCAGTTCCTGATCCGAGAAGGCGCCGGCGAAGTTGGCGCCCGGCTTGACGGACTCGACAGATTTCAGCAGGAGCGGGCCGTCGACTATTTCAGGGAAGAAATCCTCGATGGTTTATCGCACAACCTGAAAGAAGCTCTGCTGAAACTTTCACTCCTTGAAGAAATTCCGGTTCTCCTGGCCGAGCGGATCGCCTGCGACAGTAATGTGCAGCAGGGACTCGAACTGTTGGTGCGGCAGAATCTGTTTGTCCGGCCTCACGTGAATGGAAAGACGTTCACCCTCCACCACTTGTTTCGCGATGCCCTGAGAACCATGGCGGGGCAATTGCTGACCGATGCCGAACGCAAGGCAACCCTGGCCCAGGCGGCGGCCTGGTATCTCGCCGAGGGAGGCGCGGAAGAGTCGCTGTGGTATTTTGCCGGCGCCCGGGATTATGTGTCGCTGCAGCAGCAGATGCGGCAGGTTGGGTTGACTCTGCTGGCGAAAAACCGGACGCTCACCCTGAAGGCGATTTTGCTGCAGATACCCGACGAAGACATCCATCGGCATCCGTGGCTGGCATATTTTCGTGGCATGATAGAAATGGAATCCGCTTCGCCGGCGGCTCTGGGCCATCTCGAAAAAGCCCGGAATGGATTCACCCGCGATGCGGATTCTCTGGGCGAACTGTTGTCGACGTCCCAGCAGGTGTTTTTTCACCTGATGATCGACGGCCGGTTCAACCTTGCTGTTTCTTTGCTTGAACGGGCCGATGCGCTGTTTTCCGACCTGGCCGCGGAACTCGATGTGGTGTCGCGGATTCAGGTCGCGCAAATTCTCGCCATGGGCCATTACTTTCTTTTTGCGGACCGGGTACGGGTTGAACGGTATTCGAGCCAAGCCTGGCAGTTGGCGGCCACAAACAACCTTGACAATTTTCTGGCCGGGATCACCATTATTCGTGGTTATCAACAAGCGGTGCTGGGAAACTGGGGCGGTTTCAGAAGCATGGCCGAAAAGGCCTTCTCGTTGCTTGGGAGTCCCCGGGTCAATGCCATAAATAAACTGTTTATTCGTCTCATGCAGATCAATCTGTTGAGTCTTGAGGGGGATTTCGTCAATTATTCACGGCAGCGCAAGGTTATAGAACAGATTTTCGAACATGATCTGCTGACCATGACGACCGTCGGCCCCTTGTTCTGGGTGCTCGATATCGACATGGCGATTAGCGAAAACCGGTTGAATGATGCCATGAACTTCGTGCAGCTGGGTTTGTGTTCCGGCTATGCCTCCGAGAACCCCCATTTGCGCAGTCAATACCTGCAGTATCATGCTTTTCTGCTGACGCTTGAAGGTAAAAACGATGAAGCCCTGGAGTGTATCGACGAGTCGCTGCGCCTGAGAGGCGAAGCCGGTGGGTGTCTTTTTACGGCAATTAATCAGATGATCCTCGGTTCGACCTGCGCGCAACTTGGCAACACGGATCGTGCCGAAGATCTGTTGGGTCGGGCGATCTCCGAATGTGAAGCAATCGATGAAAAATTTACCCGGGTAAGCGCCTATGCTTTTCGGGGGATGCTGCGACTCGATTCAGGGCGCGCCGAGGAAGGGCGAAGCGATATCGAGAACGCCCTGCGACTTATGAAGGACAATGGGCTGGATAATTTTTACCTGGCCACGCCAATGATATTGGAAACTTTTCTTTGCGCCGCGGTTCGCCTGGGGGTGGAGCGGGACCATGCCCGAAAACTGGCTGCCCGAAAGCTGGGCCTTGCCGTTCTCGACAAGGGCCGAGCGATTCCTCTTCTGCGGATAGGTACGCTGGGAGCCTTGGTGGTCCGTTTCGGATCCCGCGCGGAAATCCGCGAAGAAGGATGGAGCCCGGCCCAGCGCGAGTTCTGGGCGCACCTGCTGACCTCGCCGGGACTCTGTATCAACCAGGAACAAATGCAACTTGCCCTTTGGCCGGAGAGTTCGACGGATAAGTCTCGGGCCAGCTTCGACACCCTGTTATCGCGGCTTCGGCGGGTTCTCGATGCCGTCTGTTACCCACGGCAGGCCAAATATTATCTGCCCATGCAGCGGAAGATGCTCTGCCTGGACAACTGCCAGCTCGATGCCGGAATTTTCGCCGAGCGGATCCGGGCCGGTCTCAGGATGTTCCAGCAGAAAAATTTCTGGCAAGCCGGCAACGAGCTGTATCCGGCGCTACAGCTTTGGCGGGGCGATTATCTGAAACACAGTCCGGTAGACGATAATCTGGTCGCCGAGCGGCGTTCCGAGCTGGAGCGGCTGTATCTCGAAGGTTCCCTGGCCTGGATGACGATTCTGGCGGAAGGTGGCGATTGCGAGGAAGCCATCGAGGTGGTTTCCGTCGCGCTCAGGCATGACCCGACCAACCATGCCCTGGTCAAGGGATTGTATGATCTGCATATCCGCTCCGGCGATTCGGTAAAGGCAAATGCCGTGGTCGGCCTTTACCGCAAGGCATTGTCCCGCGAAGCTTATTCGACCCATGAAATTGAGGAAATAATCGATTCGCTGTGGGAAATTAATTCTTGAAGGCGAATTTTTCACGAGGAAGTTGTTCTCCTGTAAGAAATTTGTCAGGAATCGTATGTATTATGCCTGTATTGACTTAATTTGAAGATGCGGGGGAGTGAGGCTCATGGAACAGCTCTGTTCACATTATGAAAAATGCTGTTTTTTCAGCAAATACGGTAGCCGGAGCAGCCGGATGTGGAAAAATCTTATTTCACTCTATTGCCGAGGGGGATTGATGCCGCTCTGTTGGCGGTATCAACGGTATGCCGAGGGCGGTTTTTGCCCCGATGAGGAAGTGATGCCGAATGGGGAAAAGATTCCCGAGCCGTTTGAGTCGCTGCCCTGATCCGCAATTAGAGGCAATTCAAGATGGTTCTTTTCGTATATGTAAAAATAGTGAAGTGTTGACACGATTGGAGGCAGTCGCCATAGTGAGTTTGCAGAGTCATTAATCGGGCAATTCGTTTGACAAGCGAGGGCAGTGGATGGGGACGGGTATTCTTTACGTCGATGATCACGAAGTTTTTCACGAATGTGTTCGTCACATGTTCAGCCTGCGCGTGGATATGAGCATTCTGGCCATTGCCAGCAATGGTCAGAGCGCGGTTCGCTTGGCCGGAGAACTGCGGCCGGACGTGGTGGTCATGGATGTCCGCCTGCCGGGCCTCAACGGTATTGAAGCGACCCGCAAGATTCTCGAAAATTATCCGAAAATAAAAGTGATCGGGCTATCCGGTTATACCGATCGGCAGACCGTTCTGGCCATGATCAAGGCCGGTGCCAGTGGCTACGTGGTCAAAGAGGCCGCCTTTGGCGAACTCATCCAGGCCATTGAAGCAGTGGTTGCCGGCAAGATGTATCTGAGCCCGGGGATCACCTCGGTCATGATCGAAGAACTGATCGCTCCGGCTCAGTCCGAAGGGTCGGCCGCTGGCTCCATTCTATCGCCACGGGAACGGGAGGTTTTGCGGTTGGTGGCCGAAGGTCTTTCGTCCAAGGAGATCGCCGATCGCCTGTGTGTCAGCCCTAAAACCATTGAAACCCACCGTGCCAGGATCATGAAAAAATTGGGGCTGAGAAATTTTGTCGATTTGGTGAAATACGCCGTTCGGGAAGGTCTGACCAGTCTCTAGGAAGAGGGGCTATACGGGTTTCCCCCACAGGAAAATACGGAGTTCTCCGGATTGAATCTAAGAGGCGGAATATATTAAAGTACAACTACTTCAGCCGGAATGAAGGTTTTGCCCCGGAGACCTACCTCCCTGCGATGGCAGAACCCGTTTTTGTCTGAGATGAGACTGGCCGATAGGTCGTTTCATGCTATGTGAAGGAGGGGATGACGCGCGGAGAAAGGAAACTTTCCCCGCGCGTCATTTTTGTAGCTTGATTTTCGCGGCGCGGCCCCTGGTGGTTCGCGCCGCTTTACTTTTTCCAGAATGAGGGGAAAAGCAGAACCAGTACCGTGAACAGTTCAAGCCGTCCGAGGAGCATGCAGCCTGTGAGCACCACTTTACCAAAGGTGGGGACATGGGCGAAATTGTCGACCGGTCCCACCGTACCGAGTCCCGGCCCGATGTTGCTGAGGGTGGCGATGACCGCCCCCCCTGATGAAACCAGATCCATTCCGGTCGCGGCCATCAGAAACGAGGCAACGACGAACACTCCCATGTAAAGGGCAAAAAAACCGAGAATCGACTGCATGACGTCACGGTCGACCGGGGTGTCGCCGAGCTTGACCAGGCGTACCGCCTTGGGGTGGATGAGCTTGAAAAGCTGGACCTGGACATGCTTGAACAGGAGCAGGACGCGGGCCACCTTCATGCCGCCACCGGTGGATCCGGCGCAGCCGCCGATGAACATGAGAAAGACCAGCAGGTACTGGGCCATGACCGGCCAGAGTTCATAGTCGGCGGTGGCGAAACCGGTCGTGGTCAGGATCGAGGTGGCCTGAAAAGCACTGAAGCGCAGGTTGTCGGCCAGCGAGGCGTAGACGGTACCGTGATTGAGATAGACCAGCAGGGCGGTGCCGCCGAGGGTGATGGCCAAATAGGAAAGAAACTCCTCATTGCGAAAATATCCCCCCAACTTTCCGCGCAGGGCGTGGTAATGGAGCGAGAAATTGATTCCGGCCAGAAACATGAACAGGGTGATGACCCAGTCGATATAGGCGCTGTCATAGGCCGCCACCGAGGCGTTGCGGGTCGAGAAGCCGCCGGTGGCCAAGGTGGCGAAGGCGTGGCAGAGGGCATCGAAAAAGTTCATGCCGCCGAACATCAGCAGCAGAACTTCAACCATGGTAAGGAGAACGTATACTCCCCACAGCAGCTTGGCGGTATCCTGAATGCGGGGTTTGAGGCGGTCGGCGGTGGGGCCGGGCACTTCGGCTTTGAACAGCTGCATGCCGCCGACTCCGAGCATCGGCAGGATCGCCAGCGATAGCACGATAATCCCCATACCGCCGAGCCAGTGGGTCAGGGCCCGCCACATCAGGATGCTTTCCGGCAGCCCTTCAATCGTGGTCAGAATGGTCGATCCGGTGGTGGTGAAGCCGCTCATGGTTTCAAAGACGGCGTCGAGAAACGACGGGATCGCTCCGCTCAGAACGAAGGGGAGGGCGCCAAATATCGCGTAGAAGAGCCAACCGAAGGTGACCACGGCAAACCCTTCGCGAACCGACAGTTCCATGCTGCCCCGACAGCCTTTGAACAGCAAGATGCCGGTGACCAGCGCGACCGATGCCGAAGTGACGAACGAGACGGCGGCGCCATCGGCGTAATACAGGGAAAATGGAACCGGCAACAGCAGCGCCGCTGCCAGAAAGAGGAGCAGGGCGCCCTGAATTCTCAAGGTGACGAGAATGTTCATCTATTCGAAAAACCTCTCGGTTTTGGCCAGTGCTCCGGGGAGGGCAAAGACCACGACCCGGTCGCCGGCCTGCAACTGGCTGTCACCGGTGGGAATTTCGTAGGTCTCGCCGCGCACCACCGCGCCGATGATCGCTCCGTCGGGAAAATGCAGCTTGCGCAGGGGGGTGTCGATGATGCCGCAATCGGCCTTGACCAGAATTTCCATGACTTCGGCGTTGCTCCCCTCGATGGCGGCCAGCGAGATGACTCCGCCGCGTCGGACGTACTTGAGGATGGTCCCGGCCGCCGCCTGGCGGGGCGAAATACAGGCGTCGATGCCGAGCGAGGGAGCCAGGTTCAGCAGTTCCGGTTTGTTCACCAGGGTCAGGCTGCGTCGGGCGCCATGCTGCTTGGCGAGCAGCGAGCAGAGGATATTGGTTTCGTCGTTGTCGGTGACGGCGATGAAGACGTCGGCGCCGTCGACTCCCTCATCGAGCAGAGTGCGGATATCGGTGCCGTCGGTGTTGATAACCAGGGTCCGCTTCAGTTTGCCGCAAAGAAACTCGCAACGTTTTTCATCCTTGTCGATCAGGCGCACGGTGAACCCCATCTGCTCCAGTTCGCGGGCGATGTGCAGGCCGATGTTGCCGCCGCCGAGGATAAAGACCCGGGGGGCCCGCTTTGGTTTGGCGTCCTTCTGTTGCAGCAGGTATTGGATCGACGGCAGGTCTTTTTTGTGGGCGATGATGAAGATGCTGTCGCCGGCCTTGATGGAATCGTCGCCGCGGGGGATGATGGTTTGTCCGGAACGGCAGATGGCGGTGACCACGAACCGGTAGATGCCGCGGATTTCCCCCAGTTCCTTCAGGGTCAGATTGCACAGCGGGCTCTCCTCGCTGATGCGGTAGCCGAGAAACTGGATCTGCCCCTCGACGAATTCGGCCACGTCAAAGGACCCGCTGCGGCAGGCGATTTTGACGATTTCTTCGGCGACGGCGTCGTCGGGGTTGATGAGCAGGTCGATGCCGAGTTTTTCCTTGGAGAGGACGGCGCTCTGGCTGGTATACTCGATGTTCTTGACCCGGGCCACCCGGGTCGGAACCTGATATTCGCGAGCCAGCAGGCAGGCCAGAATGTTGACCTCGTCGAGGTCGGTGACGGCAATGAAGATGTCGGCATCCTTGATGCCGGCCTGCTCGAGAACCTCCGCGCTTGCGCCGTTGCCGATAATGCCGAGCACATTGAGCCGGTCCGAGGCCCGGTTCAGATGCTCCTGGCTGCTGTCGATGAGGGTCACTTCGTGTCCCTCAAGCGAAAGGCGCTCGCACAGGAAATAACCCACCTGACCAACACCTACGATCAGTATTTTCATAGTCGCGTATCGCTTCCGTGGGGCTGCGCCCCGCATGCAAGGATAGGGAAAACGGCTAATAGATCGCACAAATCGGAAAAATGTGCAAGCCGCCTGTGACCAACGGGTCTGGCCGAAGGTTGTCCGCGGTCCGCGGTTCGGTTACAATGTTCCATCCCCACGCGAAGGAGACGGCGATTGGATTTTTTCATCGAGGTAAGCGAAGAAGACGAGCGCCGGGAGCGCAACAAGGCCCGTGAACTGCGCCAGAGCCAGTGGTGGAAAAACCGTATTGGAACAGGGATCTGTTACTATTGCGGGGCTCGGGTCGCGCCGAAGGAACTGACCCTCGATCACCTGGTGCCGGTGTCGCGGGGAGGGCGGAGCACGCGCGGCAATTGCGTGCCCGCCTGCAAGGAATGCAACAACCAGAAGAAAAATCTGCTGCCGATGGAATGGGAAGCGTACCTGGCCGGTTTTGGTGAAAAAAAAGATCCCGGATGACGACGGCCTTCAGCCGATGCTGATCCGGTTGCGGCCAGCGGCCTTGCTCTGATACATGAGCTGGTCGGCCCGCTTGATCAGAGCATGGATATCGTCGCCCGGTTCCGCCACCGAGGCGCCGATCGAGATGGTGACCTGCTGGCGGCTTGAGCCCAGCTCGACCTGGGAATGTTCGACCAGCTTCCGGCAGCGTTCGCCGATGACCAGCAGTCCTTGCCGGTCGACGTTCCGAATCACTCCGACAAATTCCTCTCCCCCCCAGCGACCATAGAGATCGTACGAGCGGGCCGTCGAGGTCAGCGTGCGGGCCACGGTCTGCAGGGCCTGATCTCCCGCTTCGTGGCCATGGGTGTCATTGAACCCCTTGAAGTGGTCGACGTCGATGAACAGCACCCCGAAACGCAGGCCGCAACGGATCGATTCGCTCAGGCGCGATTTGATTTCCGATTCCAGATAGCGGCGATTGGCCAGTTGGGTCAGGCTGTCGAGCAGGGCCAGCTGTTCCAGTTCCCTGAGGCGCAGGGCGGTGGCGGCTTTCTGGCTCAGATCCGAGAAAAGTTCCGCTCCGCCGACAATCTCCCCCTTCTCGTTGCGCAAGGGGGTGGTTCTGACCCACACCGGAACCCGATGGCCGTCCCGGTGATGCAGGTAAACCTCGGATTCCCTGGTTTTGCCGTCCTTCATGGTATGCGCCAAGGGACACATGTCGACGCAGAGCTGGTTGCCGTCGCCATCCACGTGCATCAGCAGGTTATCCGAACAGCGCCTGCCGAGCATCCGGCTTTCGGGGTAGCCGGTAATGGTTTCCGCGGCCTTGTTCCAGCGAAAGATTTTTCGTTCGAGATCGACGAAATAGATGCCGTCGTGCAGATCTTCAATCAGGTTCTGGATGTCGAAAAGCATGGATTCCTCAGCCGCAGGGGGGAATAGACGCGCCAATTGCCGCTGGCATGTTAGCAGTAAAGTCGGAAGCGGGCAACCTGCTAGAAGTCACGGGCGCGGTTGTTTCACCGACAGGCCGGGATTTCCCTGGTTTTTTCGCTGCTTTCGCCGACGGTGACCCCGCCGCGACGGCAATCCAACCGGCAATCGAGTTTGTTTTCGCAGGGGGTAAACCCGGAAATTCGTTCGTTTGCGGCGTCTGGATCGTATTATATGAAAGTCTGCATTAGGAAGGGGCATGGAATTTGTACGGGTATCACGGGGGATTCTATCATTAAGGAGGCCCTATGCCCGTATTTCTCGCTCTGCTGTTGTTGTTGGCGGCTGCGATCCCTGTGTCTGCCGGCCAGGTCCTGATGGCCGGTCGGGTCGATTCGCCGCCGGTGATCGATGGCAGTGCCGTGGATTCGGCCTGGAGCGGGGCCCGGATCGTGACGGTTCACGATGCGGTGGCCGACATCGATATTACCCTGCGCGCGGTTTTTTCCGGGGACACCCTTTACCTGTTGGGACAATTCCCCGATCCAACGGAGAGCCGGCTTCATCGCCAGGTGATCTGGAACCCCGCCCAGCAGAGTTATGAGGACGGACCGACCCGGGAGGATTGCCTGGTCCTGAAATGGAGCATGGTTCCCCATGAAACGACGCTTTCCTTGAAGGAAAACCGTCCCTATCGGGCCGACATCTGGTTCTGGAAGGCCAGCCGCACCGACCATGCCGGTTATGCCGACGACAAGATGCAGATCTATTCGACCACCCGCGATAAAAAAGCCAAGCTGCTCCTCTCCGAATCGGGCACTGTCTTTTACCTGGTACGCCAGACCGACCAGGGCCAGCCGGCGTACCAGCCCATTCTCCATGCCGCCTACAGCCGGGACCGGGTGGACAAATACGAATACCAAACACCCACCGGCAGCCGGGCCGATATCCGGGCCAAGGGTCTCTGGAAAGACGGGGCGTGGACGGTGGAATTCGCCCGCAAGCTGAATACCGGCCATCCCGACGATGTTGGGTTTTCCTTGACCGGCGCCTATCCCTTCGGGGTCAGCCGCTACGAAATCGCCGGACGCGATCCCGAGCCGGAAGCGGAAACGCCTTTGTACGGGGCCGGCGACGTCGGGGAGATTCTGACCTTGAAATTCAGCCCGTAAAGGTTGCGATGATTTCCTATCAGCGGATAAAGAGCATCGGCTTGGTCGTGCTGGTGTTGATCCAGGCGGTCATGGCCCTGCTGGCTTTCCGGCAGATCAATTACGATCAGGTCGCCATTGAGGTTCTGACCCGGGATCTCACCGAGCAGTTGCAGACCATCAATCGCATCGAGCGCTCCGCTCGCCAGGCCTACACCCTGTTTCTGTACGATACTTCCGAGACTTTTGTCACTACCGAAAGCATTTTCGACGTGGTCGATGAAGGTCGGACGCTGGCCCGGTTGCTGGCGTCCCGAGCCGAACATTCCGCGTTGTCCGCTCAACTCGGGGAAATCGCCACCGGCTTTGAGCGAATCAGGGCCGCGATGAAGTATTACGATCAGGCCGAACGGATTTTTTCGTCGGATCGCGAACAATGGCAGACGATCGCCACCAACCAATTCAATCGGCTATTCAATCGGGTCGCCGATATGCAAATGACGGCGGCCGGCGACCGGGAAATCCAGCCCCGGCTGTCAACCCTGTACGAACTGATTCAGGTGGCTCAGGAGCTGTTCCAGCAGAAGGTGCGGGGGAGCGTGCATCAACCCGAAGCGGTCGTCCGGCTGCTTGGCGAGGTGCAGAGGTGTTGGGGGGAACTTGACGCGTTCAACCGGGAAGAACTGGTGGATCCCGAGAAATATCGGGCCGACTCTTCGGCGTTGCTGGAAAGCATCCAACAAATCAAGGCGAATCTGCCCGGGGTTTATAAAACCTGGAATGTCGATCCCAACCTTTCATATGTGCAGGACGAAATTAAAAAACTGGAAGAATTGTGGGATGTTATCCATTTGGCTCTGTGGTCCCTGGTGCAGGAGGAGGCCAGCCAGTTTCAGCAGAAAAAGGAAATGATCCTGCTCAACGCGCACTATGGCAAGGTCGCTTTTGCCACGGCGGCTCTTTCGGGTTTGTTGTCGGCCTTGCTGTTGGCGGTCCTCATGAGCCGGGCCTTGCATCGTCGCCTGCAGGCTCTGATCATCGCTATTCGGCATTATTCCCAGGGGGATCTGGACTACCGGGTGAAGATCGACGGCCGGGATGAACTGGCGGCCCTGGCGGTTTCCTTTAACCGAATGGCCGCTCATTTGCAAGTCAGCAAGGCCGAGCTGGACAACAAGGCGGATTATCTGCTGCACAGTCAGGCCCGACTGCAGGAGGCCCACGGCATGCTGGAAATGCGGGTGGCCGAGCGAACCCGGGAGTTGCAGGCGGCGAACGATAAGTTGCTTCTTATGGGAAAGGTTTTTCAAAACGCCCGCGAAGGTATTCTGGTGGCCGATAGCGATGGGCGGATCATCATGGTCAATCCCGAATTCCTCGAAATGACTGCCTTTTCGCAAAACGAGGTGCTTGGCCGAAGGCCGGCGTTTCTACGGATAACGAGCGAGCATGGTTACCTGTTCGGTGTCCGAAAGCACCTGCTCCGGGACGGCATCTGGTCGGAGGAGGTGGCGTTGGCCCATCGCAACGGGCAGGAATTGGCGACCGATCTGTCGGTTTCGCCGTACCATCATGAAGACGGCAGTCTGGCGGGGCACGTCGCCATTTTTCACGACCTGAGAAAGATCAAGAAACAGGAAGAGCTGATCCGCTATCAGGCTCACCACGATGCCCTGACCGGGCTGCCCAACCGGCTGTTGCTGGCCGACCGCCTGGCCATGGCCATCGAGCGGGCCAGACGCCGTCGGCGCAAGGTCGGCATCATCTTCATGGATCTGGATGACTTCAAGAAAATCAACGACACCATGGGCCATCAGTTCGGAGACGAGATGCTGATTGCCGTTGCCGGGGAACTGGAAAGTTCGGTTCGCCGCGAAGATACGGTCAGCCGTATTGCCGGCGACGAGTTCCTCATCCTGATCGAAGACGCGCCGGATATCCTGACCATTCATGAAATCGCCCAAAAAATACACCAGCGGATTTCCGGATATCTCGGGGTGAACGGGCGCAAGGTCCATGTCAGCGCCAGCCTCGGCCTGGCGTTTTATCCCGATCACGGCGAGACGGCGGACGAGCTGATCAAGAACGCCGATCTGGCCATGTATTCGGCCAAGGATCAGGGCAAGAATGCCTTTCATGTTTTTACCCGCGAGATGGATCGGAAATCCCGCGAAGCACTGGAACTCGAAGACGCTTTGCGGGCGGGATTGGATGCCGGCGAATTCGAGGTTTTTTACCAGCCCCAGGTTAATCTGGCCGACAGGCGATTCGTCGGCGCCGAGGCCCTGGTGCGCTGGAACCGGCCCGGCCATGGGGTGATTGCTCCGGCAACCTTTATCCCGGCATGCGAGGAAACCGGCCTGATCCTTCCCCTGGGACGTTTCGTGCTGCGTTCCACCTGCCGCTTCGCGGCCGATTTCTGCCGCCAGCCGGGCTGCCAGAACCTGCGCTTTTCGGTCAACGTTTCGGCCCGGCAGTTCACCGATTCCAAGCTGCTCGATATCATCGAGGAAGCGCTTGAGGATTCCGGCTTGCCGGCCAACAACCTCGAAATCGAAATCACCGAGTCTTCGATGATGATGAATGTTGAGCGCACCCGACGGGTTCTTGAGCAGCTTGAATGGCTGGGGGTGACCATCGCCATCGACGATTTCGGCACGGGCTACTCGTCGCTGACCCAGCTGAAAAATTTCCCCATCCACACCTTGAAAATCGACCGCGGTTTTATCAGGGATGTGCCAGGCGACGCGAGTGACGAGAAAATCATCGAAACCATTATCGCCATGGCCCGGAATCTGGGTATCGAGGGGATTGCCGAAGGGGTTGAAACCGAGGAACAATGTCGATTTTTGGAACGCCTCGGCTGTGAAAAAATGCAGGGATACCTGATCAGTCCGCCGGTCAGGCGGAGCGAGCTGAAGACTGTTCACGACCGACTGAACGGTTGTTGCAAGGTCGTCGAGATGCCCGAAAGGACGCTCTTCGGCAATCGGGTCCCGTTCCGTCGTTAAGCCGGTTTTTTCCCGGCCAGCACAATCTTGTTGCTGGAATCAAACAACCCCGAGCGGTTCAGGGCGATGATTTCGAGATCGAGCTTTTCGAACAGTTCGGTCAGTTGGCGAACGGTGAAGATTTGTTTGTGGCGAAACGGCTTGGGGGAGTAAAGAGAATTGAGAAACAGCGGATTGGCGCCGTTGCTGAGGCGATATGACCATTCACTGATCTTATAGTAGAACGAATCCCTCGAAGGGGTGTCGAGAAACAGCATGCCGCCGGGTTTCAGAACCCGCGCCGCGTCGCGCAGGGTTTCGACGGGGAAATTAAGATGCTCAAGAGTGTCCCACAGGGTGACCAGGTCGAAATGTCCGGCAAAACTCTCCTGCCAGAACGGCGAGTCGATGGTTTCAGCGTGCAGGGTGACGCCGAATTTCTCCTTGGCGAACTGGCGGAAGACCAACTGCGGTTCAATGCCGTAGGGGGTGGCTCCCGCTTCTTGCAGCAGATGCGAAAAGAGCCCGACGCCGGCGCCGATATCGAGGCATTCGGCATCGGCCAAGGAGCGGTGATGGCTGACCAGAGCCAATCGCCCCTGCAACTGCCGACGGTTTTTCTTCAGGTGGCTCGCGATGAAATTCCAGGCGGTTACGTCGAGGGTTCTGGCTTCGTATTCCGGGTCGTTGTCCGGCATGACGTCGAGGTTGTTGATGAAATGAAAGTCGCAAGCCTCGCAGACATGGATGAAGCTCCCCTTCAGTTGGTATCGGGGGTGGGCGGCCAGCTCGCCACAGAGTTTGCAGCGTCGGAAATCGTAGCGGTCAGTTGACATCGGCGTGATAATTGGGGTTGGCGGCCAGACGCACCGCATCCATCAGGGTCGGTTGGTAAATGTTCACCAATGGCTGCCGCCACTGGCCGTCCTCCTGGTAACGGCAGATCTCGACCCGGTAGCCGGCCGAGGTACGAAAGTTTTGCTGCAAGCGGGCTTCGCCGGGTGACGAGGAGTCAAAAATCTGGTTGATCCGGGTCATGCCGTAGCGCTCGTTAAAGGCATCGGAGAGCCTGGTCATGCAGACTTCCGCCATGTCCTGGTCACAAACGATTCTGAAGGCGATCTGGAACAGGCGATTTTCGTGGAAAAAATATCCGGGAGGGGAAATTTCCACCCCATCCACATGGGTTGCCGCGACGGGCGTTTTGTATATGGCAACCTGGTGGCGCGAGTTGCGGTACCCGCTGGCAATCAGGCCGGTGGCGCAGGGCCCGGCCGTACAGAGCATGTTGCCTCCGGGGGCGTCACCGAAATGAAAACCGCTGAACACCGGTTCGACAACGGGCGCTGTCTCCGCCATAAGCACAGCCGGGCACAGCACCAACAGCAACACAAAAAAAACAATTCGCATTACAGAGACCCTCCATCACCTCTGCGAGTTCAACTCCAAAACCCTGAAACAAAACCAACAAAAAAAATCAGTCAAACATACGAGCGATTTTAACTCGGTTACCCGTCTATGTAAATGCCAGAGTTTCCAACTCCCGACAAAAATTTCCGCACCTGAGTTCGAAAGTTCATTAAAATCGGGGCTCGCCGGGACCAAGCGAAACTGTCAGTCGACGGTCTCTTCACGGCTTCCCGAGAAAATTTCCCGCTCGATAATCGTGCCCCCGGCGTCTTTCTGCCTAACAAAACTCCTGATGCGATGCCGGATCACGCCCGGGCCGGCTTTGGTTTCTGGATCGGTTTGCTGTTCGATGACCAGTTCGAAGCTGAAGCGGCCGCCGGCCGTTTTCAGCGGGATGGTTTGGGTTGCCGGCGCCCACCGGCCGAGGTTGTCGCTGGTGAAGTCGGGAAAAACGGAATCTTCGGGTTGAGGCTCGACCTTGCCGATGCTAGGCGACTCCGGGTCGTTCAGGCCGATACGATAGATGCGATCCCAGGCGAGCAGGTCGACCGTGTGGTCGAGACAGCGCATGCCGAGGACCTGGAACGGGTCGAGAGCGAACTGCCGAGGTTTGGAAATCCCCTTGTCGGGGGCGAGTTCGAACAGGTACAGGGTATGCCCCTCGATGGGCGTCGACAGCCCGCTGAACTGGTAGGCCAGATAGCCGCGCCCGGCGCAGTAATAGCCGTCGCTGTCGGCCAGGGCCTCGGCGGCCGGCCTGGTCAGCGGAATCGACAACAGCAGTCCGGCCGAGAGCAAAAAGATAAGGGTCGTTCTGGGATAAATCACGTTTCTCTCCCCGATGAATTTATACGCGCGCATCAAGAATCCCTTTTTCCGGTGGTATCATCTTGCGGATCAGAGCTCGATCGGGACTTTCGGCGCCGGTGCCGACGGCCACCGTCGATACCCGGATATTGCCGAGGGCCTCGCCGAGTTCGCCGCTGGCTGCCGATACAAAGTCCGCGGCGGCCTGATCGACGCACTTGAAGCGCACGAACAGTTCTTCGTTCTGATACAGCAGGTCGACCTGCAGCGGACCGAGTTTTTGCAGATCGAGGAACAGGGACAAGGAGACGATTTCTTCCGGGGTCCCCGTTTCGGACTCTTGCGACGGTTGGCGGTGAGCGATCATGAATCCGTTGTCGAGAAACGGCAGCGGCAGCGGCACGAAACTGGTATCGGTATCGCCGAACCGGGCCCGGCAGAGCTGCCAGAGTTCCAGGTGGCGGCGGGAGTCCTCCTGCTTTTCCTCAATCCGGCCGTTCTCCTGTTCGACGATTTTCTGCAGGGCGTCGATGATCTGCCGCGAAAGCTGGGCACCTTGGCCCTCGGCCAGTCGTTCCGGAGGATGTCGCAGCAGATGGAAAAGGGCTCCGAGCAGATCCTTGCCCAACGGTTTTTGGCCGATCGCGGCCAGCGCCTGTTCGAATGGCCCTTGAAACACCTGTTGCAGCATCGCGGCCTGCTGCTCGATTCGCTCGATACTCTCCGAGGTAACTCCGGCAAACGGCTGCATGTATTCCCGGAGGGCGCGAACGAATTCCGTTGCCAGTTGGCCCACCTCCTGGCGGGAAAGCACCTGCGGCGGAGATGCCTGCGCAAAGAGTGCCTGCCGGGCCGACGCCCCTTCTTCGGAAGCGGGTCTCCCTTGGGGGGAGGGTATGGAAACCGGCGGTTCCCCTGTGGCAGCGGCCAACCGTAACAAGGGGCGCAGGACCGCCGTCAGTTCCGCTGGCTGGCTTTCGAGGAAGCGACCAACCTGGCCGGGTTGCCGGATAACGGTCGGGATCTCGGCGAGAACCTCGGCCAACCTGGTCAGCGATGGTTCCGGTTGGGACGGTATCGCCGGAATCGACGGTGGCGTCCCATCGGCTCGCGGGGGCGGGACGAGGGCTTTTTGCAGAGCGTTGGCAAGCTGTTTCGAGAGGGGTTCCATGCCAGCCGTTGTCGACTGTTCCGGGGCGCTTCGCAGGAGTCGGGCCAGGTTGTCAAGCAGGTCGGTTGACTGGGAGGGGGCCGGGGTGGGGAGGAGGTCCGGGCCGGCGGAATTCTGGAGCATCTCTGGCAGCGGGCGCAGCTGCTGTTCAAGGCGGTTCAAGGTTTGTGGCGGCAGGGGCAGGGTCGGTTGCAGGTATTCACCCAAGGCTCGGACCAGCGCTCGGATCGTCTCCTGGTGATTTTGCGGAGGCAGCTCGGCTGCCGTGGTCGCCGCAATTGCCGTCGGGATAACCGGCGGTGAGGCGGAGGGAGGCGGTTCGGGCAGTGACTGGGCCAGCCGCAACAGCGGCCGAAGCACCGCGGCCAGGGAGGAGGGTTGGGTCTGGAGAATCGCACCGGCCGAAGTCGGGTTCCGCAGCAGTTCGGGAATCCGGGCGATGGCGCCGAATAGCGGCTCCAGATGACTGGCCAGTTCGCCAAGTCGATGATTATGATCCGCCTCGATCTGGCCGAGGGCGTTTTTCAGGGTGGCGCGGGCATTCTGCATCTGGCCGGTCAGCAGGTCGGCTTCCTGGTACAGCCCCAGTTGTCGGGGGAGAGAGCGGAGATCCCCGCTATTCAACTGTTCCGGCGATTTTTTCAGCAGGGTGAATAAGCGCACCAGGGCGTCGCGCACTTCGGGGTCCAGCTTTTTCGAACCCGGATCCCGCCCTTCGAGCATGGCGGGCAGCAGTTCCAGTACGTCCAGCTGATTTCCAAGCAGGTGCAGGGATTGGCCGAGCCGCTGGAGGATGGTCGGTTCGATGATTTTAAAGGAAACGGTCGGCTGGGTTTCGACCACCTGCAAATTGAGGGTGTCGCCGGCTTTTAGCGGGATCCCGGTTTCGACCCACAGGCGGCGGTCGCCGAATTGCAGCAGGGCTTTTTGCTGCCCGCCTTCCTCGACGGTGGCACGGATCATCTGATGCAGTTGCAGCTCGTGGTGCCGCTCATCGCGCGATACCGTGGTCGCCGCCGAAGTGGCTTGCACCACCAGGGTGGCCGTATTGGTGGGTAAAATTTCCATGTCTTGCCTGTCGCTCGCAAAGGGCTTGGTCCGCCGGCTGTCACTGTCTTTATATCATTATGGATAACCTTTGCCAATGCAATGACTTAGTTGGCATCCGGGGTCATTTTAGCGGTGGCTCCCAAGGGTGCATTAGTGATATGGTGCACCCGACCGTTCCGCCCGGCGACGACCCTGTCGTATAACCTTTTGCCAGGAAACGACCCGCCATGACCGAGACCCCCCATCCTTTTCAGACCCTGACCCCCGGCTTCGTCATGGATGCCGTCGAGAGTCGCGGCTTCCGTTGCGATTGTCGCACTTTCGCGCTTAACAGTTATGAAAATCGCGTGTACCAGGTCGGCATCGAAGACGCCGAACCGTTGATCGTCAAGTTTTACCGGCCGCAGCGGTGGAGTGACGAGCAGATCGACGAAGAGCACCGGTTCTGTTTCGAACTGGCCGACCACGAGTTGCCGGTGGTCGTGCCGCTGTGCGATGAAGCGGGGCGGAGCTTGTTTCATTTCGGCGGCTTTCGCTTCGCTCTCTACCCCCGTAAGGGGGGACATGCCCCGGAGTTGGACAACCTCGACAACCTGTTGATTCTCGGCCGTTTGCTCGGACGCATCCACCGGGTCGGAGCGCTCCGTCCTTTCGAGCAGCGGCCTCGGCTCGATTGCCGCAGTTTCGGCCGGGACAGCGCGGCCTTGATCAGCGATCGTTTCATTCCGGTGGAATACAAAAAAACCTACGATGTACTGACCGACGAACTGCTCTCCGCTGTCGACGGCATTCTGAACCAGGGCTCTCCGCGGTATATTCGCACCCACGGCGACTGCCATGCCGGCAACATCCTGTGGCGGGACAATGCTCCCCATTTCGTCGATTTCGACGATGCCCGCATGGCTCCGGCGGTGCAGGATCTCTGGATGATGCTTTCCGGCGACCGTGCCCGGCAGACCGCCCAATTGGCCGAAATCGTCGATGGGTACAATGAATTCTACGACTTCCACCCGGCCGAGTTGCGTCTGGTCGAGACCCTGCGCACCCTGCGCATGCTTCACTACAGCGCCTGGCTGGCACGGCGCTGGGACGATCCCGCCTTTCCCGCCCACTTCCCCTGGTTCAACACGGTCCGCTACTGGGGCGAGCAGGTTCTGTACCTGCGCGAACAGTTGGCGGCGCTTACCGAGCCGCCGCTGCAGTTGATCTGAGTCGACGACGATCGACCGCGCGATCATTTTTTTAATCCCCCGAAAATTTGGCGCAAAATCTGCTTAAACTCTCGTTCTACGGGAAACCGAAAACGACGTGTCAACCTTGCCGCTTTTTTGTCCGGGAGTGTCATGATTTTGTCCAGAATAACCCCCACCGCGAACCCTTTGCCTGCGCTGCTGATCGGCATGCTCCTTTTTTTCGGTTCCGTCCCAGTCGTGGCCGCGCCCGATGACGGGGTGTTTGCCCGAGGCGAAGGTGCTTTCGCCCGAGGCGATTTCGCCGAGGCTTACCGGATTTTTGCCGATCTGCTCAACAGCCGGCCCGGCGATGCCGAGGCCGACTTTATGCTGGGCCGCAGCGCCTATGAAATCGGCGATTACGAGGCGGCCATCTTTGCTTTCGAACGGGTTCTGATCGCCCATCCCGAATCGGATCGGGCTCGCCTCGAATTGGCCCGCGTCTGTTTCGCCACCGGCGATTTCGAGGCTTCCCGGAGCTATTTCAACGCGGTGCTGGCCAATGATCCTCCGCGGACCGTGCGTCAGAACATCCAGGCATTTCTGGCCCGGATCGATCGGGCGACGTGCCGTCACACGGTCGGCGGCATGTTCTCCCTGGCCCTTAGTTTTGACGACAACGTCCATGCCTCGCCGGTGGATGAACAAGTTCAGACCCTCCTCGGCCAGGTGACTTTGACCGGGGCCACCGCCAATCCCCGCAAGGATCGCATAGTGCAACCGACCCTGCTGCTCAACCATGCGTATCGGAGTCGCCCCAAGGGGGTGATCTGGCAGAGTTCGGCGGTGACCCACCACGCCATCTACGCCGAGGAAGATGATCTCGACCTCAGTCTGGTCGGTGTCTCCAGCGGCCCCGTCTGGCAGACTTCGTCCCTGCAATTTTCGCTGCCGGCCAGTTTTAACTACCTGACGCTCGATTCCCGGCGCTATCTGTCCACCTCCGGACTGGGGGCCGAGTTGATCTGGTTGGCGAAACCCCGACTGAGCCTCGGTTTCAGCCTGCAGGGAAGCCGTCTGAATTACGCCGATGAAGCTCGTGATGCCTGGCAGTATCGTTTCGAGTTGCGACCGGTCGGGGTCTGGGACGACAATCGCCTCAGCGGCGGTTTGGGACTGGAGCTCAACGATGCCAGGCAAGACCGGACCGGCTACCAGCGTCTTTTTGCTTCGATCGGTTATGAACGGCCTCTTTTCCTGGGGCTGACCGGTTCCTGCGGTTACCGTATCAAACGGACCCGCTACGAAGACGAGGAACCGATGTTCGGTCGCGTCCGGCGGGATACCCTCCACGAAATCAGCCTCGGCCTGTCCCGGCCGGTCTGGCAGTCGGCGGACGGCCGCAGCCGGGTGGTCGCCCAACTGCAGCACGTGATCACCGACGCCAACGCCAATATCGACCTGTACGAGTATGACAAAAACGTGACCACTCTGGCCTTCAGCCTGCGTTTCTGACCGGGCCGGGCCCGAATCGAGGGGAACCATGCGCCATTATAAAATTGCTGTTTTCAGCTTGATCTGGTTATCGCTTTGCCTGGTTCTGCCGTCGCCGGCGATGGCCGAGGACGGGATCGGCAAGATTATCGCCGTTCGGGGGCAGGTTACCGCCGAGGCCGATGACGGTGCCTCCCGCGTGCTGACCATCGCCAGCCCGGTCCTGCTCGGCGACACCCTGCGTACCGGCAAATCCGGCCGGGTCCAGGTGCTCTTCCAGGACAGCACCATCGTCAGTCTCGGTCCGGCCAGCGAAATGCAGGTGGCGGACTATGCCTGGGACGGCGAGACCGGCCGCATGAAGACGGTCGTTAACGAAGGGGTATTCCGGGTGCTCGGAGGCTCGATCACCAAGACCTCGCCGAAGGAGTTCACCACCGAAACGCCGGCTGCGACCATTGGTATTCGCGGTTCGATGTACGCCGGCCGGGTGAGCGACGGCCGTCTGCAGGTGGTGTTTCAGGGCGGCACCGGCATCTATGTGCGCACCCCGGTTAATATGATCGAGATCGACACCGTCGGTTTCGGCACCCGGGTCGATGGCCGGGGAGTGCCGGCCGCCCAGCCGTATCGGCTGCCGCCGACCGAGCTGGAGGACCTCGATCCCCTGGCCGGCGGGACGGAGCCGGCTGCCCCGGAACATTCCGGTTCGCCGGCCCCGGCGGAACCCGCCGCTGCGACCGCCTCCGAATCCGCCGATGCCCCGGCCGAAGAGAGTCCGACGGCAGAGGATCCCGCCCCGGTTTCCTCTGTGGCACCGGAGGAAGAGGTCCTGGCGCCCCTGGCCGAAGACGGGGCGGCGCCATCGACGACATCGGTCGGCAGCGATATGCTGCCAGTTGATTCGCTGCTTCCATCCGTCGTTGAGACGCTGACCAGCCTGGCCGATCAGGCCGTGCTGGACGCCAGCACCGACACACTGACGTCGGCCACGGCGGCAACCTCGACGGATGGCGGCACCACGACCACTACGCCGCCGCCCCCTGCGCCGACCTACCAGGCCGTGGTCTCCGG
>Ga0154449_1041_pt1 | contig 23364 bp, 26 predicted proteins | sample RifGroC2_FD_105642 | JGI IMG/M metagenome (GOLD analysis project Ga0154449, IMG submission 105642) | Pelobacteraceae bacterium GWC2_58_13
ATCAGAATTTGAGGAGGCTGAACACCTTGCCGGCCGGCAGACGCTTGCGCCCTTCGAGAAACTCAAGCTCTGCCATGAAGGCGCATTCGACTACCTCGGCGCCAAGTTCCTGGACTAGATCAACCACGGCGGAGACGGTACCACCAGTCGCCAAAAGGTCGTCGGCGACGACAACACGGTCCCCGGGTTTGAAAGCGTCCTGGTGAATTTCGAGGGTGTCGGTACCGTATTCAAGCTGATAAGTTTTCTTCCTGGTTTTGTAGGGTAATTTGCCTGGTTTTCGAACCAGGGTTATTCCGGTGCCCAGTTTGTAGGCAAGGGCGGCGCCGAGGATAAAACCGCGGGCCTCGACACCGACAATCTGATCGATTTTTTCGCCGATGTAACGATGAGCGATCAGATCGATCATTCGATGAAAACTCTTGGGATCGGAAAGGAGGGTCGTGATATCTTTGAATACGATCCCTTTTTTAGGAAAATCCGGGACATCACGGATAATTTTCTTCAATTCATCCACTGCTCGCTCCTTAGATTCAACATCTTGGTGCCCCTTTTCGGGGTTCAATCTTCTTCATGAAAGGCAAGGCGACCGGAAGCTTGGTGATCTGCCCTTATTTTTCTCAGTTTTTCCAGGCTTTTGGCTTCAATCTGCCGGATTCTTTCACGGGTAACACCAAAACTACGGCCAATCGTATCAAGGGTCTGCGGTTCACGATCATCCAGACCGAAGCGCAATGTAAGAATCTCTCTTTCGTTATCACCAAGACTTTCGAGCCATTCGGAAACGAGAGCGTATTTGTTGAGGTCCTCAATCAACCCAGACGGATCTACGGCGGTTGGATCTTCGATCGTATCCATCAGGCTGTAATCGTTGTTTTCGCCCATGGGATGCTCGATCGAATAGGTCTTTTTAACCAACACCATCAACCGGCGGACATAGCTGTTGTCGACACCCATCGCTTCGGCGACTTCATGAATTTGCGGTTCACGATTGAACTTGTGAACCAGTTCTCGACTGATCTTGATCAATTTATTGATATCGTCGGAGACATGAACCGGAAGGCGAATCGTCCGACTTTGATTGACCAAGGCACGCTCAATGGATTGACGGATCCACCAGGTGGCATAGGTTGAAAAACGGCATTCCTTACTGAGCTTGAATCGCTCGACAGCCTTGATGAGGCCCAGATTCCCCTCTTCGATTAAATCGAGAAACGGCAATCCGCGATTCATGTATCGCTTGGCGATCTTGACGACAAGGCGCAGATTGCTTTCTATCATCCGATTGCGCGCTTCGGCGTCCCCTTGACTGATTCTTCTTGCCAGGGTTTTCTCATCCTCGGCTGTCAACAGGGTGGTTTTCTGGATTTCCTTGAGATAAAGCTTAATGGCGTCGTCCGAATGGTCATCCTGCCCCTGCTCAACCTCCTCGTCCTGATCTTCCTGGTCTTCTTCCTCTTCGATTTCAGCATCATCGGGATCGACGTCGGCATCTTCGACGGGATCGGTATCTAAGTCAAGATTTTCATAATCGTACAACTCGTCCATTGCTGGATGTCCTCCGATCATAGAATAAGGCATGAAACATCAGGAAGTCTAAGAGAGGCTTCTGGTTAAGGCAAGTAAAAAATGGGGTTTACCGCATCCTTGCCATGGCGGATCTCAAAATGAAGCCTGGGGCTCCCTCCCCCCGGCGGGTTGCCGCAAAGGGCAATTTTTTCCCCTTTGCTGACATAGGTTCCCGAGGGCACGAGGTTTTTCGAGTTGAATCCATAAACGGTGTAAAATGAATCATCATGTTTCAGAATGATCAGGTTCCCGTATCCCTTGACGCCATTGCCGCTGTAAATTACCCTGCCAGCCGCTGCCGAAACGACCGTCGCTCCGAAGGGCGCCGTCAGCTCGATCCCACGATTGATCTCGCCGGTTTTTTCTCCATATTTCTTGACGATTTTTCCTTTAACCGGATAAATGAATTTCCCCTTGCGCGGCGCCGGTGCTTTTTTCGTCGTCCTTGTAACGGTCGGGGCTGGCGGAGCAGCCTTTGGTTTTATCGTTGTTTTGGGGGAAACAGAAACGATTTCTGGAGTCGATGCTTTCTTTGGCGAAACCGGAGGCGTTTGGGGAAGAACGGTTGACGGCACGGGCTTGACACGGGTTGCACCTGGTACAAAAATTTGCTCTCCGGCCCTGAGTTGAGTCGGGTCACCAATACCGTTGAGACGGGCCAAATAATCTGGCTCGACACCGTAAGCACGGCTGATTCGATAAAGGGTCTGCCCCTCGGTTACCGGATGATAGATTCCTTGGGGAGACGAACATCCCGTAAAAAGAATCAATAATAAACTGGCGATAATGACCAGGCGAATCCGCATGAAGATTCCGTTAACGAGTCCGAGGCAAGCAGCCACTACTAAAGTAGCTGAATCAATGATGAATCGTCAACTCCCCGAGGCATATATCCTGAAATCAGAATATGTATTTGACAACGATAAAACCCCCGATCAGCAGAACCATGAAGACAAGTGTCAAGACGTTGAAGTATTTTTCGATAAAATCGCGCATGGTCGGACCATATTTGTAAATCAGTCCGGCAACTAGAAAGAACCTGAGACTACGACCAATCACCGAAGCCAATAAAAAAATGAAAAAGTTTATTTCAAAAACGCCGGCACCGATGGTGATCACCTTGTAGGGGATAGGCGTAAACCCGGCCGTGAACACCGTCCAGAAATCATAGGTAGCGAAAAGATGCTGAACATGGCTGAAAGTCTGTTCGGTAAAGCCTGGAACATAGCGGTAGAAATAAATGGAAAGGACTTCCCACAGACCTATTCCAATCCCGTATCCGACCACACCCCCCAATACCGAACCGATCGAGGCAATCAAGGCAAATTTGAAAGAACGGGCAGGAACAGCAATACACAAGGCGAGCAGCAAAACATCGGGAGGGATGGGAAAAAATGAGGATTCCGCAAACGCCAGCAGGAAAAGGGCCGGAGCCCCATAAGGAGTTTCGGCCCAATGCAGAACCCAGTCATATAACCGGCGCAACATTCTCATGGTCAACAGTCCTCTTCGTTCCAGCCCAGCTTCCCCAACAAAGGCACAAATCGGCAATCAACCAAGTTCTCTTCAGTGAAGGTCTTTTCCCCGGTTCTGGTCACCCGCTTCAGCACTTGCACGCCCCTGGATCCGACGGGTATCACCAGTCGTCCGCCGATAACCAGTTGTTGTTTATAATTTTCAGGAATCATCGGGGCGCCTGCCGTCACCAGGATGGCATCGAAGGGAGCCATTTCTTCCCAGCCAAAGGTGCCATCGGTTACCTTGATATTCACCATGCCGCAGCCGATGGAATCCAGAATTTTGCGCGCTCGACGAGCCAGCGAGGGGATACGTTCGACTGAATAAACCCGACCGGCTATTTTGGACAGCACGGCGGCCTGGTATCCGGAACCGGTGCCAATTTCAAGAACTTTTTCTCCACCTTTGAGTTGCAGCGATTCGGTCATTAAACCAACCATGTAGGGCTGCGAAATGGTCTGTTTATCGCCGATCGGCAGAGGAAAATCGCCATAAGCCTGGCTTTGAAAGGCTTCTTCGACAAAAAGATGTCGCGGAATCTGGCGCATGATTTCAAGCACACGGGCATCGGTCACCCCTTTGGCCCGGACCTGCCGTTCAACCATGTTGCGGCGGGCAATGGCATAGTCCACTAATCGGCCCCTTCTTCAAACGTTTTCGTCTGTATGGTTTCGAGCCCCCAGACAGACAGAGCCTCAAACGATCGATAATTCGTCAGATCGAGATGCAAGGGGGTTATCGAGATGGCGCCGGAATGTACTGCATTGAAATCGGTGCCTTCGATATCTTGGAATCCCAGTTCTCCTCCTCCGATCCAGTAATATTTTCTTCCCCTGGGATCTCGTTTTTCGATCAGGACATCCTCATAGGTCCGTTTGCCCTGCCGGGTAATACAAACCCCCCTCGGAACACAGGCAGGCACATTGACATTGAAAAACGTATCCGGCGGCAGTTTGTTTTTAGCAATAACCGCCGCCAGGCGAGTGGCAAAATCCGCCGCACCGGCAAAGTCCTCTTCCCGGAAGGAATCGCCAACCAGGGACACGGCAAAGGCTGGAACCCCCATCAGGGTTGCCTCCATGGCAGCGGCAACAGTTCCCGAGTAAGTGATATCGTCGCCCATATTCCCGCCTTTGTTGATCCCGGACACCACAAGATCAGGGCGAGTATCAAGAAGACCATGAATGCCCAGATGAACGCAATCGGTAGGGGTTCCGTCGACGGCAATGAATCCAGGTCGGATCTCCTCGGCACGCAAAGGCGAGTGAAGGGTCAGAGAATGCCCCACGGCACTGCGTTCCCGATCCGGAGCGACCACGGTCACGTGACCGAGAACCGACAGGCACCTGGCCAGACTGGTAATCCCCGGCGATAGGATACCATCGTCATTGGTTACAAGGATTTTCAAAAAAACCTCTGAGCGGGGCGGATAAAATCAGTGGGAGTCAGGCGGGGAACCTAGAGCGTTGCGCAAACGAAGCAAGTCACGACGAATTTCTTGTAGCAATTGCCTGTCGCGAGACGACTGGAGAGCCGAGGCCTCCCCCCCTACACCTCCAGTCGTTTTTGAATTAAGAATTTTCTTGGCGCCAGCAATGGTTAGACGCTGGCGATGTAACAGATCTTTGATGGTGAGGGCGAGTTCGATATCCCGTCGGCGGTAAAGCCTTTGATTTGTTCGGCTTTTGGTTGGTCGGAAAATTGCGAACTCCGACTCCCAATACCGCAGAACATGAGGCTTTACGCCAATTAAATTGGCAACTTCGCCAATTTTGAAATATAATTTGTCCGGGATATCGGCAGTCATGTTTTCACGCTGGCCGTGAAATGCGCGTTATTCCTCTCCGTTGATGGAACCCTTCAATACCTGGCTGGGCTTGAAGGTGAGGATTCGCCGTGAGGTGATTTCGATTTCATCACCGGTCTGGGGGTTGCGACCCCTGCGGGTCGCCTTTTCCTTAACGACAAAATTACCAAAACCGGCAATTTTAATCTTCTCCCCGTCTTCAAGATTGGTTTTCATGATATCGAAAACCATCTCGACAATTTCAGCGGATTCCTTCTTGGAAAAACCGGTTTTAAGATAAACATTTTCAATCAGGTCCGCTTTGGTCATATCTCCTCCGCATAAAAAAATACACAGGTCCTTGAATTTACGGACTTTTATAGCACATGCTTTTCAGCATATCAACCGGTTTTTTTTAACGAATCTCCGCGCCGATATTTTTTTCCAAAGTACGCACTATTTTCCCGTGTATCGACTGAATCTCTTCATCGGTAAGGGTCTTTTCAAGGGACCGGTAGCGCACCCGGATCGCAAAGCTTTTTTTACCCTCCGGAACGCCCTTGCCGCGATATAAATCAAACAGTACAACATCTTCGATATTTTTATTCTTGATGCTCTTCAAAATCTCAAAAACGTGCCCCGCGCTGACCTCATCATCAATCAGAAAGGCACTGTCGCGATAGACGTCGGGGTAGCGGGACAATGGGCGGAAACCGGGATGCCCGCCAGCCAAGGCAAACAGCACCGTCAGATCGAGATCCATGATATAAACGGGTTGATCAATTTCGAACACCTCAAGCGTTTTGGGATGTACCTCCCCGAGGGTACCGATGGATTCCCCCTGAAAGCGGACTTTACAGGATTTTCCGGGATGCAGAAACGGCTCGGTTGAGTCGCCCTCCCATTGCACACCGGCAATATTGAATTGAGCGAGGATCCCTTCCACGACCCCTTTAAGATCATAAAAATCGACATCGAAGCGTTCCTGTGCCCAACCTTCAGGCGCCCGTCGACCGCACAAAGCGGCCGTAAGACGAAGCTTTTCAGCTGGCAGTTCGTTGTAGTCGACGGAAAGGAATACCGGCCTGAGTTCAAAGATCTGAAGATCGTTATTCCGATAGGCAATATTTCGGGCAACGGTATCGAGCACGCTGGGTACCAGGGAGGTCCGCATGACAGCCTGGTCTTCAGTCAGAGGGTTGAGCACCCGGACCGTTTTACGGCGCGCATCGTCGGCGTGTAAGGCGATGCGATCCCAGCACCCATCGCTAACAAACGAATAGTTGATGATTTCGGAAAAACCCGCCCCAACCATGAAATCCCGCAATTTTCGGACCTGCTGCTGATGCGACGGACCTTGGTGGCAAATCAACCGACTTGCGGGCATGGTGACCGGAATACTGTCATAGCCATTGAGACGGGCGACTTCTTCGATCAAGTCAATTTCCCGCTCGATATCAGGACGAAATAAAGGCACCTTCACGGTAAGCGCGCCATTTTGAGGTTCGTTGGCAATTTCCACCTCGAAACCTATGGAGCCGAGAAGTTTTGCGATTTCAAGCGCGTCGATATTCAAGCCCAGCACTTCGCTGGTGCGGGATGCCGTTAGTGACAAAGACAACTTTGCCATGTGCCGGGGATAAACATCGATATGGCCGCCGGCAACGGTTCCTCCCGCCAGTTGTTGAATCAGATCCGCGGCACGATCAAGGGCGAGGGGGACCATGTCAACATCGGCGCCGCGTTCGAAACGATGGGACGATTCGGTATGAATGCCCAGACGCTTGCTGGTGCGACGGATAACATTGGGGGTGAAATAAGCACTTTCCAGCAAGACATCGCGGGTTTCAGGTTTAATTTCTGAATTTTCTCCACCCATGACCCCTGCCAGAGCAACCGGGCCCTCACCGTCGCAAATGGTCAGGTCACAACTGTTCAGTTGTCGCGGTTGGCTGTCAAGGGTGGTGAAAATATCACCATCGGCCGCAGATTTAACCACAATACGGCGGTCACGCAGCAGGTTGAAATCAAACGCATGAAGAGGATGTCCGAGTTCAAGCAGAACAAAGTTGGTGACGTCGACAACATTGTTGATCGAACGCATGCCGACCGATTCAAGACGGCGAACCATCCATTCGGGCGAGGGACCAATCTTTACTCCCTTGACCAGACGAGCAGCGTAGCGAGGACAGCGATCAGGTTCAACAATGGTCACCGAAGTTTCAATATCGATGGGCGCACCCGTTTCAACAACCTTCGGCGCCGGGAGTTTCAGCGGCCTGTCGGCCATCGCGGAAATTTCGCGAGCCACCCCGACCACACTCAAGCAATCCGGCCGGTTCGGAGTCAGGCCAAGTTCAAAACGCACATCCTTAAGACCCAAGGCCTCGAATGCCGGGATTCCGAGTTTCAGCCCCGGGGGAAGAATCATGATCCCCTCGGCTTCGGCCGTCAACCCGAGTTCTTTTTCGGAGCAAAGCATGCCGAACGATTCCTGCCCGCGAATTTTTGATTTTTTGATCTGAAAATCACCGGGCAGCACGGAGCCGACCTGGGCCAGAGCGACCAGATCCCCAACTTTATGATTTTTGGCCCCGCAGACAACCTGAATGGTATCCGAACCCGTGTCGACCTGGCAGAGCGTGAGCCGTTCCGCTTCGGGATGTGCCTCAACAGAAAGAAGCCGGGCGACGATAACCGAATCAAGCCCTGCCCCGAGTTTTTCCATGGCGTCGACTTCGAGCCCAGCCATGGTCAACCGGTGGGAGAGCTCATCCGGAGAAAAATCGAAATCAACATATTCCTTGAGCCAGTTATAGGTAACTATCATTTGTTCATGTCCTTTATCAACAAATCCGAAGCAAAGTCTCGATTCTCGGTCCTGTTCAGGCTAAAACTGCCGCAGGAAACGGATGTCGTTCTCAAAAAACAGACGCAGGTCGTTAACGCCATATTTCAGCATGGCGACCCTTTCCAGACCCATACCGAAAGCGAATCCGCTGTAGACTTCAGGATCATAATTAACCGACTTAAAAACCTCGGGATCGATCATGCCACTGCCAAGGATTTCGAGCCACCCGGAATTCTTGCATACCCGGCAGCCCTTGCCGCCACAAATTACGCACTGAATATCCACCTCGGCGCTCGGCTCGGTAAACGGAAAAAAGGAAGGCCTAAATCGCACTCCTACCCCTTTTCCGAAGAACCGGTTGATAAACGTTGTCAGAATCCCTTTGAGATCACCAAAGGTTACCTTGTGGTCAACTAGAAAACCTTCAATCTGATGAAACATCGGACTGTGGGTGATATCGGAATCTCGTCGATAAACCGTGCCCGGAGCGATCACCCGAACTGGCGGAGCTTGTTTGAGCATGGTGCGAATCTGAACCGGTGAGGTATGGGTGCGCAGCACGATGTCGTCGGAGACATAAAAGGTATCTTGCATATCTCTGGCAGGGTGGTCCTTGGGGATATTCAGGGCCTCGAAATTATAAAAATCCTTTTCAACCTCCGGCCCCTCCGCAACCCCAAAACCGAGCGCTGAAAAAATTTCTACGATTTCTTCGGTAACCAGAGTGATCGGATGCTTGGAACCGGCAAAACGGCCTCGCCCCGGAAGCGTCACATCGAGGGTTTCCTTCGTCAGGCGCCGGACGATTTCAACCTGACGGATATCCGCCAGCCGGGTTTCGATCAACTGCTCAAGCTCTTCCTTGACCTGATTGGCCAGAGCACCAACAATCGGACGCTCTTCAGGCTGGAGAGCCCCCATGCTTTTCATGATGGAAGTCATCTCGCCTTTTTTGCCGAGATACTGTATCCGAATGTCCAGGAGGCTCTTTTCGGTTTCAACCTCACACACGGCGCCGCGCGCCACTTCCAGCATCGCTTGCAGTCTTTCCTTCATAACCGATCCGATCCATTATAATAAAACGATGGAAACCTGGAAGGCCTCCATCGCCAAGAAACTCAAGTGAAAAAAAGAGAGATGAAGTTGCCCCCATCTCTCTTTTCGGCTTGCATTCTAAAGGTGGGCTTTGGCTCTTTCTACAACAGCACTGAATCCGGTCGGATCCGTCACGGCAAGTTGCGCCAGAACCTTGCGGTCGAGCCCGATCTCGGCCATTTTCAAGCCGTGAACCAAGCGGCTGTACGATAAACCGTTGTCCCGGGAAGCTGCGTTGATACGAGCAATCCAGAGGGCACGAAAATCCCTTTTCTTGACACGACGGTCGCGAAAAGCATAGTTAAGCGCACGGTCGACCGCTTCGGTCGCGCTACGGAACAATTTCCCGCGGGCGCCCCGAAAACCCTTGGCCAGCTTTAGTACCTTGTTTCTTCTGCGTCTCGCTTTAAATCCCCGTTTTACTCTCGGCATGTTTTTCTCCTTGTATGCTTTTTAAATAAGCGGCAACGCCGCTGCCGGATCTGAAGGGGGAGACAATTTCCCCTCAGTTCTCGGACTTAAGCCGAATCTGGTTCACCACACTGTTACAGATAGGGAATCAGACAACTGATATTGCCGGCATCCGCCTTATGCACCAGAGTCGCCTGACGCAGCTCGCGCTTGCGTTTGGTCGATTTCTTGGTGAGAATGTGGCTGGTGTAAGCCTTGTTGCGACGGATGTTGCCGGCGCCAGTTTTGCGGAACCGCTTGGCGGCACCACGATTGGTTTTGATTTTGGGCATGACGCCATCTCCTTTTATATATTGCTGTTCGACCGCCGTGCAGGTTCGGCCGACACCCTTGCTGCCTATTTCTTCGGGGTGATTACCATCGACATGAAGCGTCCCATCATCCTCGGAGTCGTTTCAACTAAGCCGATATCCTGGATTTCCTCGGTTACCTTTTCAAGCAACCGCCGTCCGAACTCGGGATGAGTTACTTCTCGGCCACGGAACATGACCGTTACCTTTACCTTATTCCCCTCTTCGAGAAAACGCCGGGCATGCTTGACCTTGAACTGAAAATCGTGATCCTCGGTCTTGGGACGCATCTTGACTTCTTTAAGTTCGACCCGAGCCGCCTTTTTTTTGGCCTCGGCTGCCTTCTTGCTCGTTTGATACTTGTATTTGCCGTAATCCATGATCCGGCAAACGGGCGGCGCCGCATTGGGGGAAACTTCTACGAGATCGAGACCACGTTCCTGAGCGGCGGCCAAAGCCTCTTCAAGACTCAGTATCCCGAGCTGCCCACCTTCGTCGTCGACAACCCTGACTTCCCTGGCACGAATGGCCCGGTTAATGTTGGTTTCTGGCTTAGCTATGGTGCCACCTCCTAATGGTATAGACTGCACTCATCCTGAATAAACCGGACAAACTGTTCCGGAGTCATCGGATCCAGGGTCTTGCCGGTTCGGTCCCGAGGGGCCACCAGGCCACCCTCCACTTCCCGATCGCCAACGACAAGCATATACGGTATTTTTTCCATCTGAGCCTCTCTGATCTTGAAGCCCAGCTTTTCGTTGCGCAAATCCTTTTTAACCCTGACGCCACCGGCAAGGAGTTTTTCATACACCTGTCCGACGTATTCCGCCTGATTGTCGGTGACGTTAATGATGACCGCTTGAACCGGAGATATCCAGAGAGGGAAGTTTCCGGCAAAGTGTTCGATGAGAACACCGACAAACCGTTCAATGGCACCCAGAATGACCCGGTGCAGCATAACCGGTCGATGCTTCTCGCCGTCACTCCCGACGTAGGTGAGATCAAAGCGTTCAGGCAGGGTAAAATCGCACTGGATTGTAGCACATTGCCATTTTCTGTCAAGGGCATCCTTGAGCTTGATGTCGATCTTCGGCCCGTAGAATGCGCCGTCTCCCTCATTGATTTCAAACGGCAGACCGGAATCCTCAAGGGCCGCCATCAAAGCCTTGGTCGCTCGCTCCCAATCGGCGTCGCTGCCGATCGATTTTTCCGGACGGGTCGAGATTTCCATCTCGTACTCAAAACCAAAGATTCCCATGACGTCCCGCACAAACCCGAGGACCCCCTTGATCTCGGCGTCGAGCTGTTCCGGGGAACAGAGGATGTGGGCATCGTCCTGGGTGAAGCCACGTACCCGAAGAAGACCATGGAGCACACCGGATTTTTCGTGGCGATGCACCGTGCCAAGTTCAAAGAAACGTAGCGGCAGATCGCGATAGGAGCGCATTTTGGATTTATAGATCAGCATGTGGGCCAGGCAGTTCATCGGTTTAATGCCGTAGCTCTGCTCATCGATCTCGGTGAAATACATATTCTCCCGGTAATTTTCATAGTGCCCGGAAGTTTTCCAGAGTTCGGTCCGCAAAATCTGAGGGCCCATAACGATATCGTAACCACGCTTGAGATGCTCGCGACGTTCGAAATCTTCGAGCAGAGTCCGCAACAAGGCTCCCTTGGGATGCCAAATGACCAAACCGGCGCCGGCTTCTTCACTGAAGGAAAAAAGATCCAGTTCGCGGCCAAGCTTGCGGTGATCGCGCTTGCGAGCTTCCTCTAGTTTGGCCAGGTAGGCCTTAAGTTCTTTCTTGTCGGGAAATGCCGTGGCATAGATTCGCTGCAACATGGCATTTTTTTCACTGCCCCGCCAATAAGCTCCAGCAACACCGGTAAGCTTAAATGCCTTGATCAGCTTGGTCGTCGGCAGGTGCGGCCCGCGACAAAGGTCGACAAAATCCCCCTGGCGGTACAGTGAAATCGTCTCGTTCGGCGGCAGATCTTCAATCAACTGAACCTTGTAGAGTTCTCCCATCTCGCGAAAAAGAGCAATGGCATCCTCTCGGCTCATTTCTTGGCGGACGATGGGCAAATCGGCCGTAGCCAGTTCCTCCATCTTCTTTTCGATGACATCGAACATTTCGGGCGAGAACGTTTGCTTCGTACTGTAAAAATCGTAGTAAAAACCGTTTTCGATCGACGGACCGATGGTTACCTGGACATCATCGCCATACAGGGATTTAACGGCGTGCGCCATCAGGTGCGCCGTGGAATGGCGATAAAGGTCGAGCCCTGCCGGGGAATTCAGGGTGATCAGTTCGATATGGCAATCTTCAACAATAGGGGTGGACAGATCGACCTTGCGACCATTCAGGCAGGCCGCAACGGACTGGCGAGCCAAACCTTCACTGATTGATCTGGCGACATCCCAAGGGGTACTCCCCAGCTCAAATTCTTTAACTGAACCATCCGGCAGCGTTACACGAACCTGGCTCATCATGGTCTCCACGAATGAAAAGAGGCATCCAGAGATGCCTCAATCAGTATAATCGGTTGTCGGTAATTTGGTAGGCACGGGCGGGATTGAACCGCCGACCCCTACCGTGTCAAGGTAGTGCTCTCCCACTGAGCTACGTGCCTACAACCGTAAACGCAGTATGTTTATCAAAAGAGCCCGAACAATGTCAAGCACTTTTCCGTTATCATCCTATATTTTTCATCATTATCTTGTTTTCAAAATCGAGCAACCACCGCTTGGTCTTAATCCCCTCCCCTCCGGAATATCCGCTCAGACGTCCCCCGCTGCCGATGATCCGGTGACAAGGAAGAATGAGCGGTAGCCGGTTGGCCGCCATGACCTGTCCCGTGGCCCGGGCCCGACCGGGGTAACCGGCCCTCCCGGCCAGATCTCCATAGGTCAGGGTCTCTCCGAATGGCAGCAAGGCCAATTGATGCAAGATGGACAGGGCGAAATCCGACCGGCCCGACCAATCAAGGCGCAAATCGAAACCTCTGCGTTCCCCTCGAAAGTACTCGCCCAATTGCAGACAGGCTCTCGCCGCCATGCCGTCATCGACCAACACCGACGACGGAAATTTTCGGACGATTGCATGTAAAAGGTGATCCTGATTCAGGCCAATCCAGACATCGGCAACCGCGTCGTTAAAGGCAGCCACGCCAACCGGACCTATCGGGGTCGACAACAGACAATACTCATAACCGGCAGACTTCATCGGCGCAGAACTTTCTTTTTCAACAGATCTGCAACCCGATCGGCTTGAGGAACCTTGAAGAGATAGCAGCAGACACTGAAAGTCATCAGTCCGATCAGGATCGCCGATAATAATACCGCCGCCTTGAACCATCCTTGGCCAATGGCCTGCCAGTGCCCGAAACGCAGAAGGTACCAGACAACCGTCCCCATAATGGCAGAGGCTGGAATGATTTTCGCCAACGCCGAGGCCACGGACCCGAGGCCGAGTCGGCCCATTTTTCTATGCAGAGCCCAGATCAACACCAAGCTGTTGAAAACAGAAGAGATAGTCAGGGCCAGGGCCAAGCCGGTATGCCCGAAAGAACGCATCAGAACCAGGCCCAGCAACACGTTGACCAGAAGAGTCCAGAATGAAATCCATACGGGAGTGCGCGTGTCTTTTCGTGCGTAAAAAGCCGGCACCACCACCCGACTGACGCCAACAAAGAACAATCCGGGCGCGTAGGCGGCTAAAGCCAAGGCGGTTTGGTGAACGTCATCGAAGGAGAACGCTCCCTTCATGAAAAAAAGGCTGAAGATGGGTTCGGCACACAGAACCAGTCCAACAGAAGCGGGGATGGTGACCAGGGCAATCAGAATCAGCGCGTAATGCAGCGATTCGCGAAAACCACTGTCGTCCCCAAGGGCGACCTGCCGGCTCATGGACGGAAGTACCGCTTGGGCAAGGGAAACCACGAAAATCCCTTGGGGGAATTCGAACAGGCGTTGGCCGTAATAAAGATAAGAAACACTACCCTCCGACAAAAAAGAAGCCAGCAGGCGGCTAACCACCATATTGATCTGATAAATTGCAACCCCGGCAATGCCGGGCAACATCAGCCATGCGATCCTTTTAACTTTGGGATGGGAAAAATATAGATTCGGTTGGAGTCGAAAACCCTGTCGATGGAGCACCGGAATCTGAATAATCAACTGCAAAACTCCACCGAGCAAGACCCCAACCGCCAGAGCCGTTATGCCGACATCAAACCAGGAGCGCAAAAACAGAGCACAAAAAATCATGCTCAGGTTGAGCAACAGCGGGGAAACCGCGGGGACGAAATAATGTCCCATGACATTGAGCACCCCAGTCAGCAAAGCCAGCAGGCTGATGAAAAAAATATAGGGGAACATGATTCGGTTAAGGAGATCGGTCAGAGCCAATTTACCCTCCACCGTGCCGAAACCAAACCCGATCCCCTTGACAACCAGGGGCGACCCCCAGATCCCCAACAACACCACGAAAAACATGACCAGAACCAAAAGTGTCAGGCAGATATTTGCCACGATTTGCGCCTCTTTCCGCCCTTGCTGGTGATAGACGTCGGAGTACGTCGGCACAAAAGCGGCGGTAAGCGATCCCTCGGCAAAAAACCTCCGCAGCAGGTTCGGAATGGTGAATGCCATGAAAAACGCATCGGTGCCAAACCCCGCCCCGAACAGGGACGCAACGACGATATCCCGAACCAACCCGGCAATCCGACTCAGTGTGGTGGCAATTCCAAGTATCCCGGTTGCCCTGGTTATATTTGTTTTCTCCGACATATTGGCATTAACCCATTACCACATATCGTCCGGCCACATGACACCAGACATATTAATCATTCCACCGAGGAAGGGCGCGTAACTATCCGTAAAGTGTATTATTTTATATTAATTCAGCCATTGTTGAACTTAAGATGCTGATGTTAAACAACAATTTTTCTATAATTGGAAAATTTTTAACTTGACGGCAGATTTTTCCAATGATATAAAACGGCCATCAATTTTGAAAATCAATACGACTGGAGGATAAGACTTTGGCAAATCACAAATCAGCGGTGAAACGAAACAAGCAAAGCGCGGCCCGCGGCGCTCGCAACACCCACATCCGTTCAACCATGCGTACCTTCGTAAAACAGGTTCGCGAGGCGGTTGCCGCTGGCGACAGCGAAGCAGCCAAAGCCGCCATGGAACGGGCGGTGCCTTACATTGACAAGGCGGCCAGCAAAGGAGTCATCCATAAAGCCTCCGCCAGCCGCAAAATATCCCGCCTTTCCAAACTGCTGAACGGCCTGTAAAAAGATTGAACCCAGCGTTAAAAAGGAGGCCGATTGGCCTCCTTTTTTATTGCCTTCTCTCCAGGGACGATACCGGTAACGCAATCTCTGAAATCAAACTCCCAAGAATCGCCGTAGGATGGGCACCACTCGACTTCAGAGCCAGGTCTGCTTCAAGAAACCTCTCGAACAGATTTCGGTATTGTTCATGAGAAAACCTGCCCGCCTGATTCAACAACCCCTTAAGAAAATATGGATTAATTCCAACCTGACGCGGAATCTCCTTTTCCTGGGTTTTCAATTCCAACAGTTCATGAATTTTCCAGAGTTGCCGAAAATGGCGAACAATCATCGACAAGACCAATAAGGGAGCCGACCCTTCATCGAGGATGCGCACCAGAAACCGCTGTGCATCCTCGGCTTTTTTCATGCCGAGCGCATCGGTCAACTCAAAAACGCTATCAACCCGGGTATCCGAAATAATTGCGGCGACATCGGCAACATCGATCAGGGTTTTGTCGCCTATGTAGGCAAACAGCTTGGACAACTCGCCGTATATTTCCTGTAAGTTGTTCCCCACCCTGCGGCATAACAGGGCAAGAGCGTCTTCCGTGAACGATCGCCCTCCCTGCCGCGCCTGGTCGCGAACGAACATGGGAATCTGGTTATCATAAAGCTTTTTAAACTCGACCAGTGCCCCGCGCTTTTTGAATTCTTGAAAGAACTTGCGCCGACCATCAATTTTGTCGCTGACAAAAACCAGAACGGTTTCAGGTGATGGGTCCTGCAGATAGGGAACCAAGTCATCCAGGCTGTCGCTCGACAGGTGTTGGGCGTCCTTGATCAGAACCAGCCGGTGAACCGCAAAAACAGGAAAGGTTCGGGCTTGGTCAATAATGGCCTCAACTCGGATATCCCTTGCGGAAAGGTTGTCAAAATTAAAGTCGCGATCAACGACGGGAACAGCCGCGTCAAGCAGCTGGCGCAGACATTTTTCAAGAAGGTACGTTTCTTCTCCGTATAAAAAGAGAAGATTCGGGAATTCCTTGTTGTCAATGGCCCGGGATAGTTCAGCAGGAGTCATCTTGCCCCACGGCAGAATCTAGAAATTGTCTTGCATGCGGTTGTAGACCTGCTCGGCCAATCGTTCGCAAATTGTCTGGATAGCGGCGGTTTCTTGGTCTTCCTGCACCGCTCTGTCACTGCTGTTCATCGACTCCTCGGTCCAGGATACGTTGTTTTTCCAGAGTATTTTACCGTCTGAAACCCGACGCAGAGAGGCACTGACTTTCATGATGGAACGGTATTCTTGGATATTGTCCGTCCGGTCATAAGATACCGCCGTGCGACTGTACGAGGTGACGGTCCCCGTAAGGATGGCCTCGGCGTCCTTGCGATTCTTCACGAGCGTGAGGCGACTATCCCGCCCGAAACGCGCCATTAGGCTGTTCGTTACCAGGCTGTCGAGAAACGGTTCGGCCGTTCGATTGTCCATGGGCTCGATGAACAGGGTCTTTACTCCAATGCCAGGCCCCAGAGCAACAGGCGTGTATCCACAACCGAGCAAGGCCAGGGGGATCAGAAACAGGGCCAGAAAACATTTCATCAGGACACCACGACGTTGACCAGGCGTCCGGGGACGACGATCACCTTGCGCACGGTTTTATCGGCAATAAACCTGGAAACATTGGTTTCGGCCAGCGCCGCTTCGCGAATCACCTCTTCAATGGCATCGGCACTGACAACCACCTTGCCTCGAACCTTTCCATTGACTTGGACGACAATGGAAATTTCATCCTCGATCAGGGCCACCGATTCCCAAGTCGGCCAGCCGCGGGATTCGATGCTCTGCTCATGGCCGAGACAGTTCCACAACTCTTCAGCAACATGGGGGACAAACGGCGCAAGCAGACGAACCGTGGTTTCCAGGGCTTCACGTAGAACCGCGGGATGTTCATGTTTCGAATCGAAGGCATAGATGGCATTGACCAGTTCCATGATCGCGGCAATTGCAGTATTAAAATGGAATCGACCATCAATGTCTTCGGTGACCTTCTTGATGGTACGATGAGTGGTTCGGCGCAAGTCGCGGGCCGCCCCTTCGGCCGTCCCCGCCGTCGCTACGCCCTGAATCAGCTCAAGGTTGTCATGGACGGCCCGCCAGACCCGGCTGATAAAGCGGAAGCAGCCTTCAACGCCCTGCTCGTTCCATTCGAGATCCTTCTCGGGGGGAGCGGCAAATAGAGAAAAGAGCCGCGCCGTATCGGCGCCATAGCGTTTGATCAGATGGTCGGGGTCGATGACGTTCTTCTTCGACTTGCTCATCTTTTCGTTGCGTCCCACCACCGCATCGGCATGGCAACGGCTGCATTTACCGTCGATCACCTCTTCGGGATAAAGCCAGCCATGCTCCGGGCAGGAGCGGGTTTCCATGCAGACCATGCCCTGGGTAAGGAGATTGGAGAAGGGTTCGTCGAGAACCATCATTCCCAAATCACGCATCACCTTGGTAAAGAAGCGGGCGTACAACAGATGCATGACCGCATGCTCAACCCCGCCAATATACTGATCGACGGGGAGCCAGTATTTGACCGCGTCCACATTGACCGGCGCTTCGGTGTAATCAGGGCAGGCGTAACGGGCGAAGTACCAGGAACTTTCAACAAAGGTATCGAAGGTATCGGTTTCTCTCCGGGCGGCGCCGCCGCAGGTCGGACAGGTCGTATTGATGAATTCGTCGCACTGGGCCAAAGGGCTCCCCCCTTCCCCGGTGAATGCGACATCGGTCGGTAGCACCACCGGCAGATCTTTCTCGGGCACCGGAACCACACCGCATTGGTCGCAATAAATCACCGGAATCGGCGTACCCCAGTAGCGCTGACGGGAAACCCCCCAGTCACGCAGTCGGTAGTTGACGGTTTTGGCGCCGATCCCCTTGGCGACCAGGGATTCTGCAATCTTTTCCTTGGCCTCTTCGTTCGGCATCCCGTCGAATTCGGCGGAATTAACCATGATCCCCGGGCCGGTCCAGGCCTCCGGCATGGTCTGCGAGTTAAGCATTTCGCCTTCGGGTTGAATGACGACCACCAGCGGCAGCTTGTATTTACGGGCGAATTCGAAATCGCGTTGATCGTGGGTCGGCACCGCCATGACCGCGCCGGTGCCATAATCCATCAGCACGAAGTTGGCCAGAAAGATCGGCATCCGGGCCCCGGTCACGGGATTCAGGCAATAAGAACCGGTGAAAACCCCTTCCTTCTCCAGTTCATCGCTGGTGCGTTTGATTTTGTCCTGCTTTTTTACCTTGGCAACAAACGCTTCTACCGCGGCACGCTGCTCGGTGACCGCCAGCTCGACAGCCATGGGATGTTCGGGAGCCAGACTCATGAAGGTGGCGCCATAGAGGGTATCCTGGCGGGTGGTAAAGACCCGGATGTTTTGGTCGGATCCCTCAACCGGAAAATCGATTTCACACCCGGTGCTGCGCCCAATCCAGTTGCGTTGCATAATGAGAACCGGCTCGGGCCAGCCGGAAAGATGGTAGGTCTCGTCAAGCAGTTCCTGGGCATAATGAGTGATACTTAAAAACCATTGTTCGAGTTCCTTGGGAACGACCTCGCTGTCACATCGCCAACAGCAGCCGTCTTCCACCTGTTCATTGGCAAGAACGGTCTGACAATCCGGACACCAGTTAACCGAAGATCTTTTCTTGTAGGCCAGTCCCTTTTCGAGCATGCGCAGGAAAATCAGCTGTTCCCACCGGTAATAATCGGCGGTGCAGGTGGCCAATTCACGATCCCAGTCGTAGGAAAATCCCATTTTTTTCAACTGGACTTTCATGCTTTCAATGTTTTCATGAGTCCATTTGGCGGGATGGGTGCCGTGCTTGATGGCCGCATTTTCCGCTGGCATGCCGAAAGCGTCCCAGCCCATCGGGTGCAACACATTATTGCCCTGCAAACGCTTGAATCGGGCAATGACATCGCCGATGGAATAGTTGCGGACGTGGCCCATATGAATCCGACCGGATGGATATGGAAACATTTCAAGAAGGTAATATTTATTCTTGCCGGGGTCTTCGGTTGCCTTGAACGATTTGTTCTGGTCCCAGAACTGCTGCCATTTTAGTTCAATGGCGCCGGCATCATAACGATCTTGCATACATCCTCCGCAGCCTCCAGGCTACTGGTTCTTAAACATGAATACCGGCAGGTGCCGGTATGTCTTCATGATTAGAATAACGGCCAGGATGCCGCCCCGGCGGACAAACGCAATGAAACGAATTTGACCGGGAGGAGACAACCTGGGGAATTGTAAAATCAGGTCATTTCTCGCGGTAGGTTATCCGTCCACGGGTCAGGTCGTAAGGAGAAAGTTCCACCGTAACACGGTCGCCTGGCAGAATGCGGATATAAAACTTGCGCATTTTCCCGGAGATATGAGCCAAAACGACATGACCATTGTCCAGTTTTACCCGGAACATGGCATTGGGAAGGGGTTCGATGACCTCCCCTTCTACTTCAATTGCTTCTTCCTTAGCCAAAAGTGCCTCCTAGATTTTACAGTTTGATTCGTTCTGCCGTTTTGCAGTGCACTATTTAACATAACCCATATGGGAATTGTCAACCCTGCAACGCATAAATTTACCTCTAAACGAAACATCCCGCCAGATATTTGAAATTATTTTATTGCAAGCAGTCGCTTGGCAGCGCTTAAAACCTGGGTCGATTGAACTGGCTTGGTGATATATTCGGTGGCCCCCAGAGCAAAGGCCCGTTTGCGATCCTCTTCCGCGCCATCGGTGGTGATCACAACGATGGGTATACCACATTGTTCCGGATCTTTTCGCACCAGGCTGACGAGTTTCAGCCCGTCCATGACCGGCATGTTGATATCGGTAAAAATGAGGTCGTATTTATCAGTCGTAAGTTTTTTCAATCCGTCAACGCCATTCGATGCTTCCACGATGAGCACTCCCTGCAACCGCTTCAGGGCAAACACGAGCAACTGACGCATGGTCGGGGAATCGTCAACGATAAGAATTTTTTTTGTGTCCACCGCAATCAATCCTTTCTACAATCTACTTGGTGAGCAGATCAATAAATCCCTGGATCGTCGAAAGCTTCCTCTCTGAATCAGAGTAGAGGCGAGAGGAAAAGATTGCCGTCGCGGCATGCCCTGCCAGCAGGGTGAATAGCTCATAGTCCACATCGGCGAACCGACTTTTCTGTTCGAGCAGTCGGTAGATAACGATGACGCCGATGACGTGGTCCTTTATCTTCAGCGGAATGCAAACCATCGGGTGACCATAATCAAGAGAGTAGGTTTCCATATCGTCGATGAAGTAACTTTCGCCCGTATCTCCGACATTGCCGATGATTCCCTTGCCCAATTCAATTTTTGGGAGACGTTCCACCTCGATGCCTTCATGGGCAACGGTTTGAAAGTAACCTGTTTTTTCGTCAAGAAGGAGAATAGCAAACTCTTCGGCGCCTATCAGATTTATTATAATTTCCGTGATAACCTGTAGAACTTCGCAAAAGTCCAGGGTTGAATGCAACTGATAGGAAGCAATGTAAAGGTTCGCCAACATGTTGTTCTCGGACTCAATAACAACGTAGCGATTGGCGAAATCAAGATTTTCTTCTTCAACCTCCTTGATCCGACCCAGAATTTCTGCTTTTTCTTTTTCGAGTTCTTTGATTTTCTTTTGCAGGATAGCTACTTCGGCAGGAGGGGGCGCTGTTGCCGATCTGCCGTCCCGCGGTTCCTTCATTTTAAGTAATTGAAATCGCAATCGTTCATTTTCTTTCAGGAGTTCCTGGGTGAATTCAGCTCCCTTTTTGAAAACCTGAAGAAATTCCTCAGCCCGTTTAACTGAATTTTTATCTTCGTTGAATTCGGACATTCAAACCGCTCCCGAAAAATAGATTATCGAATACTTTAAATCGTCAGAATCCACAACGACTCAATATTTCGGCGGAAATCAGAGGCAGAGGAAGAGTTTTATCAACCTTGCCCGTGGCGATAGCCTCCTTCGGCATACCGAACACGACACTGGTTTCTTCACTTTCGGCAAGTACCTGTCCGCCATGTTCTTTGATGTGATCAACCCCCCTCGCCCCATCGTTGCCCATTCCGGTTAACACAACACCCAGAAGATTTGCGCCAAAAACTTCGCTGGCCGATCTGAACATGACATCCACCGAGGGAGTGTATCGTTGCGAGTCGGTCGGATCGCTGATAATGACCGAAACCCCAGTATCGCGCCTTTGAAAGGACAGGTTTTTCCCCCCCGGACAAATCAAAACCCGCCCCGACGTCATGAGATCGCCTGCCTCGGCCTCTTTGACTTCGAGACCACAGAATTTATTCAGGCGGTCGGCAAACGCTTTGGTAAAAATCGGCGGCATGTGTTGCGAGATGGCAATCCCGATAGGGAGCGGCGAATCAAACGCGGCAAGCACGGTCTGCAACGCCGGAGGGCCACCCGTTGAAGCCCCGATGACGACCTGACTGATATATTTACCGCTTCGTCGACGCAAAATGTTTTCAAGGTTCTTAACGGACTTGTCCGACCTGCCGCTGGCCGCCGACCGCCGGATAATTTTACTCATGTCGGCGCCGGCGACTTCAAGGACTTTCGCAACCAGGTCGTCCCGGATGTTGGCCAGTTCGGGAGAAATTTTACTGGTCGGCTTGGCAACAAAATCAACGGCTCCGAACTCCAGTGCCTTGAACACGCTGTCGTCATCCGCACGAGCCGAAACCACGATAACCGGCGTGGGGCGATTCTGCATGACGATCCGGAGAAACGCAAATCCATCGAGACGAGGCATCTCCAGATCAAGAGTAACCAGGTCCGGCTGAAGGTCAAAAAATTTTCGTAACCCATCTTCTCCGTTACAGGCGTAACCGACCACATCGACACCGGCTATCGTTCCGAGAAGCTTGATAATTGTCCGCCGATTATAGGCGGAATCATCGACCACCAGCACCCTGATCCGTTTGGTCATGGGTTGCCCCCTCCTCCCAAACCCGAGGATGGCCGCTGGTAAACCATGTCATGCTGAAAATGTCTTAATTCAAAGGCGTTGGAAATGTTCATCAGGGATTCGGAATGCCCAAGCAGTAAAAATCCTTCTGGTTTCAGCCGACCGTGAAAACTTTCGATAACTTTCTTTTTGGCGGCGAGATCAAAATAGATAATGACGTTACGACAAAAAATGATATCGACCTTACCGAGGAGCGCCACTCTGGGCAAATCGAAAAGATTAAGGTAACTGATCGTAACCAGGTTTTTCACCCGGTCGCAAATGCGATATTTCCCTTCGATTTCGGTAAAAAATCGTTTCTGATACCCAGGTTCCGTGGATCGAAACGACGATTGCCCGTAAATTCCCTTGCGGGCAATCTGCAGTACTCTCTGGCTGATATCCGTCCCGATGATATCGATCTGCCAATCGTTGAACATGAGCATGTCGAGCATAATCATGGCGATCGTATAAGGCTCTTCACCGCTTGAGCAGCCGGCACTCCAGATACGGATTTTTCTGTCGCCCGCTTTATCTTTTTTCTCCCGAATTTCCGGAAGGATCTCCTTGGAAAACGTTTTTAATTGAAAATCTTCCCGGAAAAAATAAGTTTCGTTGGTGGTCAGAGTATTGATAACTTCGGTAAATTCCTCATCTTTGTTCTTGTTGTAGCGCAGATGGTAATAATAATCCTTATAATTCTTCAATTGAAGAGCCTGCAGTCTTTTGCCCAAACGGCGCTCAAGCAGATATTTCGAATCCTCGTTGAAATGAAGGCCGCTATGCTGATACACGAAATCTCGAATCTGGCGAAATTCCTCGTCATTCATGGCGATTTCGGGGGAAAGAAAAAGCATCTACGTTAACCCTTCTCGCCCTTTGTCACGGCTCAGGATCTCTTCCAACTGCTGACGCACCATGGCTTCGCCTTCGATCATCAGTCGATTTTCAATGGCCTCTCGGCATCCCGGGCCATCCAGCAACGCCAAGGCACGCGCATAGTTTAATCGAACTTCCCAGTGTTGATGATTGATCAAAACGTCGGTCATGGACGTCAGCCAATCCCGCCGCCCCGTCGCGACCAACTGTTGTAGCGCCGCGTTCACAACCTCTTCGTCCTCGTGATAAAGCGATGCGACCAACAGCGGAAAAGCTACTTCGGGATCGAGTTCGGCCAGGGCTTCCAGGGCCGCAATGCAAACCAGCCCGATCGGGTCGCCAAGGGCCTCCTTGATCAGGGAAACAGAACGTTTTACCTTAATCTTGCCCAAGCTACGGATGACGGTCGCGCGGACCCATAAATCTTCATCGAACAAGGCCAAAGCCAGCGCATCCACCGCCTGGGGGTTCTTAATCTGCCCCAAGGCATCGGCGCCGCTCCGGCGCACCTCGGAATCTTCATCGGTCAATGCCAGCATCAATACATCGAGGTGTTCATCCGCGGGATTGCTGCCGAGAGCGTTA
>Ga0154449_1011_pt1 | contig 23184 bp, 17 predicted proteins | sample RifGroC2_FD_105642 | JGI IMG/M metagenome (GOLD analysis project Ga0154449, IMG submission 105642) | Pelobacteraceae bacterium GWC2_58_13
CACTAATGATGTTGCCAAATTGGTCAACTAGAATACGGTCAAGGTGTTCTTTTTTATTTTTCATGTGGTTCTGTCTCACTCAATGTGAACAACTGGAAAAATACTAGACAATCCTACCGTGTAACGGAATTACTTTTGCTCCCGCCTTCAACCCGTCCAGATATTCGGCCCATGTCTGCATCATCTTTCTTCGCTCGGCAAGGTGAGCCGTTCTGTTGTAAGCGCGTCCATTGGGGTCACGGACGGCATGGGCTAATTGATGTTCGATGAAGTCAGGTCTTACCTGCAATACTTCATCAAGAATCGTCCGCGCCATTGCGCGGAAGCCGTGAGGGGTCATTTCTCCCTTCTCGTATCCCATGCGCCGGATTGCTGCAATTAGGGCCATGTCCGACATAGGCCGGGTGGCCGAACGTGAACAGGGGAAAACGAAACGGCTTCGCCCGGTCAGCGGTTGAAGTTCTTTGAGTATAGCAACGGCTTGGCGGGATAGTGGGACAAGGTGGGGTTCTTTCATCTTCATTTTTTCGGCGGGGATGTTCCATGTTTCGGCTTCAATGTCGATTTCAGACCATTCCGCCTTTCTCAGCTCGCCAGGACGAACGAAAACCAGTGGGGCAAGGCGAAGGGCGCTCTTGACGACAAAAGAGCCTTCAAAGGCATCTATGGCTTTCAGCAGGTCGGCTACCTTGGCCGGGTCGGTGATTGCAGGAAGGTGTTTTTTCTTTACCACGGTCAACGCCCCTCGCAGGTCCGCTGCCACATCTCGTTTCGCTCTGCCGGTTGCAATGGCATACCGGAAAACCTGGCCGCAAATGGTTCTGACCCGGTGAGCCGTTTCAATAACGCCACGATCTTCCATGCGTCGTAATACCGCCAGCAGTTCCGGTGCTTCCACTTCGGAGACTGGACACGTCCCGATCCAAGGGAACACGTTATTTTCAAGTTGCCGGGTCACAACGGTGGTATTGGCCGGGGTCCAGCTAGGGCTTGTCTTTTGAATCCATTCCCTTGCCACAACTTCGAAGGTATTGGCGTTCATTTCGGCTTTAGCCGCCTTGGTTGCCTTTCGGTGCTCGCTTGGGTTTATTCCCCTTTCAATCAGTTTTTTTGCTTCATCCCGTTTTGCTCTGGCATCGGATAGGGATGTTGCCGGATAGGAGCCAAGGGAAAGCATGTTGCGCTTGCCTTCAAAGGTGTACCGAAGTCGCCAGAGCTTCCCACCATTGGCTGTAATCAGCAGTGAAAGGCCTCCTCCATCGGTCAGTGTTATGTCCTTCCCTTTGGCTTTTGTCTTGCTGATTTGCAGATCGGTAAGCGGTTTAACCAGTTTTGGCATGATGGGTTCTCCTTTTTTTGGTATACGCCAGGCGGCTACGTTGGCCTGTATGCCACACCCTATACCTAAGAGCTTTGGTTTTTGGTATACCAAACCGGACGCTATTAGACAATTAAAAAAGAAAAACCCGCCTTTTTGGCGGGTTCTCTCTGCTTCTTCGGATTGCGTTGGATTGTTATTGGCGGGAGCAGATGGAAATCGAATCCACCAGGGACGGGATACGCCCCCCACCGGTTTTGAAGACCGGGAGCGTCACCAGACTACTTCCTGCTCCCAGGATCTGGTCAAGTGCCGGGAAGAGTACCATCATGGGGTTAAAAAAACAAGTCCGAACGGGTTGTTACGAAATTAATGCGGAGCGGCAGGGCGACCTTGACTAGCCACACTCGACCCGATTCCGGCCGTTCTGCTTGGCCAGGTACAGAGCCTGATCCGCCCGGTTGGTGAGGCTTTCATGGGTATCTTCGGGGCGCATTCCGGCGACGCCGAAGCTGGCGGTGACCGGGGTGGAAACGGAGAAGGGATTTTCGGCGATGGCTCGACACAGTTTTTCGGCGCAGGCCTTGGCCTGGGAGATGTCGCAATCGGGGATGAGGATCATGAACTCTTCTCCGCCCCAGCGGGCAAAAATGTCGGAATCCCTGAGTTTACCTGAAATCAGATGGGCCATTTCCTTGAGCACGGCATCTCCGGTCAGGTGGCCGTAACCGTCATTGACGGATTTGAAGTTGTCGATGTCGAGCAGCAGAATCGATAAGGGGGTGGCGTAACGTTTGGCCCGTTTCATTTCCGTATCCAACTGCTGGGATAGCTTGAGTCGATTGAGGATGCCGGTCAGGGGATCGGTGGAGGCCTGCTTTTCCAGGATTCGATTGACGGCTTCGAGTGATTCCTGGGATTTTTTCTGTTCGGTGATGTCGTGAAAGGCGATGACCGTGCCGGCGTGCCGGTTGTTTTCGAGGATCGGACGGCAGATCACCGCCACCGGCAGCAGATAACCGGATTTGCAGATGAAGACGGCGTCGGGATCTTTGAATTCCCGTCCCTCGGTCAATGAAATAATCAGGGGACTGGAGGATGGATTGAATCGGGTTCCGTCGCCGTGCTGTCCGTAGATGAACTCGTGGATCCTTTTTCCCGCCAGTTCGTCGAATCCATACCCCAGCAGCCGTTCGGCTTCTGGATTCATGAAGATCAATCGCCTTTCCTGGTCGAGCAGGTAGACTCCCTCGCCGAGGACGTCGGTAATGGTTTTCAGTCGTTTTTCGAGACTCTGTTTTTCCCGCAGGGACAAAATCATCCGGTTGAAAGAATGGGATAATTCGCCAAGAAAATGAACTTGCTGCTGCAAATCGCCGGAAGCGACCTGGCCGGCCTGCCAGGTGAGGTGTCGCAGGCTGGCCTGTAGTGACTTGAGGGGCATGGCGAAGATATTGTTGCGGGAAGCCGATGCTTCGAGGTTGCCTTCGGCCAGTTGCGAGGCGTATTGGTAGAATTCGTCGAGCGTGGAAAACAGACTGTTCAGACGATCGCATATGTCGCGCAGTTCGGGATCGCTGTTGTCCGGGCAGTCGAGACTCAGGGTGAGCCGTTCGTAGCCGATTCCTCTTTTCATGATTCTGGCCAGCGACTGGTCGAGCTGGCGCAGTATGACCAGGGCTCCGGCTTCCATCAGGCCGGCTTGATGTTGAACCGGCAGGTGCGATCGCCGGTTGCCCAGCAGTCGATTTCCTTCACGTGAAAATCACGTCCGGTATATTCGAAAAAAATTCCGGCGATAAACCCTTCGTCGTAGTTGCACACGGTTTGGCCAAAAATCGGCAGGCCCGAGCAGTCGAGATCTTCCGATACCGTAATCACGAAGGTCAGGGCTTCAAGGTCGGCTTCTTCAACCCGCAGGACGCCGATTTTCAGGTCGATCAGCTTTTGCTTGAGGTCGGCTATAAAGGGTTCGAAGCCGAGACTTTTGTCGAGTACCTGGAGGCAGAAATTTCGTCCGGCCAGTTTGCCGGCCTGGATGAAGAGCTCGAGGGTTTTGTCCAGACCGACTTCCTTGGACAGAACATCCCGAAAGGTATATTGCATCAGCCGGTAGGCCAGCAGGGACGCCCAGCATCCCAGGTTGGGCCGGCCAACTTCGAGATTGCCCAGATCGTCCCAGTCGAAATCGTAGGTTTCGTTCATCGTGGTTCCTTTTCCCAAAGCCCGACCGTTGCCTATTGCTTCAGGGTGCGGGCAATTAACTCCGCGCGCAATTCGCCGAGCTTGGCCTTGATTTTTCTGGCATTGTCGTTGCCGATCCGCAGCAGGATTTTTTGCCCGGCCGAACGGTTTTCAAAGTCGGGGTCGGCGAATCGATAGAGCACGCCGGGACGTTCCAGGCGGACCGGTTCAACGATCTCCGGAGTCTCCAGCAGGTGGTCGATCACTTCGACCAGGCGGTCGTTGAAGTAGGCCGAGGGATAGCCGAGGTCGGTGTAGGCTTTCTGGAACAGCGAGTAGTGGCGAACGTAGATGTCCACCAGCCTTCGGCTGTCGAGGGCCTCGATCATCTCGACGAACGGAGCGTAACGGCGGCTGTTGTAAGGGCTGATCACCTCGCGGTCCTTCTCGCCCTGGACCAGGAACGGACCGCTGGCTCCTTTGATCGGCAACTGCCGGTGGGGCAGGTCATTGCGGGGGAGATTGTCGACGGTGACGACAAAGCGCTGGATGAAGTGGTCGACCTGGACCAGGTCCGTGAGGGGTTTCCGGCCGTCGAGCAGGGACAGAAGCTGGTTCGCGACCGTTTCGGCGGTCGCCATGTCGGCCGGGACTGGGGCCGGCGGTGCTGGTTCCGAGGGCGTCACCGGCGGTGGCTCGATCATGGGGGTGGTTTCGGCGATGGGGTATTTGACCGGGGGCTCCGGTGAGGAGGGTTCCGGAAGCGTCGGCGCGACCGCCGGCGGTGGTGTCTGCTCCGGAGTGGAAGCGAAGAAAACGATGCCAAGCAGTAAGGTTAACAGCGCGGCGGAGAGGAGGATTTTTTTCATTCGCACGGTCCCCACAGTCAGAGATTAAAGTACAATCCTAACATGGTTTTGGGGGAAATGTGCAAACGAGAATCAATATTTATGAAGGTTTTCGGGGCTCGGTCCCGGCTATTTGAGGGCCAGATCCAGAACCCCACGGAACTTGGGGCGGCTGTTGCGTAGCAGCCGACTGAGAAACATCGGGCAATTGTCGTAATCTTCGGTTTCGCAGTAGCTCAGTTGCTGGGTTGCGGTGGGGTTGGCGCATGAGGTCTTGCGCTTTTGTCCACTCTCTTCGAAAAAGGGGCAGGACAGGATCAGTTGTCCGGGGGCGAGGTCTTTCTCCATCAGGGTTTTCATAGATTTCTCCTTTGATTTTTGCGTTGAATCATAAACGGCCATTGTTTACGAAAAGTTAAGGGGCGGTGAGTTTTCCGTATGGTTGTATGACGGATGCCTTTGTAATGACAGGTTTTTACCATTTGCTAATACGAATCTCACGAATTATTAAAAAACCTGTTTTACACTTTGGTCGTCTTCACAAACGATGCATATCAAAACCAAGGAGATCGAAATGGACGTGTGGAGTGAAACAAGTTCGGAAATGGGGCAAGGAACGGTTTTTCTTAAATCGGTCCTTGACAGAGGCTGGTTGGGTCGGATGCTTTCTCGTCGGCGCAATTGCCGGGGAGAAGACCCGTCTGCTGTCTGCGTAGCGGAGCACGGAGAATGGAGCCATCGCATTCAGTCGTTGAGCGAGGAATGCGATGCGTTGCGCAGAAAAATGCAATTTTCCGCATAAGGATTGGCGAGGATGTCAGCAGACAGTGGACCGGTTTAGCCGGTCCTTTTTTTTAGGCTGGAAGCGATACCACAAAGCAGGCTCCGCCTTCGGAACGGTTGTGGACTCTGATCTCGCCGCCCATGGCCCGGGCCAGGGTGCGGGCGGTGTACAGTCCAAGACCCGTTCCGGTCAGCTTGTCGGACAGTTTCGGACTGCGGTAAAACTTGTCGAAAATCAGTTCAAGATCGTCCGGAGCGATGCCCGGACCGTCATCCTCCACCCGAATTTCCAAGCCGGTGGTCGTCGGAGTCAGGCGGACAGCGATCCGTTTCCCGATCCCGCTGTATTTGACGGCATTTTCCAGCAGGTTGGACAGAATCAACTTGAGGGCGGTTTGATTGAGATTCAGGGGAAAAACGGCCTGGCTGTGCAATTCCAGCGTCTTCCCCTGATCCCGGGCATGGGGGCGAAACAGCTCGACAATCTCTTCCACCAGCCACTGGGGTTCCGTTGGGGTTTGGGGGAGCTGACAGCCTCCGGAATCGACCTGGCGGATGATCATGAATTCTTCGGCCAGCTTGTTCAGATAATTGGAACTTCGGTTGATGGCTTGCAGGTATTCCCGGGACATTTGCGGATTGTGCTCCTGGTGCCTGGAGTCAAGGCGGAAGGAATATCCGGAAATGACCAGAAGCTGGTTGCGCAGTTCATGGAACAACATCTGTTGCCAGTTTTTTTCCTGATTTATTGTGGTTTGCAACTGGTCCAGCTCCTGTTCCATTTTCCGTTGCCGGCGGCGACGAGTGATGAGCTGCTGAACGTGCAGCAGCACTTCCTTGATCGAATAGGGTTTGCTCAGGTAGATGTCGGCACCAAGCTCGATGCCGCGTACCCGGTCTTTCAGCGTACCCATTGCGGTGAGCATGATGATGGGAACCTGGGCCATTTCAGACTCGGGATGGGAGCGGACCATCCGGCAGATCTCCCAGCCGTCGAGATCGGGAAGCATCAGGTCGAGCAGGATCAGTTCGGGACGTTCCTTGCCGATCAGCCGGCAGGCCGACAGACCGTCATGGGCGATGCTGGGGAAAAATCCCTGCCGCCGCAGGTTGAATTCCAGGAGTTCAGCCAGCTCGGTTTCGTCCTCGACGATCAAAACCCGGCCGGGAGAGTCCTCCAAGTTCAATGATTCTGCTGGTTGATCGCAATTCTTTGGCGGTTGGGGGGGCGATTCACTCAGTGTTTTCATGGGGCCTCGCTGTCGAATATCTCCGTGGCGGTTTGCCGCTACAGGATCTTAATCCTAGACGCGAAGTGTTAAGGCGAGGTTAGTGACTGTTTCGGAGTTGGTTAGCCCTCAAATCTCAACGGTAACGTTGAACTCCTCCATCTGAATACTTGCATCTTTGCCTTCTCCCACGAGATGGAAAGAGAAGGACTGCCGGGCCTCCGGGTTGTCGAAGGTGAATTCGAGTTTCCCTTCCTCCTGAGCCTGAAGGAGCGGGAATTCCGGGAATGGGATGCTGTTGATGGTATGTTCCCACATCTTTAAAATTAACTTGAGCTGTACCCCCTCCGCAGGCGCCCGAAGCATTTTTACCCGGATCGAGACATGCACTTTGGAGTTGGCAGGGAAATCGAGGCCTTGAGCGCCCACCAGGCTGTCCGACCACTCATTCCTGATCTTCTCCGGCAGTTGACGGATCTCGCCGCTGGCAAACTTCAGCACCCGGACCCCGTGTTGGGGCAGAAGTTTTTGATCCAGGGCGCCGGCGATGAGAAAGATCGGATTCCTCCGTCCCTGCGTGTCCCGCAGAAACTCGGCCGGTGGCGCCCCCAGCAGACTGTCTGCCTTGCCCACCCGGCAGCGGCCGTCGGCGGAGCACTCGTAGCGAAGGTTGTCGGCCGTATGCCAGCGGCGCTTGGAGGCGGTGAAGGAGACCATCTCCCTCGGCGTGTGGTAGTCGCGGAAGAAACTTCTGCCGATCACCCCGTCGGGAACCGGTAGCCCCAGGTAATCGAGGATGGAAATTTCGGTGTCCACCAGGCCGTAGCCCCCCTGCTTGAGGCGCGGGAGCTGCTTGCCTTCCGGAGCGAGGACGCCCCCCAGACCCCAGCTGCAAATCCACTCGCCCACTTCCGAGCCATGGGATTCGTCGGAAGTCACGACCACCAGGGTGTCCTCAAGCACCCCGTCCTGGCGCAGGTCTTCGATGAACCGTCCCACCGCCTGATCCAGCATGTCCACCGTCGCCGCCCGGCGGTCGGGGTAGTTGGCCACGATCTCGTCGGGCACGGCGTAGGGCTGATGGGTGCCGACCGTCAGCAGAGTCAGCATCCATGGCCGCTGCTTCTTCCGCAGCCCGGCGATATAGTTGCGGGCGCCGCGAAAGAACACCGAATCGATCACCCCCCACTCGAAGGGGTAGGGGTTGGGCTCGGTGAACCATTCCGTGCCGTGCACCTCCCGAAAGCCGATCATGGGCATGAACCGATCCTTGCCCATGAAGGCGAGCCCGGCCCCCTGCAGATAGTGGGTATCCCAGCCGTGCTCGGCCAATTGCGCGGGCAGGCACTTCCCGGCCCGCTCCGGGTTGCCGGACAGCTCCACCGCCTTGGGGGTATCCCAGGATTGTTTGCTGAAATCGCCGCACAGCAAGGCATAGAGGCCGCGGATGGTCTGATGGCTGTGGGCGGTAAAATCGGGGATCAGCATCGCCTCCGGGGTGCTCTTCGCCAACCGGGTCATGGTGACTTTGTCGTAATTATTCACGCCCATGGTCTTGCGGATGTCGGGGTGGTAAAGGCCCGGTATCCCTTCCAAAGCGACGATCAGCACGTTCCTGGCCTTGCCGCCGGCCAAAAGGGGGATGCCGTCGAGATCGGCCCGGGTCAGCCCCTGGGGGGGATCGAAGTTGGCCAGGTCCTCGGCGGTAAACGGCTTCGGGGCGAAGACGGCATCGATGATAAACCAGTGCAGGGCGTTGTGACGGGGGATGACGCTCAGGTCGTCGTGTTCGAGGCTCAGGCGGGTCTGGATGGCGAGGATGACGATGCCGGCGATCAGGCCGACCACGGCATATCGCCATTTGGGTCGGGAAAGCGGCAGGACCGCAACCAGGAGCGTCGACAGTGCCAGGGGCCAAACCAGGGCGGGCGACGAGAAGTTGACGCTGGACGTGCTGTTCCTGACGAAATCCAGATTGGTTAAGTAGTGCAGGTCCTGCCAGGCGGGGAGGCGGTTCATGGCCGCCACCAGTTCGTTGGCGCCGACCATGAAGCCAGTCCAGAGCACGGCCAGGATAATCCGCAGCCAGCGGGGTGCCCAGATGAGCAGGATTAGCAGCAATAGGCCCACCCCGCCGTCGGACAGGAGCCCGATGAATTCACTGCCGCCCGTATGCGCCAAACGCCAGATAAGCGGCGTCATGGTCAGGACAACAAGGGCGAGATAGGCAATGATCGATGGCATAGGTACCGACTCCAGTCGACTGAAAGAACGGATTTTCATCATCTTGGTTGGCTGAAAAGACTCCGCACCACGGCGGGGAGATCTCCTTTCGGGATCAACCGGTTGCCTTCTCCCAACTCGTAGAGGCCGAACCACTCCTCGGGGTCCGCCGGTTCGTGCCGGAACTCGTCCTCAGGCGTCCAGCCGATCTTCCACCACTCGTCCTGGAATTCGAAAAAGACCAGGCCGCAGAAATGGTCGCGCAGGCGCGCGGTGCGGATATCCTGCCAGACCGAGCGGATCACCTTGGCGACCTTCTCCGGCTTATGGCCGCCGTAATCGATTACCTCGGGCTTGGGCATGATCGGGGAGGTCGAAAGCCCCACCTGGGTCACCAATATCGGCAGTGTGGTGGTGGTTGCCAGTTCTTCCAGATAGCCCTGGTAGGTGGTTCCGGTTACCGAACCGGGCGGCGAACTCACCACGCCATGAGCATAGGTGTAGACGTTCATGCAGAGGAGATCGCCCATGTCCGGCACCAGTACATGCTCACGGGGGATATCCAGGTCGGGGCGGTCGGCAATGGGGCCGATGTGGGTCCAACTGGTGTGCGCATAGAGATGGCGCTGGTTATAGCGGGTCAGCTCGTAGTCCATGGCCCGGTCGATGAGGCGAGCCAGGGCAACCTCGCTCGCAGTGCGCCCGGTCACGGTCAGGTGTTTGCCCATGTAGTCGCGCACCTCGGGGTGGAGCATGTCGGTGCGTTCCACCGTGGCGGCCTGCAACTCATCGCCGATGGAGAACAGCACCAGGCGTTCCGGCCGGCCGACGGCGTAAGTATGGTCGATCACCTGCTTGATATTGGCGAGGGTGTCCGTCAGGTAGTTCTCGTCCAGCAGGTCAGGCGTGAAGGGATCGATCCAGATATCCTGACCGTACACCAGGTCGGTGTCGTCGAGGGCGTCGAAGAAGTTGGCCGGCATGCGCAGGGGAAAAACATGGAGGTAATTCACCTCCATCTCCTTAAGTAAAGCGAGGTGCCCCGGATATCGTCCGTCGTTGCCCGGCGCTTCACCCTGTTGCGGGGTTTCGCCTAGCAGATACGGCGAGTAGCCCATGCCGCGAAAAAAGACCGGCTTGCCGTTGGTACGGTCGATGAGTTGAACTCCTTTGACCACAAAACGGCGTGGTTGGGGAGTCTCGGAATGGATCTGCGCCGTTTTGCCGACCGCCAACGCCTCGCCGGCAGTCAGACAAAATAGCAAACAAAGGAACAGTGCTGATAATTTCGCGATCATAAGGTTTGCGATGGGGATGCGCTTCAGGAAATCCGAAACTGGCCTTAGCGGCAGAGGTGGTGATGGGGACATAAGAAATCAATAGCCGAGGTCCAGGTGGTTGTCAATGGCATTCTGTAGGGTTGGTTTGGTTCAGAGCAACTATTCGGGGAAACGGGAACTTTCTCGCCGAGTGTTGATCGGTCCGCGTAGATCATTTTGCGGGTTATGCCGCCATCGACGATGAAATTCTGGCCGGTGATAAAACTGGCCCCTGGCCCGAGCAGGAAGGTGGCCATGGCGCGAGACAGGCGCCGCCCGTTACCAGTTTTTTACCGATTAACCCATTCATGGTTGTCTCATCGTCTGTGGCAATATCGGGTTGTCGATTGACTTGACGGCGACCGGCAGTTACAGTCGCCGGATGGAAGAGTTGCTTGTCAGTCATGGGTATCCGGCGTTGTTTCTGCTCAGTTTCCTTGCGGCCACTTTGTTGCCGCTGGGATCGGAATGGTTGCTCGTCGTACTGCTTCTTAAAGGGTTCGATCCGACGCTGAGCGTTTCTCTGGCAGCATTGGGCAACACCCTGGGAGCTATGACCACCTACGCCATCGGTCTCTGGGGAGGGTCCTTTCTCATCGGCCGGGTCTTGCGTATTGATGAGAAGGCCCGCAACCGGGCCGAGAGGGTTTACGTTCGCTACGGCCGCTGGTCTCTTCTGCTCTCATGGCTGCCGGTGGTTGGTGATCCACTCTGCCTGGTTGGCGGCGTACTGCGGGTGGGGTTGGTTCCGTTCGTGGCACTGGTGGGGGTCGGCAAGCTGGCCCGCTACCTGGCCGTCGCCCTGCTGGTGTTGCAGGGAGGAGCCTGACCTGCAGGTTCGGAATAGCTTACCACTTCGCGCCCTGGCGGGAAATCGGGTGCGAGTATTTCTGGCTCAGATTCCCTTCCGAACGGATCCACAGATAAGCTGCCAAGGCTACGGCAGCGACCAGAGCCAGGGCCGCCAGAAGTTTCCAGATATCCGATGTTTTCATCTTGCCCCCCCGTCTTTTGCCTTTTCCTACTTCCCATAGTACAACATATCGGCATTACAGAGTAAAAAGTTAAGGCTGTTGAGTTATATAAAAAAAGCGGGGCGCTCGGCCCCGCTTCGTTTTTCACATGGATCAATAGGTTGATCTTATCGCATCGGGGTTCGGCGGGGTACGATGTGCCACCAGCGCCGCATGCTGCTGAACTTTGGTACGCCCAGGTTGAGACGGGGCATGCAACTGGCCATCGAGGTAGCCAGGGCGGCGCCGTAGGGAATCGATTGAACCAGCAGCAGGGCGGCCCAAAGCATCCCCTCGGGATGGTCGCTGCCGAAAAACCACACCGATGCCCCGGCAGATAGCAAGAGCAGGCCGAAGATCTGAGTTTCCTCCCAAGCCATCAAAACTCCTTTGATCAGAGCTTGTCGACCTTCGCCCTTTGGGGTGCGCAAAAACGGCTGGCTCGGTTTGAGCAGGCCGATGAAAATGGCCCGGGCGATAGTGTGGGTGAGACCCATGCCGGCGACCGAGGCCAGCAGGCTCTGGAAGAAGGAACACTGTACCCGGGCGCGATAGAGAATCAGCGCATGGGCGACTTTGAACACGAACAGGCCGAGGGTCGGGATCAGAAAGAGTTTGAGCGGAATTTCAAAATCCTGCGGACGCCACAGCATGCCGAGGGTCCAAGCCACGCCGGCGGCGGTGAAGACCAGGTGCAGGGCATCGGTAAACCAGGGCATCCAGCCGGTGATGAAGTGAAACTTCTGGCCGGCGGTCAGGTTGGCTTTGCTCCAGGGGAGCAGCGACCGCCAATGGCGGCGCAGGATTTGGACCGCGCCGTAGGTCCAGCGAAAGCGCTGTCCCTTGTAACCGGCGAAGCTGGTCGGGGTAATCCCCTCGCCGAAGTTGTGATTGACGTAAACCGACTCGTAGCCGGCTTTGAATAGCCGCAGACCGAGTTCGGCGTCTTCGCAGATACACCATTCGCCCCACTTGCCAACCTGCTCAAGGGCGTCGCGGCGCATCAGGGTCATGGTGCCGTGCTGGATGATGGCGTTGCGCTCGTTGCGATGGACCATGCCGATCTGGAAAAAGCCGTTGTATTCCCAGTTGATCATGGTCTGAAACAGGTCGCCCTGCCATTCGCGGTTATCTTGCGGCGCCTGTACGAAGCCGACTTCGGGTTTGTCGAAGTAGGGCACCAGCGCGCGCAGCCAGTCGGGACTGACCACGTAATCGGCGTCGATGACGCCAACCACCCGGGCGTCGGGATGAGTCTCGCCAAGGGCGAAGTTGAGGGCGCCTGCTTTGTAGCCCGGCCACTTGGGCAGATGGAAGAAACGGAATTGCTTGCCGAGGCGGGCGCAGTATTCTTCAACCGGTCGCCAGACTTCTTCATTGACCGTGTTGTTGTCGATCACCAGCACTTCGAAATTGGGGTAATCGAGAGCGGCCAATCCATCGAGAGTCTTAAACACCAGTTCCGGCGGCTCGTTGTGAATCGCCAGGTGAATCGACGCCATCGGGAATTCCCGTCCCCGTTCCGGTTGCAGCGGGGCAAAGAACCGTTTCCAGCGTTTGACCCAGAGCATCTCGGTCAGTTCCAGACCGTTGGTCAGCACCACCAGCAGCAGGCCCAGTTGGGCCGGCAGCAGAATGCTCCAGACGGCAATGCCGGCCGGCGTCATCTCCGTGATCATGGGGAGCAGGGCGGTCCAGGCGAACATGGAGGCGGCCATCTGAATCAGAGCGGCAAAGAAAACCTGCCCGCGCCGTCTGAGGTTGTCCCAGTGGCGCAGGAACAGGATCATCGGCACGAGCGCCAGCAGGGTGGCCAGGGCGTACAGCCAGGGCCAGAGCGGCACCGCGACGATCTCGCCGGACAGGGGGAATTTGGGGTTGCGGTTGGCGTCGAACATCCCCCAGTGGGCCCCGACTCGCCCTTCCAGATCCTTTTTCCACGGCTGGTCGAAGGCTTCCATGAAGAAGTAGTCGAGGTTGTGCCGATGGGCCAGTTGCAGGAATTCGCGAACGAAGCAGGCCTGGTTGACCAACGAGGCCTGGGATGGGCCGAGCCGGCTGCCGTCGCTGGGCCAGCCGACCTCGCCGAAGATTACCGGCTTGTCGGGAAAGGCCTCGACTACCTGCTGGTAGCGTTCTAGAGCCCATTGCGGTGCCTGTTCCGCCGGGATGCCTTCCCAGTAAGGGAGAACGTGAATGGCGATGAAGTCGACCGCGTCGGCCAGTTCCGGATGTTTGATCCAGACATGCCAGGGTTCGGCGGTGCTGACCGGGACATTGGTTGCCTGGCGGACCTGGTCGATATACCCAGCCAGCTGGCCGACGGTCAGGTCGCCGCGCAGGATCGATTCGTTACCGATGATGACCCGCTCAACACAGGGCCAGCGGTTGGCATTAGAAATGAGTTTGGAAATTTCCTTGCGGTTGTTCACCTGGTCTTTAGCGAGCCAGGCGCCGGCGGTGACTTTCAGCCCCCGGGCCTGAGCCATTTGAGGAATCAGACCGAGTTCGCCGAGAGAAGAATAGGTGCGCACTCGCTGGGTCTTGTCTTGCACCAGGGCCAGGTCTTGATCGATCTGCTGGGCGCTGGGATACTCATTTTTCATTCCATCCTGTCCCTTCTGGAAGGGACTGAAGGAAAGCCCGCTGACCGGGCCGGTCCAGGATGGAGCATCTTTAGGGCGATTCAGCAGGGCCCAGACGGCAAGGTTGGCCACAACGACCAGGGCGACAATCAGGATACTGGTTTTACGCATACATGTTGGATCCTTCGAAAACGGGTTCGAGGCATTTTTTGCCCTAAACGGCAAAAGCCCTTCGCCGTCAGGGAAGGGCATGAAACATTCAACAATGTTTGGTGGCGTTAAATGGCTTGGGCCGCCGGGCCCGTGGGCATAGATAGCATCCACGCATAAAGCGTCTGTTGAGTTGTGTGGACCCGGAACAGGTTGGCCGGTTGCCGCCAAGCTGTTCCGATAACTAGTTTGGACATTTTAGGACATCGAAAAGTCACAAGTCCACCGATGGGCTCATTGATACCATGTTGTGTCTAGCCTGTCAATAGGTAAATCAATGATGAACCAGGTATTGAAAACGTAACAGTTTTACCTGACGGCGAGGGAGGGGACGGCAGGAAAAAAGCAGTGGAGCCGTGGCTCCGCTGCTTTTGGAGGTGCTTAAAGAGGGCACGCCTCTTCGCCGGTCAGCCTCGGAAGAACCCGCCGTTACCGAAAAACAAGATGAAGTCAAATGCCGTTTCGTGCGTTTTATCGCCGGCCCAGCAGTCGCAACAGTCCGTCGAGGGCGGTGTACGGATGGGGTGGGCATCCGGGAATGTACAGGTCAACGGGAAGAAGGTTGCCGATACCGTTGTTCCCCTCGGGGCTGCCGGCGAACGGGCCTCCGGCGATGGCGCAGGCGCCGGAGGCGATTACCAGTTTGGGTTCGGGAATGGCGGCGTAGGTGTCGAGCAGGGCGCTTTTCATGTTATCGGTGACCGGTCCGGTGACCATTATTCCGTCGGCATGACGTGGGGAGGCGACAAACTGGATTCCGAATCGGCCGAGGTCGAAGGCCAGGGTGCCGAGCACGTTGAGGTCCGCCTCGCAGGCGTTGCAGCCGCCGGCCGAGACCTGGCGCAGTTTCAACGAGCGGCCGAAGAGCTTGAGCATTCGTTCGCCCAGCCGGTCGGCCAGGCGGTGGACCTCGTCTTCCAGCAGCAGGTGCTCCCGCTGGCTGGCTGCCAACCGGTAGTCGTTGCTGAAGGTCAGGGCGCCGTGTTCGGCCGCGGCCGGGCAGTCGGCACAGAAAAGGCAGCGGCCGAGATCGATCTGCAGCTTATCTCCGTTGCTGCGCAGAGCGGCAAAGGGGCAGCTGGCCACGGCGGCGGCGCGGATCTGAGGAGAAAGCGTGGGGGAAAGCCGTGGCAGGCCCCGGAAACGTTCCGGGAGGGTCGGTTCGACCTTGGGGAATTTGGCGGTCCGGTGTCCCTGGCGCAGGCGTTCGCGGAGAATTGTCAGCATGAATGCGCTCCTTACAGGTCAAAGCCGCAATAGGAAAGGTTGAAACTTTTGTTGCACAAGGGAAAATCGGATATCTGCTGGCCCCGCAGGGCCATGGCCAGTCCGCTCCAGTTGTGAAAAGACGGATCGACGATTTTGTAACGGGAGATGTGTCCCTGGCGGTCGGTGATGGCCGCATGGACCACCTCCCCGCGCCAGCCTTCACAGAGCGAGACAGCCAGCGAATCGGGGGCCAGGGGGGCCAGAGGACGAAAGATGCCTCCGGCCGGCAGCCGTTTGAGGGTATCGCGGATCAGCTTGATGGATGCGTAGGTTTCCCGCCGGCGCACATTGCCCCGGGCAAAAACGTCGCCATCCGTTTCGATGATCGGCATATCCAGAAACTCATCATCGATGCCGAAGGGATGATGTAGCCGCGCATCTCGCACCAGGCCACAGGCCTTGGCCGCCACTCCGACCAGGCCCAGGTTTTCGGCGTCGTCGATCGAAATCCGGCCGGTTCCCTCGAAACGGGCCAGCACCGAGGGGCTGTCGAAACAGATGTCAAAGGCCCCCCGCGTTTCCGGTTCGAGAACATCCAGGCGTTTCAGAATCCTCTCGATCAAGGCGGCATCCAGATCGAATTGCACTCCGCCGGGGCGTACCAGGCCGCGACCGAAGCGGCTACCGCAAAGCTCGGCCATCAGGTTGAGATAATCGCCGCGCAGCCGGCCGCAGAAGGAAGAGGTCGGCAAGAAGCCGACGTCGCCGGCCAGCGCGCCGATATCCCCGACGTGGTTGGCCAGCCGTTCCAGCTCAAGGCCAATGGCGCGGATGGCGTGAGCCCGCGGCAGGGCGTCATGGCCGGAGAGGCTCTCCAGCATCTGGCAACTGGCGGTGGTGTGGCCGATGGTGGTATCTCCGGCGACGGTTTCAAGTTGCCGGAGGGTGACGAGCGACGGGGTGCCGATCAGTTGTTGCTCGATGCCGCGATGCTGATAGCCGAGGGAAATTTCCAGATGCATGACCTCTTCGCCGTGGCACTGAAAGCGGAAGTGCCCCGGTTCGATAACGCCGGCATGCACCGGTCCGACGGCCACCTCGTGAACCTCCTCCCCTTCCACCCGATAGAACTCCATGTCGCCGGGAACCGGGTGTTGCCCCGGGTCGCGTCCCCAGATGTCGGCGACCGGGAGCCAGGCCCGGTGAAAACGCACCGGCTTCAACCAGGGATGACCTTCGGGCCGCACCCCGTATTGCTCGGCCAGCTCGCGCTCGAACAGATGCAGTTGCGGACAGTCGGGGGTCAACGAGGGATAGTTGCCGGATACCTGGGTGTGGAGCAACGCCAGTTCCCCTTTCCAGTCGCGGGCCAGAATCGCATAAATGTCCAATCCAGCGGTCGTCGGATAGCCGAAGAAACTGGCGACCCGGGCGTCGCCGGCGACCTCTTCGAGCAGCGATTCGCGAAAAACCGAAAAGTCGAGCCGGGGCAACTCGGCCAGCGGTACGCAGGCCCCGTGACGGAAACGGATCAGCTTGGAGCGATTCATGGCTGCACCTCCAGCAAGGCGGCGGCTTGGCGCAAGGCGTTCTGCAGCGGCTCGGGGAGGTAAACCCCGAGCAGCAGGACCATCAGGAGAAAGATCAGTGGCGAAATGTACAGCAATGGGCGATCGGTGAATCCGGTGGGCTTCTCTGTGGCCTCGCCCTGGGTTGCGGCAAGGACGGTCGCGCCCATGCCGATAAAAACCGTGGCCAGAAAGATCAGGACCAGCAACCCGACGACAACCCGGTCGCCGGCGAAGATACCGCGCAGGATGGTGAACTCGCTCATGAACGGCCCGAAGGGCGGAGAACCGGTGATGGCAATGAATCCGGCCAGAAACAGGGTGCCCGAGACCGGCAGGGCTCTCAGGGCGCCGCGCACTTCGGAAAGATTCTTGCTCGCATAGGCGCGTTGAATGTTCCCCGCCGCGAGAAACAGGCAGCCTTTGGTGAGCGCGTTGTTGACCAGGTGCAGCATGGCACCGAAGGTGGCCAGCCCGCCGATCCCGACGCCCACGGCGAGCAGGCCCATGTGCTCGACCGAGGAGTAGGCGAGCAGCCGCTTGATGTCCGGTTGCCGCACCATGAAGATTGCCGCCAGCAGCAGCGACAGCAGCCCCATGCCCAGCAGCGCCTGGCGCGCCATGGCGCCATCGCCGGCCGCAGTCATCAGTTGCACACCCCGCAGGATCGCCAGAAAAGAGACGCTGGTCAGCCCCCCGGCCAGCAGCGCCCCGACCAATCCCGGTGCTTCGCCGTAGGCGTCCGGTTTCCAGGTGTGCAGCGGCGCCAGCCCCATTTTGGTGCCGAAGCCGACCAGCAGGAAGACGAAACCGGCGCGCAGCCAGGGTCCGGAAAGGGTCGGTGCCGAAACCAGCAGGTCATCGAGATGCAGGCTGACCGGCGTGCCGCTTCCGAGCGCCGAATAGGCGACGAACAGGATGCCCAGCATGGCCAGGGCGATCCCGACCGAGCAGATCAACAGGTACTTCCAGGTGGCCTCGATGGAGAGCCGATTGCGGTTGAAGTAGATCAGCGGGGCGCTGGCGATGGTGGTGGCCTCGGCCGCCATCCACATCAGCCCCATATGGCGGGAGGCCACCGCCAGGGTCATGAAGGAGAGAAAAACCAGCAGGCAGGGGACCATGACCTGGTTGCCGCGGTCGCGCCGCAAATCCAGATAACCGACCGCGTAGAGGGCGCAGCCGAAAAAAAGAATGCTGGTAACCACCAGAACCACGGTGGACAAGGCGTCGAGGCCGAGCCAATGGCCATCCGCCGGAAACCGGCCGAAAGCGAAAAGAAGTACCAGTAACAGATGCAGGGCGCTGGTCGCCGGCAGCAGCCAGGAACGGGCCTGATACCAGGGAGTGACCAGGCTGAGGGCGGCGGGAAGCAGGGGAAAGAAGATCAGGATTGCAAGCATCGCTTTATTCCTTCAGGGCGGAGAGATGTTCTGTGTTGAGCGTGGAGAACTCCCGGCTGATCTGGTTGAGCACGATCCCCATGACAAAGACGCCGACCAGCAGGTCAAGCAGCACCCCCGCCTCGACCATCATCGGCATCGCTTCGCTGAGCAGGACGCCGAAGATGAAGATGCCGTTCTCCAGCATCAGATAGCCGAGTATCTGGGTAATGGCCTTGCGCCGGGTAATCAGCAGCAGAAAGCCGGCGAACATGGTCGCCAGGGCGGTCGGCACGTTCAACCCTCCGTGATGAGCCGGAATCAGAGGCAAAAAATCGGCGAACAAAAAGGCTCCGGCGGTGATCAGCGCCCCGAGGATCAGGGTTGGCACATAGCCGATGATCGGCTCCACCTCGCGCCGGATGCGGACCTCGCGGATCGCTCGCAGCAGCAGCCAGGGGATGAAGGCTCCCTTGAAGGTAAAGGCGCCGACAGCGAGCAACAGGGAATGTCCGGACAATCCATGGGTCGTCAGCGGCAACAGGGACAGCAGCGCCCCCTGCACGGAGACCACCCGGATACAGGCGACGAGGCGCGAGCTGCCGAGGGTGAAAAAGTTGATCAGGATCACAGCCAGCAAAAGGGCATTGGTCAGTTCCATCATGATTGCATCTCCATCAGAGTCCCTCCCGGTTCAGCGAAGAGGGTTCAACGCAGCACCAGCACGAGCGCGAAAATCGACAGCAGCGAGGTGCCGATCAGAACCTGCGGCACCCGGGGGAGGCGCAGCCGGGCCATGGTCGACTCCACCACGCCGATGGCCACCGCCACCCCCAGTTGCCCGCCCAGGAAGACCAGCGCATCGGTCAGCCACCAGCCGGTCTGCAAGGGCAACAGGATCCGCACCAGCAACGCGCCGAGCACCATCAGCTTGAGCGATGCTCCATACAGGATCATGCCGAAAGCCGGACCGCTGTGGTCGAGAACCATGACCTCGTGGATCATGGTCAATTCCAGGTGGGTCGTGGGATCGTCAAAGGGAATGCGCGAATTTTCCACCAGCAGCACGACAAACAGGCAGACCAGAATCAGCCCCAGGGCGGCGCCTGCGTCGCTGCGCCAGGCTTCGGTCAGATGTGGCCCCAGCAGGGCGTTCAGGGAAAATCCCTCGGATAGCCGGGCCAGTACCAGCAGGGCGAAGAGCACGGTCGGTTCGGCCAGGCAGGAAAAAGTGACTTCGCGTACCGCGCCCATCCCTTCGAAGCTCGATCCGGTGTCGAGAGCGGCCGTCGCGGTGAAGAACCGAGCCAGTCCGAACAGGTAAACGAAAAGAATCAGGTCGCCCTCGAAGGAAACCGGCGCCGGCAGGGCGCCAAAGGGAATCATCAGGGACGCCAGCAGCGGAACTACCAGTCCGACCACCGGCCCGGCCAGGAACACCCAGGTGGTGGTGGTGCTGAAGACAAACCCCTTGCGCCAGAGCCGGGCGAGATCGTAATAGGGTTGCAGCAGCGGGGCCCCGACCCGTCCGGCGAAACGCGCCTTGGTCTTGACGATGACCCCTTGCAGCAGTGGGGCGAAGAGAAGCAACAGAGTCAGGTGCAGAACCAGTCCGCCGATCATGAAAAATCCCCTTTCAGAGTGTGAAGAGCGTCAGCAGAACGACCAGGGTCAGGGCGACGTACAGCAGGTAAATGGCCGTCACTCCGTTCTGAATCCTCGCCCGTAGATGGCGGAACAGCCAGGCGCCGCCACGGAACAGGGGAAACAGCATCCGGTCGAGAACCGCATCGGGGGTATGCGATGAAAATCGCTCCGGAACCGGAAACAAGCCCGACACCCGACCGCCGTGGCGTTCGCTCCAGAGTCCGAAGTGAAACAACCGTACCAGAAAATCGGCGAAGGAACTGGCCGTGTACTGCATGCGCCGGGTTGGAAACCGATACCCGCATCCCCAGGTGGAGACATCGCGCCGCGCCCCCCGGGCGGCGTGCCGCAGCCAGAGCATCCCGGCCAGCAGCAGCGCCAGCAGCAGCCAGCTGACCAGCCCGATCCGGCCCAGGGGCGCCAGGGTCGTGTTCAGCAGGGCCGCGCCGTTCGCTCCCGACCAGTCGGCGACCGCGGCGCGCAGCAGCGGCGCGAGGGTGCCCGGCAACAGGCCGATCCAGGCACAGGCGGCCAGCAGCACCACCATTGGTGCCAGCATCACCGGCGGAGCCTCATGAGCCTGCGCCGCCGCCGTGCTGCGGGGTTCTCCGAGGAAGGCGATGCCGAACACCTTGACGAAACAGGCCAGGGCAAGTCCGCCGATCAAGGCCAGGGCGGGAGCGGCCAGCGCCGCCACCCCCAGCAGCGCGGCCGGTTGCTTCAGGGTCTGAAACGCGCCCAGGTAGATCAGCCATTCGCTGATGAAGCCGTTGAATGGCGGCAACCCGCTGATCGCCACCGCCCCGCCGAGGAACAGCGCCCCGGTCCAGGGCTGACGCTTGAGCAATCCGCCGAAATGATCGATTTCCCGCGTGCCGACCCCATGGATAACCGAACCGGCGCTCAGAAAGAGAAGGGATTTGAACAGTCCGTGGTTGGCCACGTGCAGCAGGCAGCCGGCCAGACCGAGGGCCATCAGCTCGGGAAGCTGGTAGCTGCGTCCGAGCAGGGCGAGTCCCAGACCGATGGCAATGATGCCGATGTTCTCGACGCTGTGATAGGCCAGCAGGCGTTTGATGTCGTGCTGGGCCAGGGCCAGGGCCACACCCAGGATTCCGGAAACCATACCCAGCAGCAGCACCGTCCAGCCCCACCAGGGGGGGATTTCGGCGAACAGCGAAGTCAGCCGCACCAGTCCATAGATGCCGGTCTTGATCATCACCCCGGAGAGAAAGGCCGAGGCATGGCTGGGAGCCGCCGCATGGGCTCCGGGAAGCCAGAAGTGCAAGGGCATGAGGCCCGATTTCAGGCCGAAAGCGAACAACCCGAGCAGAAAGATCAGGGTGCTTCCAGCCGCCGGCAGACTTCCCGCTTCGGGCCACATCAGCGAACCGGCACCCCGTTCGAGCAGGGGAAACAACGCGAATAGCGCCAGGGTGCCGCAATGGGTGGCGATCAGATAAACGAATCCGGCGCGCCGGGCGTCCTCCTTGTGATCTTCGGTGGAAATGAGAAAAAAACCGGACAGGGCCATCAGTTCCCATCCCGTCAGAAACAGGACGCCGTTGCGCGAGGTGAGGAGCAGCATCACCGAGCCGACGATAAAACCATAGAAAAACCGGAGTTTGCGACCGTTGGCGGGGTGCTCCCGCTGCGGCCAGTAGCCGAGACCGTACACCGCCCCGCATGGCGCCAGCAGAAAAAGGGGGAGCAAAAAGGTGGCCGAAATCGCATCGAGACGCAGGGCCACGGCCCCGCCGGGAAAGGACATGGGCCATTCGAGGCGGGCTTCCCCCCCCTGGCCCAGAACCAGAACCAGGGCGATAAGACCACAGGCGGATCCCGCCAGAACCGCCAGACAGGCGAGCCGTTCGCCACCGTGGCCGTCCCGGCGACAGAAAAGACCCGGAACGCCGGAGACCATCATCAACAGAATCCCTCCCAGCAGCCAGATCATTTTATCCTCCCTTTCCTCCGGCCCAGAGACTCCAGGCCATCAGTACCGTGCTGGCGATAAAAATATAAAGCAGATAGATATGCATGCGTCCCTGCTGTAACCAGCGCAGTCGTTGACAGCGGTCGGCAAGGTCGACGAACAGGGGTCGCAGGATACGCTCCAGCGCCGGATCGGTCGAATGCAGTGTCAGTTTTGCCGGGGCGGGGAAAATGCCTTTGACCTTGCCGCCTTTTCGTTCCGGGCACAGGCTTCCGGGTAACAGATGGCGAAAGACCAACTCCGCGTAGCTCCCGCCGGTGTAGGAAATTCGCGGCGACGGAAAGCGGAATCCGCAGCTCCAGGTCGTGTTTGTCAGGGTCGGCCGGCAACGGCGCAACCCGACGAGCAGGCCGGCGGTCAGGAGCAGGGCTAAAATAAGCAGTAGCGCGCCCCAACCGAGGGGGAGGACGGCGCGACCCAGCTCTTCGCCGACCGGGATGCGGGCCACCTGGGCGAGGGGCTCGGATAGTAACTGCAAGGCTCTCCGGGGAAACAATCCAATGGTCAGGCAACCGGCCAGCAGCAACCCCATGGGCAACCACATGGCGGGCGGCGCCTCGTGGGCCAGGGCGGCGGCTGGATCGCGGGGCTCGCCCAGCAGGCAGATGCCGATCAGCCGGGTAAAAGCGACCAGGGACAGGGCGCCGACCAGGCCGAGCATGCCGAACAGCAACAGCGGCGCCAGCGCGATGAATCCCTCCTGGGTGGTGCCGGTGCCAGCCAGGCCGAGATAGATCAGCCATTCGCTGACCAGGCCGTTGAGTGGCGGCAGGGCGCTCATGGCCAGACTGCCGCCGATCCACAACAAGCCGACCAGCGGCATGCGGCGCAGCAATCCCCCCATGCGGTTCATGTCGCGGGTCCCCGTGGCGTGAAACAAGGCTCCGGCGCCCAGAAACATCAGACCCTTGAACAGGGCATGGTTCCAGATATGCAACATCCCGCCGGCAAATGCGAACAGGGCCAGGGTCGGATGTCCCTGGGCCGAGGCGACCAGGCCGAAGCCGATGCCCAGCAGGATGATGCCGACGTTTTCCACCGTCGAATAGGCCAGGCAGCGCTTGATATCCCGCTGCAAAAGCGCCAGGGAAATGCCGTACAGAGCGCCGGCGATGCCCAGGCCGGCGATCAGCCAGCCCCACCAGGAGGGAGCCGGCGGCAGCAGGCTCAGAACCCGCAGTATGCCGTAGATGCCGGTTTTGACCAGCACCCCGGACATCAGCGCCGAAACATGGCTGGGCGCGGCCGGATGGGCATCCGGCAGCCAGATATGGAGGGGAAAGAGACCGGCCTTGACGCCGAACCCGAACAAGGCCAGCAGAAACAAGACCGCGGCGTCGGTCGGCGGCAGCTGGGCGAGCGGACCGAAATCGCTGAAATCGAAACCGCCGCAATGGCTTCCGGCCAGATTGAACAATGCCAGCAGCAGCATCACCCCGAGGTGAGCGGCCATCAGGTAAACCCAGGCGGCCTGGCGCACCTCGGCATGTTGGTGATCCCAGGCGACCAGAAAGAACGAGCTGAGGGTCATGCTCTCCCAGGCGAGCAGAAAAAACACCGCGTTGGCGGCGGTGACCACGAGCGTCAGGGAGGCGGCCAGCAGATTGAAAAAGAACCAGTGGGGAGCCAGGGAACGGTGGTTTCCCTCTTCTTTCAGATAGGCGCCGCCA
>Ga0154449_1068_pt1 | contig 22289 bp, 21 predicted proteins | sample RifGroC2_FD_105642 | JGI IMG/M metagenome (GOLD analysis project Ga0154449, IMG submission 105642) | Pelobacteraceae bacterium GWC2_58_13
CGAAGAACTATCGTCGTCCTCGGCACGACGGCAACAAAGGCCGCCGCCAGCCGCGCCAGAGATCCTCATGCCCCCGGCAGGGAGCCTTTTTTTGCTTACTTTTTATCGGCTTGGAAAAAAAGTAAGGCGTCTGGCGGGACGCGACCCGCAGGTTTTCGCGATGGTGCCCCGCCGGTCTTCGCCAGTGCGGGACGCCATGGAGAAAACCGGCGGGTCGCACTGGCGAAGACCGGCCTCAGAGCGCTCGGGCGGAAGTCGAGCCACTCTCCGGGGGGGAAGGGGCAACGGACGCTGCCGACGACGCCGCCTTTGACGCCTGGGCCGCGAAATAGTGAGTCATCGCCCGGCGGGCGTAGTCGCCGGCGCGGATGCCGATGAATTCCTCGTGCCCGACCATGACGGCAACCACCACCTGCTTTTGCCCCCGGGGCTCCCGGGCAAAGCCGACAAACCAATCGTAACGCACATCCTGGGACGAGCTGCCGATCGACCCGGTTTTGCCACCAATCCGCAGGCCCGCCAGAACCTTGTCTTTCTGATGGCCACGGAAGGTCTTGCGGGCGGTACCGGAGGCAATGGTGTTCTCCATCATCTGCTCCAGCGCCGTGGCGGCGCGGGCGGACATGATCTGCCTCGACCCCTGGGTTGGAGACCGCCGGTAAAGGATCTTTCCCTGATCGTCGGAAATGCACTCGACGATGGTCTGTGTCACCATGCGTCCGCCATTGAGAACCGCCGCCGTCAGCGCCGCCCCATGCAGGGGAGAGAGAGTGGTCTGCCGGTTGAAGCCGCTGGCGACTTCCGCCCAGTTGTACGGATTATCGCTGATCTGAAAGTGGCTGGGGGGGAGGGAAACTTCAAAATCGAGGGGCTGATTAAAACCGAAGGCGATGGCGGCCTGCTCCAACAGCGGCTTGCCCAACCGCAATTCGCCGAGCTTGCCGAAGACCGGATTGACCGAATCGGCAAAGGCTTCACTTAAGGGGATCGTCGTCGACTGGCGGCCGACTTTTTCGGTCAGTTGCCGTTTGTACAGGGTGTGCTTGGATCCGCTGAATTGCATCGGCGAGTCGGCGGAATACCCGCACTGGTCGATTGCCGTCGCCGCCGTGACAATCTTGAAGATGCTGGCGGCCGGGAACTGACTGCGCAGACAGGGATTGCCGGCCGCATCGATCCGGTCGAAGCCGGCCAGGGCCAGCACCCGCCCGCTGAGAGCTTCCATGACGACAATACCGACATGACGGGAGTTCTTGCGGTCGATGGTGTCGAGCAGGTAGTTCTGCAGATCGGGATCGATGGTCGTCTCGATATGGAGGATACTGCCGCCGGCCGGCACGGACAGGTTCTTCTCCGTCAGATGGCTGAACATCCGTTCGTCGAGAAGTTGTCGAATCTGGTCCTTGTCGAGCGGACCCTCAACCTTCGGCGCGGGCGCCGTTGGGATTTCCGGCGCTGTTGCCGTTGGGACTTCCGGCGCTGCCGCCACCGGGCCTTCCTGCTCCCCGTCGCTGCGGATGAAGCCGAACAGGCCGCAGACCAGACTCAGGGCGAGCAGGACGCCGAGGACGAAGCACCGCGAGAGTCGCGGTCGCGGGTTCCTGGCATATCTTTTTGGCAAGGAAGCCTGATAGTCGCGCCAGCTGCGATGCTGGTTACGGCGTGATACCGATTTTTTAGAAAAACCCATGTTTACCCTGAAAGAGAACGGTGGCGTTGCCCACCTATGTTAATCCAAGACTTAGCGGTTTTTGCAATAAAAACCAGGGCCGTCGGATCCCGGCCCGACAGCCATGCCTCCCCCCGTGCCAGCTATTTTAGATTTTTCAATGTAAATCCGGTGAGTTAATTATTTTCCCCAACTGCACCAATTCCACCCGGCCCTTGCGGATTTCTTCCCGAAACGCTTCGGGAATTTGGGCCCAATCGAGCAAATCGACCAGGATCGGCAGGCGGCTATCGGCAAAGGCTTCTCGCAACCGGGGCAGATGGGCATTGGCCCGGTCGGGGGTTTCGGGATCGCGGATCACCAGATCGAGGTCGCTTCCGTCATGTGAAGTGCCGTTCACGCGGCTACCAAAGGCTAAAACCTCGGCATCGGGCACATGTTCGGCGAGCAGCCGCCGAACCGTCACCAGCCATTCGGGGCGCAGGTCAAGCATCTCCCCCCAACCTTTCCCTGAGAGTGGTTTCCAGGACACGGGCATCGGCGATGAAACCCGGCAGCAGGGCCAGGGTCTCCTCGGCGAAGCCGATACCGTAATCGTGGGCCGTGCTGTTGCGGTTGTCACGGTAATTGAACCAGCGCTCCACGGCCGCGACGGTTAGCAGATCGTGCTTGGCGGCATGGCGCAACAGATCCTTGAAAGTGAGCCGGTCCACGTCGCGCGGTTTCCCCGTATAGGCTTTTAACGCTTTGCGCAACAGTTTGCCGGCGGTTTCCAGAGTCAGCTCGAATCCCTTGACCACGGCATTGCGAAAAATTTCAAACTCGATGCTTTCGGGAGCGGCGCCATTCAGCAAAGTCAACGACGATTCGAGAGTTTCGATGCAGCGAGCGTAATGGTCGGTATTCAGAGTCATCTCGGTACCCTATCTAAAAACATGAAATGTCGGATCCCGGCCCGACACCGGCGGTGCTTCTGGAAAAAACGGGTCGGGCACAGTTTTTTTCTTCAACAAGCGATTGCACCGAAGGAGGTCAACGGCACCGCGGGTGAAGCTTCGGCGCGCGCTTGCTCACGTGGAGATGCCGCGAAGCGTTGCCGGATTCATTGCCATCGCGGGTGATCGCAGCGCTGCGCTATGCGACAGTCATGCCCCACGCAGTGGAAAACGCTTTTTGCCTACTTTTTGTCGTTTAGCAAAAAGTAGGTCGCCTGTCGGGGCGAGTCCCGACGGTTTTAAAAAGCATTACCACTCCCCGACCGCCTGAAACAGGAGGGCGCCGGCATAGAAAATCCCAAGCGGATTAATCCCTATTTTTCGTAAGCAAACAGCGCGCCACCAGCTCAGCCACATCCCCCACCGGCGACCCGTCCAAAAAGTAACCGCCACCGGAAGCTTTCTGCAACTCGCCGTAGCTCGAAACGTTTTCCCGGTCCGCCCGCTCCAGCACCAGAAAGACCGCCCCCGGCGGCACGCCGGGAACCTCGGGCACGCCCGCCGGCGGATTGAGGTCGCAGATCCCGGCCACCAGGCACTCTTCCTCCCCCCAACTCAAACTCTCCAGAGCCAACCCCAGCGGGGCCAGGCCGGGCGCGGAGGCGGTGCTCACCACCATTCCGCCGCCGGTGAGGCCGAAGCGGATTGCCGCCTCGCCGAGAAAGGTGTTGGAAAGGGTGTAGGCGAAGAGCTGCGGACTGGCCAGCGCTCCCCCTCCGGGGATGACGGTGTCGAAATAGTCGCAGTCGGTGCCGAGGCAGCCGTAGGCGGTGGCGGCGATCAGGCCGACCGCACGTTTCTGCTGCCAGACTTCCAGCCCGGCGTCGCGGAGGGCGAAGGCGATCCCCGCCAGGCCGAGTCGGGAGAAGGGGTCCATGCGGCCGAAGCGACGGTCGGGTTGGGCGAAGACATCGGCCCGCGAAAGCTGCGGCAGCTCGCCGGCGCCCAGGACGAAATCCTGACGGAGCCGCCCCTGGCCGCAACCAGCGACGGTGACCCAGCCAATGCCGTTGATTCGAGCGCTCAGCATGCGGTCCTCCCGAGGATGAGGGCCGCGTTGACTCCGCCGAACCCCGAATTGGTCGACAATAAATAATCTCCGGCAAAACCTTGCGGGACCGCCGCGACCAGCCCGCGTCCCGCCGCTTCAGGTTCCACCAGCCCGACCGTCGGCGGCAGCAGCTGCTGGGCGAGACTCCGCAAGCCGAGCACCACCTCGATGGCGCCGGCCGCCCCCAAAGTATGACCCAATGCGCCCTTGACCGAATTGACCGGCAGCCGGCGGTCGCCGAAAATCCGCCCGAAAGCGGTCAGTTCCATGGCGTCGTTGTAGAGGGTGCCGGTGCCGTGAGCGCTGACCGCGCCGATGGCTTCCGCCGAAAGTCCGGCCCTGCCCAGCGCCCGGCCGATGGCGTCGATCAGACCGCAACCGTCTCTAGCCGGGGCGGTGATGTGGTTGGCGTCGTTGGCGCTCCCCCAGCCGAGCACCCTGCCGAGCATCTCCCGGCCGTCGCGTTGCGCCCGTTCCTCGCTCATCAGCAACAGGACGGCTCCGCCCTCGCCAAGACTGAGTCCGCTGCGCCGCACATCGAAGGGACGACTCGGTTCCACCGAGAGCGCCTGCAACGAGGAAAAACCGGAAACGACGAATTCGCTGACCAAATCGATGCCGACCACCAGCACGGCCTCGGTCTGGCCGGCGGCGATCCGCGCCGCCGCGCGGGCAACCGCCAGGGTTGAGGAAGCACAGGCCGCGTTGATATTGAGTCCGTCATCCGCCAGTCCCAACCGGGCGGCGACCCGACCCGGCAAGTCGCCCGGAAGCATCGCCCGCGACCGGCACGGCTGGCCTCGACGCAGTTTTTCCAGGATATCGATGCCGCCCTTGGTGGTCGCGGTCAACACCTTGCAGTCGGCGGGAACCGGTCCCAGTTGCGCCAGCAGCCGTTCCAGCAGGGGAACGAGCAGCGACTCCCCGGGGATGGCGATCAGATCCGGCACGCAAGCGGCCAGGGCGCTCTGATAACGATCCGCGGCAAAGCGAATCAGCGGGGCAATGGCGCCGCGGCCGGCCAACAGGCCATCCCACAGGGGAGCCAGACCGTCGCCGAAAGCGGTCACCAGCGCCGCATCGACGATGCAAACCCGCTTCATGCCAGCTCCCCGGCCCGCCAGCGATTGAGAAACCGCTGCATGAAGGGGGGATGAAGGAGCAGCACGTTTTCCTTGGTATCCATCAGCATCTGTACCGTGTAGCCCGTAGTGGCCAGCTGGCCGTCCCGGTCGCGGATAATGAACTCGTGGTTGAGGCGCGCCGCCTCGGACCAGTGGAGAATCCCCTCGATGGTGAAAGGCTCGCTGAACCGTAGCGGCCGATGGTAGTCGAAGTGCATCTGCTTCACCGGCGCCAGCATCCCCTGGTTATAGATATCCAGATAGCCGATGCCGTATTTTTCTCCAAGAGCGACCCGGGCATCCTCGAAGTAGCTCGGGTAGCGGCCGTGCCAGACGATCCCCAGGGGATCGACCTCCTCGAACCGAACCACCCGCTCGACGGTGACCCGTAGCGGCGCCGGATCGCCCGAACGGGTCGGGAAATAGGTTTTTCTCATCCTTCGCCCTCCTCGAACAGGGTCATCCAGAAGGCTGCCGCCGGATCGCCGTCCGACTCCAGGCGGGCATCCCAGACTCCCTTCCGGCGTTCCCGGCAGCTCACCCGCAAGGTCTGCCCGGGGCGCACCTGCTTGAGAAACTTGGCCCGCTCCAGCCGCCGCATGATCAGCGTCCGTCCGCGCAGCTGCTCGACCAGCACCTGGGCGGTCAGCACCTGCACGACGGCCGGCAGCACCGGATAGCCGGGAAAATGTCCGGCAAATCCGGGAAAATCGGCGCCAAAACGAAAGACTCCGGTAGTGTTTCCCTCCCCGTCGGTTTCCAATCCACCGACCATGGCCGCCCCAATGGCCTTTTTCAATTTACTGTTCAATGCAGCTCACGCTTTCCAGCCAGAGAGTCAGGGTATATCCGGCCCGCCGGTCTTGAAGAAAAATCCCCTCCGGTATCTGACGCCCGATCTGTTCCCGGTACTGGTAATAGCCAACCCACCAGTCCTCGGACGGGCCGACGCCGCGCTTTTCCAGTAACAACGGTGGTTCGCCGCCGAAGACGAAGCGCGTCTCGTCGGCGCCGCCGCGCTGCAACCGGTACTCTCGCGACCCGATCTCCAGCCGATCCGCCGGCGAGGGCTGGGGTTGAAAAAAGATTCGCCGCACGCTGTCGGCCACCGCCTTGGGCAATCCTGGATGCCGGCGCAGGTCGGAAATCAAGTGGTTCACTTCGACCGTTTCGGCGGTGACGGTCAGGTCGAACAGCTTCAGTCCCATGCCTTCGAGGGCCACCAGCCGGGCCTTGCGGTGGTTGGCGTCGAGTTCCATGAATCCCTCGATGGGGAGCTTCATCCCGCGCAGCCGAAACAGCCCTGAGTGACGAATGCGGTAAACGACCGGATCGCCGAGCCAGTAGGGCGCGAGCAACGCTTCCGCCGCCAGCTCGCGGGTCGCCGTCCGCCGCGGTTTCTCGAACGGAATGCTGGCGCAGCCGCTCAGCAGCAGCGCCAGCAGCACAAACCATCCCTTCCGGATGTTCACCGCCGCTCCCGCCGCAGCGCCGGCACCACCAGCAGCGCCGTCGGCACCGCCCCGCCGATTCCCAGCAATACCGTGGCGCCGATGGAATGAAGCGCCGGATGCTGGGCAAAAACCAGGGCGCCGAAGCCGACCAGGGTGGTCATTCCGGCCACCAGCACCGCCCGCCGGGTGGCTTTATCCTCCCCCGGATCGTCCAGGCAGACCATGAAAATCCCGTAGTCGACACCGAGACCGATGACCAGAATGGTGGCCACGATGTTGAACAGATTGAACTCCATTCCCAACCAGCCCATGGTGCCGAGCATCACCACCAGCCCGGTCGCCACCGGCAGCAGGGCCAGCAGGATTTTCCCCGGACGACGCAGCAGCAGGGACACCATGATCAACACCGCCCCTCCGGCCAGGGTGAGAAATTGCATAAAGTCGGCGCGGATGGCGTTCCCCACTTCCCGGCCAAAGCGGGCCTGGGATACCAGGTGAATGCCGGGCGGCAGCGCGGCGTCCGCAGTGAAGAGGGCGGCTACTTCCGGGGTGTCGGGAACCAGGGTCACCAGCTGCACCTTTTCCCCCTGATCCAGCAACAGGGCATCGAGCAGATCGCCGAGGCCGACCTGCCGCAGGGTGGCGACCGTCACCGGCTCGGGCTGCCGCTGCAGACCGGCGAAAAAAGGATCGAAGGCGGCCGTGGCAAATCCGCGCTCGGCGCCAGCTTCCCGCAGCAACCGGCGAGTCGCCTCGCCTCGCTGCTCCCAGAATTCCCGCCAGTGCCGCAGATTATTCGCCTGGGTCGTCGCCGCCGGCAACAGCGGCGCCAGGCTGACCACCGGGGCCTCCGGCAGCTCCCGGCGCAGCAATTCGAACAGCATGTCGTTGGCCGCCAGGGCCTCCTGCAAGGTTCCGCCTTCGGCAAAGACCATGGCCAGCGACCGCAAATTGCCCCAGGTCTGCTGCAATTCATGTTCGGAAGCCAACAGTTCGGCCGGGATCAGACTCAGACTGCGCAGGTCGCCATTGATCGGCACCTCGGCGACTTTCCAGGAGCAGCCGACCAGAATCGCCAGCCAGAGCAACAACAGCAGGCCCGATTTGCGCCGGGGTTCCACCGCCAGGCTCTGGTACAACCGCCGCGGCGTCGGACGCCAGCCGGGCACGACCAGATGCGGCAGCACGATCAACGCCAGCAACAGGGCCGAGGTGATGCCGGTCATGGCAAAGATCGCCAGCTGACGCTGCCCCGGCAGACTGGACGTGAGCAGCACCGCGAACCCGGCCAGGGTGGTCAAGGCACCGAACAGGACCGGTCGGGAAATCCGTCCCAGAGCTATTTCCGGTTCCTCGTCACCCTGACGCAGAACGAAATAGACATGCAAGCCGTAATCGACGGCGATCCCGAGCAGGACCGCGCCGAAGCCGAGAGTCACCCCGGATACCGCCGGGTAGCACCAGGACACCGCCACCGCCGCCAGTCCCACCACCGACACCGGCACCAGAAAGACGAACAACGACCGCCAACTGCGCAGAAACAACATAAACAGGACGGCCAGTCCAAGCGTCGAAGCGGTCAACACCACGAACAGGTCGCGCTGGATCGCCTCGGCATTGGCCACGGTATAGGCGTGCCCGCTGACCAGACTGGCCTCAATCCCTTTCGGCAACACCCCGTCGGCCGCCTGACGGAACTGCTCCAGCATCCTGGCCCCGCCGCCGGAGTCGGTGATCGCCACCGAGGAATCGGCGATAATCAGCGCACTGCGTCCATCGGAACTGAGAAAATGTCCGTTATGCAGCCGGGTTTTGGCGATCGGGTTGACAAAACGCAGTTTATCGAGCCCCAGGTTACGCAATTCGAGCGGATCACGGCGAATCCCTCCCTTGAGCAACCAGCCTTCCGGCGACAACATCCGTTGGTAATCGGTTTCAAGCCGTCCCCGCACCCGCTCCGGGGTCAGCTCGTCGGCGATACGTTGCCGATCGTCGGCCCCCAGCAGCAGCGGCAGGTTGGTTTCCAGCCAGTCCGGCAGCCGGTTGTTTTCGAGCATTGCCGGGCCGGTCGCGGCTCGACTGAAGTACTCGGACGACAGGGCCGCGGCCAGGCCATCGGCGGCCTCCAGCAGGGTCGCCGTGCTGGTGATCTGGCTGCCATGCAGGCTGATCAGCACTTTGCGGGCGAAAGGGGCCTGTTGCAAACGGCGGAAATCATCGGCCACCCGGGAGGTATCGTCGGGAAGCATCGATTCGATGTCCTCGCGCACCTCCAGCCGGGTCAACCCGGTCAAGCCTGCTCCCAGCAGCAGCAGCGTCAGCAGAAAGAGCAGTGCTCGGCGGGGGGCGAACAGACGGTAGAGGGCGGCAAACAACATCAGGCTCCCCTAGAACAGCGCCGGGTCGAGGGGCTGGTTGAGTTCGGTTCCAGCGAAGCTGATGCGGGTGCTGTCGCCGCCCGGTTCATGCACTTCGACGGTTTCGACATAGCGCCGCTCGGCATCGAAACCGATCTGCAGATATTCGACGAATTGTTCCGCCCCCGCTTGCAGCGGTACCAGTTTGAGGGTGACCGGCTGCTCGCTCACCAGGGTCATGCGGTACTGCCGAACCAGCCAGACGATATCGACCCGGGCCCAGGCCAGCAATTGCTGGGCAATCAGCTGCATCCCCGGTTCCCGGGCAATGTCGAAGGGAACCGCGGCGCCGGCCCGCTCGTGCCAGCGACTGCCGCTGTCGCCATTGAGCAGAAAACCGGAGGCGACCGGTTCGGTCATCTCCCAGCGCAGCTTATCCGGGCGGGCGAAATAGAAACGCCCCCGGGACACCAGGGTTTCCCGGAACATCTCCAGGTGCTTTTCCTGAACGAAATCGCTGGCCAGAGTCTCGATCCCGGCAGCCGAGTGTTCCAGTTCGGCGAGAATCCGGTCAAGGGCCAGCCCCGGGTCTTCTTCGGCCAGGGCCGGCGTCATGCAGGCCAGCAGCAGGGTCAGCAGCAGCATCAGCCGTTTCATGCGTCCCCCTCGGGAATCCAGAGTTTGAGCGAACCGTGGGCGACCTGTTCGTCTCCTCGCCGCACCTCGCCTTCAGTCACGGCGAAACCATCGACGGTCGCCACCGTGCGCACCGCAATTCGCAGTCGGTCGCCGGCAAAAACCGGCCGTTCGAACACCGCTTCCTTGACCCCGACCAGAAACCCTTCGCGCACCGGGTTGCCGGCCAGGCAGTCGCCATAGCCCTTGACCACGGCGTAGGCCTGAGCCAGCAGCTCGGCCAGAACGACCTCATCCATTCGGCCGTCGCCCGCGGCCAGCAAGCCATCGGCCGACATCCGGGCCTCGACCACCCCTTCCTGACCGGCATAGGCGACCAGGGTTTCCACCATCCGCATCGGTAGCCGGTGCGGCATCAGCAGTTCAGCCGCCAGCGGCAGGGTCAGATCCATCTCAAAGTCCCTCCGTCCGCCAGTATACCGACAGGTCGTCGAAAATCTGGCTGGAAAAGAGAAGTTTGCGGAATTTCACCAGATCCTGGTGAAAAATTCGTTCATTGTCGTAAACCTCGAACTGTTCCCGCAGAATCCGGTAGATGCGCCCGGTCGCCAGCCCCAGCCGCTCGCTGTTGCGGAAGGAAAAGGCCTGCAACTGGGCCAGCACTTCGAGGGTGACCACATGCTTGGCGTTGCTGATGGAGCGGAAAGCCTTGCGCGCCGCCACCGTTCCCATGCTGACCACGTCCTGGTTGGAGGCGTTGCAGGAAATGCTGTTGGTGCTCACCGGCCCGGCCAGCTGACGATTTTCGGCGGTGGTCGAGGTGGCCAGGTACTGAGCCCCCATGAAACCCATGGTCAAACCGACGGTGCCGGGGATCAGGAATTCAGGCAATCCCTCATTGAGATTCTTGTCGAGCAGCTTATTGATGCGACGCTCCGACAAGTTGCAGAGGGTGGCGATCGCCATGCACAGCATGTCCATGTTGAACCCGATGCTCTGGCCGTGGAAGTTGCCGCCATGGATGATCTTTTTCTGTTCGGGGATGATGATCGGATTGTCGTTGGAGGAATTGGCCTCGGTCTCGACGGTGCGCCTCGCCATTTCGATGGCCTCGGCGACGGGAGCCAGCACCTGCGGGGTGCAGCGAATCGAGTAGACGTCCTGCACGTTGATGCTGGTTTCGAAGACCAGACCGTCGGTCTGCTGGCCCCGGATGCGCTCGTGCATGTCCTTGCGCAGGGTGATGTTGCGCGAGCCCCGGTAGAGGTGGCGGATGGTCTCGGCCACCATCAGCTGGCCGGGATGCGGCTTGACCCGGTGCAGGTCCTCGTCGAAAGCGTCGTCGATGCCGCCAAAGATTTCCAGCGAAAAGGCGCCGGTGACGCAGGCGATGTTGAGCAGTTTTTTCGCCCCGAACAGGGCGAAGGCGGCCAGCGCGGTCATGGCGCTGGTGCCGTTCATCAGGGCGATCCCCTCTTTGAAGGCGAGCCGCATCGGAATTATATCGAGTTCGGCGTAGACTTCGGCCGCATCGCGCAATCGCCCGTCATAGAAGACCTGCCCCTCGCCGATGACCGCCAGGGCCAGGTGGGCCAGGTGGATCAGGTCGCCGGAGGCCCCGACGCTGCCGCACTCGGGAACGTAAGGGGCGACCCGGCGGTTGATCATCCGCGCCATGAAATCAAGGAGTTCGAGGCGGACCCCGCTATATCCCTTGGCCAGGGTGTTGAGGCGCACCGCCAGCATGGCGATGGCGATGTAGTCCTTGATCGGCTCGCCGAGGCCGGCGGCGTGGCTGCGGATCAGGTTGACCTGCAGGGCCTCGATCTCGTTATCGCTGATGATCTTGTTGCACATCGGCCCGAACGAGGTGTTGACCCCGTAGATAACGCGCTTGGCGGCCACCTCTTCTTCGAGAAAGATGCGGCTGGCCCGGCAACGCTCCAGGGCGGCGGCATCGATGGCGACCTGCTTGTCGCCGATGCCGATGGCGACGATATCTTCAACGGTAAGATCGTTACCGGTCAATACGACGGTGGGACGCTGGGACATGGTGCTTCCTTCCTGAAAATCGAATCGTAGGGGCAGGCCCCTGTGCCTGCCCAATGCCGGACGAAAATGGGGCCGGGCAGCCACGGGGGGCTGCCCCTACGGATTAATCACCGATGCAATATTCAGCCGGACCGTTTGCTGCGGTAATCGAAAAAAGTGACCGGCTTGCGCTTGTCTTCGCGCAGGGTGCGGCGGGTCACCTCTTCGGGGGCGACCACGATCACTTCCGGCTTGACCCGGGTGCGGGCGGCGATCCGCTCGGCGATCTCCAGGGCGTCCAGGGCCGGATCGCTGCAACCAACCACCACCCGGATGCGGTCGGACAGCTCGAATTCGTCGTACACCTCGATATAATGGCCGCGAATCGCCGGAATCTCCTGCAACACCGCCTGGATCGCCGGCGGGTAGAGGGTGGCGCCGCGCACCTTGAGCATCTGCGCCTTGCGCCCGAGCACCGGCCCGAGCCGCCAGGAGTTGCGCCCGCAGGGGCAGGGATCGCTGTGCAGCACGGCGATGTCGCCGGTACGAAAGCGCAGCAGCGGCATCCCGGTCACCTGCAGCGGGGTCGCCACGACCTCGCCGGGCACCCCCGGCGGCAGCGGTCGACCGGCTTCGTCGACGATCTCCACGATCATCAGTTCGGGATGCACGTGGCCGCCCCGGCCGGCAGTGCAGTCGGCAAAGGCGGTCGCCATCTCGGTGCTGGCATAGGTGCCGAACACCTCCGCTCCCCAGGCCGTACGCAGGCGATGCCCGAGCGGAGAAAGGAAAAGATCGGGACTGCGCACCGGCTCGCCGATGCAGACCAGCCGTCGCACTCCGAGCCCGCGAGGGTCGATGCCGCGGGCCTGCAGACGATCGGCCAGGACCAGCAGCAGGGTCGGCACTCCGACCATGGCCGTGGGCCGGTATTGAACGGTCAGTTCCTCAAGCATGGCGATGCTGCTCGATCCGCCGCGAATTGCCGTCGCGCCGATGCGGGCCAAACCGATGAAATAAGCGAGCCCGGCCATGAAGCAGCGGTCGATGGCAGCGGCGATCAGCACCCGGTCGGCGGCGGTGAGCCCGGTTGCGCGAAAGGAAATCTCCTCGTTGAAGCCGACCCGTTCCAGGTCGCTGCGGGTCTGGTGCATGGCCACCGGATGGCCGGTGGTTCCCGAGGTCAGGCAGAGATCGACGATCTGCTCCGGCGCGACGCAGAGAAATTCTTCATTGTGCCGCTCCAGGTCGGCCTTGGTGGTAAAGGGAAGCCGGGCCAGATCGTCCTTGGTTCGAATGGCCTCCGGATCGATCCCCTGCTCACAAAAAAGCCGCTGGTAGAAGGGGGATCGTTCAGCCAGGTAACGGATGTGGCTCCTGAGCAGAACAGCCGTATGCTCCAGAATTTCCTGCCCGGAGCGAAAGCCCGGATCGATCGCGTCAGTCGTTGAGTTCAAAAACATACCCGGGTATCCGTTTACGAAGCATTGCCGTTCATCGATTCGAGGGTTGCGGCCATAAGCGCGTGGATATGCCGACGCATCTTGCGATGTCCGAGGGGGCCGGGAAAAGCGGCGGGATCGACGGCCGGCAGCGCCCGCATGCGAACCTGCGTTGGGCACAACCAGAAACGGCCCGGTGGCAGCATGCGATCGGTCCCGGTGATGCACAAAGGAACCACCGGAACACCGGCCTTGGTCGCAAGCTTGAAAGCGCCGGAATAAAAACGCTGCAATCGGCCGTTTCTGCTACGGTGCCCCTCGGGAAAAAAGAGCGGCGTGCCACCTTTTTTCAGGATGCTCATGCAAAGCGCCTCGGTCACTTCCCAATCGAGACTTTCCACATCCGGATAGCGAGCCAGGCGCATGATCAGGGTATACCAGAGCATCCGGAAAGGCCAGGCGCGCACCACAAAAACCAGGTTGCTGGACGCCGGGAGCCCGCCCATGAAATAGGAGTCGAAAAACGACAGGTGGTTGGTCACCAGGATCACCGGCCGGCTGAAATCGAGGGTGTCGAATCCCTCGCGGCGAAAGCGGGTGAAAGGGAACATGAATATCACCCAGCCACGGCCATAGAGCCAGACGAAAAACCGTACCGTCCGGTCGGTCTCCCAGCGCAAAAAAACCTTGCAGATCAGCAAGGCGCCCAGAAAGAGAGGACCTCCAGCCAGGGTCCAGAGAACCATCAGCGGGTAGGCAATCAGGTTGGTCACCAGGGCGGCAATGATATTGCAGCTTTTCACTGACGATGAATCCCTTCCATCTCCCGTTAAGATGCAGTGGCCAGCGCTGCCTTTTTCTCGATCACAAACCGGTGAATATCGCCGAGGGTGCGGATCTCCCGGATCGCCTGCTCTTCCCTGATTTTAAACCCAAAGGCATTCTCCAGAACTATGACCATATCGACCATATCGAGGCTATCGAGCTCCAGCTCCTCGTAAATGCCAGCCTCGGGCCGCATGGCCTCGGGATCGAGTTCGAACTCTTCGGCCAGGGAAGAGTTGATCCGATCAATGATTTCCTGCTCAGTCATCCTGATATCTCCTAACAACAATCGATGAATTGACGCCGCCCAGGGCGAAATTATTTTTAATTACCGTGTCGATGCAGGCGTTCCGCACGCTCGTGACGTAATTGAGCGGCGCGCAGCGGGGATCGACATTTTTCAGGTTGAGGGTCGGAATGAGTCTCTTTCGGGCCAACATTTCGACGGTGGCAACCAGTTCAAGCGCTCCGCTGGCCGCCATGGTATGGCCCAGATGTCCCTTCAGGCTGCTGACGGGAATTTCGGAACCGAACAGGCGATGGATCGCGTGGCTCTCGGCCCGGTCGCCCTGCTCGGTGGCGGTGGCATGGGCATTGACATAGGAGATCCGATCCGGTTCGAGTCCGGCATCCTCCACCGCCTTGCGCATGCATTTCTCCATCGCTTCGGTATTGGGATTGGCGATGTTGGTCGGATCGGCCAGAGTGGCGAAACCGATCACTTCCCCCAAAATGGCTGCGCCGCGCCGCCGGGCCGAATCGAGGGACTCCAGCAGAAGCACACCGCTCCCCTCCCCGCAGACCAGTCCGTCCCGATCACGGTCGAAGGGACGGGGAGTCTCGGTGGGCCGGTCATTGTATCCCGTGGAAATGGCATTGATGATGTCGAACACCGCCGCCGTCATCGGATGGAATTCGTCGGCTCCGCCGCAGAGCATCTGCTGCTGCTTCCCCATGGCGATCGTCTCATACCCATAACCGATCGCTTGGCTGCCGGTGGCGCAGGCTGCCGAAGGGGCCAGGATGCGGCCATTGATTCCGAGGGTCTGGGCGACATTGGCCGCGCAGGAATGGCTCATGATCTGCAGAAAAAAGGTCGACTTCAGCCGCTCGAAACTGCGGTCGACGAAAAAATCCTCCATCGCGGCGTAAAAGGCATTGGGGCTGCCGACCGTCGAACCGATGGAAACTCCGAGGTTCCCCGTCGCGCAGTCATCGGCGCCGAGACCCGCCTGCCGAAGGGCGTCCTGGCACGCCAGGGTGGCAAAAATGGACATCGGCGACATCGACCGGCGGAACTTTCTTGGGATCGGGAGGGAATCGAGCTCGGGAACGGTCGCCGCCACCTGGGTGCGCATCCCTTTCATCGCTTCGAGTTCCGAGACATGTCGAACGCCGCTTCGTCCCTCTTCAAGAGCAGACATCAGCAAAGCGGTCCCTCGACCGAATGGGGACACCGCCCCCATTCCCGTGATCACTACGCGTCTCAGTTGCACCTCATCACATCCTTCTTGAGCTGTTCGTGACCTATGACATTGGCACAGGCATGAAATGCGGAGATCATCACCCCCAAAAGACCGGGACCGGCGATGGCCTGACCTGCCAGAAAAAGGCCGGGGATGCGGGTTATCGTCGACGGATTGCTCTGCCCCACCCAATGAGCCACCCCATACAGGCTTCCCGAGGGGCTGTGAGTGTACCGTTTCAGGGTCTGGGGCGTGGACAGCTCCCGATAAATCACCCTATCCCGCAACTCGGGGCAGAGTTTTTCGATCTGATCCTGCAGCATCCGGGCTGCCCGCTCCTTGGCCTCCCGGTAATTTTCCGATCCGTGCCAGCTCTGGCCGGACGACCCCTCCTCGCAAAATTCCGGAGCAGTCAGGCAGATGGAAAAAAACCCGTAGGGCGGATTATCGGACAAAACGCGTCTGGCCGCCGAAACGAAAAGCGGCCGACGCCACCAGGGCCCCTCCATCGGCGTGAAAAAGGCTTCGGGACCCTCCGAAAGATAGAGATTCGCTCCGTTCAATAGTTCTAGCGGAGTATCGCTTTCGGCATAGAGAATGAGACCCGAGGCGCTTTCCTTCAATCCGGTCAGGCGTTTTCGGTAAACCGACCGGAACAGGCCCTGGGGCACCAGCTGCAGCAGCGTCCGCGGGTGGACCGTGGAGATACAGCCACGGCATTCCAGCACCTCTCCATCCTCTAAACGAACACCTTCCAGCCCGCCGGCAGGGCCGGCGAGGATTTCCCGTACCCCTCGGCCGCACAGAATCTCGACACCGGCCTCCTGCAACCGCCGTTTAAAAGCGGCGACCAGGCTTTCTCCGCCACCGGCAATGCCATGCGCCGAAAGGTAATAGGAACCGACGACCTGGGCATGTAGGGACAGCGGGACATGTTCGGGAGCAACGCCGTAGAGGACGCAATGGCTGGAAAGCAACGCCTTTAAAAGGGAATTGCCGGTCAGGCTATCGAGGAAGGCTTTCAGGCTGACCGAATCGTATCCCTGCAAATAGTCCCTGGGCGGCGCGAAGACAAGAATGGAATCGTCCGTATCGACCTTGATTTTCGCAACGACCTGCAGGTAGGTATCAATCGCCTTTCGCTCGCCGGGAAACGTTGCCAGCAGCTTTTCCCGAAGGGCAGCATAACCAAAAGGAAACCGAAATTCAAACTCCGGCTTTCGACAACGAAACACATCGTAGCCACTGGCATTATAGGGCACCGTACTCACTGAATCAAAGAGCCCGAGGTAGCGAAAAAACCGGTCGAGAACTTGCCCCTTGCCGAAATCTCCGGAATAGTGAAAACCGGTATCAAATCTCAGCCCGCCCCGGATAAAACTATTCAAGAGCGGCCCGATGGAGGGATATTTCTCAACCAGGGCGACCCGATAACCGTGTTTCGCGAGAACCAACGCGGAGGTCATTCCGGAAGCCCCGGCCCCAATGACCAGGTAGTCATACCTCATTCACTGAATCCCAGCACCAGACAGGCATTCGTGCCGCCGAATCCGGCGGAATTGCACAGAATATGTTCCGGCGCCTGGGACACCGTCGCCACCGCGATCTTGAGACGCTTCGAATGTTCGTCCGGTTCGCTGAAGTTGATGTTGGGGGCGATGAACCCCTCGCGGGCCATGATCACCGAGTAAACCACCTGGGAGGCGCCGGACATCCAGAGTTCGTGTCCGGTCATGGATTTCAGCGAGGAAACCCATGGCGTTTCGGCCCCGAACACCGCCGAGATGTTCTCCGCCTCGGCCGCATCCCCCGCCGGGGTCGAAGTGGCGTGGGCGCACAGATAGTCGATATCCCGCGGCTGCAATGCGGCATTGCCCAGGGCCATGCGCATGGCCCGTTGCAGGCCGTCGCGGCTCGGCACCGAAATGTGGTCGCCGTCGGAGGAGAAACCGTAACCGGCCACTTCGCCGAGAATGACGGCTCCCCGCGCCTTGGCCAGGTCGTAGCGTTCGAGCACCAGCGCCGCCGCGCCCCCGCTCGGCACCAGACCGTCGCGCCGGGCGTCGAAGGGACGACTGGCCGCCTGCGGCTGGTCGAACCGGGTCGAGAAGGCGCCGAGGCCGTCGAAGCTGCACATCGATTCCCAGTTGATTTCCTGGGCCCCGCCGCAAACGACCCGCTCCTGCCGGCCAAAGGCGATCAGGTCGGCGGCCTGGCCGACCGCGTGACCGCCGCTGGAACAGGCGGAGCTGATAGTCCAGCAAGCACCGCGGGTGCGCAGCAGGGTGTTGAGATTCATGGTCACCGTGGAGTTCATCGAGCGAAACACCTGGCCGCTGCCGATCAGCTTGGTTTCGCCCCGCTGCCGCAGCAGTTCGACCTGCTCGATGGCGGCGATGCAGGTCGAATCACAGCCGAACACCAGCCCGGTCTGATCGTTGCAAATGGAGTCTTCGCCGAGGCCGGCCATGGCCAGGGCGTCGACGGCGGCGGCATAGGCCTGAACGGCGAAATCGGGCATGGTCTTGCGCTGCTTCTTGCCCACCACCTGCTTGGCATCGAAATCGCGAATGGCCCCGGTCAAAGGGCTGCGAAAACCCAACCGCAGGCGCTCTTCATCGACCACGATGCCGGAACGTCCCTGGCGCAGAGCCTCGCCGACACTTTTCCAGCTACAGCCAAGGCACGAAACGATGCCCACTCCGGTAATGGCTACCCTATACATAAAATCCTTCAAATAAAACGATTTCTAAATGGCGTCCCCGGCCCGCGGGATGAGGAGAAACTACATATAGGATCCGCCGTTGACCGAGAAAACCTGTCCGGTTACATAGGATGCTTTGGCGGACGCCAGGAAACTGACGACCCCCGCCACCTCCTCTGGCGTGCCGACGCGACCCATGGGAATCATCGGCAGAATCCGCTCTTTGGGCAGATCCTTGAGCATGTCGGTTTCAATGAAGCCGGGCGATACCGCGTTGACCAGCACGTTGCGCTTGGCCACCTCGGCCGCCAACGACCGGGTAGCGCCGATCAGACCGGCCTTGGCCGCCGAATAATTGACCTGGCCGGGCATGCCGGTCTGCCCCGAGGTGGAGACGATGTTGATGATCCGCCCTTGACGTTTCTTGACCATGCCGTTGACCACTAATTTGGTGACATTGAAGAAGCCGTCGAGATGAACGGCCATCACGTCGCCCCATTCTTCCCGGGTCATCCACAGCAACAGGGCGTCGCGGGCAAAGCCGGCATTGTTTACCAACACGTATGGGGTTTGTCCGTCGAGCAGCGGTTCCAGCGCTTCCTTCACCGCCGCCCCGTCGGCCACGTCAAAAGGGAGCAGCCGGCAGGCCGCTCCGGTCTTTTCAATGTCGGCGGCAACCGTGCCGGCCGCTTCGCTGTCGCGGCCGTAATTCAGCCAGATGTCGAATCCATCGCGGGCCAAAGCCACGGCGATGGCGGCCCCGATCCCCTTGCTGGCCCCGGTTACCAGGGCGATCCTGCGTTGCTCCATGTGTATTCGTTACCTCTGTAGCGAAAATCCAGTTCAGAGTCAAAAGCTCAAAACGCTAGCGGAGCATGTCCAAACTCTGCTTGGCATATTTCTGCAGTTTTCCGTGGGGAGCTTTCTTGGCCACCGTCTGCAGGGTTTCTTTGTATTTTTTGTTGCCGGAAGCGCCGAGCGCCTTGCACAGCCAGGACATGGCATCGACCGCATTCCGGTCGCTGCCGCTGGGGACATATCCTTTAAGCAGTTCGACCTCGACCGCATCCAACACTTCCACATCCTTGATGCCATCGCGGACGATCAGCTTGCCGGCATCCGTTTTCTGCTTCAGGCTGTTGGAACGAAGCATGTTGATAAATTTACCGTTACCCTGAGGCGCGGGACTCGGCGCGGCATAACTGGGCGCCGCGGCAACGGGAGCCGCCGTCGGGGTTGGAGGTGCCGCGTAAGTCGGGGGAGCCGCGTAAGTCGGGGGGGTGGCCCTGGCTTCCGGGCCGAGCTGCACGGTGAGGCGTTTTTCCTCGCCGGCATCCAGGGCGACCCACTGGGATTCGTTGCGATATCCGGGCGCCGATACCTCCAGGTGATAGTCCCCCGGGGCAAGTTCCATGCCCCAGCTGTACGACGGACCGATATTGAGAATTCTCACCCGCGCTCCCTGCGGATTGGTGCTGACGAACAGCCTGCCGAACCGTTTCGAGACACTGACCACGCTGCTCACCAGCTGGCCATAACGGATATCGCCGGGATTGACCTCGGTGGCCACCTCGGCCTCGGAGATTTTGCCAAGAACCTTTTTAATCACCACCCGTCCGGTATTGATCCGTTCGACATCGAGAACCTCGCCGGTTTTCGGGTGCTTGATGACATCGCCTTCGCGGTAAACGACAAATTCCATCCCCGCCTTGACTCCGGCCCGACTCCCCAGGTCGATGGTCACCATCTGCTCGTTGCGGTTGACCACATAGCCTTCCAGCGGGAAGTTCTTGATGATTTTCCCCGACATTTCGACAATCAGGTCCTGCAACCGGCCGGCGGTCGAACTTCTGACACTTTCGGCGGCAATGATCGAGGCATTTTCAACATCGATGATGCGGGCGTTGACCTCAAGGATATCCCGGACCTTCATCACCGACCCGGAGATGATAACCTTGACTCCGAGCAGCTTGCCGATCTGGGTGGCGCTGGTCTCGTCAATGACGCCGCTCATGGCCAACTGCTGCTCGTTGAGAATTTTTGACAGCAACCGGCGTTCGATGACATCGAAGCGGCCTTCCTTGACCATGGCCGTGATGAACCATTCGGCAACGATACTGCCCATGTCGTCGTTGCCGAAATCTTCTCCCTGCATCTGGAAATCGAGCACGGCGATCTTGGTCTTGGTGAACTCCGCCGAAGCCGAACCCGGCCATAGCATGCAAATGGCCAGCAGCACCAGCAACCCCGAAAATTTCTTCATATCACGCCAGCCTCCCCGGTTTTCCCGACCATCGTCGGGAACGGAATGTCAATTGAATGGGCTATTGCAGTTGCATGACGACATTGCTCCCGGCAACCGACGTCACCGAAAGTTTTTTTCCGGCAACCTGCTTGCCGTCGACAGCATCGCAGAACGTATCGACCTGTCCCCTGAAAACCACCGTGTAGATGGCCTCGCCGCCGAAAAATCCGCGGCGGCTGACGGAAGTCACCCCCGAGGTTTCCTCAAGCAGGCGGTTGGCGCTCTTCTGTGCCTGGTAGTCAATCACGTTGCGAATGGTCACCTCCACGGTGGCCCCGTTATTCACCGTGTCCTGAAACGAGGCCAGAATTTCTTCGAACAGTTTGTCGTCCATCAGTTTCTGGCCAGCCTTTTCGGCCGCCTTGGAACGGGCCACGTCCGGGGAAATATGGACCGCCGCGCCATTGGCCGACTTGGAGGCGATAATCCGGGCATTGGAACAGTTGACGACTTTCGCGGTCAGGCTGGCCTGGCCGGAAATCATCCCCGAGCTTTTGAGCAAAGGATTTTCCGCCTGGCTTTTGCCAACCTTGCCCACCAATACGTACTCGGCGCCGTTGGCCGCCCCAATCTTGGCCGCCGCCACCGGGTCCCCCTGGGTGGCCTGCTCGATCAATTGGTCGCTTTTCTGCATAAGCGCCGCGGTTTGCGCCGGATCGACCAGGTCAAACCCTTTGCCCCGCAGGTAATCGACGACCGCGCTTTCGGCGTAGTTGCCGTCCTCTTCCTGAATCAGCACCATCATGCGCGGCTTATCCATCGATTCAAGGAGTATTTTCAGGGCAACCAGGTCGGCGCGGATGCTGTCGAGGGACACCACCGCCTCGATCCTGACGCGCCAGGTCCCGTCCGCCAACTGTTCTTCCTCTTTCACGCTGAAGCGCCGGACCGCGCCGAAGGACTGGGTGATCACCAGGTCTTTCTGCAGCATGAAATTATTGACTTCGGTCTGGGAGATCAAAACGGTGCCGATCCCCTTTTCGATGGCTTCCCGTTTGGCCTGCAACTGCGCATCGTCTTTCGAGGCGCCGTAGCCTTCGGCATCGACGGAAATGTCGCCGCCGGCCCCCGAAGAAGCGTACAAGCAGGGAGTCAACAAAAAGCAGAGCAGAAGAGCCAGCAGCAGACGCATCATGACAATCCTCCCGGAAAAACACCCTTTGAAAATCAAGAATTTAATCTTGGATTGTATAAAAAAAAGGGCGAAAATTCAACAACATAATGCCCTGAAACCGGCCCCCGGAAAACCTTCGACAGCCCGTGGGCGCCATTCATGAAAAAATGTAAAAGCGACTATTTTTCAATCAGATGGGTGGATTTTTCAACGCGGAAATCGGCGGGGGAACTCATTTCGCCTCGGCAACGAGCATGGCGCGAACCGGGGCCGGATACCCCTCGATGGTCCGGCTGGGATCGGCCGGATCGAGAAAATCGGCCAGCGACTCGGTCTGGATCCACTCGGTTTTCCGCTGTTCCAGCGCAGTGGTCAAGGTGATGTCGAGGCAACGTACCCGGGTGAATCCGGCGCGCCGCAGCCAGTTTTCCAGACAGCGGACGGTGGGCAGGAAATAGACGTTGTTCATCTTGGCGTAACACCGGTCCGGACACAGGGCGAGATCCCCCTCTCCTTCGAGCACCAGGGTTTCCAGCACCAGCTGGCCGCCCCGACGCAGCACCTGGCGCATCGCCGCCAGGGTATCGATGGGGGAGCGGCGGTGATACAGAACCCCCATGGAAAAGACCGTGTCGAAATAACCTTCGAGTACCGGCAGCTCCTCGAAGGTGGCCGGCAGGGCGAAGATCCCGGGAACCCGCGCGTAGTGCTGCAGCAGCAGAAACTGGAAGTAAAAGGTCAGGTAAGGCTCGACGCCGAGGGCGATCTGCGGCTTTTGTGCGGCCATGCGCAGCAGGTAATAACCGTTGCTGCAGCCGATGTCTAGCACCCGGCGACCGGCCAGCGGCGCGATCTGGTTTTCGATCCGTTGCCATTTGAGGGAAGATACCCACTCACTGTCGATATCGATGCCGAACAACGAAAACGGTCCCTTGCGCCAGGGGCACAGATCCCGCAGCGCGGCCACCAACGCTTCATGCTGGCCCGGCGCCAGATCGGCCGCCGTGCCGATGCGCACCTGACCGGCGGCCAGATCGAGGCTCGACGGCCGGATTTCAGGCAATCGGGCCTGGTTGGCCAGATAACGCCGGCCCTTGGCATCGACCCGGCCGATAT
>Ga0154449_1159_pt2 | contig 22149 bp, 20 predicted proteins | sample RifGroC2_FD_105642 | JGI IMG/M metagenome (GOLD analysis project Ga0154449, IMG submission 105642) | Pelobacteraceae bacterium GWC2_58_13
CGGATTGTCGTGGGTGGTCGGGTGAATGGTTTCCACGCATCCCCCCTGGTCGACCGCCACGTCGACGATCACGCTCCCCGGTTCCATCAGCTTGAGCATGCTGCGTTTGACCAGAATCGGCGCCCTCGCTCCGGTGACCAGCACCGCTCCGATCAGCAGGTCGGCCCGGCGCACCTCATCCTCGATGTTTTGCGAGTTGCTCATCAGAGTATGAATGCGGTTGCCGAAATGGTCGTCCAGCAAGCTGAGCCGCCGCGAGTCGAGATCGATGACGGTGACGGTGGCCCCCATCCCGACCGCAATGCGCAGAGCGTTGCCGCCCACCGTGCCGCCGCCGAGAATGACCACCCGGGCGGGGCGAACCCCCGGGGCGCCGCCGAGCAACACCCCTTTGCCGCCGTTTTCCTTCTGTAAAAAATGGGCACCCACCTGAACCGACATCCGCCCCGCTACTTCGCTCATCGGATGCAGCAGCGGCAGCGAGCCGTCTTCGAGTTGCACCGTTTCATAGGCGATCCCGGTGATCTGCCGATCGAGCAGCATGCGGGTCAGTGCGGGAGCCGGCGCCAGGTGCAGGTAGGTGAACAGAATCTGTCCCTGGCGCAGCAACGCGTATTCCGCCGGCAACGGCTCTTTGACCTTGACGATCATCTCCGCCCTGGCATAGAGTTCGGCGGCCGAGTCGATCAGGTCGCCGCCCACTGCTCGGTATTGTTCCTCGGTGATCCCGCTACCGGCTCCGGCGGAGGTTTCAATCAGAACCCGATGGCCGTCTTCGACCAGGGTTCGCACCCCGGCCGGCGTCATTCCGACCCGGTATTCCCGGGTCTTGATTTCTTTGGGTACGGCAATGATCATTTTAATACCGCTAAAAATTCTTCAGTGAGAATAACGACAGGTGAAGGCTCCGTCAAGTAAAAACAAAATTTAGCAATCATTCATGAACTACATCAGTTTATCATCCGGCGGAGTTTTGTGAAGGGGACTCCGGCTGTTTCCGAGTGGAAAATGCACGAATTTAATAAATTATACTTTCGGATCGCCCGCGCCGAAATCGGCTACTTGCGGTTTATTCTGGAGAGTTACGACGGCCTGGCGTTTGTTCGCACCCTCGACAACCGCGAAGCGCTGGTGGAAATCGCCTTTCCGGTATCCCGTCGACGGGACGCCGAAGCGTTGCTGACGGCCCTGGCTGTCGAGTGTTCCATGGCGGCCGTTCCACCACCGGCGCCCGGCGTCCATCCCTCCCTGTAAGGTCAGACAACCGAAACCGTGAATTCCGGCGGGGCCAGAATGGTCCGCTTGACCGTGCACTGGTCAATGGCCTTGAGGATCGCCTGCCGGTACTTGGGCGGAAAGCCCTCCGGCAGGGTGACGGCGAGGCCGATCCGGCTCAGGCGGTGGAGTTCGTTGTCCCGTTCCCAGGTCAGGTTCAGTTTTAGTCCGGTGGTGTCGATCTGTCGTTGCTGGCAGAAGGTCAGGGCGTAAAATCCGGCGCAGGTTCCCAGCGAGGCGAGAAAAAGGGCGAACGGCGCGGGAGCCGAGTTGCCTCCGCCATCTGCTTCGGGCTGGTCGGTGCGGATGGTGAACGATTCGTGCCGGGCCTCAACGACTACCCCGCCCGGAAAGGTGATTTCCATAAAAACGAGTCACTTTCGCCGTGAATGGATTACCAGCCCGTTCCCTTGGGTTCCAATCTGATCAGGGTGTAGCGGCGGGTGCCGATGCCGATTTTTTCGGCATGGTCGAGGGTGATGGTCCAGTCGATTTCGGGATGGATGCCGCGAAACTTGTCGCCCCCCGGCTCAAAGCCGCTGCTCAGGGCGGTGTCGGGAAGTCCCCGCGCTTGATTGACCAGATCGGCGCAGGCCTGGTCGAGGGCGACCGGATCGGTGGAAACCAGGATACCGAGATCGGGGACGATGGGGGCGTCGGAATGGCCGTAGCAGTCACAGGACGGAGATACCTGGGTGACGAAGTTGACGAACAGGGTCTTGCCCGCCTTGCCGCTCAACGCCCCCTTGGCGTACTCGGCCATTTTTTTCATCACCAGGGCCGCTTCTTCGTTCCACTGGATCTTGATCGATTTCGTCTCGCAGACGGTGATGCAGCGTCCGCAGCCGGCACAACGCTGGGAGTCGATGCGGGCCTTGCCGCCGACGAGGATCGCCTGGTGGGCGCAGGCACGCAGGCAGACCCCGCAGCCGGTACAGGTTTGCTCATCCACCTCCGGGGCGACGGTCGAGTGCTGCTCCAGTTTGCCCTGACGGCTGGAACAGCCCATGCCGAGATTTTTCAGCGCGCCGCCGAAACCGGTCAGCTCGTGGCATTTGAAGTGGGAAACGGCGATCAGAACGTCGGCTTCAAGAATTTCCAGGCCGATGTCGACGGTTTCGAACATCTCGCCGGCGACCGGCACGCGCCGGGACGAATGACCGCGCAGGCCGTCGCACATAATCAGCGGGGCACCGGCCACGGCGTAGGCAAAGCCGTTTTCGATGCCGCAACACAGGGCCGAAACCGCCTCTTTGCGTTCTCCCGGGTAGAGGGTGCAGGAATCGGTCAGAAACGGCTTGCCGCCGAGCTGCTTGATCCGTTCGACGATGCGGCGGATGAACACCGGACGGATAAAGGCGTGACCGCCTTTTTCGCCGAAATGGATCTTGATGGCGGCCAGTTCGTCACGGTCGACAATATGGTCAAGTCCGGCCCGCTCCAGCAGGCGCTCCAGCTTGGTGAAAAGATTTTCCTTGTGGCCGGCCCTCGGGTCGGCCAAGTAGACAGTTGCAGACATCCCGCGTCTCCTTATGGTTGGTCAGGGAATGACGAAGGTTATCACAGGCGCGGGCGGCAGACAATTGCCTGAATCCATCAAAAATCCAACATTTCCGTCGGCGGTCTGGCAACTGACCGAAATGTAATGGCTTATTACGGAACTGTTTTCAGACGGGGCGTATTAATCTTCCGGTTCGTTCGGTGGGAGTGTGAATTTTTTGAACGGTTGCGGGCGTTCCGGCAGCAGTAACCAGATGTTCTCAGGGCTTTCGTCAAATTCAAGGCCGACCCGAACCATGGCGGTATCGTTGCGTTTCTGGATATTGCGAACCGTGCCGCGCAGTTCCCAGTTGGTGGGCCAGAACGGCTGTTTTAAACGCATGCAGATGACGCTGCCGGTCTGGATCTGTTCCGGGCTGCAGCCGAAGGAGAGACCGGTGCTGCTGATGTCGAAACTCAGTCCGGGTTGAAACGTATCTCGGGGGTCGAGGGCGAATTCAACCAGCGACTGCATTTTGAGGCGGATTTCCTGGCGTTGACCGTTCGGTGAAGGGCTGATGATGTTTCGCTGTTCCTTGGCCCGGTATAATTCCTTGTCGGCGTGGGCGAGCAGTTCGGAGGCCGAGGTTGAATCGTTCGGGTAGATGGCGATGCCGCCGCTGATGGTCAGGTTTTGGTTGTCCATCATTTCTTGACCGGGGAAATCGGTTTCTTCGATCGCGCATCGGAACCGTTCCGCCAGATCATAGGCTTCGTGAATGTTGGATCGGTAGAGCAGCAGGGCAAATTCCTCGCCTCCGTAGCGGCAGGCCATATCGCCCGGGCGAAGGTTGAGTTGCAACTGCTCGGCGGTCAGCTTGAGGGCGTAATCGCCGGTCAGATGTCCGCAACGATCGTTGTACTGCTTGAAGTGGTCGAGGTCGAACATGACCACGGCAAAGGTTTTGTTTGCCATTCCTGCCGGAACGCTGGTGAGCTTTTCGAGGTGAGCCTTGAAATAGGTCTGATGATAGAGTCCGGTCAATCCATCGGTGATGGAGGCTTGGCGAATGTTCTCGAGCTGGCCGGCTTCAACGATGCGGGGATCGCGCATTTCCCGGGCCACCGAGTGCAGGTAGTCGAGCAGGGCAGGGCGCAGCCCGTTGAATGGGCGACCGCCGGGAAACAGGCGATCCCGGTGCTGCAGAGCGAGTTGCCAGTGCCGGCGGGCAGTTTCCTGATCGTAGGTTTTGGACGTCAACTGGCGCAGCGTCTCCTGGTAAACCGCGGAACCCTGCTTCAGGGCCAATTCTTCGATGCCGACGGAAAGCCTTTCATCGTCATCGCCCCATTGCCGGAACAGTTCACGAATCTGTACCTCCATGAGCCATGTCTCCTTACCTACGATTGCAATTAATGGCATCTTGAATTAGATATTTATAACATTGTTATTTTGGTAGCGCTAGCATCAATTTGTGCCGGGCGGCATGAGTTTAATCATTCCAGGCGAGTCGGTTGCAACTCTCGTAATAAAATGGCAAGATTATAGCCTTGGTCCCATCCATTCATTTTTTTGCGGAGGAGCACGATGGCGATAGTCAAGTGGGATCCCTGGCCCGAGCTAAGGGCCATGCAGGACCAGATGACCCGTTTGTTGGAAATGAGCCAAGACCGGGTCGCCGGCGAACCGTTCGAGCAGGGGCTCTGGCAGCCGCCCGTGGATATCTACGAAGATGACCGGGAAGTGGTGGTTAAAATGGAGATTCCCGAGGTCGAACAGGAGGATATCGACGTTCAGATCGAGGATTACACCCTGATCATCCAGGGGGAGCGGCGCCTTGAAAAAGAGGAAAATAAGCAGAATTACCAGCGGATTGAGCGGGGATACGGAAGTTTCAGGCGGGTCTTTTCCCTCCCCACCGCCGTGGATGCGGAACACACCAGGGCTCGTTGCGACAAGGGAGTTTTGAAGATCGTGTTGCCGAAAAAAAATCAGGGTAAGCCGCGACAGATCGAGATCACCATTGAATAATCGCTTGAATCGCGAGAGATTAAAAACCGGCCGGGGGTCGGTTTTTTTATGGCGGGGTTTCCGCCGGTATTCCCGGATTCCGGCGGAGCGCGGAAACCGTCGCGGCGCAAACCGGGGGAGGATGCAGCAACAACCAGAAGGGTGATGCCATGCCGGCGCTGATTTTAACCACCATCCTGACCCTCTCTGCCCTATACGCCCCGCAGCCGTTGCTGCCCGTGCTGATGGCCGAGTTCGGGGTCAGTCGCGAGGCGGCCGCCGCCCTGACCACGGTGACCTTCATCCCCCTTTGCCTGGCGCCGCTGGTGTACGGCTACCTGTTGGAATCGTTTGCCGCTCTGCGCTTGTTGCGCGGAGCGGTGCTGCTGTTGGCCGTTTCCGAGGTCGCATTTTACCTTGCCCCGGATTTTTCCCAATTGATGGCCTTGCGGCTGCTGCAGGGGCTGCTGGTTCCAGCCATCCTCACTTCGCTGATGACCCAGCTTTCGACCCTCTCCAAGGGGGCCGAAGTTCAGCGAATCATGGCGATCTACATTTCCGCCACCATCCTCGGTGGATTTCTCGGACGGGCCTGCTCGGGGCTGATCGCCACCAGTTTCGGCTGGCGGTACAGCTTTCTGGTGCTGGCAGCGAGCTTTTTGCTTTGTTTTTTTCTGTTGCGGCGGCTACCCGAAGCTGCGGTTCTCAACCTGGTGCGCCCCCATCGGCGGTTGGTGTTCGAGGTGCTGCGGCAACCGGGGGCGCTGCCGCTCTATCTTTTGGTGTTCTGTCTGTTTTTCACCTTCGCCGGGGTGATGAACTTTCTCCCCTTCCGGCTCACCGAACTCTACTCACAAGCCAACGAGTTGCGCATCGGCCTGATGTACAGCGGCTATGTCATGGGGATTGGTTCGGCCTTGGGAGCGGTGGCTATCGGCCGCTGGCTCGGCGGCGAGCGTCGGGCCATGGCCCTGGGCCTGGTGGTGTTCGCCCTGACCCTGCTCGGCCTCACGGCGCAGCGGGTGGAGTTGCTGTTTGTCGACATGTTCCTGTTCTGCGCGGCGATGTTTCTGGTTCATGCCACTGCGTCGGGCTGGGTCAACCGGCTGGTGCCCGACAATAAAGGGATGGTCAACGGCCTGTATGTCTCCTTTTACTATGGCGGCGGGGCGCTGGGCTCCTACCTCCCCGGCTATGCCTACCGCAGCTGGGGCTGGTTGGGGTTTCTGCTGGTGCTGCTGCTGGTGACGGTCCTGGCGCTGGCATGTCTGGCGTGGGTGAAACAGGCGCAGGAGGATGGCTGACCGGCGCCGGATTCGTCGGGAAGATCATCCGAAAGCGTTCATGAAAAGAAAAGCCCAACCCGGCGCTGGGGTTGGGCTTTTCTCGGTTCTGATAGCGGTTTGATTCCTTAAAAAAGATCGAAGGAGCCGCCCCGGCCGGGTTCAAAAGAAGAGTTCCGGTTCCCTGCGCTTGCTGCAGTTTTTGATCAACATCTCCCGTCTCCCTTCGACCACCGGATGGTTCAGCGCCCTGGCCCCTTCGGGACAATCCTTGACGCAGGCACAGCACAGAATGCAGTTCTCCGCCTCGGTCGTGACTTCGTCCGTCGCCGCGATGACGAAGGTCGGGCAGACCTCGACGCAGGCGCCGCAGAGATTGCACCGGTCGCGGTCGGTCTCCGGGGCGATGCCACCCAGGGGCAGCCGCTCCCGATAGGGGACGTTGCCCGGCATCGCCGGCGTTTCCAAGCGGCTGTTCTTCTCCATCCGTTTGGCAATGGCCGCGCCAAACTCCCTTGCTTTTCGCAGGTCCGATTCATCGGGGCGGTTGACGGCGATCGGCTGCGCGCCCGTCGAATAGGAATGCTCGCCAATGAAGGCGCCGGCGGCGATCACCGAAAACCCTTTGCAGATGGCCAGGTCGCGCAATTCCACCAGCGCATCTTCGAATTCACGGTTGCCGTAAAGCGCCACCAGCAGGGCAGGAACCCCGGCCGCCGACAGGTTCTTCATCCGTTCCAGGCAAACTTCCGGGACCCGGCCGGCATAAACCGGGACGCCGATGACGGCAACCCCGTCGGAGAGCCGAAGGTCGAGGCCGTGCTCCATCCGGGTCAGATCATAATGCTCGATCTCCCCTGAGCCGAGCCCCGCAGCAATTCCTTCGACGATTTTCTTGGTGGTTTTGGTCGGCGAAAAATAAATCAGATGGGTTTTGGATGGCATGGGGTTTCCTGTTGCAACGTTATTAGCATATTCTAGTAAACTCAATGGCTTGGACGAATGGTTTTTCAACAACCTGTTAGCAATGTAGTCCAGCAAAGAACGTCGGTCAAGCGGTTCGAGCGTCAACCTTTTCCGCCGGTAACATTAAAAGTCAAGCTACAAGGCGTAAAATGTCGCTTTCTTGACAAATGATTGATTTCAAGCCCGCCCAACTTGCCCCTACAGATTGTCCCGCCAGCTTATTTCAAAAAAATATCCCTGTGATTTTTATATGTTAAGCGAGATTATGGGAAAATAATATGTCTAAAAAGTATACGGAACATGGTTTGCTGCCGGTCGGTTTATCCGATCGAAACAATCTATTGGCAATAAAATAAGTCATAAATAACAGCAATTCACAGGGGGAAAGGAACAGGGAAACATGCATTTCAAGTCGGTTCAGATGAAGATTGCCGTGATCGCCGGGCTTTGTTTGCTGTCGGCGGTTTCGGTGCTGGTGGTTTACGGGCTGTACTCCGCCAAAAATACCCAGGACATGGTTTCGGCGCAGGTCTCGACCCTGCAGAAGGAAACCACCATGCAGGGCCTGGAGAACCTGGCCGGCGAACAGGCCGGCAAGGTTCAGGAACAGTTTGACCTGGCGCTGGATGCCGCCCGAACCATGGCCAATACCTTTGAGGTAGGCAAACAGCAGCCCTCGGACGGCAAGGAATCGCTGAAGATCGGCCGCGACCAGGTTAATGCCGTGCTGCTCAACGTTTTGAAGCGCAACCAGGGGTTCAACGGAACCTATTCCTGCTGGGAGCCGAACGCCATCGACGGCCGCGACGTGGATTTCCGCGCCGACGGGGACGGCAATAATGCGGAAACCGGGCGTTTTACTCCCTACTGGACCCGGGATGAGTCGGGCAAAATCGCCGTTCAACCCCTGGTCGAATACGACACCGATGCCAAGCATCCCAACGGCGTGCTCAAGGGAGGCTGGTATATCACTCCGCGGGATCAGCACCAGGAAAGCGTACTCGGTCCGCTCCCCTATATCGTGCAGGGCAAGCAGGTCTGGCTGGTCACCATGTCGGTTCCCGTTCTGGTCGACGGCCAGTTTTACGGTGTCGCCGGCGCCGACTACAATCTCGATTTCGTCCAGGATATCGCCCGCAAGGTCGATAGCGAACTGTTCGACGGCCAGGGTCAGGTTTCCATCATTGCCGACAACGGCCTGCTGGCGGCGCAAAGCGAGCATCCGGACATGATCGGCGGCCCCTTGAAACAGATGATGTCCGAAGGCTGGGAAGATATCCTCAAATTCGTACAGTCCGGCGAGGCCATGGTGCGGACCAACGAAAAGACCGGCATGGTCGAGACGGTTGCTCCGATCGCCCTCGGCCAGACCGGCAAGCCCTGGTCGGTCATGATCCAGGTTCCGGAAAAGATCATCCTGGCCAAGGCCATGGCCCTGGATACCCAGTTGACCGAGCGCGGTCGCAGCAGTGCGTTCGGGCAGATCGTTGCCGGCGTGGCGGTCGTCGCTCTGGCCGTTCTGCTCCTGTGGTTCGCCGCCGGCGGCATTGTCCGGCCCATCATTAAAGGGGTGCGGTTTGCCGAGGTGATCGCCGCCGGGGACCTGACCCAGATACTGGATGTGCATTCGAAGGACGAGGTGGGGCAGTTGGCGGATGCCCTCAATGCCATGTCGGGCAAACTCAAGGACGTGGTGGAGAATGTCAAAGGGACCTCGGATAACGTGGCCTCCGGCAGCCAGGAACTCTCGGCCAACTCCGAGGCGATGAGCCAGGGGGCCACCGAGCAGGCGGCCGCAGCCGAAGAGGCATCGGCTTCCATGGAGCAGATGAGCGCCAATATCCGCCAGAACTCCGATAATGCCATGCAGACCGAAAAGATCGCCCTGCAGTCGGCGCAGAACGCCAAGCGGGGCGGGGAAGCGGTGGCCAAAACGGTCCATGCCATGAAGGACATCGCCGAGAAGATATCCATCATCGAGGAGATTGCCCGCCAGACCAATCTGCTGGCCCTGAACGCCGCCATCGAGGCGGCCCGCGCGGGTGAGCACGGCAAGGGTTTTGCGGTGGTGGCCGCCGAGGTACGCAAGCTGGCCGAACGCAGTCAGGCGGCGGCGGCGGAAATCAGCGACCTCTCCGGCAGCAGCGTGGAGATTGCCGTGGAAGCTGGACAGATGCTGGAGAAAATGGTGCCGGACATCCAGCGGACCGCCGAGTTGGTCCAGGAAATCGCCGCAGCCAGCAAGGAACAGGATGCCGGCGCCGACCAGGTCAACAAGGCGATCCAGCAGCTCGATCAGGTGATCCAGCAGAACGCTTCGGCTTCCGAAGAAATGTCCGCAACCGCCGAGGAACTGAACTCTCACGCCGGATACCTGCAGAACATCATCGGGTTCTTTAAAATCGATGGCGCCCAGAAAGCAACCCCAACCAGGGCCAGGGGTCCGGTAAAGCCCGCAGCTGCCGCAGGGGCGAGAATGAAAGCCGGCACCGGTATGTTGCCCAAACCGGTGGTCGTTTCGAAGGTCGCGCCCAAAGGGTTGCAGCTGGAAATGGGCGCGGCAAGGGATGGTCTGGACGCTGAGTTCGAACGATTTTAGCCCGGTGAATGGACTGCGACCATGACCAGGGGGCGGCTTGCGCCGCCCTTGGTCCGGGTTTTCAGGCGAAAAGGATCATCCGTCCAGGCAGTTCAAGAGAGGAATGCCGTACCTGAGTAGTGAGATCAGCATCAACCAAGGATTTCGCCCGCTGTTGCAGGGGGCCACCCTCTGGATTCTCGTCGGTAGCCCGACCCTGACCGCTCTCCTCATGCTCGGATTTACTAATTCAGGAAAATCGCGACGATTTTCTTCTATGTTCGGACGGTAAAAAGGCTCTCCAGATTTTGGAGAGCCTTCTCTATTACTTGATTCCACCCAGGCACAGGTATTTGATCTCCAAAAAATCGTCGATGCCGTATTTGGAGCCCTCCCGGCCGGTGCCCGATTCTTTTACCCCTCCGAATGGCGCTACGGCGGTTGAAATCAAGCCCGTGTTGACACCGACAATACCCGATTCGATCGCTTCGGCAACGCGCCAGATGCGACCGATGTCGCGGCTGTATAGGTAGGAAGCGAGGCCGAACTCGGTATCGTTGGCCATATGAATAGCTTCTTCCTCGGTTTTGAAACGAAAAAGAGGAGCAACGGGTCCGAAAACCTCTTCCTTGGCAATTTTCATTTCAGGAGTGGCGTCGACCAACACCGTTGGTTCGAAGAAACAGCCTCCCAGGGCGTGACGTTTGCCTCCCGTGAGGATGCGGGCGCCCTTTCGTAGCGCGTCGGCGATATATTGTTCAACCGATTCCACCGCACCCATGTCAATAAGGGGGCCCTGCTGGGTTTCACCCAATAAGCCATTGCCGATGCTCATTTTATTCACTGCGGTAGCCAGCTTGTGGGCGAAGGCGTCATATACCCCGTCCTGAACCAGAAAACGGTTGGTGCAAACGCAGGTCTGACCCGTGTTGCGAAATTTGGAGATCAGGGCGCCCTCCACCGCGGCATCGAGGTCGGCATCGTCGAACACGATAAATGGCGCATTCCCGCCCAGTTCCATGGAGACTTTTTTGACGGTGCCGGCGCAGGCGACGATCAACTGCTTGCCGATCTCGGTCGAACCGGTGAAGGTCAGCTTTCGCACCAGCGGGTTTGCCGTCAATGCGCCGCCGATGGCGCCCGACGAGCCGGTGACCACATTGAAAACTCCGGCCGGAATGCCTGCCCGATGGGCGAGTTCGGCTAGCGCCAGAGCCGAATAGGGGGTCGCGGTCGCCGGCTTGACGACCAGGGTGCAACCGGCAGCCAGGGCTGGTCCCGCCTTACGGGTGATCATCGCTGCCGGGAAGTTCCAGGGCGTGATCGCCGCGCAGACCCCGATCGGCTCTTTTAGCACCAGAATCCGTTTGTCTTGTTGATGCGAGGGGATCACGTCCCCGTAAATGCGTTTGCCTTCCTCGGCGAACCACTCGATGAACGACGCCGCATAGGCGATTTCTTCCCGGGATTCGGCCAAAGGTTTTCCCTGCTCGGCGGTCATCAGGATAGCGAGATCCCCTTGGTTTTCCAGCACCAGTTCGAACCATTTGCGTAAGAGACGGGCGCGTTCCTGGGCGGTTTTTTCCTTCCATGCCGGAAAAGAACGACTGGCGGCGTCAATGGCGCGATGGGTTTCGCTCGCCCCCATCTTCGGGATGGTCCCCAGTTTCTCCCAGGTCGCCGGGTTCGTGACCGGCAGGGTCGCGCCGTTGTCGGCATCGACCCACTGCCCGTCGACATAACATTGTTGGCGAAATAGTTTCCGATCTTTCAAATTCAGGGACGTCATGCGGCCTCGCTTTGATGGTAGTTGTGATTGAAATTAACGATCCCAAAATACAGGTAGTTATCGTATCGGCTGACGCCATCCGCCCCGGGCGATTGGGACGGGAAGTAACATGATCCCTCTGCCCGGGCATAAAAAAAGGGTCCTTTTCACAATGGAAAAGGACCCTGTGCCGACGCGACAATGGCGCAATCGGGGGTTCTCCTTTCCAAAAGGGAGGCGCGGCCGTTTCCAGCCGAACCCGTAGATCGCAGACCTTGGGGAGTATCCCGGTAGGCCGTACGATTCGGAGAAGTCGTAGTTATAAATTATTTTAACAAATCCGTCCAGCGACAATTGACAGTAGCCGGAAACTCAGCATCGGCCAATCGATATGGCCAGGGCCGCGCAAGGACGGAATGATGGCAGCTAGTGCCAGAGGCCATGACGCTGGCGGCGGGATTCGGCTTCGGCTCGTAGAAAATCGTCTTTCAACTTGAAGTCGAAGCGTCGGTAGACCACGGCGTAGCCCTTTTCGATGAGCAATCGGTTGAGAAGGGAGCCGTTGGGAAGATAGACGTAGGCCAGGGTGCGTCCATAGCGGTCCTGGCGCTCATCGTCGAATTGCAGACATACCTTTTTCCCTTTGACTTCGCTGATGTTGAACTTCAGGGTCGCTTTGGCGATGCGGCGCAGGGTGGTGCTCGAAACTCCCTGTTGTTGCAGGTAGCGATCCCGGGGCGAGTCGTCTTTTTCGGGGGTGTCGATGCCGAGCAGCCGGACTTTGCCGATGCCGTCGATTTTGAGGGTGTCGCCGTCATAAATCCAGGAGACGGTTCCGGAAGAGGCTGGTTGTTCCGCCCCGGCGAAGCTTGGCGCCAGAGCGATGAAAAGGACGAGCAGAGCCGCTCGCAGCCAGGTTCGGACAGGCGTGCGGGTCACCCGCGTCCCCAGAGCAGGCGGGCGAAGACGCCAGTGAAGAAGCCCCAGATCAGATTGTAGAAAATGACGAAGACCGGGGTCAGGGCGCCGAGGCCGAGGCCGAGCATGCCGTAGGGGGTCGATTGTGGAAAGATGAAAAAGAGCTGGGCGGTGGTGGGGAGCAGGCTGAACCACAACCCTTTGCGAACCCAGTGGCATCGCTGGCGCAGGGGGCGCACCGAGATGAAGTAGGTCAGCCCCCAGATGCCGCCCCAGACCAGGCGGGGATAGAGCCAGGCCTTGGTGAATTCCGGGGCCAGCGAAACCCCGGCCAGGGAGGCGATTCCCCAGGCCCCGCCGAGCCAGGCGGCCAGGCTGTTGAAGAGGGCGGCAATCAGGCCGGCGCAGAAACAGACGGCAAGTAAGGCACTGGTTCTCTGCATGGTCCCTCCGTGGTGCTGGTGGGTTTAATGTGTCAAGGCGTGGTCTCGTTCATGCTTCCCGTGCGGTACCCCTGCAGATCCAGGGCGACGTAGGTGAAACCCGCGGACTTGAACTCGCGGACGATCTCTTCTCGCAGGGTTTCGTCGAGCAGGCGCGGAATTTCGGCCGGGGCAACCTCGATGCGGGCGGTATCGCCGTGGTAGCGGACCCGGTAGTTGCGAAAGTTCCGCTGTCGCAGCAGGGTCTCGCAGCGGTCGATCCGGGCCAGCCGCTCGGCGGTGATTTCGGTGCCGTAGGGGAACCGGGACGACAGGCAGGCGAAGGGTTGCTTGTCCCAGGTCGGCAGGTTGAGACGGCGGCTGAGCTGGCGGATGTCATCCTTGCCGAGCCCTGCTTCCATCAGGGGCGACCGGACCTGCAGCTCGGCGGCGGCTTCGCGGCCGGGACGAAAGTCGCCGAGGTCATCGGTGTTGGAGCCGTCGAGGATACAGGCGAAACCGAGCTCGGCGGCTTTGTCCCGGCAGATGGAGAAGAGCTCTTTCTTGCAGTGATAGCAACGCCGGCGGTCGTTGGCGGCAAATCCGGGGATTTTCAGCTCATCGCTTTCGACCACCAGCTGGCGGACGCCGAATGCGGCGGCCAGCGCCCGGCTCTGGTCGAATTCGTACCGCGGGTAGGTCGGCGAAGTGGCGGTCAGGGCCAGCACCCGGTCGGCTCCGAGCACGTCGGCCGCTACCCGCAGCAGAAAGGTGGAGTCGACGCCGCCGGAAAAAGCGACCACCACCGATCCCATTTTTCGCAGCAGTTCTTGGAGTTTTTCGTATCTTTCGTCCAGTGACATGGTATCCGGTCGCAGCATAAAACGCCAAGGGCACGGAGACATTCATACCGCGAAGTCGACTCCATGCCCTGCGTGTGTTGAATGACAAAAGGCGCCGATCAGTCGTAAATTCCCGTCGACAAATACCGCTCGCCGGTGTCGCAGAGAATGGTTACCACGTTCTGTCCCGGTTTGAAGCGGCGGGCCACCTGCAGGGCGGCGAAGACGTTGGCGCCGGACGAGATGCCGACGAACAGCCCTTCGGTGCGGACCAGTTTGCGTGCCGTGGCGATGGCGTTGTCGTTGCTGACGGTGATCACTTCCTGGTAGATACCGGTGTCGAGCACGTCGGGGACGAAACCGGCGCCGATTCCCTGGATCTTGTGGGGGCCGGGATCGCCTCCGGAAAGCACCGGCGAATCGGTCGGTTCGACCGCGGCGATAAAAACCTGGGGATGGTGGGCCCGCAGCACGCGGCCGACCCCGGTGATGGTGCCGCCGGTGCCGACTCCGGCGACGAAGGCGTCGATGCTGCCGTCGAGAGCGGCGACGATTTCAGGGCCGGTGGTTTGTTCATGAATCCGGGGATTGGCCGGGTTTTTGAACTGTTGCGGCATGAATCCTTTTTTCGCCGCGACAATCTCTTCGGCCTTGTCGATGGCGCCCCGCATCCCCTGGGCGCCGGGAGTGAGCACCAGTTCGGCACCGTAAGCCCCGAGCAGCCGACGGCGTTCGAGACTCATGGTGTCGGGCATGGTCAGGATCAATTTGTAGCCTTTGATGGCACAGACCAGCGACAGGCCGATGCCGGTATTGCCGCTGGTCGGTTCGACGACGGTTGCGCCCGGCTTGAGCCGGCCCTCCTGCTCGGCCTGTTCGATCATGGCCAGGGCGATGCGGTCTTTGACGCTGCCGCCGGGGTTGGCTGATTCGAGTTTGCCCCAGACGGTGGCGCAAGCCGGGTCGCTGAGGCGGGAAAGTTTAACCAGGGGAGTCTGGCCGATCTGCCCCAAGGTGGTGTTACTGATGGATGTAGGCATAAATCTCTCCGTGTGAAGAGGTGTCAGATGTAATACATGAAGCGGTGGTCGAGCTCTTTTTCCAGGCCCAGTGTCTTGCCCTGGTCGCAGAGATCCCTGAGCGTCACCGAATCGAAGTAAGCAGCCAGCTTGCGGGTTGCCTCGGCCCAGATCTGCTGGGTCACGCAACGGCTGTCGAACTCGCATTTGCCCTTCTGGGGGGCGTCCTCCCGCGCGCAGGAAACCAGGGTCAAATCCCCCTCGGCCGCCAGAAGAATCTGCTTGACGGTAATTTCCTCGGGTTTCTTGGCCAAAAAATAGCCGCCCTGTGGACCACGGCGGCTTTTGATCAGGCCGGCCTTCTTCAGGTCTTGAAAGATCTGTTCGAGGTAGCGGGGAGAAATGTCCTGACGGCGGGAGATGTCTTTAATCTGCGTCGGCAAGTTGCCTGAATTATAGGCCATGTCGAATAGGGCACGCAGTCCGTAGCGGCTTTTGGTCGAAAACTTCATGGATATTTTCCTCCAGGTGATTGTTGTTAAGAGTTTTATTGAAGTCTAGCGAATGTGTCAAGAATAAATTTGATCCAGAGGACGGTTGAGTGGGTTGCGGGCAGGGCAATGAGTATCTCATGCACGAGGCGCATTTCGGGGCATTCCGGCGGCGGTTGATGTTGCCGGATGGCGTGAATGCCGAAATGATCCGGGCCAGCTGTAAGGACGGTGTTCCCGAAATCGGCATGCCGATGGAAAAAATAAGTATCAGAGGCCGCAAAATCGCAATCGTGGGAGGGCGAAGCAGAAGGTTCGAAGGAAGCCCATTGAACCTGGATCGACAATCCGGAGGTCGCAAATCCGTTCCGCCGGGGTTGGTCGGAGGGTTGCGTTCGTCAGGGCCGGAGAAAAACTTCTCCGGCCCTGACGAAGGCTTATTCCCAGGGTTTGATGACGCCTGATTCGAGGGCCGCCCGCTCGACCGCTTCGGCGACCTTCTGGTGAACTTCATCGTTGAGGATGGAAGGCACCAGTTCGCCCTCTTCGGCGCAGATCGCGATGGCTTTGGCGGCGGCGATCTTCATCTTGTTGTTGATGGTGCGGGCCCGGGCGTTAAGGGCGCCGCGGAAGATGCCGGGGAAACCGAGGGCGTTGTTGACGCTCTTGCCGTCGGCGGCAAAAGCGGCTCCGGCCTTAACGGCGTCTTCGGGGGTGATTTCCGGGTTGGGGTTGGACAGGGCCAGGATCACCTGTCCCTTCTTCACCATGGAAGGCTTGATCAACTTGGGACAGCCGGTGGTCGCGATGACGATGTTGGCTCCTTCCATCACATCCAGCAGGGTGCCGGATTCGCCGCCGGCCGCCACCAGGCGTTCGCAGGCGGCTTGGTTGAGGTCGGTGCCGATGACTTTTTTTACTCCGTACGACAGCAGCAGTTTGGAAATTCCCATTCCCGCCGCGCCGAGGCCGATGACGCCGATGGCCGATTTGCTCAGCATCAGACCCGAAAACTTGGTGGCGTTGAGCAGCGCGGCCAGCACCACTACCGCGGTGCCGTGCTGATCGTCGTGCATGACCGGGATGTCGAGGGCCTTGTCGAGCACGTCCTCGATTTCGAAACACTCGGGAGCGGCGATGTCTTCGAGCTTGATGGCGCCGAAGGTGGTGGCGATGTTTTTTATGGTTTCGATAATGACCGCCGGATCCTTGCTCTCGATCAGAATCGGGATGCCGCTGACCCCGACCAGCCGGTCGAACAGGGCCGCTTTGCCTTCCATCACCGGCATCCCCGCCACCGCGCCGATGTCGCCGAGACCGAGGATCGCCGTGCCGTTGGTGACGATCGCCACCTGGTTGGGGATGGCCGTATATTTATAGGCAAGCTCCGGTTTTTTCTGAATATCCCGACAGATGGCGGCGACCCCGGGAGTATAGATTTTGCGGATATCGCCGATGCTGTTGAGGGGAAGCCTTCCCTTCATGGCGATTTTGCCCCCCTCGTGCAGTTGATGCACCAGATCGATGACGTCCTCGACAATGATCCCTTCGACCTTGGCCAGATTGTCGAGGATTCCCTCCATCTGTTCCTCGGAGTCGACGTAGATGGTCATTTCCCGGGTGTTGTGGGTCAGCCCCATGCGGACCAGACGAATGTCGCCGATGTTGCTGCCTTGCATGCCGATGGCCGAAGTCAGCTTGCCGAGATAGCCCGGTTTGTCGAGGATCATCACCCGCAGGGTTTTGGCGATTTTGCCGGAGTCTTTTTCGATTTCCATGATGTCGATCTCCCCGTTGGAAGGCCTTTGGTTTAGCAGTGGTTCGCAAGAGGCAGCCTTGTCGCACTTCGGGCGCATGATATGCCGGGAGTAAGATGCGGTCAACGGGAAAGGAAGGAAGGCCGAAGATTAACGGGGAGCTTTTCTCCGGTGCGCAGCCGTTTTTGCCACGCACCGGAGGGAAAGGTCAGAATTTTTCAAACTCCTCATCGAGTTTGTCTCTGCCGCTGCCCATGTCGAGGCGCAAGCCGCCACCACCGGCCTGTGCCTTTGCCGGCACGACTTTCGGTTTCGTCAAAATATGAACGATCTCTTTCGCCTTCCCCTTGGCGGCGACCGGTTTTTTCGGCGAGCGTTGCGACTGGGAAGAATGCATTTCGACTTTAAAGAAGGCGATGGTGTCCTGCAGTTGCTCGGCTTGGGAACTGAGTTCCTCGGAGGTCGAAGCCATTTCCTCGGCGGCCGAGGCATTTTGCTGAATCACCTGGTCGAGCTGCTGGATCGCCTGGTTCACCTGCTCCGCTCCGGTGTCCTGCTCCTTGCTGGCCGCGGCGATTTCCTGCACCAACTCAGCGGTTTTCTGGATGTCGGGCACCATGCGATTGAGCATTTCTCCAGCTTTTTCGGCAATATCCACACTCCTTGAGGAGAGTTCGCCGATCTCTCCGGCGGCGTTTTGGCTGCGTTCGGCCAGTTTGCGCACCTCGGCAGCGACCACCGCGAAGCCCTTGCCGTGCTCCCCTGCCCGGGCCGCTTCGATGGCAGCGTTCAAGGCCAGCAGGTTGGTCTGGCGGGCGATCTCTTCGATGATACTTATTTTTTCGGCGATCTGCTTCATGGCGGTGACCGTCTCGCTGACCGCCATGCCGCCTTCCCGGGCGTCCTGGGCCGATTTGATGGCGATCTTTTCCGTCTGCAGGGCATTGTCGGCATTTTGCCTGATGTTGGCCGCCATCTGTTCCATGGAACTGGAAGCCTCTTCGGCGGCCGCCGCCTGCTCGGTGGAACCCTGGCTCATTTCTTCGGAACTGGCCGAAAGCTCCTGGCTGCCCGAGGCAACATTGTCCGCGGCGTTCTGCACGTTGGCCACCACGTCTTTTAACTTGTCGACCATGATATTGAGGGCGCTGGCCAGCTTGCCGATCTCGTCTTTCTGGTTGATTTCGAGCCGCTGGGTCAGGTCGCCGGTAGCGATGGCTTCGGAAAATCTGACTCCTTTGTTCATCGAGGCGATAATCCCCACGGCGATGATAATAGCCAGCAGGATGCCGATCGGAATTGCGATCATGGAGATGATGATGACCCCGGTGCGGGTCTTGCTCGCGGCGACCAGCATCTGCTCGTCGGTCATAATGTTTTCGCTGGTCGTTGTAGCCACTTTTTGCAATAGCTCTCCAACCTTTTGCAGTGCCGGGGAGGTTTGCGTTGCGTAGATATTTGCCGCCCGGTCGTTGTTTTCGACCAGGTTTGCCGCTCGATCCTTGATCTGGGCCAGAATCTCCCGGGTTTCCTTGAGGGCTGGAAGGGTTTCCGCGTCGAACAGTTGATGTGCCGCTTGAATATTTTCGGCAGCCTGAATCCGGGTTGCCGATCTGTGGAGTTTTTCATGGGGAATTTTGATGGCTTCGAGCAGCCGCGCCAACTCAGGATCGGAAGCCGCCGCCGCTTTTCCCTGCTCGCCGTAGATAAAGGTTCCCAGGCCGCACAGGTGATCGTCGGTCTGTACTTTGAAATTCAGATTGCCGTTGCTCAGGGAGCCGATCACGGCATTGATCCAGTCGAGGTGATCCACCTCTTTCTCGGCCAGGAATTTGGGCAAAAGTTTGTCGGCCCGATGGAAGATGTCGCCGATGGCCACGGCGGATTCATGCAACTGCTTATGGGGCTCTTCGATTTCCGCCAGGATCCCCTTGATTTCGGGGACCAGTTGTTCCGCCTGTTGCCGACCTTCACCGTAATACCATTGGCCAAAGGCGCACTTGTGCGGATCTGTTTCTACTTCCAGTTTGCTGATCGAATCGTCATTGAGCAGGGCGCTTACCTTGTTGGCCCAATGCAGGTGGTCCACCTCGCGTTGCACCATGGTCGTGCGCAATTTGTTGCCGTCGATGACCTGTTCGGCATTGCCGACGATCGTGCCGATGCCCTGAATGGACCAGCCGGCCACCACGGCCAAAAGTAGCAAGGTCAAACCAAACCCAACGCCGAATTTTCCTTTAAGACTGAGATTTTTCCAACTCATGGGATTCTCCTTGGAACGAGATAGGTAACACACCAAACCTTAAATCAAAATAGACAGGGCTCTTCTAGTCGCCGGCCGCTTGGACCACGGCCAGTTCTTCCGAGGAAAAGACCCGGTCGATATCGAGGATGATGATGAATTGCTCGTCCCGCTTGCCCATTCCGCGGATGAACTCGGTGCTCAACCGGGTGCCGATCCGCGGTGCCGGTTCGATCTGATCCGGCTCCAGGTCGAGCACCTCCTGCACCGAGTCGGCCAAGGCGCCGAGCACGGTCGTCTCCTCGTCCAGTTTGATTTCGACGATGATGATACAGGTGTTGACGGTCTTTTCCGTTTTCGGCATGCCGAACTTGAGTCGCATGTCGACCACCGGCACCACGCTGCCGCGCAGGTTGATGACTCCGCGCATGAACTCCGGGACTTGGGGAACTCTGGTTATCTGGGTGAAATCGAGCACCTCGCGCACCTTGTCGATGCCGAGGGCGAAAATCTCATCATTCAGACGAAAGGTCAGGTACTGTGTATTGTCGTCGCCCATGAGCCTCTCCATGCGCAAGTTCTCCTTTTTTGATGTTGTTATGGACTTTCATGCGTCCTTCATACTGGACATGTTCGCTTGAGCCAATCCGTGCAATTCTTTAGCAATCGGCGTGCCTAACCAGTTTAAATTTTCGCATAAAGGAGTGAATTTATCGTTTATTAATTAAACTGTAAGATATGGTAAAATGTTTCATTCCTGTGGACAGTATGCCGTTTTTGCGTTAATTATTGGGTGCTTCGCGAAAAAAATATTACCCGGCCGGCATAGTTACTGCCGGAGTTTTAATGGTTAATTTGGATGGCTCTGTTGGGACAATAGGAAGGACAGGGAGGTTTTGTTGTGGCGGATAAGCCGGGGGAAGTGGCTCAGGTCAAAATTTCTGGTCGGGATCGAAGGGCCGGAACAAGTGCGGGAGGATGGCAGGCAACCCTGTTGAAATTTGATGGCGTCGCAAAAACTCGCCAACTGCTGCGTTGCTGCAATCATCTCGCGGCTTCGACGTACGTAAGTACGCCTCATTGCTCGATAATTGCGCGCCTTGCATTTGGCGTTTTTTGCTTAGCCATCTGATTTGACGCTTTTTGCAAAAGCATCAAATTCAAATTTTTCTGAAAATTAAAAGGCCGACCCGAAAGTCGGCCTTGAGCGATTCGATGGTTGCCCCCGGGTCAGTTCTGTCCCGGTCGAAACAGGTCGGGGCTGAACTGATAGGTGGCGAAGTAGTCCTCCACCGTTTCCGCCCGGCGGATCAGTTCGACGGTCCCGTCTTCGCGTAGCAGCAGCTCTTTCGGGCGCAGGCGGCCGTTGTACTGAAAGCCCATGGCGTGGCCGTGGGCGCCGCTGTCGTGAATAACCACCGTGTCGCCATCGGCAATGGGCGGCAGTTCGCGCTGGATGGCGAACTTATCGTTGTTCTCGCACAGCGATCCGACCACGTCGTAGACTTCGGTTTTCGGCAGATTCTCTTTGCCGATCACGTCGATGTGGTGATACGAGCCGTACAGGGCCGGGCGCATCAGCGACGACATGCAGGCGTCGAGGCCGATATACTTGCGGTAGGTATCCTTGGCGTTAATGGCGGTGGTGACCAGGGCGCCGTGAGGTCCGGTCATGAAACGGCCGCTTTCCATGTACATGCGCGGGGCGTAGCCGTGCCGGGTCTTGAAGGCGGCGAACAGTTCGGTGATATCCCGTGCCATCGACTGCAGGTCGAGGGGCTGCTGTTCGGGCTTGTAGGGGATGCCGAAACCGCCACCGATGTTGACAAACTCGAAGCGGATGCCAAGTTCTTTTTCCACCAGGTCTGCAACCTCAAGGACCATGCGGGCGGTTTCCACGATATAGGTGTAATCCAGTTCGTTCGAGGCGACCATGGTATGCAGGCCAAATCTTTTGGCGCCACGGTCGCGGGCCCGGCGATAGGCTTCCACCACCTGCTCATGGGTGACGCCGTATTTGGCCTCGACCGGGTTGCCGATGATCACGTTGCCGGTACGGCGAGGACCGGGATTGTAGCGGAAACAGATCAACTCGGGGAAGTTGGGCACCTTGTCGATCAGACTGATATCGTCAAGGTTGAGGATGCATCCCCCATCCCGTTCGGCAAAGAGAAACTCTTCGTGGCTGGTGTTGTTCGAGGTGAACATGATTTCTTCTCGGCTGGCGCCGAGCTGGCGGCTGAGGATCAGCTCAGGGATCGAGCTGCAGTCGAAGCCGAAGTCCATCTCCTTCATCAGTTGCATAATGCGCCGGTTGGGCAGGGCTTTGACGGCAAAATATTCGCGAAAGCCGTCGATGCCGGCGAAAGCCTGCTTGAGCCGCTTGCCGGTTGCGCGGATGCCCGATTCGTCATAGATATGAAAAGGCGTGCCATAGTAGGCTGCGATATTTTTGACCACGGGAAATAAGCGTGATTTGAACGAGTCGGACATCGGCATGGGGGAGTTCCTCCAGGTTTGATTTCAGTTCTTGAAATTTCGCAAACTTTGTTAAAATTGGCAATAATTAATTATCTTGCCCTTTTGTCTCTGGCTGGGATATTAATATAACGGTGTTATATAGTCATTCATCGGTTGAACAATTAAGCGCAACTCGCCGGGTTTCCTTGAAGGTCGAGAGGACAATCTGGGTCCGGGTTGCGCGGACCCCTTCAAGGGCGGCGATTTCGTCCCTGAGGATGCGGCCCAGGGCTTCCGTGTCGGCAACGCGCAATTTCAGCAGATATCCATCCTTGCCGGCAACTTGGTGGATTTCCTGGACTCCGGTGATGTTGGCCAGTTGCTCGAAGAGTGTGTCGGTGCCGACCTGGGTTGCTTCGATAAAGACAAAGGCGGACAATTTTTGCCCGAAGTGCTCAGGATTCAGGCGCACTTCGTAGCCGGAGATGATGCCCTGGTTTTCCAGTTTGCGGATTCTTTCCAGGACGGCAGATGGAGCCATGCCAATCTGGCGGGCAATCTCGGCATTGGGAATGCGGGCCTTGTCTTGAAGAATCTCCAAAATCTGCAGGTCGGTTTCGTCGATTATTCTTTTAATA
>Ga0154449_1188_pt2 | contig 21736 bp, 20 predicted proteins | sample RifGroC2_FD_105642 | JGI IMG/M metagenome (GOLD analysis project Ga0154449, IMG submission 105642) | Pelobacteraceae bacterium GWC2_58_13
GTAATCCGCAAAGGGTCTGCCGACCACCTCATCCCTGTTCCGATATCCCCAGATTCTCAGGAATGCATCATTGGTCTCGGTGATAACACCGTCAATCCCGGCGATACTGTTGGCGGCAATCGATGCGTAAAAGACGTGATTCTTCAACCACAGCGAGGCTTCCGCCTGCTTGCGTTCGCCGATATCGCGGACAAAAGTACAGTTTCGTTCTGCGGCACCCTGCTTAACGTGATTGGCAACCGCTTCAACGGGCAACAACCTGCCGTCTTTAGTGCGAAGTTCGGACTCAAACGTCAGCGAACCCTGCTGCCGGAGTGTGGCGAATTGTTCCGACCACTCCATTGCATTAAAGTGAGGATTAACATCGGGAGCGGTCAGCCGGAGCAGCTCCTCACGGGTATAGCCGGTGATACGGCAGGCAGATTCGTTGACATCGACGATCCGGGCCTCTGGCGTCAACCAGAATAGAGCGTCTGATGCGACTTCCACACTGATGCGCGTAAAGCGCAGAGCCTCTTCCGCCCGCTCGCTTCTGGCCAATGCATCGGCGAGGATAAGGTTATTGTAACTGGCCCGGGAAATCATCCGGGCCAGTTTGGAATAGAATCCCATGGCACGACGGACCGTCTCCCGACTCCAGCGCGGCACCCGGTCGAGCGCCGCCAGGTATTCCGCCTCGTCATAGCCGAAACGCCGCGCCTGAGCGCGAAACTTCTCGTAATCCGGCTCCTCGTCGTCGTAGAAAAACTGCCCCAGAAAAATGTTGCCGACATGCCTGTCGCCCAGCATGATCGGGGTAGCGATATCCAACATGCTGTTCTTGCAGAAATATTCCTTGAAAGTTCCCGGTGGGATGCCACTGGCGAGGGATATATCGCTTTCGTGGCAGAAAGCGCAGGATTCCGGCACGGCCCGGTGAAAATTGGCACAGATGTCCTGCCATCCGGTGCCGACCAGCACCACGCCGTTGAGATCAATGATGCCAACGCCGATGCCGGTCAGGGCATAATAATCGTCCATCATCTCCTGCAGAGCAGGGGCATCGATGACGTCGGCCAGCCCGACCTGCGGAAAATCCTGCGGATTCGGTATTACATCGGAAGTGTGTTCTTGAGTCATGGTCGCAATCCCACTGCTTGTTTTGAAACCTAACAACAGAAAACCAACGGAGCAACTTGAGCCGTTGCGATGAGAAATTTCAGTAATGACAACTTACCCCCCTTCCACCAGACCGCCGGAACTCCCAGAAGTTGCGTCTGTATTCATACGATCCGCGTCCTTACCTTTAATCTTCATCACGCATACCCCTGGTTTTCATCACCGAATGGACAAACTTCCCAAACGCCCGGTCTTTCTTGCGTTTTTCGGCATACGATAAGTCGTGGAATTCCGATTCCTTCTTGAGCTTCAGGTAATTCTGAAAATGCTCTGCATTGAGCTTGTGTTGCGCCAGGGCCATCTGGACGGCGCAACCGGGCTCGTCGGCGTGACTACAATTGGTGAAACGACAGTTCTTCGAAAACTCTTGAACATCATTAAAGGTATCGTCAATTCCATCGCTGGCGCCCAGCATCCCGAGTTCGCGCATGCCCGGCATATCGATCAGTAGCCCGCCATGCTCCAGCAGGATGAGCTGGCGACGCGTCGTCGTATGCCTGCCTTCCCCTGTGTCGCTGACTCCGCGTGTTTCCAATCCGGAATCGCCCATGAGACGGTTGATAAGCGTGGTTTTGCCAACGCCGGATGAGCCGAGCAAGCAGTACGTCTTCCCGGGAACCATGAGTTCCCGGATTAGCTCGATGCCCTCCCCGGTTACATTGCTGAGAAAAATAGTTTTGGCGGCGATTCCCGCGTGACGAATCTTTTCGACCAATGACGCCAGCGCCTCCGGTCCGATCAGATCGGTCTTGGTCAGAAGTAACAGCGGTTCTACATGCCCTTCGTTCGCCATCACGATGTAACGCTCAAGCCTTCGCACGTTGAAATCAAAGTGGCAGGACTGAACAATGAAGGCCACATCAATATTAGCAGCAATTATCTGAAACTCGATATTTCTTCCAGGTGTTTTTCGTCTCAGGGACGACTTTCTTGGCAGGATGCGATGGATGCTCGCGTGAGCGCCGAAATCGTGATATCGCACACTGACCCAATCTCCGACACAGGGCAAATCGGTCCGGGATTCGGCTGTGTAGAGAAATTTTCCCGTTAGCTCGGCAGGGATCTCCCCCTGTTCATTTCTTATAATGTATTGGTCCCGATCCACCGCTGTAACCCGAGCAACAGACTCGCCGAGTCCATATTGTTCAGCCTGATCCTTGAACCAATCGTCAAAACCGATTTCACTTAGCTCCACGATAACCAACCTCTCAGAATAATGGAGTTTCGGGGGACATAATAGAATCTGAATGACACCGCGCTTCCGCTAAGTCGTCGGCTAACCCCTCCCCCCCAGGGAACGGCGGACGATTGATCCAAATCAGATCATGGAATGGCGCAAGTTTAAGGATTCGCAGCATGGTATTTGCTCCAGTGCGGAGTCACTATTAATGTGGAAGTCCACATAAAATGTGGTTGGTCATCAGACACCAGGCGAGAATGGCGACGCCGGCGTTACCGGATTCCTCGGCGAGAAATTGGAGGTAGTGCAAACGGTCGCGGTCGTCGGCGAAATCATTCATCGAACGCACGCCGCGTTGGGTGATGTGGTGGGGATAACCGGGAATGAGGAGTCTGGAGACTCTGGCCATGGGCTAAATTAGCCCCGACACATTTTTATGGCAATCAAAATCTGGAAGTTCAAATCTGTGTACATCCGTGCAATCCGTGTCCAGGGGTTTTGACCTTGACCGCTTTCGGGCAGAATTTAAAATTCGAATTGAAGGAGGTGTTTTAGTCTTTCCGGCAGAGAAATACTGGGGGGAATTACCCTTTTTTCAGTTTTCTTCGAGGCAGAGGGAACCTTCAAGGTCAATCAGCTTGTCCTGAATGAACGCCTGGGCGTCATTGATGCCTTGATTGTAAATCGACGGTCCCAGCTCGTTGATGAAAAAATCGAGAAGAAATCCAGCCCTCAAATCCCCAATCGATTCACCGAATTCCTCTTGAATATACAACTGTATTTTTTCGATCATGATTTTTGCGCGTTCTTTGTCGAGTTGAATTTTCATTTTTTTCCTCTTTTGGCTGCGCCTGGGAATGAATATGAACAGATAAACTTTTGGCTCATGGAATTGACCGACGACAGAAACCAATACGCGCCCGGAATCTACCAGAAACTTTAAATAAGAAAACGTGTAATTTAAAGTTTCTGGATTTACGGATAGATCTTTCTTCTCCTTCACGACTCCACCACCGATACAAAGTACAATAAAGGCTAACTCTTGCTCAATATTTTCGCCCCCCTTATAAACCCTATAAATCCTTGAGAAGGGCAAATAGCAAAGGACTCTGAGTAAGTGGATCAGTCAAATCAAAATTGTCGAGAAGGGCGTTGACCCCATCTGTGGTATCAATAGCCATTCTAATGTCTTTCAATCGGACAAGCGCTTGCCCGTTGCCGTCAAGCACGGCCTTTGCGATAAGTCGTCCAATTGAGCCGCACATAGGGCTGTCACTACTACATAGCTTGCTGAGGTCTACACCCGGTCGCACCATGACATGCACCATGTTATCTATATTTCTTTTCATATTATCGACTCCTTGCCTAAGACTTGTTTCACAAGTCGTTATGGATCAGATCTGTCCCGAAAAACAGAGAGGAAAGCCTTAATGCTTGCAATCCAACAAATCTGACTCATCACAAAATCAATTTCTTCATACCCCTAAAACGCCAAAAACCGCCCACGGGCTTGAACCCCGGAGCGGCTTTTTTATAAGCTGGCAATAAACTGGCGCATCCTGCCCACCCTCAACCATCAAAACCCACAAAAAATATCAACGGGTTTGACGTTAGCGGAAACGGGTCGGAACGACAAGGGGTAATTTCCGCATTCCCGCAGGTAAGTCCTGAACCTTGAGTTTCCACATTCGCAATGGGTGTTTCATGGTGTGGTCAGTCGCTCCGGCGTGACGCTCAGTTTCAAACCCATGCCGTGGAGAACGCCGGCAATCGCCTTGAAAGAAGGGTTCCCTTTTTCGGCCAGCATTTTGTAAAGCGTTTCCCTCCGCACGTGGGCTCGTTCGGCAACCGCCGCCATACCGCCCTGGGCCTTGGCCACATCCCGCAGGGCCAGCAGAAGAGCATCAAGGTCTTCCCCTTCTTCAAGGATCGCCGCCAGGTAAACCGCTGCATTTTCGGGAGACTTCAACCATTCGTTCAGATCGTCTTCATATGGAACAGTTTTGCCAGCCATGGTTCACGCTCCCTGGTACTTTCGCCAATATTCCTAGGCAGTCTGAATGTCTTTCTTCTGAGAGGCCTTGTCACCGCCGATCAACAACAGCACAACAGTCTTGTCGGACATGGCGTAATAGACTCGGTACCCGGGGCCGTGGTCGATCTTCAATTCGGCCACACCATCCCCCAAAGTGCGAACCGTGCCGAAGTTTCCCGCCCTGAGCCGGGTCAACCTCGCCCGAACTCTTGCCACCGCTTGCAAATCGCGCAAACCGTGCAACCAATCCCGAAAAGGAACGGCTCCGTTATCCCTCCGGTAATATTCAAGCTGATACTTTTCAATCACGACGACTGTACCCTATATTATACAGGCATTCAAGAGAACGCCGAAAGATTCATTGTTTGCCGTCAATATACAAAGCCGCCCAGGGGCATGAACCCCGGGTTAAATTAGGGCACCCCAGATTTCAGCAGTCGAAACCAGGAATGTGGGGAGTGTCCCGAATTTCCAATATACCTGGACAGCAAGTTCACGCTGAGTTTCGAGGGGCACCACGCAGATATGAATCTCTGCGCGGTCAACCGGCCGGGCGAAGAAATCGCTCGGCCAGTGTTTCCACCGCCCCCCGAATACCTCCGGAAATTAATCCAGAGCATACGCTGCAAAAACGGATTCCGCGAAACCTCGCAGCTTCTGAAGTATCGATTCTCGTTCTTTATGAAAGAGTTCCGTCCCGTGAGCGTCCCCCGGACAGAATAACAATTCTTTGGGGGCTTCAAACAAATCGAACATCTTGCGAGTATCCTTTGCTCCATCGTCATCTTCCGAATTTATCAACAGTTTTGGGATTTTTATGCCGCTCAATTCGCGATGGTGGTAAAAGATGGTTCCTTCATATTCGATTGGAGCGGAAAGCGCAACGACTCCAACGATGGAATCGTTGTTGCTGTTTCGAGCCGCTGCCTTTATGGAGGCAACACCGCCTCGGCTCGCGCCAACAAGGATAATTCGCTTCGCGCCCGCTTCGATAATGAATGAAACGGCATCTTCAAGCGTTCTCGATTGGTCCTCGATATGCTCAAGATAATCGTAGGTCAGGATCATATACCGGTCCGAAAGCAAGGCATTGACCACCGGGTCCCATTCGCTCTGATCGTTGGTGTCCATATTGGAAAAAACTATTGCCATTTGGCCGGCACCGTACAGTCGGCCATGGGTGGTCTTGCATGGAGATGGCTGCGTCATCGGAATGCTGACTGGTTTCATTTCATGTCTCCCGCATTTTTCTGCTATCGAATGCTCAAGTTGAGCTTTGGGGCGGGTTAGCGTTTCGGACGCTCGACCGCCTGGCGGCCAGCGTTCGCACGTGTGTCTTGGCTCCGCCATTACGCCAAAAGCCGCCTGCGGGGCTGAACCCCGAGACGGCTTTGTATGTGGACGGCAACGATCTCCAACATCCCGCCCCCCATTTCAGAAATACATCATGAACATTCCGGCGACGTTAGCGCAAAGGACACCGGCTGACAAGGGCAAATTTCCTCGGGACAGGCCCTCCCCCGCTAACCTTCGATCAGTTGGTATTTCTCCAGTTTGTAGCGCAGGGTTCCCCGGGGAACGTTGAGCAGTCTGGAGGTTTTCGCCACATTCCCGCCGGTGAGTTTAAAGGCTTTCTCGATCAGATCCTTTTCCACGCCACCGATAAAATCTTCGAGAAAAAGTCCTTCCGGGGGAATCTCGAAGGAAAATTCCGCTTCACGGAGGGGCGGGTCGCCCCAGATTTCTTTCGGCAGACAATCGGGCGTGATGACCTCGACGTTGTGCATGATGCAGATGCGCTCGACCACGTTGCGCAATTCGCGAACGTTGCCGGGCCAGTGGTAACGGATGAGCAGATCCAGCGCGTCGCGGGAGACCTCGCGAATCCGTTTGTTGAAGTCGCGGCTGAAACGCTTGATGAAATAATCGAGCAGCGGCGGGATATCCTCGCGCCGGTCCCGCAGCGACGGTAGATGAATCGGAAAAACATTGAGCCGGTAGTAGAGGTCTTCACGAAAGGACTTGTCGCTGATGGCGGCCTTCAGGTTGCGGTTGGTCGCCGCCACCACCCGCACATGGATGTCGATGTTGCGGGTTCCCCCCAAACGGCGGATTTTGCGGTCTTCGAGGACCCGCAGCAATTTCACCTGCAGGCTCATATCCATTTCGCCGATTTCATCAAGGAACACGGTGCCGCCGCAGGCTTCTTCAAACAGACCGATTTTGCGGGACTTGGCGTCGGTAAAAGCGCCTCGCTCATGGCCGAACAGTTCGGTTTCCAGCAGGTTGAAGGGCAGCGACCCGCAGTTGATTTCGACGAAAGGCCGCCCCTTGCGCTGGGATAGATCATGTATGGCGCGAGCCACCAGTTCTTTGCCGGTGCCGCTTTCGCCGGTGATCAGCACGGTGGCCGTCTCGTGCTTGGCGACCTCGCGAACCTGATGATAGACCTGCATCAGGGCGGCGCTGGAACCCACCATGTCGACCGATTCAGGCAGCCCCTTCCCTTCACGACGCAGGTGACGGACTTCCCGTCTGAGACTCTGGGTTTCGAGCGCCAGTTTGACGATCAGGCGGATGGCGTCGGCCTTGAACGGCTTTTTGATGTAGTCGTAGGCCCCCATTTTGAGGGCTTCGACGGCGCTTTCGACCGTCCCGTAGCCGGTAATGATGATGACCAGAATGTCCGGATCGACTTCCTTGAGCGCGGCCAGCACGTCGAGTCCGCTCTTGGCCCCGAGGTTGAGATCGAGCAGCACCAGGTCGACCTCTTCTTCACTGACCAGGCGGACCGCCTCCTCGCCACTGGCGGTGGAAAACGGGCGATAGCTGTCCTCGGACAGTATTCTTTCAAGGTTTTCACGAATGAAGGCCTCGTCGTCAACAATCAGGATTTTTTCCATGCAACCCTCTTAAGTAGCGCCCCAGGATACGGGTCATTGATCTGGCGTGAGTGGGAAATACAGGGTAAACAGGGTCCCTTGAAGCAAGCGGCTTTCCACTTCGATCCGCCCACCGAGATCGGAAATAACGTTATGGGTGATCGACAGGCCGAGCCCCGTCCCTTCGTCCTTGCTGGTGTAGAAGGGTTCAAAAATCAGGGGTAGCCGTTCCTGGGGAATGCCCATGCCGGAGTCCCGAACCGTTACCTGGATTTCGTCATGGACAACGGCAGCCCGAACCTCAAGGATGCCCCCTTCGGGCATGGCGTCGAGGGCGTTGGTGAAAAGATTGAGAAAGGCCTGCTTCAATCGTCCCGGATCGTTGGGGATCGGCGGCAGCGGATCGGCAATTTCGGTGACCAGATCGACGCCATTGCGCTGACATTGCTTGTGGATCAAAAACAGGGTTTCCCGCAGAACGACACCGATATCGCCGCCTTCGAGCCGGGCCTGCGGCAGCGAAGCGAAATTCAGCAGTTCGTTGACCAACCCTTCGAGACGCTCCATTTCCTGCAACGCCCGGCGGATCAGGTCCTGGTCGGCGGGCTGGGACAACAGCCGGTCATGGAGGTCATCCAGCAACAGGCTGATGCCGGTCAGGGGGTTGCGGATTTCGTGGGCGATCCCGGCCGACAGGCGTCCGAGCGAGGCCATCCGCTCCATGCGGGCCATGCGCTTGCGTAATTCGACCCGTTCGGTGATTTCCTCGATGGTCAGGATCCGGCCCTGTTCTCCGCTGGAAACCAACGGCAGAAGAGCCAGCCGAAACACCAGTTGCTTTCCTTCCGCCTCGACGTTGAGGTAACTGTTCCAACGTTCATGTTCCGTTCGCGCCAACCCCTCCCGGACCACCTTGAGCATCTCCGGCCAGCGCTCGAACGCTTCGTCCAGCGCCATGGCGCCGGCGCGGGATTCGGCGCCGAGAATCCGGGCCGCCGGACCATTCAGCGAAGTGATCCGATCGTTGTCGTCAAGAGTAAGCAATCCGGTTTCGACGTTTTCAAAAATGGTCTCCTTGAAATTTCGCTCACGAAGGATTTCCTGGCGCGAACGGCTGAGATCGTCCAGTGTCCCGAGCAGGCGTATCTGGCGGTCGTTGAGGTCCTGGGCCATGGCGTTGAAGGAGGCGGCCAGTTCACCCACCTCGTCTCGGGAAGCTACCTTGACCCGCGTCGCCAGATCCCCCCGCGACATATCCTTGGTGCCGGCGATCAGGGTGAGCAAGGGGTCGGTGATGCTTCGCGACAGCCGGTAAGCCGCGGCAACAACCAGCAACGCGGTGACCAGGATCATCGCCATCGAGCCGCTGACAAAGCGGGTGATCTCGCGGCGAATCACCTGGGAAGCGGACAGGGCGGCGGCATGAAACTGGGTCAGCTCGGCGCCGATGGTGACTCCGCCGAATATCTTGCGGGCCGCGAAATCCCCGTAATCGAACCGGATCGGCGCGTAGGCCATGATCTTCTGCGCCCCGCCGACATTGGTCACGTCGGCCACCCCGGAACGTCCCTGCAAAACCGCCCGGGCGACGACCGGGTAATTGGGATGAATGAAGTCGGCGTGAAGCAGGTTGAACGGGATGATTCCCCGCGCAACCAACTCCGGCGGTGAGTCGGCCGTATAGGGGGGAACCAGTCGGCCGGCGCCGTCGAGGCCGCGAATATCCCAGAATTTGGGGTGGGCGATCATCCATCCCTCGTCGTCAAACATGAACGCGTAATTGCCGCTGTCGTAGGACGGGAAAACCGCAAAATGCGTTTCGTCGGGAACGATGTGCTGGGTAAACTCCATCAGGTGACGATGATCGAGCGAAAGAACGACGACTCCGGAAAATTCGCCGGCGGCCGAATGGACCGGCGCCGCGAACCGCACCACTCCGCGATAGGAATCCCCTTCGACCGCTGATTCCGGGGTCGGCGCCCCGCGCAACTGGCTCTGTTTGGAGATGTGCCAGCCGGTAACCCGCGAAACGTAGCAATCCCCCGGAGGAAGCGCCCGGGCGCGAGCAAAATAGTCTTCCGTCAGGTAGGTGGTGTTGGCCGGCACCGAGACATCCCGCAGCTCATCGCGGAACACCCCGTCGACCAAACGCAAACGTTCCCGGCCATCGACCCCGATAAAGGCGATTTCGGAATACACGGGAAACATTCGTCTGACTTCGATGGGATGGTCGTTGGTGCCGGAGCGATACCAGAGCAGTCGTTGATGATTCAGGAAAAACCGTTTATAGATCTCCGGTTCAGCGGGAAGGAGGGCCAGGTCGAACAGGTCGGCGACAACGCCATGCAGAAATCCGCCCACCTCGTCGGCCACCATCCTGGCCCGTAATTCGAGGGCTCGGGACGCCTGTCGGTCGAGGGCCCGGGTAGCATTCTCCAGCAGTAGCGCTTCAACCGAGCGCAGACTGTGATTGGACACGAAAGCCAGAAGCACCAGCGGCAGCAGGGACAAAAGGCAGAATGCCAACAGGACTTTTTTGTGGAGGGAAAAGGTGAAAAAGCGCATGGCCCTCATTATAACAGGGCCGAAGCGTCATTCATCAGAAAAACCTCGGAGACCCGATTGACCGATGTGGCCTAAAAAAATCAGGCGTCGCAGCGTAGCTCCCGGAGAATCTGGCGGGAATCGACGGCCAGTGGGAGCAGGCGTTGGTGCTTGGCCAGTACTTCTTCAAGGGAAAATCCGTCGTGAATAATGACATCGCCGGGAGCGAAAATCGTCCTGGCGATATGCGAGCCATCCGATCGCACGTAAACGGACACCTCGTAGTGACGGTCGGCTATCTTCAGTTCAGTTGTGTGTATGAGAATTCCGGAATCCACGGGCACCCCCCTCAAGGATTTATGCCAAGTAAGCATAAGCTCATCTGAGCAAATCCCGGGCCAACCCTAAAAAAACAAAAAATTACCGTAATTATGACCAGATAGAACATAAAAAAAACCTTCCCGCGGAGTGGAAGGTTTTTTCACGGCCATCTGACAAGTTATATGACTGACAGTTCGAACCTATTTGCGACGGTTGACCGCGTAATCGGCCAGCTCGAACAAGGCGGCCTTTTCGGGACCATCGGCGAACCCGGCGAGATGGACCTTGGCTTTTTCAACCAGTTCCCTGGCCCTCTGACGGGTATATCCGATGCCATCGTAGCGGTCGATCAGGGAGACGACGTAGCCGAGATCCTCATCGCTCAAGGCTTCGAGTTCGACGATTTCAGCCAGACGCTCCCGCTCCTCCTCCGAACATTTGCGCAAGGCCTGAATCAGCGGCAGGGTCACCTTGCCCTCTTCGAGATCGTGCCCTTTCACCTTGCCGAATTCGGCTTGATCGGCCACGTAATCCAGCGCATCGTCCATGAACTGGAAGGCGATTCCCAGCTCCATGCCGAACTCGTGCAGAGCTTTTTCCCGGGCTTCGCCAATCCCGCCGAGAATGCCCCCAACTTCACAGGCCGCGGCAATCAGCACCGCCGTCTTGTTGCGGACCACCGAGATATATCGTTCTTCGTCGAGATCGAGATCGCAGGTGCTGACCAATTGCAGGACCTCCCCTTCGGCCATCATGGTGGTCGCATCGGACAGCGCCTGGAGAATTTTCAGGCTGCCGCCGCGGACCATGATCGAGAAGGACTTGGCGAACAGAAAATCGCCCACCAGCACCGAGGCCTCGTTCCCCCAGATGGCATTGGCCGAGGCGTTGCCCCGTCGCAGCACGGCGCTGTCGACCACATCGTCATGGAGGAGGGTCGCCGTATGGATAAATTCCACAACGCTGGCCAAACCGACGTGTTTGTCCCCGCGATATCCGGCCAGACGGGCGCAGAGGAGAAGAAGCATGGGCCGGATCCGCTTGCCGCCGCTGGCAAGAACGTATTCGCCGACCTTGCGGATCAGCAGAACTTCGGAGGTGAGATCTTTCTTGAACTGGGCTTCGACCCCGATCAAATCATCATGAAGCAGTTCCAGCGCTTTTTCCATGGGAGGTAACCGTCCTTAAACCTTCAAAATTTGGACTATCTTAAGAATCATCCCGGCCGTTGTCAAAACATTTTTCCGCTTCCGCCCGAGGAAACGCCAGTCGGAAGCATGCCCCCCCGGCAGAAGACTCCTCCACTGAAATCTCGCCGCCGTGATCCTCCATCAGCTTCCGGCAGACGGAAAGACCCAGACCGGTCCCCTGGCCGGTTCCCTTGGTGGAAAAAAACGGGTCGAAAATCCGTCCCCGGAGATCCTCGGGGATACCGGGCCCGTTATCTTCGACGCGCAGTACAACCTGTTGTTTTTCCAGCCCGAGGGTCAGGGTCAGCGCCCCTTCCCCCACCATGGCCTGGGCGGCGTTGAGCATCAGGTTGACCAGCACCTGACGAATCGTATCCGGATCGCCCTGAATCGGCGGCAAAGGCTGTGCGACAGCGGTCCGCACGCTAACCCCGCGGAACAGTTTCTGCGGTTGAAGCGAGGCGACCGTTCCCGCCACCAGATCTTCCACGTCCACCAGCTCCCGTCGTACCGGCCCGCTGCGGGCCAACCCAAGCAGTCCGCCGGTGATGCGCCGGCACCGTCGGCACTCGGCAATAATGGCCTCGACATCCGGACGACGGCTGTCCTCTCCGGCCATGTCGGCCAACAGCAGTTCGGCATAGCCGAGGATGATCCCGACCGGATTGTCGATCTCGTGGGAAACACCGGCGGCCAATTGGCCGATCGCCGCCAGACGCTCCGCTCGGATCAGTTGTTCCTGGATGCGATGCAAGTCATTATTGGCTCGGACCAAGGCCCGGTTCTTGTCGGTGAGTTCGGTACGACTCACCGCGAGACTCTCCGACATGTCATTAAAGGCCTCGGCCAGTACACCGATTTCGTCCCGGTTGCCGATGAGGATGCGGGATTCGAGATCGCCTCGCGCCACGGCGCGCGCTCCTTCGGTGAGCCTTTTGATCGGCCGGGTGACCCGTCGGGCCGCCAGGGCGACCAGAGGGAGCGAACAGATCAGGGTACTGAGGGCAATCCGCAGAAAATAACCGCGCATTTCCGCCAGGCGACGATCGACGGAATGGTACGAAATCAAGTAGCGCACGGCCAGCACCTGTTCTCCGGTGGGACCGAACGCCGGCGCCGTCAATTCAAGCACCCGCCCTCCCGCCGGCAGAGCCAGCGTTTGCAGGCTGGGTTCGGACAGGACATAGCCGCCCCCCATCCGGCCGCTCAGACTCTCGTACAAACCTCGGTCGGCCAGGGATCCGAAGGACGACGAATCATACAGTACCTTCCCTCCGGGAGAGTACAAGGAAAAACCGACCAGGTCACGGTTGAACGCCAAAAAGTCCGATACCTTGACCAGGGTTTCATCCTGCCGCGGGGGAAAGGCGCCGCGAAACAGCTTGAGCAGTTCGGGGGTGGCGAAACGGGCGAAGGCCAGGCTCTGCGAATGCAGATGGTCTTCCCACTGGCGCGCCTGGTTGCGTTCGAGAATGAAAAAGGTCACCAGAAGCAACAGGACCAGACTGCCGCTGGTGTACAGAAATAATTTTTTGCCGAGGGTCACCTGCATGCCATCACCGAACCAGCGGCGGCGAAGAACTGTCCGGGGCCGGCTCGGCTTTCACCGGGACAAATCGAGCCGTCCCCGCATCCCATTGGTAGCTTCCGGAATCCCAGAGCTTTTCCAATTGATTCCAGTCGAGGTGAACCCCCTTCATGACTTCGAACGTGTCGGAGGCAAGCAGCATTTCACCATCATCGATCCGCCAGTCGCCATTGAGATCGGCCCAGTGGTACGGCGACACCTGGATTCGCGTCGCGCCTCGCACCGGGACCGGCTTGCTTCGTCCCTCGGGACCGACGACGATTTCTCCGGCCAGCGATTCCATTCGATCCACCGGCGCCCGTTCATCGACTTTCACCAGATAGGAAATGCCTTTCCGGTCTTCGCCCGGCTTGACGATCCAGCGGACATTCCCCTGCTCGTTATCGAGGCTTGAAGGGGGAGGAATCGCCTCGATCAACTGCCAGCCGCCGGGAAAATGTTCGCGCAGGATGAATCCCTTGAGACCGGTATCCGGTTCAAGTCGGATGTGGACGGGAATCACGCTTCCCGGCGAGGCAAACCGCGGGAGCCAGCGATCCGCCGCCAAGCCGTGCAGGGGCGCCTCCTGCTGCCGGGTCCGCCAAAAGAAAAACGTGGCCGAAAGAATAGCCAGTACCGCCACGGCCAGCAGCCAGGGATAATGACGACGGGACGAAGACGGGAATTCGGCTAAACCCTCCCCCTCGTCCCGGCCCCCCTCAAGGATGGCTTCGACATCGATTTCCAGCGCCTCGGCCAGGCGCAGGGCGTTTTCCCGCTTGATCGTGGGATAGCGGTTATTCTCCCAGCGTGAAATGGTATCCGTCGTGACGCCGACCACTTTCGAGACATAAAGCTGGGTCAGTTTCTTGTCTTCGCGAATGCGACGCACGGCCGAACTGTCGAGACAGACGGTAGGAGGCAGCTGTCGAGTCATGTTTCATACCACCTGAAAAAAGGTTTTGTGAGTGTAACAGACGGCGGAAGTCGCTGCAAACAGCAATCGCCCATGACTTTTCATACCCGACATGAATGGGTGCAAGTACCTGTTTATAATGATCGGAATATCGACATCGGCTGGCATCGGGATAGATATCTGATGCGGCATTAAGATTTTTACGATAAGGTTTTCCAAATTGCGGCTTTTGCAAAAAGCATCAAATTAGATGGCTAAGCAAAAAACGCCAAATGCAAGGCGCGCAATTATCGAGCAATGAGGCGTACTTACGTACGTCGAAGCCGCGAGATGATTGCAGCAACGCAGCAGTTGGCGAGTTTGTGCGACGCCATCAAAATTGCGGCGGGCGCATCCCGTCCCAACCAACCTTTACAGGAGGTATCCCATGAAGCGCATTCTAGTCACCCTGCTTGCCACAGCCTTCGTCGCCACGGTCACATTCGCATCCGTTGCCTTTGCCGCCGTTCCCGCCGAAGTCGCCTTCGAAGCGGGCAAAATGGGCGTCGTCACCTTCAACCACACGGCTCACCAGGCCGTTGGCGACTGTGCCGCCTGCCACCACAAAGGCGTTGAAGCCGGAGCCTGCCGCAGTTGCCATGGAGTCGACGCGGCCGTGGCCGACATGAAAACAGCCGCTCACAAGATGTGCAAGGATTGTCACAAAGAAAAAGGCGCCCCCAACGGTTGTAAAGACTGCCACAAGAAATAGTACCCAACCCTGGCATGCAACATAAAAGGGGTCCGGAAATCCGGGCCCCTTTTATGTTGCGCTGGCTGATGGTAAAAATCAGCGAAGCAATTTGGCCAGGTACAGAAAAGTGCCGCCGACCGAAAGGGAAGCGAACAGGTTGCCGATCATGCTGGTCACCTGGGAAATCTGGTAGCGAAGGGGAAACGCATCCATCACGGACGGCAGGTCGAGGCTGTAAACCTGGATGTAGAGTTCCGAACCTTTCCACAGAAAAATACAGATAAAAACGATCATGAACGCGAGAAAACCCTTGCTGATGGGGCTGTCCTTGACATTCAGGTAAATTTTGCGGATCAGGTCGATGTTGATCAGCGAAAGAAACACCCAGTTGGTATTGCCAACGATACGGATGGCCCGCAGGGTCTCCTCGCTCGGTTCCGGATTGATCAGGATAAAAACCAGGGACGCCCCGACCACCCCCAACGTTGTCAGGTAGACGTATACCTTGTTCCCTTCCAGTTCAAGGGTTCGGGAAAACACATAATACTCCTGGAACCCGTGGCTCATGACCAGGATGGAGATCGTGCCGATGATGTATCCCATGGCCTCGACTTGCGGGACTCCCGTTCCGGGGAGGAACGGCAGCGCGTGCGGCAGCAGTTCGCCAAACAGTATCAGGAAAAATCCGACGGAAATGCTGGTCCAGACCCGGGCATTGCCGATACTGAAATAAAACGACACCAGGCCGGCGATCAACCAGAGCACAACCTGCAGAAAACTCAAGTCCATCCGTAAACCTCCTTCAGACGCGATGAATTAAATAAACCGGGAGCGGTCACCCTTCTTCGAGTATGCCCTTTGCGCCTTTTTTCATTTCATCCAGCATGGAATTGATCTTGGAAGCTCCCGCCACCAGTTTGGCCGCCTTGCTCAAGCGATCATAGAAGACCATCAGGCTCGCTTCGTCAAGGGCGCCGGAGAGGCTTTTCTCGAATTCTTTCTCCACCATCGAACCGCCGATTTTCCCCAAGTGCTTCACGGAAACGGCCGTCAGCACGGCCAGCAGGTTCTGTCGGCGATCTTTTTCCCTGACGCTCCTGACGCGAAGGGTTTCCTCTTCAACGGTCCGGCTCCTGCGGGCAAGCTCCCCCTGGGCTTTGTTCCACAGGGCGGTAACATCGGCAGATTTCATGAGATCGGCCAACATCCCCTCGCCCGCCCCTTTGGTGGTTAAAACATCGACCTTCGCCCCGGGCATGCGCGCCACCGACAGCGAGTTATCGGCCGTCGTCTCAATGTCGGTCGAGCCGTCGTGAAAAAATCCGAGGGGACTGCCGTCACGATAAAAAATCAGGGCGACTCGATCACTCGTATAAATGCGCAGACAGCCACTCATGGCCATTACCTTCAGCCGTCCGAGCAGCGATTTGATGTCGATCAGCTTGAGCTCCTGCCCTTTGTAGAGTAAATCGCCATGCAGCAGGGCGTGGACGCTCAGCGCCAGCGAGGGAGCCAATCGATACACGTTGAGCCGGCCATTTCCCTCCAGGGATATTTCAAAAATGGTGGCGATGGCGTCATAGGCGATCAACCGTTGGGAACTCCCTTCGAAAAGAGCACTGATCAGCCTCCCGTTTTCGAAAATAATAACCCCGGTTTCTTCGGCAAAATCAAAACGCAGATAGCCGGAAAATTTTCCGATCTGAAGCTTTTCCAGAGCTGCCGGCAGATTGATCTTGCCGGGATTAACGTTTTCTTTGACTGGATTTCCCCTTGGCAGCAGAACCATTGGCATCCTCACCTGGCCAGTTGTTTAGCAAAATGGTAAATTATCAATTTTCTAGACCCTTTAGCTGGGCGTGTCAAGATCAAACAAGACCGATTCCTCAGTTGACCCGGGCCAGAACCTCGCGCAGAACTTTCCGCCGCATCCGTATCCAGAGGCGACTGCCGGAACCGGACAATAAACGCCCTGGCGGGCCGGCATCGAGACCGACCAGCAGGAACTCGCGATACAATTCTTCGGGCAATCTGCCGGAAACCTGGCTCCAGAACTCTGCGAACGGGGTGTCGAAAAAATCCGGAACGCTTTCCACGGCGCATTCCGCGCCTTCGGCATCGTAAAGATGCATCAGCATGGTCGCGTCATCGCACTCCATCCCGGTGGTCGTCGTACTCAGCACCAAAATCCCTTGCTCCGGAAGCCGATCGGCGAACCCGGTTCGTCCGAGAAGCGCCAACAAACAGGCGCGATGCAGGAAACCCCGCCGCCGGCTGCGCAGGTCCTGAAAAAGCTGTCCTTCGGCGCCGTTCATGGTTGCGCCGCAGACCGGACAGGCGGTCGCCAAACGCCGGAGGCGGCGCGTCGGGGCCTCGGCAAAGCTTGCCTTTCGCTGATTGAGGGGAAGTTCCGCGGCACGGAAACGATCGAGAACAAAGCGTGACAGGTCGCGCAGCTGCCGATGAACCAGAGTCCCCCGGGCGTGGGTCAGCACGGGATAAACGCGGTTGCTCAAGTTGGTTACCAGACTCTCGACCTTGGGGCTTTTGGCAATGAACAGGTCCAGCACTTGATACCCCCGTTCCTCGGCGGCGAAGACCAGAAATTCCCGTACCCCAAGATTGTCCCGCAGCCGCAGGCGGCTATCGATCAGACTGGGGAGCAGCCACATTTTGTCAAGACTCTGATCCGCCTCCCTGAGAGTGCGTGCCAGCGAAGCCGTATTGATCAGCGACGGCCGGTCCTTGACCGGCACCAGCACCAGGTCCGCCGCCAGCAGCGCGCTGCGAGTGAAATAGTCGAGAATGGGTCGGGTATCGAAGATCAGGATTCCCGGCAGGCCGGAATCGCCCAGTGCCCCGGCGAGCCAGGCCGGATCGTCGCCGGGAGGGGTAAGGGCGCTATCGGAAGCCAGAAACTGCACGCCGTACTCGCCCATGCTGACCAGCTGCGCCGCCGGAATCCCATGAAACAGGCCGGCCACCGATTCGCCCGGGTTTGATCCGATGGCAAACATGCTGTCGACGCTGAAATGGTTGTCGAAAGAGGCAATGGTCACCGGCAGATCTTCGTCCAGCGCCTTGAGGTAAACGGCGAGGTTGCTGGCGATGGTGGTCTTGCCCACCCCGCCCTTCTCGCTGGCAACCGTAATCACGAAAGGATAGCCCCCCGCCATCGCTCATCTCCTCAGGCGGAATCCGGCTCTGCCCGTTGCAGTACTTCCCAGCGCTGGTAAAGCGCCTCGATGTCCTCTTTTAACCGGCCGTGTTCAGTCGATATCATCCGCCACCCGTCGGGGTCACGGTAAAGATCGGGGTCGGCCATGCGCCCTTCGAGTTCGGCCAGCGCCTGCTCCTGAATTTCGATGTGCCCCTCCAGTTCGGCTAACTCTTTCTGCCGGCGGCGCTCGACCCGCAGGCTTTCCTTGCGCTCTTCCTGGCTGCGCTTGCGCTCTTCCTTGTCGGACGGCTCGCCCGGTCCGGCGTTGGCGCCTTGCCCCAGCTCCACCCGTTGCCGGGAATGGCTGAGATCCCCCTGCGACTGGCGCAGGCGCAGGAAATCCTCGTAGTTGCCCAGGCAGGAATCGATGCTCCCGCTTTTAACCTCGACCACCCGGGTCGCCAGGGCATCGACAAAATAGCGGTCATGGGAAACAAACACCAGAGTTCCCTGGTACTGCTTCAGCGATTGCAGCAGCACCTCTTTCGACTGCAAGTCGAGATGGTTGGTCGGTTCGTCCAGCAGCAGCAGGTTGGCCGGACGCAACAGGAGGATGGCGAGGGCCAACCGGTTACGCTCGCCACCGGACAGGACCGCCACCTTTTTATGCACGTCGTCGCCGGTGAACAGGAAGGCCCCGAGGATATCCCGAACCTTCGGCACCATTTCGAAAGGCGCCGCCGTGGTGATTTCCTCGATCACGGTCCTGGCGGGATCGAGCACCTTGGCCTGGTCCTGGGCGAAATAGGCCAGTTGCAGGTTGTGCCCCTCGGTGCGGACCCCGCCCTTCGGAGCTTCGTCGCCAGCCAGCAGACGCATCAGGGTCGATTTGCCGGCGCCGTTGGCCCCGACCAGGGCGATCCGCTCCCCCTTCTCCACCAGCAGGTCGATGCGGTCGAGCACGGTGAGGGGACCGTAGCTCTGCACCACCCCTTGGAGTTCGAGGGCGATGCGTCCCCCTTTGGGCGGTTCGGGAAATTTGAAGGCGATTTTTTTGCGGGCCGGGGGAATTTGGATGCGTTCGATCTTTTCCAGCTGCTTGACCCGGCTCTGCACCAGCGAAGCCTTGTTGGCCTGGTAACGGAACCGGTTGATGAACGCCTCGATCTTGGCGACCTCTTCGTCCTGGCGCCGCTTGGCCTCCACCAGCGCCGCCACCCGGGCTTCCCTTTCAACCAGGTATTTACTGTAATTGCCGGGATATTCGGTCAGGGTGCCGTTCCAGACCTCGACGATGCGACTGACCACCTGGTCGAGAAAAAAGCGGTCGTGGGACACCAGGACCACGGCAAAGGGGTAGGCGACCAGATAGCTTTCGAGCCAGTCGCGGGCCGGCAGGTCGAGGTGGTTGGTTGGTTCGTCGAGCAACAGCAGGTTGGGCCGTTGCAACAGCAACTTGGCCAGGGCGATGCGCATCTGCCAGCCGCCGGAGAACTGCTCGCAGGGTTTTTCCCAGTCCGCCTCGGCAAAACCGAGCCCCCGCAGCACCTTGGCAATCTCGGTTTCCATGGTGTAGCCGCCGCGCTGGCGAAAAGCTTCCTGCAGGGTCGCGTAGCGGTCCATGTCGGCTTGGGCATGGCTCTCCGATATGGCCTGTTCCAGCGCGGCCAGCTCCTTTTCCATCCGCAGCAGGTCGGCAAACGCCTCGCGAACCTCGGCAAAGAGGGTGCGCCCACGGTGTTCGAGGCCGTCCTGCGGCAGATAGCCGAAGGTGGTCCCGCGGGCCACCTGCACCTCTCCACCATCCGGGCTGACCCGACCGGCCAGCATCTTGAGCAGGGTGGTCTTGCCGGCGCCGTTTTCCCCGCACAGGCCGATGCGGTCAGCCGGCCGGATGTGCCAGTTGAAACCGGAGAAGAGACGCCGATCGGCAAAATCCTTGATAACATTCCTAAGTTGCAGCATGGGCTTTTTATATCACAACCGACGATCCCGTAAAACCTTGAATTTTCTAAGGTGGATATTCTCAGATTCCCCCTGTTCAAAGACCGTCTTCTCTGGTATAGTTCCCGCACTTTGAAGCGGCCCTCCGTCCGAAAATCGGATGTCGAGCCGGCTCGCTCTAACGAACGCTTCCATCGAGCCTCATGCTCTGGATATAGGAACCATCGTTATCAGGGGAAACTGGGCGAAAGCGCCGGTGCCTTGCCGAACTCCGCATCGTTGCGGCAGACGGCACGGCAACCGGCCATCACCTGGTTCCGTACCTCCCGGCCGGGCATCGTTCCCGCCGGCATTACCCGTTGAGATCCGCCCGAGGGCGGATCAGAAAGAACACCATGAGCAAAAAGATGCTGATCAACGCCTCCCATCCGGAGGAACATCGGGCCGTTATCGTTGACGACGGCGCCCTCACCGAACTGGAAATCGAAGTCGTCGGCCGGGAACAAACCCGGGGCAATATCTACAAAGCGGTTGTCGTCCGGGTAGAAACGGGACTGCAAGCCGCTTTTGTCGATTATGGCGCCGACCGCCTCGGATTTCTGCAGATGGGGGAAATCCACCCCTCCTGCTACCGCCAGAACGAAAACAGCGAATCCAAGGGTCGTCCGCGCATCAGCGACATTCTGCACCGCAGCCAGGAGCTGCTGGTCCAGGTCGTCAAAGAGGAACGCGGCACCAAGGGCGCGGCCCTGACCACTTTCCTTTCCCTGCCGGGACGCTACATGGTCCTGATGCCCGAGAGCGACACCAAGGGCGTTTCCCGCAAAATCGAAGAAGAATCCCAACGCAAAAAGCTGAAAAGCTCGATGGCGTCGATGGACCTGCCCAGCAACATGGGCTACATCGTGCGGACCGCCGGCATCGGCCAGACCAAGGAAGAGCTCAAGCGCGATTTCGATTACCTGCTCCGGGTCTATGAGAACATCCAGGCCCTGGCCAAACGCTCCAAGGCGCCGGCACTGGTTTACAAAGAGTCGAACCTGGTCATCCGCATGATTCGCGACTACTTCAGCTCCGACATCGACGAAGTGCTGGTCGACGAGCCCAAGGTGTTCCAGGAGGCCAAGGATTTCTTCCAGCAAGTCATGCCCGAATACGCCCGCCTGGTCAAACTGCATCAGGAAAAGCGTCCGATCTTCTCCCGCTACCAGATCGAAGAGCAGATCGAAACCATCAACAAAAACAAGGTACCCCTCCCCTCCGGCGGATCCATCGTCATCGACTCCACCGAAGCCCTGGTGGCCATCGACGTCAACTCGGGCAAGATGGCCTCGGAACAGGGGGTCGAAGCGACCGCCTACAAGACCAACATGGAGGCGGCCGCCGAAGTGGGCCGCCAACTGCGTCTGCGCGACCTCGGCGGACTGATCGTCATCGACTTCATCGACATGCGCGACCGCAAGCACATCCGTGAAGTCGAAAAAGTCCTCAAGGACGCCCTCAAGAATGACAAGGCAAGGGTCACCGTCGGCCACATCAGCAGCCAGTTCAGTCTGCTCGAAATGAGTCGCCAGCGGATCAAGACGACCCTGGCCGAAGGCGCTTTTCTCACCTGTCCCCATTGCGAGGGAAGCGGCCGGGTCAAGAGCACCGAAGCTCAGTCGGTGGCCTTTCTACGCAAGCTCCAGGCCGGTATCGCCAAGGGGCAGATCGGTACCGCCGAAGGGGAAGTTCCGCTGGATGTCGCTACCTACCTGCTCAACACCCGCCGGGAAGAACTTCTGTTGATGGAACGCCAGCATCACCTGGCAATCATCATCAAGGGCCGCGCTGACCTGAGTTCCGGACAGTTCGAGCTGAGTTTCCTCAAGCGGGAGAAGGAAGAGCAAATCCCGGAATACGTCGACGCGGCCTCGGTGACGCCATTATCGCACGAAGAAGTTGCACACCAAGAGCCGGAAGAGCTGGAGGAGAAACCCACGACAGCGGCCGTTGCCGAAGAAACGGAAGAACTCGGCAAGAAAAAACGCAAGCGTCGCCGGCGCAAAAAGAAGAGCGGTGATGCGACCGCCATTACCGGCGAACAGGCAGACCATGAATCCGAGG
>Ga0154449_1152_pt1 | contig 21339 bp, 21 predicted proteins | sample RifGroC2_FD_105642 | JGI IMG/M metagenome (GOLD analysis project Ga0154449, IMG submission 105642) | Pelobacteraceae bacterium GWC2_58_13
CGTCGCGGTCACGATGCCCAGATCATCCAAAAAGTCAAAACGTACCTTAAAGACCACGACACCAGCGGACTCGACATCAGCATCAAAAGACCCGACGATGCCATGAAAATCTCCTGTGAGAGAGCCCGCGCCGGTAAAGACACCATTTCGGTTACCGGTAATGCCCTGCGCGATTATCTGACCGACCTGTTCCCGATTATTGAACTGGGCACCAGCGCCAGGATGCTTTCCATCGTTCCGCTCCTCAATGGCGGCGGGCTGTTCGAAACAGGCGCCGGCGGCTCCGCTCCCAAGCACGTTGAGCAGTTCCTCAAGGAAGGTCACCTGCGTTGGGATTCACTGGGCGAATACTGTGCATTGGTTCCCTCTCTCGAACATATCGCCAACCGGACTAAAGACGCAAAAATCCAGATGTTTGCCGACACCCTTGATCAGGGCGTTACCAAATACCTGGAAAATGGCCGTGCACCTTCACGCAAAGTAAATGAAATCGATAACCGCGGCAGCAGTTTCTACCTTGCTATGTACTGGGCCCAAGCCTTGGCCATGCAGACCCAAAACGCTGAACTGAAAGCACGTTTCACCAAAGTAGCAGCGGAGCTCGAAACCAACGAAGCCAAAATCAATGCAGAATTGCTCGGCGCTCAGGGCAAGCCGGTTGACATCGGTGGTTATTACCGCCCCGATGTCGCCAAAACCGAAAAAGCCATGCGCCCCAGCGCAACCCTGAACGCAATCATTGACGCAATGTAAACAACCGGAGTAAAGCTGGCAGCATCGGGGTGACAGGGTTACCCCGATGCTGTAATTTCATTTCCCAACATAAGGAGAGAAAACCATGGCAAGACCGAAAATCGCTCTTATCGGTGGTGGACAGATCGGTGGCGTATTGGCTCAACTCTGCGCCCTGCGTGAACTTGGTGACGTAGTACTGTTCGACATCGTTGAAGGGTTGCCCCAGGGCAAGTGTCTCGACCTCGCCGAAGCATCCCCGGTTGACGGCTTTGACGTTTGCCTCAAAGGTACCAATGATTACAAAGACATCGAAGGCTCGGCCGTGGTCATCGTGACCGCCGGTCTGCCCCGCAAACCGGGCATGAGCCGTGACGACCTGATCGAAGTCAACAGCAAGATCATGACTTCCGTCGCCGAAGGCATCAAAAAATACGCTCCCAAAGCGTTCATCATCGTCATCTCCAATCCTCTCGATGCAATGGTTACCCTCTGCCAGAAAATTACCGGCTTCCCCTATGAGCGCGTTATCGGCCAGGCTGGGGTTCTCGACTCGGCTCGCTTCAAAGCCTTCATCGCTTGGGAACTGGGCGTTTCGGTTAAAGACGTAATGGCCATGACCCTTGGTGGTCACGGCGATGACATGGTGCCCCTGGTTCGTTACGCCAGCGTTCAGGGCATTCCGGTCATGGAACTTCTTGAGCAGAAATACGGCAGCGCCGCCAAGGCCACTGAGGTCATGGAAGCCATGGTTAAACGTACCCGTGGCGCCGGCGGCGAAGTTGTCGCCCTGCTCAAAACCGGTAGCGCCTTCTACAGCCCGGCTTCTTCCGCTATCGCCATGGCCGAATCGATCATCAAGGACCAGAAGCGGGTTCTGCCGACCTGCGCCTTCCTGAACGGCGAATTCGGCGTCAAAGGCTACTATGTTGGCGTTCCTTGTGTCCTCGGTGAAAAAGGTATCGAAAAAATCCTCCAGTTCAAACTGGACGCCACCGAGCAGGCCATGATGGATAAATCCGTTAACGCGGTCAAAGAACTCGTTGGCAGCATGAAGTAATTTCAAGCAGTTTTGCCAAACCCAAGGAAGGGCAATGGCGACATTGCCCTTCTTTTCTGTAATTAGCGATTTTTTTCATGGCGCGAGTTAATTTAATGGCGCCGTATACGGTCATGTGGTAGGATTTCGACGCTTTTCCTGGCGGTTACGCTGGCGTCAACTATCTAAAAAGGAGAACATTGGGAATGAGCAGTGCGAAAATTGAGGTCATCGAAAAGTACTGCAAGGGGTGCGCGATTTGTGCTGAATTCTGCCCCACGCAGGTACTGGAGATGGATGCGTTTGTCGTTAAAGTTGCCAAGCCCGAGGCCTGCATCGCTTGCATGCAATGCGAACTTCGGTGCCCTGACTTTGCCATCAAGGTCCACAAAGATTAATTTTTTACGGGAGGACGGTTAACGTGGCTAAAAAAGTTGCTCTTATTCAGGGGAATACTGCTTGCGCTCTCGGTGCTGTTTACGCCGGGTGCAATTTTTTCGGCGGCTACCCCATCACTCCGTCTACGGAAGTGGCCGAGGTTCTTTCCGAAGAGCTTCCCAAGGTAGGCGGTAAATTCATGCAAATGGAAGACGAAATCGCTGCCATGGCATCGATTATCGGTGCCTCGCTGGCGGGCGCAAAAGCCCTGACGGCGACCTCGGGCCCCGGCGTTTCCCTTAAACAGGAGCTGATCGGCTATGCCTGCATTGCCGAAGTCCCCTGCGTTATCATCAACGTTATGCGCGGTGGTCCCTCGACCGGCATGCCGACCGGCCCCGGTCAGTCCGACGTGCAACAGGCCAAATGGGGTACCCATGGCGACCACGCCACCATCGCCCTGGTACCGGCCTCGATTCAGGAAATCTTCACCGAAACGGTCCGGGCCTTCAACCTGGCCGAAAAATACCGGATGCCGGTTCAGGTTCTGTTCGACGAAATCGTCGGCCATATGCGTGAACCCATCACCTTCCCGGAACCGGGCGAGCTCGAAATCATCAATCGCACTGCGCCGACCGTTGCTCCGAAAGATTACAAGCCTTACGACACTTCGTTTGGCGACGTTCCGCCGCTGGCCGCATTTGGCAGCGAATACCGTTTTCACGTCACCGGTCTGAATAAAGCCCAGGACGGTTTCCCGACCACCAAAGCCGAATATGTCGACGCTGAAGAACGCCGTCAGGTTCGCAAGGTTGAATCCCCGGAAAACGCGGCCGCCATCGAGTCGAATGAAGAGTACCTTTGCGATGACGCCGAAGTGGTTGTTTTTGCCTATGGTTCCACTTCCCGCAGCGCCCGTTATGCGGTCAACGAACTGCGCAAGGAAGGGATCAAAGCCGGCCTGTTCCGCCCCATCACGCTCTGGCCGTTCCCCGAAAAGCGCATTTCCGCGCTCGGTAAACAGGCCAAGGCGATCGTGGTTCCCGAAATGAACTTGGGACAGATGATTCTGGAAGTAGAGCGTGTTACCAAAGGCACTTGTGCCGTTGCCGGCGTAAACCGGGTCGATGGTGACCCTCTCAATCCCGGTGAGATCATGAAGAAGGTCAAGGAGGTAATGTAATGTCGTACGATTATGATAAATGGCTCCGTCCCGGGAAGCTCCCCCACATCTGGTGCCCCGGTTGCGGACACGGGATTGTCATGAAAGGCCTGATCCGGGCACTGGACATCTGCGGACTTGAGAAAAAAAATACCGCCATCGTTTCCGGTATCGGCTGCGCCAGCCGTCTCCCTGGTTACATTGATGCCAACACCCTGCATACCGCTCACGGACGGGCTGCCGCTTTCGCCACCGGCGTCAAGATGGCCAAGCCTGAAATGACCGTAATCTGCTGCGGCGGCGACGGCGATGGAACCGCTATCGGCGGCAACCATTTCATCCACGCCTGCCGGCGCAACATCGACATGACCTACGTGTTGATGAACAACCATATTTACGGCATGACCGGTGGCCAGTTCTCCCCCTGTACCCCCACTGGCGCCAAAGCGTCCACCACGCCCTATGGGAATCCCGATCCCATTTTCGACATCAGCAAGCTGGCGATCGGCGCCGGCGCAACGTTTGTTGCCCGGACCACCGCTTTTCATGCTACCCAGATCGACAAGCTGATCGCCGAAGGGATCAAACACAAGGGGATGGCTATCATCGAGGTCGTTGACGACTGCCCCACCACCTACGGCCGCCGTAACAAGTTCCGCAGTGTCATCGATATGATGAAGGTCCTCAAGGAAACTGCTGTACCGGTTGCCGCAGCCGCCAAGATGACTGCCGATCAGCTTGAAGGCAAGATTCTGACCGGCGTTCTGTACAAGGAAGACAAGCCCGAGTACTGCGAACAATACGCCAAGGTCATTGCCAAGGCCCAAGGCGCCTGAATCGGCAAACCGTGAACTAAGGAGAATGTAAAAATGGCAAAAAGATATGAAATCCGGTTTTCCGGGGCTGGCGGCCAGGGCCTGATCACTGCCGGCATCATCCTCGCGGAAGCGGCCGCCATCATCGAGGGGAAATTCGCCGCGCAGTCCCAGAGCTACGGTCCTGAAGCTCGCGGTGGCGCTTCCAAGTCCGAGGTCATCATTTCCGATGCGCCTATCGACTACCCCAAGGCAACCATCGTTGACGCCTGTCTGGCCATGACCCAAGAGTCCGCCGACAAGTACGCCAACGGCATTAAACCAGGCGGCGTTCTGCTTCTCGACACCGACTTCGTTAAAAATGAGCCCAAGGGAGATTTTAAAATCTATAAAATGCCGATCACGCGCACGGCCAAAGAAGACCTTGGCCGCGAAATCGTTGCCAACGTGGTTGCCCTTGGCGCCATGATTGCTCTAACTGGCGTGGTTTCTCGTGAAGCCGGCGAAAAAGCGGTTTTGGCCAAGGTTCCCGCAGCCTTTCTTGACCTGAATAAAAAGGCCTACAACCTGGGTTTTGAAAAGATCAAAGCACAGATGTAACAAACAGCGAAAAGATCAAAACAGAGCCCCCCCGAAGCAATTGCTTCGAGGGGGCTTTTTTAGCAGTACAACAAAAAATTTTATCCTTGTCGGGCGATAAATTCTTCTGCCCTGGCCACATCGTCCTTGCAACCGATGAAAACCGGCGCACGATCATCGATGCTCTGCGGCTTCAGATCAAGAATGCGTTCCCGCCCCGTCGAGGCCGCGCCGCCTGCCTGTTCAATCAGAAATGCCATCGGATTGAGTTCAAAAATCAGACGTAACTTGCCATTGGCGGCATTCTGCAGATGAGGATACAGGAAAATACCTTTCCCCTTCATGAGGATTTGATTGATATCCGGCACGAAACCGCCGCTATAGCGAAGCTTGGAACCACGGGCCTCAAGATCCTGGACAAAACTTTCGGTGCCGGCACTGTAGAGATTACGCTGGCCCCCGGGGGCATGGATCCCCCCGAGCTGGGACATGGTAACATTTTCCCGCACCAGGGTATATTCCATCAGGGCGTTCATGGCAAACTCATAAACGCCGTGGCCGGTGGAGTAAACCAAGGTGTTGCGCGGCCCGTAAAGAATATACATGGCGGCCACTTGATTGCGGCCCGGCTGAAGAAGATCTCCGCCTTCGTAGATAGAAACGATGGTCCCAACGGCCAGGTTAACATCGACCAGAGAGGAACCGTCCAATGGATCGTAGGCCACCGAGTATTTTCCCTCATAGTCACTGGACACCGAAATGATATCGGGAGACTCCTCGGAAAGGATGTTGGCAACCACTCCGGAATTAATCAAGCGCTTGCGTAAAATCCGGTCGGAAAGGACATCCAGGGCCAGTTGTTCCTCGCCATAAAGATTGGACGTCCCGGCAACACCCAGATCGCCAGTACGAATCGAATTGACGATATACTTTGACGCATCGGCAATTTCGCAGATCAGGCGGGTCAGGTCGCGATTTTCAGCCACTTCCCGCAAATGTCGGCGCAGGTCGATTTGAAATTTGGTTTTGCCAGGTTCCACCATTGAGCACTCCTTATCTACTTGGTAAACAGTAAAAAACACAATAATTTTTGAACTTTAAATCAAAATAGTTGGCCCGGCAAGAGTAAAGTCCCGATTTCGGTATCCAACCCATTGACTTAGAATTTCATAATGTTATTATCAGCTAAATTTTTTTAAAATTTCAGGGAGGAACAAATGCACGAAGAATCCGGACAACCTAGCGAAAAAAAATCGAATATCCAAAACCTGTGGGATACGACACTCAAAACGGTTCAGGATGCCATAAAAAATGCCATCCAACCAGCCACCCGCTACGTTCTGGCAACGCAGAAAAAGATTGAGCTGTTCCTTTTAACCAGAAAACTTTCCGCTGCTCAAAATGACTTCGGGAAACTGGTTGATAAGGCAAGAGAATCAGGTCTGGCCAATGTTTTTGAGAATTCCGAAGTAAAATCCGCGCTTGACAATCTTGACCAACTCAAGCAAACCGCTTCCAAACTTACCCAGGAAATCGACGAGCTTCAAAAACCTATCGCACCGGTCGAAGATGCGCCCAAAGAATAATTTTTGGCATATGCGCTGAATGAAAAAAGGCCCCTGAAAAAGGGGCCTTTTTTCATTCAGCGCATATGCTTACGGGGCCGGGGAACACTATGCAGGTGTTCGTCTTTATATTCCCGGTCCCATCTTCGCATCGATTCGCAAATTTCGCTTTCGACATTTTCAAGTTCGGTGGCATGCCGATCCATAATCTTGAGATTTTCATCCAATCGTTCTAGATTCGTGTTGTGTTCGGGAGTGGTAATCATGCGTCCGTCTCTGTTCTCATCGGTCATGGTACCTCCTAACAGCAGGGAGCCCGCCGGCCTAAGCGACCCTTTGTCGAAACAGGCACGGCGAGCCGAAACAACCGTTTCTTGAATTATAACACAATCCGTCAACCTGGAAACCCATGGTTTAGCGCCCCTGAAAGTGAGCTGACCACTCGTCCTGAAGAGTTTTATAATCGACCTTAAAATCAGCATAAACATCGGCCACGGCCTTAGAGAAATCTGTTTCTCGACCAGCCGCAACCACGAGTTCATTGAGTTTGTATCGGCCGAAATGTTCAATCAGGTAAGTCACCATCAGGTAACTCTGATAGTACGCACTCCGGACCTGGCCACTCTCAAGCTTTTCGAAAGAATCCTCCAGATCCGTCCATGGAAGAAAAATAAGCTTTTCGTCCTCCGTGGGGGGCGGTGAAAAAAATCTGCGGCCGGCAACTTCGGCCAAGCCTTCATTCAACCAGAACGGTATTCGGCCTCGGGCCAGATAACCCACCAGCACATGACTGTACTCGTGATACAGGATTGATTTAAGAAGGGCTGACCCGCGGTCGATCCCTCCGGCGGGAATCCGGATTTTGCCGTCGTAAACTCCGGCGGACCATCCAGGAGCGCCGGTCAGATCGCCATAGGTCTGGTGGGGATAGACCAACACCGGGATCAGAATTTCGGGATAGAATCCGAATTCGGATCCCAGATCATTATAGGCCGCCTCAAGAATTTCCAGGATTTCGCTGCCCAGTTTCGGGTGGAGTTCTTCGTCGCAGGAAATAACAAAATTGCCCCCCCGGGTACTGCTCATCTGCTCTTCAACGGGCAATTCCCGGTTCACCTTTTCCAGAAGCCGGACTATCCGCAGATCTTCCGGCTGGGCGCCAAAGGCCTCTTCAAGGACCTGCCTGGCGCGATGCAACTCCCCTTGGGAATAGTATAATTCGCCCAATTGGTAAAGGATGTCAGGAGCATCATCGGTCAGCGCCAAGGCTTCGTTGAATTCAACTTCCGCCGCCCCGGTGTCGCCCTTATGCATGAAGGCAATGCCACTGAAAGCCCAGAAACGGGCGTCCTTGTCGGCATATCCCTTACCTTCTTGAAATAAATCGATGGCTTCTTCAAAATCGCGGGACTGTAACTTCCGCACACCCAGCATGAGGTAACACTCGGCCAGATTGCGCCGAATAACCGGCTCATAGGGCAGCGCGCGGCTGGCCTCGAGCAATTGGGGCAAAGCCTCCTCGCAAAGACCCTGTTTCATCAGAGCCACGGCCTTGGCGTTTAACTCAATCGGTGAATAGGAATACGCCGAAATGACCGACAAACCGACCAGCAGGAAGCCCCGGACCGCCCACCGGACAGTGCGGAGAACAGAAGAAAAAGCCATTATTTTCCAGGGGGGTAAGGGTTGATAACGGATTCAGATTATCACAGACTTGACGATTTTAACAAGTTGCCAGAAAAAAGCCGCCACGATTGCAGTCGTGGCGGCTCTGGTATCAAGGTAACCACAGAAACTAATGGCCATCGAGCAAGCGGCCGATACCGCCCAGCACCGAACCCTCGCCTTTACTGCTTCCCCCGACGGATGGCGCATGGGCGAGAATGCGGTCGGCCAGACGTGAAAATGGCAGGCTTTGCAACCAGACCCGGCCATGCCCACGCAAGGTCGCCAAAAACAATCCTTCGCCGCCGAAAAACATGCTTTTAAGATTGCCCGCCCGTTCGATATCGTATTCGACGGACGGTTCGAACGCCACCAGGCAACCGGTATCCACCCGCAGAGTTTCGCCCTTGAGCTCACGCTCGATAATCGTGCCGCTGGCATGGATGAAAACCATGCCGTCTCCTTGCAGTCGCTGCAAAATAAATCCTTCCCCACCGAAGAAACCTACTCCGAGTTTGCGCTGAAAAGCGATGTCAAGTTTGGTTCCCATGGCGGCGCACAAAAAAGCATCCTTCTGACAGAGCATTTCCCCCCGCAGCAGGCCCAGATTCAGGGCTATGATTTTACCGGGGTAAGGCGCGGCAAAAGCCACCTGACTCTTGCCGCGCCCCTGATTGGTAAAATGGGTCATAAACAGCGATTCGCCGGTCACCACCCGCTTTCCGGCATTGAACAGTTTACCCATCAACCCCTGCTCCTCGCCCGAGCCATCTCCCATCCGAGCCTCAAAGACGATTCCATCCTCCATATAATTCATGGCTCCGGCTTCGGCAATCACCGTTTCACCCGGATCCAGTTCAATCTTGACCATCTGTACATCATCCCCGACAATTTCGTAATCAACAGCATGGCACTTCATGCTTAACCTCCCCGGTATCCGTTATGGCCTAAGCCCCGTTTGCAGCACCTGTCGCATCTGCTCATGAATGACCCCATTGCTGGCCAGGCATTCCTGGCCATAGATATCAAAGGGTTGTCCGTCAAAATCACTCATTCGGCCACCGGCTTCTTCGACCAACAGTTTGCCTGCGGCCACATCCCATGGTTTTAGTTTCATCTCCCAATAACCGTCGAATCTACCGGCGGCCAGGTAAGCCAAATCAAGACTGGCGGAACCAGCTCGCCGGCAGGCCTGAGCCGCCATCTGGAAATGAACGAAATGGTCGTAGTTATTCACCGGACTTTCCTTGCGGTCGTAGGGAAAACCGGTTGCCAGCAGGGATTCGGACAACTGCCCGGTCGATGAGACAAAGATCTGGATATCGTTAAGAAATGCGCCCTTCCCCTTTTCAGCGACAAACATCTTCCGGTAGAATGGATTATAGATCACCCCGAGATCGACCGCGCCTTCGACTTCGAGGGCAATCGACACGGCAAACCAGGGAAAACCGTGGGCATAGTTGGTGGTTCCGTCGAGGGGATCAATAATCCACCGATATTTCGAATCGATATGCCCGTAATCGGCTTCTTCCGCCAGGATATCGTGGCGGGGAAAAGTGCCGCGCAACACACTGACTATGGCCTCTTCGGCTTCCCGGTCGGCGTCGGTGACCAAATCGACCGCACCCTTCCGGCTGACAGACAAAACCCGACCGAATTTCTGCATCAACACCTTGCCGCCCTTGATCGCGGCCTTGACTGCTATCTCTCTCATGGGCGCACCTACCGTTTAATCTTCAGATTGAGCCGCAGAGGCCAGATCCGAATCATCGCACCACAACCGGGTTGCACTGACCACGGCGAGCGGAATACAAATAAATTGCAAAAACGGAATCGCTAACAGTGCCAGCACTCCCGTGCCGAAGCCAAGCATGGTCGTCTTGCGGGAAAAAATATAACGCCGCTGATCGCCGAAGTTCATACGTTTGCGCGAAAAGACAAAACCCATATATTCAACCACCAGAAAAAACAAGGTCAACGTGACCGCCAGAACCGAATAGATCATGCTACCAATCACCGGGACCAGGTTGAGCAACAGCAAAAACAGCATCATCGCCACAAAAACGGAAATTTTCTTCAATTCGACCATTAGAGTCCGCAGGGCATCCTGCCAGAAAACCTTGAGCGAAAAAGGGCCATCGTCGCTGGCCCCGGTGAGCAACCTTTCGGTTTTTTGCGAAAGCAGGTCGTTAAAGGGCGAGGAAATCAGGTTACCAACCACCGTGAAGGAAAAAAAGACCATCGCGGCCGTCACCACTACGGCCAGAACCCAGAGGAAATAATAGAGAATGGCCCAATACCAGGCTTCACCCTGTGGGATGAGGTGAACAACCCGGTCATTGAAAAAATCGAGCCCAAGATAAATCGAACCGGAAAATACGATCAGGTTGATCAAAAAAGGGATGAGAACGAATTTCAGCAGACTTGGATGCTGCATGATGAAGCGGCCACTCTGAAAGAGAGAAAAAAAACCGCGTGAGAAGTTACTGACGGGTTTGACCGTTTGCGGAAGAATCATTCTGCCAGACTCCTGAAAAAAATGTCCTTGAATGGGTGGGGTTGCATACTAGCATAAGCCTGAAATGATTCCAATGTACAATGGTCAGAAGCTGCGGACAAACAGGGTTCCGCACCCGCCATCCTGCTGAATCCGCCAGGGATTCGGCCGTCGGACGTGGATGCCCAGACCAGCAAGCGCGCCGTGTAATTCATCGATTTTTTCAGCCGACGGACTCTCGTAGGCTGAATCCGATACCGGGTTGCAGGTCAGCAGATGCAGGGTGAGCTCTGGAAAACGCCGAAACAGAGGAACCAAAGACAAGAATTCGGTCCGATCATCGTTGACTCCCTGCAACAGCAGGTAGTTGATCCCAATTTTTCGTCGACGGCGACGGGACAAGGTGGTGAGCACTTGCGTCAGGCATTCCATCAGGCTATTGAAATCAGGGGCACGGGGAATTAACAGCCGATGGGTTGCCGGTTTCCCCGCATGCAGCGACAGCATCAGCCCATTGTGCGGCAGATGCAGGATCTTTTTGAGAGAATTAAGCGGACCGCCGGTTGTGGTGAGAGAAACAGGGAGCGCAGCAGCTCGGCAACGATCCAGAAACGCCAGCAGCGATTGAAAATTGTGCAACGGCTCCCCTATCCCCGAAACGGTGATCCGTAACGGCTCATACCCCTGAGCTCGGGCGGATTCAAGTTGCGCCCACATTTCATCCTCGCTGAGGTTACGCAGAAGGCCGCGCGAACCCGAGGCGCAGAAGGGGCAGCCGACGGCACAGCCGGCCTGACTGGAAATGCAGAGGGTTCCACTACCGTAATAAACCGCCTCAACGGAAGGACCGTCGGCAAGCGGAACCAGAAACCTAGCGTTCGCCACCACAGCAAGCATATGCCACCTTAAAAATTAAAAAAGCCGCCACCCATTATATACGGGTGGCGGCAAGGTGTCGACAGGAGGCAAAGTCTATCGACGGTCAGGGGATGTTTTTAGAAAGCGAATGTCAAGGCTACGCCACTGACGGTTTCGCTGTCGATCGCCCATTTGGCTTCGGTGCTGATCGGGGAAGAGTACAAGAAGGAGGCACCAACCGTGAGGTTGTCGTTGATTGCGTAATCAGCACCAACGCTCAGTTCGTAGTTGTGCCAATCGCTGTAATCCTGCCAGTCGCCGTTCCCGTCGGTATAACCGATGGCGTAGTCGCTTTCCTGGTTGTAGCTGACCAAAGCGCCGAGGCTGAGGGAAAGTGCGTCGGTGATGTCGAGGCTGTGGCCAACGGCAGCGGTGAAAAACAGGCCGTCCTCGGTGCACTCATCCCAATCGTAGTACGCGGTCAGAGTCGGTTCGAGAATGGTGTTCAGAGTAACGCCGACATAGGCTTCGTTGGTGTCATCGAGGCCTTCGAGGTTGTAGAAGATGTTACCGACGCTTGCGGAAACCATCTCGCCGAGATCAAAGGAGTAGTCCAGAGTGATATCGGTTTCGGTCGCTTCGCCGGATTTGAAATCATCGTCAGGATCAGTTTTGTCCATGTCATCGTCATCGGCCTGGATGTTGGTCCAATAGCTCAGGGTAAATCCCTTGTGGGTCAGGTCCATACCGCCCTGCACAACCCCGACGCTGCCGCTCAGGTCAAAACCCCTCCAGAGATACTTGTCATAGAACCCGACGTAGGCATCGCCTTCGACCTCAATGGCAGCCAGGGCGGACGTGGTAGCGACTGCGGATACCATGACCGCAACCAGCAGGATTACAAACAACTTCTTCATCTCATCTTCTCCTTTGAATTTTTGCTGAGGGAATTTCCGGATGACCCCCCTTGGACCCATCCGGTTTCAAACCAAACTGCAATCTATCGCCGAATTCGTGTGCGTTTTTCGGTCGATGTTCAAACCCCCTTGCCGTCGTGCATCCAGTCAACGGCAGGGGGATAAGGTCGGTCAATTGATGTTGCGTCCCTGGAAGTAGGGATAGGCTTCCATGCCGATTTCGGCCAGGTCGCAGCCCTGATATTCTTCCTCTTCGGAAACCCGCAGGCCGACGGTGTACTTGACGGCCAGCCAGACGATGGCGCTGGTGACGATCACGAAAACACCGATGGCGGCGACCCCGATCAACTGAGTCACAAAGCTGGTTTCGCTGTTGCTGATGGGAACCGCCAGAGTGCCCCAAATGCCGCAGACCAGATGAACCGAAAGGGCGCCGACCACGTCGTCGATTTTGAGTTTGTCAAAGAAAGGAACCGCAAGAACAACCAGAACGCCGCCGACGGCGCCAATCAGGATAGCCACCCCGGGAGCGGGCGCGGCGGGACCGGCGGTAATGCTGACCAGGCCGGCCAATGCACCGTTCAGGGCCATGGTCACGTCCACCTTTTTATAGAGCACTTGAACCATGATCATCGCGGCAATCATCCCGCCACAGGCCGCAAGATTGGTATTGATGTAGACATTGGACTGTTCGATGGCGCTGCCGGCGGAACCGAGGGCCAAGGCGCTGCCGCCGTTGAATCCGAACCAGCCCATCCACAGAATGAAGGTTCCGAGAGTGGCCAGGGTCAGGTTCGAACCGGGAAAAGGAGTGATCTTGCCATCCTTGCCGTACTTGCCTTTTCGGGCACCGAGGATGATGGCGCCGGTGAGAGCCGCCCAACCCCCAACCGAGTGAACCAGGGTCGAGCCGGCGTAGTCGGAGAATCCCATTTCGCTCAGCCAGCCGCCGCCCCAGACCCAGGAGCCCTGAATCGGATAGATGATGCCGGTGAGAACGACACAGAAAATAAGGAAGGGCCAAAGCTTGATTCGTTCGGCAACACAACCGGAAACGACCGAGCAGGCCGCCCCGCAAAAAACCATCTGGAAAAACCAATCGGAACCGGCGGCGTAACCAGCGGCATAATCTCCCGCCAGGGCGGCAGCATCATCCGCGCCCCAAAGCCCGAAACTGCCGATGTACCCGCCATCCACCCCGGAGTACATGAGATTGTAACCAACGAGGTAATAAAGGATTCCGGCTATGCCGAAAAGCGAAATGTTTTTCAGGCAGATGGTTGCCACGTTTTTCGAACGGACCAGACCGGCCTCGAGCATGCCGAAACCGGCGGCCATCCACATGACCAACACGCCGCTGATCAAAAAGGAAAAGGTGTTGAGGATATAGGCCACTTCGGACAGCGGTGCATCTTCCGCCAGAGCCAGCGAGGGAAGAGCCAGCAGCCCTACCGCAATGAGGGTAACAATCCTTTTCATGTGCATACCTCCTGAAAGTCTTCGAGTAAGGATTAAAGGGAATCGGGACCGGTTTCACCGGTACGGATACGAACCGACTGATCGACCGGGGTAACGAAAATCTTGCCGTCCCCGATGCGGCCGGTACAGGCTTCCTTCTGTACTGCGGAAACGATATCCGCCACCTGTTCGTCCGCGACAACCAGTTCTATTTTAACCTTGGGGATAAAATCGATCTGGTATTCTGCCCCACGATAAAGCTCGGTATGCCCTTTCTGGCGGCCGAAACCCCGGACCTCGCTGACTGTCATGCCGGCGATCCCCAGGTCAGTGAGGACGCTTTTGACGTCGTCAAGCTTAAACGGTTTGATGATGCATTCGATTTTTTTCATGCGTACTGACTCCTTTCCAGAGATAAAAAAAACAAGGCGCCCGTTCTTCCGCGAGGGAAGAAGGAGCGCCTTTGCCCAACCCTAGAACCCGCCAGAAACGCCATTGTTTCGGAGCAGTTCATATATATTTTGGGTACGGAATGTCCCGTAACCGGTTTAACATTTGACTAACAAATTAGCACGGGTCGTGCCAAAAACCATATCCTTGTATTTTAAGCTACTTACAGATAAAAGCCGTTTTATCGTGCATAAAAAAAAATCACCCGAATGATATAATGATCATTAAGTTATCATGTCGGCCAAGGGCAGCACGACACGAAATACCGTTCCTTGCCCTTCGACCGAATCGACCGTGATCCTGCCTTCGTGTTCATTGATAATATTGCGGCAGATATACAATCCTAAACCGGTTCCTTCCCCTTCTTTCTTGGTGGAAAAGAAGGGCTCAAATATCTGTTCGAGAATGGCCGGGGGAATTCCACTGCCGGTGTCGGCAACCAGGGCTTCAACTTCACCTCCATTGATCATCTGCGTCTTGAGGGTCAGGGTTCCCCCCTTGGACATGACATGGGAGGCATTCATTACCAGATTGATGAAAACCTGCTTGATCTTGTTCGAATCGGCCCAGACCAGAGGTAACGCCCCATAGTCCTCCGCCAGTTTGACCGAGTGCCTGGAAAGTTCATAACGAACCAGCCGCAGAACGTCGCGGATCACTTCATTCAGGTCGATCGCCCGTTTTTTGGTTTCCTGGGATCTGGAAAAGGTCAACAGACTACCTGTCAGGGCCTTCAGGCGGTCCACCTCTCCTTCGATCCGTTCCACAATTTCTTTCTGAAACGCCGGTATTTCCTCCTCGCGCAAAAGCAACTGGGCAGCATAGGCGATAACGGAAAGGGGGTTGTTTATTTCATGAGCGATGCCCGCCGATAGCCGTCCGACTTCCGCCAGTTTTTCCGACTGTACTGTCTGATCCATCAAGCGCTTGAATTCTGTAATATCTTCGACAATCACCACGGCACCGGAAATCCGGTCGCCATCCTTGAGGGGCGCCAATCGGCGCTTCTGGAACCGCACTTCGCCTTTAAAATTGAGATGTTTGAGACGGACTTTTTCGATTGCACCTTTTTCCAGCACCCGCCGCAAGGAATCGAGAAAGCCTTCTTCGACAAGTTGAGGGAAAAGCTCGAAAAGATCTTTCCCAACGGCGTCATTTTCTCCTACTCCGCTCATTTCTTCCATTGCGCGGTTCCATGAGGTGATGTGCATTTCCGCATCAACGGCGTAAATTCCCAGATTGACACTTTTAAGAAGTCGATTGTTGAGTTGATGCAATTCGCGATATCGGGTCGACATGGAACGCAGATTTTCGTAAAGGCGAGCGTTTTCAATGGCAATCGCCGCTTGGCCGGCCAAGGTCATCAACGGCGCCACATCGCTGTCGGAAAAAGCGTTGGGAAGATGGCTTTCCACGTTGAAGACGCCGATGATCTTTTCCCGAGCCACCAGCGGCACCGCCAGTTCGCTGCGAGCATCATGGATTCCCGGAACATAATCCGACATCTCGGCCAGGTCGGAGATCAGGATGGGCGCCCCCGTAAGGACCACCCGCCCCATCACTCCACGACCGACACCGATGTCCCGGCGCACGACCTCTTCTTCGTAGCCATAAGAGGCCACGGCGGTAAGCACCCGACGATCTTCGTCCAGCAACCTGATAATGGCATTCTCAAACCTGAATACCTCCCGTGAAATACGCAGGATGCGACTCAGTAATTCTTCCAGGTCGATGGTTGAAGAGAGTTCCTGGCCAATATCAATCAGGGCTTGAAGCAATTTTCCATGCTGTCCGTCGGATCCGGCCGTCATCCGTTATCCCTTCCTCTGCCACAGATTCCCCCAAGTCTTCAAGGCACAACCCATGCCATGGTTCAAACGGCCGCAATTACGCAGGTTATCCGATTCAGACGGACAAAACACCTTGAATAGTGCCTATCTTTTAAGTCGCAATGCTCATCCTTTAGGCATTAGATGAGTTAAATTTTGGTATTTTTTACCTCTGCAATCCAGGAAGTTTTCGCTTGTCAGATCCTCCCGGGTATGGATATACTGAAATCACTTTGAAAGACTCTCTGCCCTGCAAGTGTGGTCAGAACGCCCCGGCGGAATAATTTTAATCAGGGATCGCTTCAGGAGTGTTGTGTGCCTGCCCATCGTTGAATGGGACGCCTGATACGCTCACAAGAGGTTCCACCTTATTGGGACTCGCTGGGAGGCCCAATGTCCCACGGCAGGCGTGGAGAGTTTTCAAAAAAAAAGCGCCCACGGATTCCGTGGCGCTTTTTTTTTGAGATCACCAAATATATGAAAACGAGATTGCAGGCCCTCCTCGTCCTTTTACTTACACGTTAACAACTCTCCGAAACTTCAGTGTTCAGTGCCAACCTCTTCAACATCACCGGGGCTCCAGGTGGTCACTTCCTGACCCACCCGAACCAAGAAACCCTCTGGGTTCTCACCGGGCATGCACTGGATTACGGTTCCAACCTCGCCGGTTTGAAGGTGACGCAATTTTGCCGGCATGTCTTTGTATTCCGTCCGTTGACAGGCATCTATGTAGTCATTATGTCTCATAAGATTCTCCCTTCTTCATCGTTTGTTTACATTATATCACGAAATAGATACAGTACTGCCGCAACACGCCAAGGGCTCTCATCGGCAAGAAAACCCTCACCTTTTCTACTCGATTGTGTTAGCATTCCCTTTTGAAATAATTCAGAAAGAAGGCCAAGATGGACAACCTGCTCCATTCCGACATCCGGCACATCACCCTCTCTGACAAACAAATCATCCTGATTGGCACCGCGCACATATCGCAGGATTCAGTTGACACCGTCCGCCGAGTGATCGCTCAGGAAACCCCTGACGGCGTCTGCGTCGAACTCGACGAGCAAAGATACCAGTCCCTCAAAAACCGGAGTCAGTGGGAATCCCTCAATATCATTCAGGTGATTAAAAAAGGACAGGCACCATTTTTGATGGCCAATCTGGCGCTGGCGTCCTTTCAGAAAAGGATGGGGTTACAGACCGGCGTCAAACCGGGCGCCGAACTGGCCGCTGCCGCCGAAGCGGCGGAAGCGGCCAATATCCGGGTCAACCTGGTTGATCGCAACATCCGAATCACCCTGCTGCGGGCCTGGAGAAAAACCGGTCTCTGGAAAAAGATGAATCTGCTCGCCACCCTGCTGGCCAGCATGTTTGAAACCAACCAGATCGATGAAGCTGAATTGGCACGATTGCGGCAGACCGACACCCTCTCGGCCATGCTTGAAGAGATGGGAACCATCCTGCCATCCGTCAAAACCATTCTGGTTGACGAGCGGGATGTCTACATGGCGTACCACATTCGAAATACTCCGGGCGATAAAATTGTTGCCGTGGTCGGAGCCGCCCACATGCCCGGCATCATGAAGTGGCTTGAAGCAGAAATCCCGGCATCAACCATCGATGAGATTTCCCAAATCCCCGAAAAATCGACGACCTCGAAACTCGTCCCATGGATCATTCCCGCGGTGGTCATCCTGTTGTTCGTGATCGGGTTCTTTTTGGGAGATCAAAAAAAATTCGCCGATGCCGCCATGGCCTGGGTACTGGCCAACGGACTGCTGGCCGCCCTCGGTACCCTGATCGCTTTTGGCCATCCGATGACGATCCTGTCCGCCTTCATCGCTGCCCCCATCACGTCGCTCAACCCGACCATCGGGGCCGGCTTCGTCACCGGAGTGGTCCAGGCTTTTGTCGCCGCCCCCACCGTTCGCGATATGGAGCGGGTTGGCGACGACATGGTTACCCTTCGAGGCTGGTGGAGCAACCGTATGACTCGGGTACTGCTGGTCTTTTTCTTCTCCTCCCTGGGGTCGGCCATTGGCACCCTGGTGGCTTTTCGCTGGCTCAAAGACCTGTTCTGAACTTCACTCAGTTCCCTTCACGCCAGGCTTCCAGAGCGACCTCCATATCCAGATCGCGCAGGTAGAAATCCCTGCGGAAATTCATCGTGCCGTCCGGGTCGACCCAGGCCGTCCAGTACAGGATCTGCACCGGCATCGGCCGATTCAGGGATACCCGCAATGGAGCATCCCGCTCCACCGCATCGAACACCTCGCGGCAGCTCCACCCCTGGGATTCGAGCAGATACTGGGCCAAATCCAGCGGACGTTCGATGCGGATGCATCCGGAACTGAACAACCTGACCCGCCGCTGGAACAAGTGTCGTTCCGAGGTGTCATGCAGGTAGATGGAAAATCGGTTCGGGAACATGAACTTGACCTGTCCCAGCGGATTCCAGGGGCCCGGCTTCTGCCTCAGCACCCCCGGGAAATTTCCCGCTTTCACTTTCTTCCAGTCGATACGTTCGGGATCAATCGCCTCCCGCGCTCCGCTCCAGGGTACGATCTCATAGTGATTTTTCTTGAGCCACCCCGGATTTCTCTTGATAATCGGCAACTTGTCTTCACGCAGAATCGTTGGAGGTACATACCAGTAGGGAGCGAACTCCAGATAGGTCATCTGTCCTGAAAAAACTGGGGTTTTACGATATTCGTTGCCGACGATGACCGGCATCGACATGACCACCTGATCGTTCTCGACCACCTTGAGGGAGAAATCGGCAATATTGACCTGCAAGTAACGCTTTTCCCGGGTCTTCGGCAGCCAGCGCCAGCGTTCGAGATTCAGCTCAATCTGACGGATGCGCTCTTCGACCGCGACATTAAGCTCGACCAGCGTCCTCGGTCCGAGCACCCCATCGACAGCCAAACCATGCCGCTTCTGAAACGACCTCAATGCCCGCACCGTCGGCGCATCCAGAAGGTCGGGTTCGTCCCCGGAAAATACCGCGACCTTTTCCGTGATCTGCAGCCGGGCCTTGAGCAGGCGTACCCGGCCGTCCCGTTCGTTCGGCCGAATCACCCCCGACGGAACGCTCGGCCAGCCACCCATCACCGCAATCCGCCGATACCGGTCGAGCTCCTGCATCAGACGCCGATAGCCGGCATGCGACGGCACCAGATCGCTGAGAGCAGCCTGGAGGCGCTGCCGCCGCAAAGCATGATCAAGCAATTTCGCCGGATCCGCACCGTTTTCCCGACGGCTCTGTTGACGATGTTCGACAAAGGCCTGGCGTCCCTGCAGATGATCCGAAGCGTACCAGAGAAACCCATCCGTCAGCAGCAGGTCAAGCCGCGCCATCCAGTATGGATCGAAAAGGAGGTTGTTTCGAGGAGAGTCCGCGGCCAGCCCGAGCAGCGAATTGATAACATCGAGATGATAATCCTCGGGACACAAACCTTCCGACGAAGCATCCCGTAATGCATCCAGCAACACGTCGACCAACGGCAACGTTCCCTGGTCGCTGACCCAAGCCGGAGCGAACCCACGCGCCGGATAAAATTCACGCAGGGCGGGATGCAGACGAACTTGGTCGCGCCCCAGGGGAAGCCGACCCGATGACGGCACCGTTTCGAGCAATTGGCGCAGTTCGACTTCGATCTGGTTGCCCAGCGAAGCGGAAAAAACCAGGGGCGAAACAGACCATTCCAGACAGACCAGAAACGAAAACAACAAAACAGCGGCGGGACCACGCATTACACATTCCTTCGAAGGAAAAGAAGACAATGCGTAAAGAATACCTGCAATTCGCACCGGTCGCCAGGCAATCTTCAAAAATGATCGGCAGCGGCGCCGCCCCAGCGGCTGCTCAACTCACACGGCATTGGAGCACAAATCGGGCGATGTCAATTACTTCGTTTTTTGCAAAGCGTCCCTGATCTCCCGCAGCAGCAAAACATCCTCTGCCGGCGCGGCCGGCGTGGCTTGCGGTTCTTCCTTTTTGCGCAGGGAATTGATTCCCTTGACCAGCATGAAAATGGCAAAAGCCACAATGACAAAATCAACGACAGCCTGTACGAAGGCGCCATAGTTAAGCGTAGCTGCTCCGGCCGCCTTGGCATCGGCCAGGGTCGCGTACGATTCGGCACCCAGGTTGACAAACAAACCGGTAAAATTGACCCCACCCAAAATTTTGCCGATCGGCGGCATGATGACATCGTTGACCAACGAAGAAACGATCTTGCCGAAGGCGGCGCCAACGATGATGCCAACCGCCATATCCATGGCATTACCCTTGACCGCGAACTCCTTGAATTCTTTCATGAGTGACATAATCAGCCTCCTTTTGCCAGTTAGACTGCCAAGGACACAAGGTTGTATCAATGAATAACCGGTATCCAGCAAAGTACAAGTTTTAAAAAACCCCGGACAAGCCGGGGGTGCAGGGCCGCGCACGTTGCAAATGGCACCTGTTAATGTTGTTTCCCCATCACCGGCGAGTCCACTCCCCATCGATCAGCTTCCAGGGGTTAAGGGTACAACGATCGCGAAGAATCTCGGGAAGCAGTTCCGGGGGAAAATTCTGATAGCTGACGGGGCGCAAAAATCTGTGAATGGCTGCGGTGCCGACCGAGGTGAAGCGGCTGTCGGTGGTGGCGGGATAGGGCCCACCGTGGGTCATGGCGTGGCAGACCTCGACACCGGTGGGAAAACCGTTGAAAATGAGCCGACCGGCCTTGCGTTCGAGCACCCGCGCCAACAGGGGGATAACCGCGGAATCTTCTCCGGCCCCATGAATGGTCGCGGTCAGTTGCCCTTTGAGGTGCCGCGCGACCGACAGCATGTCGTCGTAACCGCTGCATTCGATGAGCAACGCCGCCGGTCCGAACACTTCTTCTTCAAGGCCGGAGTTGGCCATAAATGCGCGGGAGTCGGTTCGCAGCAACACCGCCGCCGCAGAGCACCCGCCCCGGCCGGGAGAACCGCCCCCCCCCTTCTGCGCAACCCCCCTGACCGCCGCCAGTCTTGCCACACCGGTCTGAAAATTCTGGCGGATGCCAGCGTGCAGCATGGTCCCGACAGGCCTTTCCGCCAGCGCAGCTTCGACCCGGGCGGCAAACATCTCCAGTTCCGGCCCCTGGATGGCCAACACCGCGCCAGGGTTGGTGCAGAACTGGCCGACGCCAAGGGTCAGCGCCTCGGTAAAGCCGGCGGCGATCTGCGCCCCCCGCTCGCACAGTGCGCCGGGAAGCAGGAATACCGGGTTGATGCTCCCCATTTCGGCAAAGACCGGGATCGGTTCGGGCCGTGCCGCAGCCAGGTCGAACAGGGCGCGGCCACCTTGCAGCGAACCGGTGAAGGCCAGCGCCTTTATGAGCGGGTGTCGGGCCATGGC
>Ga0154449_1099_pt1 | contig 21296 bp, 22 predicted proteins | sample RifGroC2_FD_105642 | JGI IMG/M metagenome (GOLD analysis project Ga0154449, IMG submission 105642) | Pelobacteraceae bacterium GWC2_58_13
TTTTTGATATCCGAGGCCTGGCATGAAGGACATGCCCGTCGACCGTCCCGCCAAATCCACCACCGCCGGGTTTAATCCACCACTTCGAAGAATCCGCTTTCATCGTTGTAGTTGTAGATTTCACCCGTTTCGATGATGTAGTACCAACCGAAGATACTGAGCGTTCCTTTATCGTACCTCTCTTTGACATAGGGGTAGGTAAGGAGATTTTTCATCTGTACCAGAATATTGACCTGCTCGGTCAGCCATTCCCGTTCTTCCGGAGAATCGGTGGTCATCTGCCGGTCGACCCTGGCCCGAACCTCCTTGGAGACCTCCAGCCATTTACGCACATGGGGAATATGATCGAGTTCTTCGCTGGACTTGTTCATGGCCGCGCAGCCTCCGCAGTTGGAATGGCCACAGACGACGATGCTGTCGACTTTCAGAACCTGGACGGCGTACTCAATGGAAGAAGTGGTTGCAACATATTCCTCGGTGATCCGGTAGGGGGGAACGATGTTGGCGATATTACGCACGGTGAAGAGTTCACCGGGGTGGGTCCGGGTGATCAGGTTGGGCACGACCCTTGAGTCGGCGCAACCGATAAACAGGGTGTGCGGGTTCTGGTGGCGTCCGAGGTCGCTGAAAAGCTGCTTGTGCCGCTCGAAATTATCCCGTTTAAATTTAGCAACCCCCTTGAACAGCCTTTCCATCCCGGCCGACCTCCCGCAAAGGACTTCGCTTTTGGTTTATCCATAAAGCCCCTCTTGTGTCCGCAACCTGCCAAGAGATGGTCAAAACTATCACACTTTATTCGAATTTTCTCGGGTTACTTGGTCAACCCGAGAAATTCAAGGGTGGATTCAAGCGTCCGGTTCATCACCTGTTCCCACTTTACGCCGGCTTCGGTCAATTTTCTCAGGGCGTCATCGAACTCGCCAACCCCCTGGGCGATGTGAGCATCGCTGCCCACCGTCACCGGGGCTCCCAGTTCGGCACAGAGCCGGATGATCTCCTGACAGTTTCCCGCGCTTCCTTTACGGCTGATATAAAAAGAGGAATTGTTGATCTCCAGAGCGGTGGCGGTGGCGACTCCCTTCCGCACCACGGCCAGGTAATCGAGGGGGAAGTTGGGATTACCGGGATGGGCGATAACCTTGACTTTCGGATGGTCCATCATGGACAGAACCGCCCGGGTGTTCTCGTCCCGGCCCCGATTGTCAAATCCGCACTCTTCGTGAAATCCGGCCATCACCAGATCGAGCCGGTCGAGCAACCCCTCGTCGAGGTCGAGTTGACCGATGCCGAGGATATTGGCCTCGATGCCGCGCAGCACGCGCACCCCGTGCAGATACTCGGGAACAAACCGCAGGGCGGCAAAATGATAGGGATGGGGGCCGCCGGGGAGTCCGGGACCGTGGTCGGTCATCCCTACAGCCTTCAACCCCTTGCGGGTGGCTTCCTGGGCAATTTCACTGATCGTGCTGTAGGCATGGCCCGAGGCGATGGTATGCACGTGCAGGTCGGCCTGAGGACTGAACGGATACAACATACAACGTCCCTTTCATCAAACGGCTGGCTTCCGCAAGTCGTATACATAACACAATTTAATGCCGAGGAACAGGGGGCGACACAAAGAAAAGCGCAAAGGGCTTGTGAGCCGGAGCGGTCCGTGATAATTTGACACTCTTGCTTAAAACCCATGTCGAAACAGGAACCCATGCAGACCAGCGACGTTCTACCCCAGGTCAGCCGGCCGTCCCGCTATCTCGGCGGCGAAATGGGCAGCATTCATAAAAATCCGGAATCGGTCGAGATTACCCTCGCCCTGGCGTTTCCCGATGTCTACGAAGTGGGGATGAGCCATCTCGGCTTCGCCATCCTCTACCATGCCCTGAACCGCCTCGACTGGGTGGCCGCCGAACGCGCCTACGCCCCCTGGCCGGACATGCAGGAGCACTTGCGCCAAACCGCCACGCCGCTGGCTTCGCTCGAATCGGAGCGACCGCTGGGCCAATTCGACATCGTCGGCTTCACCCTGCAGTACGAACTGTCCTACAGTAATATCCTCGGCATGCTCGACCTGGCCGGCATCCCCCGCCGCCGCGACCGGCGCGGAGAACGGGACCCGCTGATCATGGTCGGCGGTCCCTGCGCCTTCAATCCCGAACCGCTGGCCGATTTCTTCGACTGCGCGGTGATCGGCGACGGCGAAGAGGCGGTGGTCGAGGTGGCCGAAGCCGTTCGCGCCGCGAAAAAGGCGGGCGAAACCCGGCCGCAACTGCTGCAACGCCTGGCCGCTATCGAAGGGGTTTACGTGCCCGCCCTGTTCGCCGTCGACTATCATGCCGACGGCCGAATTGCGGCGATCCGCCCTTTGCAGGACGGCTACGCCAGGGTGCGCCGACGCTTTTTGGCCGACCTCGACGGTGCTCCCTACCCGACGGCGCCGCTCATCCCCTTCATGAATACCGTGCACGACCGGGTGGCGGTGGAAATCGCCCGCGGCTGCACCCGTGGCTGCCGTTTCTGCCAGGCCGGCTACATCTACCGGCCAGTGCGCGAACGCAGCCCGGCCAAAATCGCCTCGATCATCGAAGACTCCCTCAACAATTCGGGATACGAGGAAGTCTCGCTCCTCTCCCTGTCGACCGGCGACTTCACCTGCATCGAACCGCTGCTCAAAGGCCTGATGCAGCGCTACGCCGATCGGAAGGTGGCGATCTCCTTCCCCAGCCTGCGGGTCGGTTCGCTGACCGAAGAGCTGATGGAGGAGATCAAGAAGGTCCGCAAGACCGGCTTCACCCTGGCCCCGGAAGCGGGAACCGACCGCCTGCGTCAGGTCATTAACAAAGGAATCACCGAAGAGGACCTTCTGACCACCACCCACACCGCTTTCACCCTCGGCTGGCGCGTCATTAAACTCTACTTTATGATGGGCCTGCCGACGGAAACCGAGGAGGACATTGCGGCGATTATCGAACTGGCCTCCAAGGTCAAGCGCAGCGGAAAAGGGACCACCGGGGGCAATGACGTCAACGTTTCGGTATCGACCTTTGTACCCAAAGCGCACACCCCGTTTCAGTGGGAAGCACAGATCGGCATCGAGGAAACCCTGAAGAAGCAGAATGTTCTCCGCGACGGGCTGCGCCGAAAAAAGCTGCGGCTCAAGTGGCACACCGCCCAACTTTCTTTCATGGAAGGGGTGTTCGCCCGCGGCGACCGCCGCCTGGGCGCGGTGCTTGAGCGGGCGGTCGATCTCGGCTGCCGCTTCGACGGCTGGCACGAGCACTTCAGTTTCGACCACTGGCTGGCCGCCTTCGCCGCCTGCGGCCTTGACCCGGCCTGGTATCTGCGCACCCGGGACGAGCAGGAAACGCTCCCCTGGGACCACATCGACTGCGGCATCCCCAAGGCGTTTTTCGCCGCCGAGCGCCGGCGCGCCATAAGTGGCGACTACACCCCCGACTGCCGCGGCGGCAAATGCAGCGGTTGCGGCATCTGCGATTTCGACGCCTTGCGCATGCGCCTGATCGACGATGCCGAGATGCCGCCACAACCGCCGACCCGCGAGCTGTTCACCCCGGACAACGAAGCCCGGTACAAGATTCGCCTGCGCCTGCGCAAGGACGGCAAAGCCCGCATGGTGGCCCACCTCGAATTCATGACCGTGATTCACCGGGCGGTGCGCCGGGCCGGTTTGCCCTTGCGCTTTTCCCAGGGTTTTCACCCGGCGCCGCGCATCTCCTTTCCCGACGCCCTGCCGACCGGAGTCGAAAGCGACGCCGAGATCATCGATCTCGAGCTGTTTCAGCCGATCTCGGCCGAAGCCGCGGTGACCGCCCTCAACCGTCAGTTGCCGGAGGGTTTCCGGGTACTTGAAGGGGCGACGGTGGACTGGAAAACCGCCTCCCCCTCTGCTAACATCAAGGTTTCGGTCTATCGACTGCAACTGCCGGAACCGCCGCCGGCCGACCTGGCGAGCCGAATCGCCGCCTTCCTCGAAGCCGAGACGGTGACAGCCAGCCGCGACAAGGGAAACGGCCGCGTGATCGAAGTTGATCTGCGCCCGGGGGTGACGGCCCTGGAACTCGACGGTAACGCGCTCTGCATGACCTTGAGCAAGGGGAGTCCGACGCTTCTGGCCGGCCACTTGCTCGGTCTGTCGCAGAACGAGGTGCGCTGCCTGGCGATCCGCAAAATCGGGGTGATCTTCTCCGATGCCGGGGAAACCGCCTGACCACGAATTACGGTTTGACCTTTATATAGTTTTCAACATTTTCAGATTAACGGAGGCGTCATGACCAAAGAACTGGTCATCAACACCACCTCCCACGAAACGCGAGTGGCCCTGATCGAAAATGGCCACATCGCCGAGCTCTACATTGAGCGTAGTCGGGAGCGTGGCATTGTCGGAAACATGTACCTGGGCAAAGTGATCCGCGTGCTCCCGGGCATGCAGGCGGCTTTTGTCGACATCGGGCTGGAAAAAGCGGCCTTCCTCTACGTCGCCGACGTGCTTGAGGAAATGGAGGCGGTCGAGCAGTTCATCGAGGGAGGGAGTTCCCTCGCCAAGCCGGAGGACGACACCAAACCGGAGCGGCCGCCGCTGCCGCCCATCGAGGATCTGCTCCAGGAAGGCCAGGAGATTCTGGTGCAGGTGGCCAAGGAACCCCTCGGCACCAAAGGCGCCCGCATCACATCGCACATTTCTCTCCCTGGCCGCCACCTGGTCTACATGCCGACCGTCGATCATATCGGCATCTCGCGCCGCATCGAAAACGAGGAGGAAAAGGATCGCCTGCGACAGATCGTTGAGGAGATCCGTCCCCTGGGCACCGGCTTCATCGTCCGCACCGCCGCAGAAGGGAAGAGCGAGGAAGACCTTCGGGCCGACATGCAGTTTCTGGTCGGCCTGTGGAAAGAACTGGCCCGACGTCGGGAAGAGCGTCGCGCCACCTGCCTGATCCACTCGGACCTCGACGTCACCAGCAAGGTGCTGCGCGACATCCTCACCGAAGACGTCAACCGTATCGTGGTCGACTCGCAGATCGAGTACAACAAGATCGTCCGTTTTCTCGGCACCTTCATGCCCAAGCTCCAGTATGTTATCGAACTCTATGAAGATCCCGAGCCGATTTTCGACGCCTTCGGCCTCGAAGTCGAAATCGCCCGCGCCCTGGGACGCAAGGTCTGGCTCAAGAGCGGCGGCCACATCATCATCGAACAGACCGAGGCGCTGACCGCCATCGACGTCAATACCGGGCGTTTCGTCGGCAAGCACAATCTGGAAGACACCATTCTCAAGACCAACCTCGAGGCGGTCAAGGAAATTGCTTTCCAGCTGCGACTGCGCAACATCGGCGGGCTGATCATCATCGACTTCATCGACATGGAAAAAGAGGCGCACCGCGAAAAGGTCCACTCGGCCCTTGAGGAGGCCCTCAAGAACGACAAGGCCAAAACCAACATCCTGAAGATCTCCGAACTCGGGCTGGTCGAAATGACCCGCAAGCGGGTCCGCGAGAGTATCGGCCGAACCCTCTGCGAGCCGTGCCCCTACTGCGAGGGGAAGGGTTACGTCAAGAGCCGCATCACCACGGTGTATGAGATCTTCCGCGAACTGCGCCGGGAGTTCCACGACCTCCCCGGCCAGCGGCTCAACCTGCATGTGCATCCCGACATCGCCGCCATTCTCTACGACGAAGAACGCGCCGGCATCGAGGAATTGGAGCAACGCTTCGAAAAACAGATCGCCATCAACGCACGCCCCGGCTTCCATCTGGAGCAATTCGAAATCACCTTGGAGTAGAGTTTTTCCTTGACAGCCAAAGCGGCGGTGAATATAGTTCGTTTTTGTCTTTTTAAGATGATAAAAACGAGAGTGAGGTGAATTGTATGTACGCGGTAATCAAGACCGGAGGAAAACAGTACAAAGTTTCCGAAGGAGACCTGTTAAAGGTCGAGAAAATCGAAGGCGAGGTGGGTGCAACCATCGAGCTGAGCGAGGTCCTCATGGTCGGCGGAGAAGAGGTTAAAATCGGAACACCTCTATTGCCCGGAGCGAAGGTCAAAGCGCGGATTGTCGAGCAAGGCAAGGACAAAAAAATCCTGGTTTTTCACTCCAAGCGGCGCAAAACCCAACGCAAAATGTATGGACACCGTCAACCGATCACCCGCCTGAAAATCACAGGCATCGAGGCTTAAGGAGGCTTACCCATGGCACACAAAAAGGGCGTCGGCAGCTCCAGAAACGGCCGCGACAGCGCCGGCAAACGGCTCGGTGTGAAGCGGTTCGGTGGCCAGCAGGTCACCGCGGGATCAATTCTGGTTCGCCAACGCGGCACCACTTTTCATCCTGGCAATAACGTCGGCTGCGGCAAGGACTACACCTTGTACGCGCTGATCGACGGCGTGGTCAAGTTCGAGCGCAAAGACAAACTGCGCAAGAAAATCAGCGTTTATACCGCTGAGTAACAACCCGCCGGCGGAGACGCCGCAAAACTCGAAGCCCGAGGTTCGCCAACCGAACTTCGGGCTTTTTCTTATTACCGGCTACGGCCAGGCAGTTCAGATCATGAAATTTGTCGATGAAGTAAAAATCCATGTCAAATCGGGCGACGGCGGGCGCGGCTGCCTTTCTTTCCGGCGCGAGAAGTTCATCCCTCTCGGCGGACCGAACGGCGGCGACGGCGGCAACGGCGGCAACGTCTGGTTCCGCGTCGACAACAGCTTGTCGACCCTCCTCGATTTTCGTTACAAAGTACATTACAAGGCCGAGCGGGGCGCCCACGGCATGGGCAAGAACTGCCACGGCAAGGGGGGCGAAGATCTGTACATCAGCGTCCCTCCCGGCACCCTGATCTACGACGACGACAGCGGCGAACTGCTGGCCGATCTGACCGAAAAAGGACAGGAGATCCTGCTTCTCAAAGGTGGCATGGGGGGCCGTGGCAACGCCCGCTTCGCAACCAGCACCAACCGGGCCCCACGCCACGTTCAACCCGGCATTCCGGGGGAAGAACGAAATTTGCGCCTGCAGCTTAAGCTGCTGGCCGACGTCGGCCTGGTCGGCATGCCCAACGCCGGCAAATCGACCCTGATCTCGGTGGTCTCGGCCGCCCGACCGAAAATCGCCGATTATCCCTTCACCACCCTGATTCCCAACCTCGGGGTGGTTTCCTACGGCGGCTACAAATCCTTCGTCATGGCCGATATCCCCGGCCTGATCAAGGGGGCCAGCGAGGGGCACGGCCTTGGCACGCGCTTTCTGCGCCACGTAGAGCGGACCAATCTGTTTCTACACCTGGTTGATATTTCGTCGATGCAGGAAGGCGACCCGATTGAGAACTTTGAAACCATAAACCACGAACTTGAACGGCACGACCCTGAACTGCTGGCCAAACTTCAATTCGTGGTATTGACTAAGCAAGACATCACCGAAGTCCGCGAGAAACAGCAGGAATTGATCCCTTACTTCGAGCAACGAGGTTACCAGGTTTTTTGCATCTCGGCGGTGACCGGCGAAGGAACCCGCCCGCTGGTTGAAGCGGTCGGCCTTGAACTCGAACGCTTGCGGCAGGCCTCGGACTCCGAAACAACCCTGGAGCTACCTTGACATCGGCTTCGGCACGAGGGTAATATTGCCCGGCTTTTCCGGCAGTACGACAACTCCAATCACCAGCGGATTGTTCTGTTCATGCGAAACAACCTCTTCTCCCATGTAAAACGGATCGTGGTCAAGATCGGCAGCGGTGTTATTTCCGACCGCGATGGCCTCGATACGACCGCCATGATCCAATTGACCCGGGACGTCGAAACCCTGCTGGAACGGGGCTATGAAGTTGCTCTGGTTTCCTCCGGCGCGGTGGCCGCCGGCAAAGGCGATCTCGGCATTGTCGGCCGCCCGCGAACCATACCGCTGAAACAGGCCGCCGCCGCCATCGGCCAGAGCCGGCTGATCAGCATCTACGAAGACGCTTTCCGCGCTCACGGCCGCAAGGTCGCTCAGGTGCTGTTGACCCGCGACGACCTCGCCAACCGCCGCCGCTACCTGAACGCCCGCAACACCCTGATGACCCTGCTCGACTACAAAATCATCCCGATCATCAACGAAAACGACACCGTGGTGGTCGACGAAATCCGCTTCGGCGATAACGACAACCTGTCGGCCATGGTCACCAACCTGCTTGAAGCCAACCTGCTGGTCATCCTCTCGGACGTCGACGGACTCTATGATCGTGATCCCCGGGGCAACCCCGAGGCCCAGCTGATTCACGAAGTAGCGCGCATTTCCACCGAAATCGAGGCCGTCGCCGGAACCAGCGGCAGCGACCTTGGCACCGGCGGCATGGCGACCAAAATCAAAGCGGCCAAGAAGGCCTCCCTGTACGGCGTCGGCACCGTCATCATCAACGGTCGCACGCCGGGTCTGCTCCCCCGCCTGTTCGACGGCGAGGAACTGGGCACTTATTTTCTACCGGCCCGTAACCGGATGGCGGCCAAGAAACACTGGATTGCTTTCACCAAGAAACCTCGCGGCAAATTGTTCGTCGACGACGGCGCGATGACCGCCATCACCGAAAAAGGCAAGAGCCTGCTCCCTTCCGGGATCCGAGGGGTTGACGGCGGCTTTGATCGGGGCGATGCCGTGCGTCTTTGCGGTCTCGATGGCGAAGAGTTCGCCAAAGGTGTCATCAGTTATTCACTGTCCGAACTGCTGCGCATCATGGGCAAGAAATCTTCTGAAATCGAGGGGATTCTAGGCTATAAATATGGTGACGAAATTGTGCACCGGGACAACCTGGTCTTGAAAAACCAGGATCGGGAAACCGAAACGGAAGATTGAGTTCCAAAGTGATTCCGGCGCCGAGCTCCTGCTCGCGCGCCATCAAAGGAGACCGCGATGAGCCTGCGTAACGAGATGCTGCAGTTGGCCCGGGAAGCTAAACAAGCCGGCCGCGTCATGGCCAACCTTTCTTCCGCCGTCAAAAACGACCTGCTGCTGCGCATGGCCACGGCTCTGGAACAAAACACCCCGGCACTGGTTGAAGCCAACGAGCACGACTTGGCGGCGGCCCGCGAGCAGGGCATGGCTCCGGCCATGATCGACCGGTTGGTGCTCAATGAAGAGCGTATCAAGGCCATGGCCGACGGCCTGCGGGAAGTTGCCGCCCTGCCCGATCCGGTCGGCGAAATCACCGGCATGTGGCGCCGCCCCAACGGTATCCAGGTCGGCCGCATGCGCATTCCCCTGGGGGTTATCGGCATTGTCTACGAATCGCGCCCCAACGTCACCGCCGATGCCGCCGGGCTCTGCCTCAAAAGCGGCAACGCGGTGATCCTGCGCGGCGGCTCCGAAGCGATCCACTCCAACTCGGCGATCGGCAAGATCCTCAAACAGGCACTGGCCCAGATGAACCTGCCGGCGGCGGCCTTGCAGGTGGTCGCCACCACCGACCGCGGAGCCATTCTCGAACTGCTCAAGCTGGAAGATGAAATCGACCTGATCATCCCCCGGGGCGGCGAAGGGCTGATCCGTTTCGTCAGCGAAAACTCCCGCATCCCGGTCATCAAGCACTACAAGGGGGTCTGCCACGTTTTCGTCGACGCCAGCGCCGACTTCGAAATGGCAGAGCGCATCTGTCTCAATTCTAAGGTGCAGCGCCCCGGCGTCTGCAACGCCATGGAAACCCTGCTGGTCCACAAGGACATAGCGGAAACTTTCATCCCCCGCATCGTTACCGCCATGCGTCAGGCCGGGGTCGAAATCCGCGGCTGCGAGATAACCCGCGAGTTCGCTCCCGAGGTCATGCCGGCCACCGAGGATGACTGGTTTGCCGAATATCTCGACCTGATCCTCGCGGTCAGGGTGGTCGACAACCAGAAGGATGCAACCGACCACATCAACCGCTACGGCTCCCTGCATACCGAAACCATCGTGACCAGTGACTACGCCCACTCCCAGCGGTTTCTGCGGGAAATCAACTCGAGCGTGGTGATGGTCAACGCTTCTACTCGATTCTCCGACGGCAACCAACTCGGGCTCGGCGCGGAAATCGGTATTTCGACCACCAAACTACACTCCTTCGGTCCGATGGGCCTGGAGGACCTGACCACCCGCAAGTTCATCGTCCTCGGCGACGGACAGATAAGGGCGTAAGGGGCGCACCCGCGGGTGCGCCCTTGCTCCCCATCGGTTCCGGACCAGGGCGGACACAGGGGTCCGCCCCGACAGAGAAACATAAATGAAAATCGGTATCCTCGGCGGCACGTTCAACCCGATCCACCTGGCTCACCTCCGCATCGCCGAGGAAGTCAGGGAGGCTTGTGCCCTTGACCAGATCGTGTTCATCCCGGCCGCCGTGCCGCCCCATAAAACCCTGGGCGAGGATATCCCCTTTGCCCATCGCCTGGCCATGGTCGAGGCCGCCATCGCGGAAAATCCCTATTTCGCCGTCTCCGACATCGAATCCCGGCGCACGGGCAAGAGCTATTCCGTCCACACGCTCGAAGCCCTGCACCGCGAACGCCCCGACGATGAGTTATTTTTCATTATAGGCATGGACTCCTTTCGGGATCTCCAATCGTGGAAGGAATATCGACGTCTTTTCGAGCTTTGCAACATTGTCGTGGCGGCCCGACCAGGGGTCGTCGTGGATGATCCAAAGCGGCTCCTTCCCGTTGCTATCATGAAAGAGTTCTGTTATAATTGCGCCTCCAAATCCCTGCGCCACCACAGCGGAACCTCGTTAATTTTTGTTGAGGAAACGTTTCTGGATATTTCATCCACCCATATCCGCCAGTTGATCAGCGAGGAGCGCTCAACGCGCTACCTGATGCCGCCTGCTGTTTACAGTTATATCGAAAGCCACGGTTTGTACCGTGACAAGGAAAGGTTTTAACCACTTTGCAGTCAAAAGATCGTGCCATTTTGTGCGCCGCCTACGCTCTTGAAAAAAAAGCCTACAACGTCCGTCTGCTCGAAGTCAAAGGTCTGTCATCCCTGACCGACTACCTGTTAATAGCCACCGGCCGCTCGGATCGGCAGGTTCAGGCGGTGGCCGAGGCGATTCGGCTGAGCTTGAAGAATGACCATGAAACCGCGCCACTGGCGGTTGAGGGAATGAAGGAAGGCCGCTGGATACTGCTGGACTACGGTGACGTCATGGTTCACGTCTTTCAGGAACCGATTCGCGACTTCTACGATCTCGACGGACTCTGGAGCGAAGCTGCCGAAATCTCCATTCCCGAAAAGTACCACTGGGAACGAAAATCCCCGGCTCAGTGAAACTCCGGTTGATCTGCGTCGGCAAACTTTCCGAAGCCTTTCTACGGGAAGGCGCCGACGAATACGGTAACCGGCTGAAACGCTACCTCCCCTTTTCCTGCCTCGAACTCAAGGAGGAAAAGGCCGGGGGCAAAAAAGCCGACGCCAGGGCCATCCGGGACCTCGAAGGAGAAAAGATCCTCGCCAAAATCCAACCCGATGCCTTTGTTGTCGTCCTCGACGAACGGGGGACCGGGTTAACCTCGGAGGGCTTGGCCGACCTGCTCGGCCGGCACATGGTTCAGGGAACCTCGGAGCTGGTAGCGGTCATTGGGGGGGCATACGGGCTGAGCGACAAGGTCAGACAAAGGGGAGACTTGCTGTTGTCCCTGTCGACCATGACCTTTACTCACCAGATGGCCCGACTTTTTTTTCTGGAGCAGCTTTACCGGGGATTCACCATTTTGCGCAACGAACCCTACCACAACCGCTGATCGGTGAGAGACCCAGGAGTGATCTGAATGGATGAAGCACAAACGAAACAAGCCAAGGAAAACCTGCTGAAAATGCGCCGGGAGGTTATGCAGGAGGTTCAGAAAGCCTCTGCCGCGTCCCGTGAAATGGGCCAGGACGGCGTACCCGATATCGGTGACATGTCCGCCAACACCTACAGCCGGGACGTCCTGCTCAACCTGAGCGAAGCCCAGCGCCAGAAAATCCGTGATATCGATGCCGCCCTCGACCGTCTGGCCCAGGGCGTTTACGGCGTCTGCATCCGCTGCGAGGAAGAAATCGACCAGCGCCGCATGGAAGTACGCCCATTTTCCCGATACTGCATAGAATGTAAAACCGACGTCGAAAAATTCGGCGAATAGAATCCGTTTTCGGGCGGTTCGCCCACTGGAGGATGCCATGACCCTGCTTGCCGGCCTGTTGCTGATCATTTTGTTTTTAGCCTTTTTTATCTATTTCTCGGGGCTCAACCCGCAGGATGTCACCATCTTCCTGTATGCGGATCACAGCTTTACCACTTCGGCGGCTATCCTGGTCATCGCCTGCATCGCCGTGGGCCTGGCCGGAGGTGTTTTGGCCAACGCCTACAACCTGCTCTCCTACCAGGTGAAAAGCGTGCGTGCCAACCGGCGGATTAAGCGGGACAAGGAAGTGTCCACGAACTATCGCGAGGGGATGGTCCGACTCCTTTCCGGCGATCTGAAACGAGCCAGCGCCCTGTTGCAGAAGGCTCTTGAGCGCGACCCCTCCCGCCTGGAAATCTACATGGCCATCGCCAGCGTCCACATCCAGGAAGGAGATGCCGCAAAAGGCATCGCTGTCCTGACCAAGGCTAAAGAAAAAGAACCGAAAAGCCTCGAAGTCCTGTTCAAGCTGGGCGCCACCTACGAAGAACTCGGGCAGAATGCGGAAGCCGCCAAGATCTATGAAGAAATCATCGAGATCGAAGGGACCAACCGCAAGGCTCTGCGCAGTCTGCGCGATCTGCAGGTGAAACAGGGACTCTGGAAAGAAGCCCTCGACCTGCAGAAACGGGTACTCAAGGCGTCCCAGGGGAACAAGCGCCTGCCGGAAGAACAGACCAAGCAGCTGTACCTGCGTTACGAAGTAGCGCGCCAGGGTCTCGAAGAATCCAAAGGTCAGAGCAAGGCCGACCTCAAGGAACTGCGGGACCTCATCAAAGCCACCCCCGATTTCGTTCCGGCCCGGGTCACCCTCGGCGACGCGTTGCGCAGCCAGGGCAAAACCGAAGAAGCCTCCCAGACCTGGCTTGAAGGATATAAGGCTTTGGGCAAGAGCGTTTTTCTGGCCCGCCTCGAAGACCTGTACATGAAGGCCGAAGACCCGACGACCCTTCTCTCCATTTATCGTTCCGTCAGCGCCGAGCGAAGCGAAGACCTGATGTTCCGCCTCTTTTTCGGCAAGGTTTGCCTGCGTCTCGAAATGGTCGATGAAGCCTTCGAACAGTTGCGGGCCATCGAAAGCGCCGGCGTCGACACGCCCCAATTGCGGCTGTTGCTCGGCGAAGCCAACCGCCGCCGCGGACGCATGGACGAATCGATCAGTGAATACCAGAAAGCCCTCGGCCTCGACCCCCAGCTGCGTCTCGGCTTCGTCTGCGAATCCTGCCAGAATCCTTCGACCGATTGGTTGAGCCGCTGTCCCAAGTGCGGCAACTGGGGATCCTACGTACTCGAAGGGCGCCAGAAAATGGTTAAACTTACCAAGCCGGCCCAGGTCCTTGAGATTCGCCCCATTCACCACGGAGAACGTAGCGCATGAGGCAGGGCATCAGGCGTCCGTTGACCCTGGTTATTCTCGATGGTTGGGGCATCAACGAAAACTGCGCCAACAACGCCGTCTGCCTGGCGAAAAAGCCACGCCTCGACGCCCTGTTCCGGGACTATCCGTCAACCCGCATCGGGGCTTCGGGAATGGATGTCGGGCTGCCCCACGGGCAAATGGGAAACTCGGAAGTGGGCCACCTCAACATTGGCGCCGGCCGCATCGTTTATCAGGACCTGACCAAAATCAGCAAAAGCATCGAGGATGGTGATTTCTTCGCCAACCCGATCCTGACCGGAGCCACGGCCAAGGTGTCGGCCAAAGGCGGAAAACTGCATCTACTGGGGCTCCTCTCCGACGGGGGGGTACATTCTCACAACACCCACCTCTACGCCCTGCTCGAATTAGCCAGAAACCAGGGGCTGAAAGACGTCTGTGTGCACGCCCTGCTGGACGGCCGCGACACTCCGCCACAGAGCGGCGCCGGCTTCCTGGAGGAGCTGGAAGACAAAATCAGGGAAATCGGCGTCGGCCGGATCGCCACCGTCTGCGGCCGGTTCTACGCCATGGACCGCGACAATCGCTGGGACCGGGTCGAGCGCGCCTATCGGGCCATGACCGAAGGGGTCGGCATGGCCGCTGAAAGCAGCGCCTCCGCCATAGAAGGCGCCTACCGCTCCGGCCAGACCGACGAATTCGTCGAACCGAGGGTCATCGGCACTCCGGCCACTATCGACGATGGCGACGCCGTCATTTTTTTCAATTTCCGCGCCGACCGCGCCCGGGAAATCACCCGCGCCCTGACCGATTCCAAATTCTCCGGGTTCAAACGGAAAAAGTTCCCACAACTGGCCGACTTCGTCTGCCTGAGTGAATACGACGCCACCTTCAACCTGCCGGTGGCCTACCCATCGACGACCGATATCAACATCCTCGGCGAACTGGTATCCCAGGCCGGACTGCGGCAACTGCGCATCGCCGAAACCGAAAAATACGCCCATGTCACCTTCTTCTTCAACGGCGGCAACGAAACCCCCTTTGCCGGGGAGGACCGCGCCCTGATCCCCTCGCCGAAGGACGTAAAGACCTACGACCAGAAACCAGCCATGAGCGCGCCTGCCGTCACCGACGAGGCGGTTGCCCGGGTCAAGTCCGGCACCTACGATCTGATCATCCTCAACTACGCCAATCCGGACATGGTCGGTCACACCGGCATCCTGGCGGCCGCCATTGAAGCCATGGAAACCATCGACACCTGCCTCGGTCGGTTGGTCGATGCCGTCCTGGCCGCCGGCGGCAGCCTGCTGATCACCGCCGACCACGGCAACTGCGAGCAGATGGCCGACGCCGAAGGCAACCCCCATACCGCCCACACCTGCAACCCGGTGCCGCTGATCCTGGTCGACCCCGACCGTCGACAAGCGGCTCTGAGGCCTGGGATTCTGGCCGATATCGCACCGACCCTGCTGGACCTGCTGGAATTGGAAAAACCCCAAGAGATGACCGGAACCTCACTGCTGCTAAGTTGATCCAAAAGCCGGCGCCCGCAAAGGCGCCGGCTTTTTTCCGAGGCCGCATGTCGCTGCTGTCCGCCATCCAAATCGAGCTGACCGGCCTCTTTGATCTGCTCTTTCCGCCCGTCTGCCCCCTGTGTCGCCAAGAACTTGCCGAACGCTCCCCTCGCGCGCTATGTCCCACCTGTCTCGGGCAGCTGCACCCCTTACCGTCACCCCGCTGTCCGCGCTGTGCGCTCCCCTTTGCCACCGAAGGAGGCGTCGATCATCTTTGCGAAACCTGTCTGCGCCAGCCCCCGGCCTTTACTCGCGTGGTTGCCCTTGGCGTCTATGAGGGTCTGCTGCGGGAAAGCGTGCATCGTTTCAAATTTCAGAACCGTATCAATCTGGACCGACCCTTGGCCCGGCTGCTGGCCGAAAATCTGGAACAGGCAAACCCGCCTTGTCGTCCCGACCTGATCCTGCCCGTGCCTCTCCATTCCCAGCGTCTGCGCCAGCGCGGCTATAACCAGTCGCTGCTTTTGGCGGAGCAGCTGGAAAAATGCTGGCGAATCCCGGTCCTGCCCCGGCTGCTGGTCCGCACCCGTCCCACCCCGCCCCAACAGGGGTTGAGCGTGGCCGTCCGCCAACAGAACCTGCGTGGCGCGTTCACCCTGGCCACTCCATTGCAGGGGGAAACCGTTCTCCTCATCGACGACGTCATGACCACCGGCGCCACCGTCCGCGAATGCGCTCAGGTGCTTCAATCCGGCGGCGCCGGAGAAGTCGTGGTGGCCGTCATCGGCCGGGCGCTGCGGCATCGGTGAAGATCGCCCCTTGCCCCGCCGGCCGGGGCGTGTTATCTATCCCTTCATGAGCGATATCCGCTATTACATCACCGGCCACGGGCTGGGTCACGCCAGCCGTTCCTGCCAGATCATCAACACCCTGCGCCGCCGCCATCCGGAGATTTCCATCGAGGTCGTCTCGACGGCCGCCCTTTGGTTTTTCCGGGGATTTCTCGATCCGTCGGTGTCGGTGCGTCCCCTGGCCCTGGATTTCGGCGTACTGCAACAGGACAGCCTGGTCATGCGCGAGGAGGAGACCCTGCGGACTTACCGGGCCTTTTTCCCGGAGCGGCAACGGCTGGTTGCGGCCGAGGCCGCGTCGCTGCGATCAGAGGGCGTGCGGCTGGTGGCGGCGGATATTCCGGCGGCCGCCTTCGCCGCCGCCGAAAGGGCGGGAGTCTGGTCGGTGGGGATTTCCAATTTCACCTGGGACTGGATCTACGCCGGGCTGGCCGAACGCCATCCCGGTTACGACGACGTGCTGGCTTCGCTGGAGGACGACTACCGACGGACCGATCGGCTGCTGCGCCTCCCCTTCCACGCCCCCGAGTCGGTCATCCGCACCATCGAGGACCAGCCGCTGGTGGCGCGGGTCAGCACCTTTGACAAAGGGGAACTCCGGGGGCAAATGGGAATTCCCCTTGACCGCCGGGTGGGATTGATCTCCTTCGGCGGCTTCGGTCTCAAAGAATTCGACCCGACCCCTCTGGGCCGACTGACCGACTGGGTCTTTCTGACCGAAACCGCCTTGCCCGGGGCACCGGGAAATCTGCGCCCGATCCCGTCCGGCCGCTTTTTCTATCCGGATCTGGTCAAAGCCGCCGACGTGGTCATCAGCAAACCCGGCTACGGCATCGTCTCCGAATGCCTGGCCAACGATACCGCCTGTCTCTACACCGGGCGCGGCGATTTCCGCGAGCAGGCCCTTCTCGTCGCTGGGCTGCACCGCTACGGCCGGGCCCGGGAGATCAGTAACGCCGAGTTGCGCGGCGGAAAATGGCGGGATGCCCTTGAGCTCCTGCTCCAGCAGTCTCGGCCCACCGAAACCCTGGCCGGAAACGGCGACGAGGTCATCGCCAACCGGCTGGCTCAGTTGGTTCGCGGCAGCGGGGAGGCGACTCCATGAAGACATCCAGTCTAGAGCAAGTGTTCGAACGTTTATTGGATCATTTCGGCCCGCTGCACTGGTGGCCGGCCGACACCCCCTTCGAAGTGGTGATCGGGGCGATTCTCACCCAGAACACCGCCTGGACCAACGTGGAAAAGGCCATCGTCAACCTGCGCCTGCATGATGGCCTGACCCCGGACGCATTGCGCGCGGCCCCCCGGAAACGGCTCGAAGACTGGATTCGCCCGGCCGGATTTTTTCGCCAGAAAGCCGAGCGGTTGCAGCTCTTCACCGAGCACCTGTTCGCCCGCCACGGCGGCGATCTGCGCCGGATGCTCGCCGGGCCGCTCGCCGAGGTACGAGAGGAACTCCTCGCTCTTAAAGGAATCGGCCCGGAAACCGCCGATTCGATCCTTCTTTATGCCGGCGGCCGCCCCTCCTTCGTGGTCGACGCCTATACCCGCCGCCTGTTCGGCCGCCTGCAACTGCTCGACGCCGACGCCCCCTACGAGCACATCCGCGCCTTTTTCATGGACCGGCTCCCCGCCGACAGCGACCTTTTCAACGAGTATCATGCCCTGATCGTAGAACACTGCAAAAGGCTCTGCCGCAAGCAGCGGCCTCTTTGCCCGGAATGCTGCCTGCTCGATCTCTGTCCTTTTGCCAAGGGTTGAAGGATTCCTGTTGGCAACGGAGCAGCAGGAGGTAAACTTGAAGGCGTTTATTCATTCGCGGCACTAACCTTGTTCACCACGGAGTAGATGACATGTCCATGCTCAGCGAACAGATCTCCGGCGTCTTTCCCCGCGCCGACGACATCCCCGACGCCCATCGTCTCCCCTCATTCATCGAACAGACCGAATACCTGATCAACGGCGAGTTCCGCCATTGGCAAGGCCCGATGGGCGAGACGTTTTCCCCGGTCCGCCTGCACACCGCCGAAGGACTGGTCCCGGTCCGCCTCGGCCGCTATCCCCTGCTGTCCGAGGCCGAGGCATTGACCGCTCTCGATGCCGCGGTGACCGCCTACAACCATGGCCGTGGGCGCTGGCCGACCATGTCGGTGGCCGGACGCATCGGCCATGTCGAAGAATTCCTGCGTCGTTTCAAAGCCTGCCGCGCCGAGGTGGTCAAGTTGCTGATGTGGGAGGTGGGCAAGAGCCTGGCCGATTCGGAAAAGGAATTCGACCGCACTGCCATTTACATCGAGGACACCGTCGAGGCCCTCAAGGATCTCGACCGCGTCTCGTCGCGGCTCGACATCCGCGAAGGAATTATCGGCCAGATCCGCCGGGGGCCCTTGGGCGTGGCATTGTGCATGGGCCCCTTCAACTATCCCCTCAATGAAACCTTCACCACCCTGATTCCGGCGCTGATCATGGGCAACACGGTCGTGTTCAAGCCGCCGCGCCTCGGGATTCTGCTCTATCGCCCGCTGCTAACGGCCTTTCGCGACGCTTTCCCGCCGGGCGTGGTCAACACCGTATTCGGCGAAGGGCGCAAGGTGGTCGGCCCGCTGATGGCCACCGGCCAAATCGACGTGCTGGCCTTCATCGGATCGAGCCAGGCCGCCGATGCGCTTAAAAAACAGCACCCGGCCCCCCATCGTCTGCGCTGCGTGCTCGGCATGGGAGCGAAGAACCCCGCCATCGTGCTGGCGGACGCCGATCTCGATCTGGCGGTCCGGGAATGCATCCTCGGTTCGCTCTCCTTCAACGGCCAGCGTTGCACCGCGATCAAGATTATTTTCGTCCATAAGACCATCGCGGAAAGGTTTCTTGAACGGTTGTCCGCCGCCAGCGCGGCCCTCAAATATGGCATGCCGTGGGAACCAGGGGTTTTCATCACCCCGCTGCCCGAGGGGGGCAAACCCGAGTATCTGGGCAAACTGGTGGAAGACGCCCGCAATCGGGGCGCCCGGGTCGTCAATCCGGACGGTGGCACCATCAACGGCAGCTTCTTTTATCCGGCCCTGGTTTACCCGGTCGCTCCCGGCATGCGTCTGTATGACGAAGAACAGTTCGGACCGGTGGTGCCGGTGGTGCCCTTCGACGACATCGAAACGCCGATTCGCTACGTGGTCGAATCGAACTTCGGCCAGCAGCTGAGTATTTTCAGCAGCAGTTCCGACGCCACCGCCGCCCTGATCGATCCGCTGGTCAACCAGGTTTGCCGGGTCAACCTCAACAGCCAGTGCCAGCGCGGACCGGACACCTTCCCCTTCACCGGGCGCAAGGGTTCGGCCGAGGGAACCTTGTCGGTTTCCGACGCCCTGCGGGTCTTTTCCATCCGGACCCTGGTGGCGGCGAAAAACGTGGAACAGAACAAGGAACTGATCCGGGAGATCACTCGCGAGCGCAAATCGAATTTTCTTTCCACCGATTTCATCCTTTAAACCGAAACGATAGATTCGCTGCAAGGACGTGACCCATGCCCTTCAAACTTTCCGACCTGCTGCAACCGTTTGAAGACTTTTTCAAGCGCCAGGCGTCCGGCGGTCTGGTTCTGATTGGCGCTACCGTTCTGGCCCTGGTGCTGGCCAACTCACCGGCCGCACCCTACTACCACGCCTTTTGGGAAACCAAACTGACCATCGGCTTCGACAACTTCGGTTTATCCCATTCGCTGCACCACTGGATCAACGATGGTTTGATGGCGATCTTTTTTTTCGTCGTCGGGCTGGAACTCAAACGGGAACTGCTGGCGGGGGAACTGGCCTCGCCCCGCAAAGCGGCCCTGCCGATCGCCGCAGCGGTCGGCGGGATGCTCGTTCCCGCCTTGATTTTTCTGGCAATCAATCCGGGCCCTCCCGAAGCAGACGGCTGGGGGATACCGATGGCGACCGACATCGCCTTTGCCCTCGGCGTGATCGCTCTGCTGGGCAAGCGGGTATCCCGGTCGATGGCGATTTTTCTCACCGCCCTGGCCATCGCCGACGACCTCGGCGCGGTCCTGGTGATCGCCTTATTTTACAGCGGACCGCTTTCCTCGACTGCCCTGGCCTTGGCGGCAGGATTTCTGGCATTGTTGATTATCGGCAACCGGCTGGATATTCAGCATCCCAACTATTATGCCTTGATCGGCGTTGCACTTTGGGCGGCGCTACTCAAATCGGGGATTCACGCCTCCATCGCCGGAGTGCTGATCGGATTCACCATCCCGGTACGTGCCCGTCATGGCGATGAATCGTTTCTCAATAAGTCATTTCAGCTTCTTGAACGCTACAAAACCATGGAACGAACGGAGGGCCCCTTTCACAACGAACAGCGACTGGGCACCCTGTTGGCCCTCGAACATGTGTGCCACAACGCCATGAGCCCCTTGCAGCGCATGGAACATGAAATGAACGGCTGGGTCATCTTTGGCGTGATGCCCATTTTCGCCCTGGCCAATGCCGGCATCCATCTGGCGCCCTCCGAGATTCCCACGGCGCTGGCCCATCCCGTCACCCTCGGGGTCATGCTCGGACTCCTGCTGGGGAAGCCTCTCGGTATCCTGTCCTTCTCCTGGCTGGCGGTCCGATTGAAATTTTGTGAACTGCCCCGCGGCGGCAGTTGGAGCGAATTGGCGGGAATCGGCATCCTGGCCGGCATCGGCTTTACCATGTCGATGTTCATCACCAACCTTGCGTTCATCCGCCCGGAGTTGGCCACCGCCGCCAAGTTCGGCATTTTCACCGCGTCACTGATCGCGGGATGCCTCGGATATGCCTTGCTGTACAGGATCACTGCGTCCAAGGTCTGAAAAACGCCCCCGAGGCACAGGATCGGCACGTGCCACCGATGGCACACACAGGCAACAGCCTGGAATATTTAGATTATTCCCAAAAACTGGGCCTCTCGACCCAAGCATGCGCCACAATGACACAATGGCTTGTGCTCATATGGCACAACGCCACCCGAAATACCTTCCTCGAAACCCGCATTTTCACCGGAAAACCACGATACAATTCTCCTAAGTTATTGATTTCTCTTGCTGCAAATTTTTTTAATCTAATAATTAATTCCCTGGCAAGCCTTTTGCTACATGTATACACACAACGGGATGACACACTCCCCAATGTGGACATCAATCAATTTGAACTAATAAATAAGGAGAACTAATCATGGGAAAAAACGTAAAAAATCCAAAAAAATGCATCGTTTCATGCCGTGTTAACGACAGCGAGATGGAAGCCCTGAGCAAACTGGCCCAGGAAGCCGGCACCAACATCTCGGAACTGCTGCGCCAGAGCATCTTCCTGCTCGAACAGGATTTTCGCGCCAGCGCCTAAGTTTTATCGCCATGCGGGCAGGCAC
>Ga0154449_1120_pt2 | contig 21189 bp, 21 predicted proteins | sample RifGroC2_FD_105642 | JGI IMG/M metagenome (GOLD analysis project Ga0154449, IMG submission 105642) | Pelobacteraceae bacterium GWC2_58_13
GAAGTTGCGGCAAGCCCTCCCGGACAATGGGATGATCGTCGACAATGAAAATTTTAATTTTCTCCATTAGCGCTCCTATCGGGAAACCGGAAGGTCCACGCGAACCAGGGTTCCCCCTTCACGGCTGGATGAGACATTCCATTCTCCTCCGACCGAAGCGACTCTTTCCCGCATTCCCAGAAGACCGAGACAACGCTTGCCGTCATCGGCATGCGCAGGGTTGAACCCCACGCCATTGTCCCGTATCGACAACATGACTTTCGGATGGCTGTAGGTCAGCATGATTTGCACGTGGTCGGCTCGGGCGTGTTTCAGGACATTGGTCAGGCTTTCCTGGCAAACCCGATACAGGATCAGCTCGATGCGTGACGGAAGCCGTTTCCGCAGACCGACGGCCTCGAAATCAACCTTCAATCCAGGGACCGTACGAGAGATTTCGGCCACATACCAATCGAGGGTCGAAACCAGCCCCAGATCCTCCAGCATGTCGGATCGGAGGGACGATGAAAAATTGCGGATCAGGTCGCTCAGCTGTTGCACCAACCCGTTCAGCCCGGCCAGTTTTTCCTGCCTTTCCTGATCGTGCTGGGGGTGAAGAAACAGCAGGGATTCTATGCCGAATTGCAGAGCGGCGATACGCTGGCTGCACTCGTCGTGCAGTTCGAGAGCCAGTTTTTTTCTTTCTTTCTCCGACGCGGAGATAAGTTTTCCGGAAAGCCGGGCGATGTCTTCTTCGGCTTTTTTGCGTTCCTGAATCTGCCGCCAGAGGGGACCGAACCAGAAATAGTGGATTGGCGGCAGAATGATGGTGGAAAGAACCATCGAATCGATCAAGGCGTGCTGCCACAAATGGAGATTGGGCAGGAAATCGTGGAGGTAATTGATGAAAAAATTCGCGATGAAGATGGTTGCGATCAGGAGAAGAAAAAGCAAGGAAGGCGAACAACGGGAAATCCTATCCCTGGATAAAAGGAGGCCCAAAAACGAGGAATGTTTCAGAAACCCCGGCTTGGTCGCGCCTGATTGGGTATTTTGAAATATATTCATGATTATAGCCGGTTATCTATTCAAATTCAGCGTGCCGTCCTCTTTATATGAAATTAAAACACATTCGGTAATGTTTGCAAACCGGGGCCGCTCGATTGCTTTGGCCCTGGTTGGGATCCGGTGGGGGCCAAGGACCGGATCAAAAGATGAAGCTCGGGTAATCGGCCAGTTTGAAATGGCCGAACAGGATCGGCCAGGACACGATCAGTATAAAGGATGAAATCAAAAGAACCGCCAGAAGCACCCACTTTTTTTCCATCCGTTCCATCTCCTGCTTCAGGGAGGGAATTCTTTTGATCCCCTGGAAAAGGCCGGGCATGAGACCGAACAGGGTTCCTCCGAACAGGCACAGATAAAGGGGATAGCCGATAAAATGGTAATTTTTCTGGAAGATGTCAAAGGGGCAATGATGGGTGGGCAACTCATAGATGTAGAGGGAGATGAAAGAAACGATGGCGGCGATGGCAAGGGTGAAGAAAAGTGCCGCCAGAAGTGTGAATAGATAGCGAAAGGAGGCCGAGGGCCGGCGGAGACAGGGCAGGGCGCCGAGGAGGAATAAAACGCCCGCCGCATAGAAGGCCACCATCATCGATTTTGCCGGCAGGCCGGCCAGTTCGGCGGCAATGCCGTTTCCGGCGGAGCTGAACAACGATCCGCAGCAGGAGGTGATGATTTCGGGATGCAGCCCGAGAAAGTAAGCAACCTGCAGATACAGCTCCAGCCCGATCAGGGGGGTGAGCAGAAGCAGCCAGCGGAATTTGGTTTTGACCAGGGGAAAGTCTTCCGCCTTGCCGTCGAGGTAATTCAAGGCGATCCAGAGCGCCGCCGCAAAGAAAGCGACGATTTTTGCGTACAGTGCGTACCAGCCGATGGGATTGGCGTTGAGGCTGCCGGTGGCGCACATCGCCCCGACAAAAAGGGAATGAATTTCGTCCAGGGTGAAAATGAACAGAAACAGGGATAAAACCTCGAAGCCCAGGGCATAGTTAACGATGGTGGAGACCAGATAGCTTTTGCGTTCGAGGACGAGCTGTTCTTCGGAGCTGCTGCTGAAATCCCAGCGGAGAACGATTTTTACCGCCAGGGCGCTGGCATAGATCATCATCAGAAGGACCAGGGCGGTCCCACAGGTCAGCGCCAGAATGCCCGGATGAAGGATCACGGTGTCGAAACTCCTTCGATTCGTCCATCCCGCATGGAAATGGTCCGGGTAATCAGCGGATGTTCGTAAACCAGGGGATCGTGGGTGGCGATGAGGATCGTTTTGCCCATCCTGTTGATGTTATCCAGAATACCCAGCAGATCGACGGAAAGCTTGCTGTCGAGGTGGGCGGTCGGTTCGTCGGCGATCACGATTTCCGGATCGTTGATCAGGGCCCGGGCAATGGCCACCCGCTGCTGCTCCCCCCCCGAGAGCTGGTACACTTTGGAGTGCTGCTTACTTTCAATGCCGAGCTGGACCAGCAAGGTTCTGCCCCGTTCCTGCATCTCGCCGATACGGGTTTCCCGAGGGTAAAGGGGCAGGAGAACGTTTTCCATGACGGTGATGTCGCGCAACAGGTTGAACTGCTGAAAAATGAAGCCGAAGGTCCGTTGCCGGGTTCGGGTGAGAAAGCGTTCCGGGAGCTTGGCAACATTTTTCCCGGCAACCAGGATGCTTCCCGCCGTGGGCCGCGACATGCAGCCGATGAGACTGAGCAGAGTGGTTTTCCCCGATCCGCTGGGGCCTTTAAGGACGACCACTTCGCCTTGGCCGATGCGCAGGGAAATATCTTCCAGGGCCCGAAACTCATCCGGCCTCCGGGCATTATAGGTTTTGCTGACGTTCTCGGTTTGAATCAGGCATTCCAAGGTCGGGCTATCCTCTCATGGCGGTTTCGGGATCGGTGATGGCCGCTTTCCACGACGGAATCACGGTGCTGGCCACATACGGGGGAACGGTCAGAAAACCGATCACCAGGATCTGATAAGGGTCGATGAAGGGAATGAGGCGAAAGGTCGGAAAGAGTACCGACCACCCCTTGATGACCGGAGTCAGGACCGTCGCGCCCAGGAAAAAAACATGGACATAGGCGGCCAGCAGACCGAGCAGCAGCGAGGTGAGGGAAACCGCCATGCCTTCCCAGAACTTCAGTTCCAGAATGTCCGAAGTCTCCCAGCCAACCGCCTTCAGAATGCCGATTTCCCTCTTTTCTTCGGCGCTGATGCCAGTCGCCTTGTCCCAGGCCAGGATGCAGAAGGCGACCAGCGCCGCGGCGAAAACCGACAGCATCATGCCGCTGCGCCAGTTGAAAACCGCGGCGTAGGTCCGCAGAATTTCACTTCGGCTGATGGGCCGGGAGTCGGGCATCTGCCGTTTGATTTTTTCGGCGATGGTGTTTATTTCCTTGGGATTGTTGACCCGCACGGAGATGTCGGTGGCCAGGTCGGGAGGCGTGCCGAAAAATTCGATCAGATCGGCCCGGTCCAGGATCACCAGATCGTTGGTGAGCAGGTCCGATGGGGAGCGGAAGACCCCGGTGACTTCGAAGACGATCCCCATGTTGGTGCTGTCGACCAGGATCAGGTCGTCGCCCGGGCCGATTTTTCGGACCGCGGCCACCCCCGACCCGATGGCGCATTCTCCGGGAGCCGCCGGGAGATGGCCGTCGAGCATCTCCAGTGGGGTATGATCTGCATTTGCTTCCAGCAGGGTGTAATTGGCTTCGACCAGGGCGTCGTAGTAATAGCCCCAGAACCGTGGGTGAACCTCGGCCACGCCGGGAATTTTGCGGATTCGATCGCCGTATTCGAGAGGGATCAGTTCGTGGCGTCCCGCCGATACTCTCTGCACGACCAGTTCAGGCGCCTCGGCCAGCAGAAAAGAGGCCTCGGTCTTCAGGGCATGGGTCAAGAAGAGGATCGACGCCAGAACGGCAATGGTAAAAGCATAGACCAGGATGATGGCCATGTTTTTGTACTTCCTCCGCCAGAGGGAGGAGAGGGCGTATTCGAGAATTTTCAAATGGCGCATCAGCTGAGAACCGGTTTGGAGATCATGGACGTTGATTATCCTTTCGGGGCGGAGCCATGATGGATCCGGCCGGAAAATGTTCGAGCGCGGACGGGAAATCCTGAAAAGGGGTAAACCGGTCGGCCTGGGAAGGGTGACGAGTGTAGCGGGCTTCGGTCCAGATGGACAGATCGGTGAGCTGCAAGGCGCCGACCAGCGTTTTCATGGGCCGGAGTTCCGTTTCGGTCCTGGCCGAAACGGAACTCCGGCCGAAAAGGAGAAGCAGGCCCAGAGCGGACGCCAGCAACAGGATCAGGCCTATGAAAATGCGATGTTTGGTCATCGGTCGGCGGGACGCTCGGTAAGATTTTTTCCATCGAATTGCATGATTTTCTTGCCATCATGGTCGCGCAGGAAGGTTTTCGCTTGTTCCAGTCCCTGAACGGGTACCAGTTCATTCCCCATCGGACCGAGGATATCGCTGCCGGTGACGAAAAACACCTCCTCCGCTTTCATCAGGCGGGTGGTGTAATATTCGGTGACATAGATGTTCGAGATATCGGCTATTTTAGAAGCCGGCCGGAATTTTTCAAAGTCGAAATAATAGATGAACATATCCTTCGGCCCGTCGAAATACGCGTTGGTCCCGTCTTCGAACTGAATCACCGCAACCCAATTCGGATACGGGGCCACGAACATGCCACAAACCGCGCAGCGGTCTTTCGGTCCGGGGCCGGGGGGCGTCTCCGCCAAGGCGGGAGTTGCACAAAAAATCAGGGCGAGCATCGCGGAAAGCAGGATACGAAGGGGCATTGCATGACTCCTTGCAGGCGGATTCACCTCAGGTTAATGACCGAAATAAACGTGAGTATTTAAACACATAAAGGATAATTGTCAAACGGGCGGGGGATGTTCCGTGCGCTGGCCGACGCGGTTCGATAGTATTTGAGAATCGGGACCGGCTGTAATAAGATGACTTATTTAAAATAGTACCGAAATTTTTCAATGCCCCCCAGGGAGGTCCTCCGCTTTTGCGCAAGCCCGGAAAACCCGCCAAGAAATACAGCCAGGCCGCTCGGCTGCACGATGTCATCCGGATTCTTCGGGCCCGTTTCGGCGCCACGGTCGATGAACTGGCCGAAGAATGCCAGGTGACCCGGCGCACCGTTTACCGGGACCTGAAAGCGCTGGAGGAGGCCGGCTATCCCCTGACCGGCGAACCCCAGGCCGATGGCCGGGTGCTGCATCGGTTTATGCCGGAGTTCAAGGAATTTCTGCCGGTTACCTTTTCCCTGCATGAACTGATGACCCTGTATTTCTGTCGGGGACAACTGGCGTTTTTACAGGGGACCCCGTTTCAGGACGATCTCGACGCGATCTTCGCCCGCATCCGGTCCAATTTGTCGCCGCGCAACGTGGCTCACCTCGAACGCCTCGCCCAGACGGCATCGCCACGTTTTTTGGGCTTGCGCGATTACCAGGGGCAGCGGGCGGTGCTGGAAACTCTACGCGACGCCCTGTTGCGTCAGTACCGCTGCCGGGTTCTCTATGCGCCGGCCCGGCGCGAGCCGGAGGAATACCTGTTCGATCCCTATACCCTGCTGTTTTTCAAGGATTCTCTTTACCTGGCCGGCTGGGCGCACAACCGTAATGACTACCGGTTGTTTCTGGTCGACCGCATCCATGGCGTTGACCGCCTCGAACAGCGGTTCGAGGTGCCGGACGATTTTTCGGCGGCCGACCTGACCGGTTCCGCCTTCGGGCTGATCAACGAAGAACCGATGCGGATCAGGGTCCGTTTCGCCGCCGAGGTGGCGTACCTGGTTCGTGAACGGACCTGGCACCCCTCGCAGGAGATGTCCGAGGAAGCCGATGGGGCACTGGTGCTCTCCTTCGAAGCCGGCGGCGAAAAAGAAATCCTCTCCTGGCTCTATTCCTACATCCCCCACGTCCGGGTGCTTGAACCCGCATCGTTGCGCCAGGCCTTTGCCGATGGCCTGCGGCAAACCCTTGTCGATGAATAACTGTGTGACGTATTCTGTCTCGATACCCTGTTAAACCTTACAGTCAGATACACTAACCCTGGTAACGGAGGTGTTTTATGGTCTGGCTGGATGTGATGGGGGATAATGGCAGTGCGTTGTATTTTGTCACGGACCGGGTGGAGCGATTGCAGGGACGGGGCGCGCCCGGGATGGCCGTGTCCGGACTTGTCGGGGACGGACAGTATGAAGGCCAGGTGTTGATCGAGGTGGGTTCCGAGGTGCAGGTAACCTTTGTCGATGCCTGGATCGCCACCCGGGAGTTTCATCGCTTCGTCCAACGCGTCGACCTGATTCGGGTGACCGCCGCCTTGTCCGATGCGGCAGCCGGGATGGCCGGCAGCATCCATGGCCGTGGTTCAATGGGCCTGATCGACAGATCCGGGCGAAATGGCAGAATCGCGGCGGGACGGGTTGCCGAAGCATTGGCGGCCTGGCGTGAGGTCGCCTGACTTTAAACCTTTTTGGGGCGGCATAAGGGTGAATAACACCTGGAACCTGGTCTCTGGTTTAATCGGATTTTATCCGCTTTTATCCCTGTCCAAGGGTTAAGGGTTTGCCGGTTCATGAGGGGACATCCGAGGTCGGCGGCGGGTTATTAATACTCCGGTTCCGAGGGTGCTTGCAATTCGTTCGGGGCTGGGGTAAAAGAATGAAAACTTTCCGCCGGGGATGTCTTCATGCGTACTCTCGTTCTTGCTTCGACCAGCCCGTATCGTCTGCAACTTTTGCGTCAGCTCGGGCTTCCGTTCCAGGTTGCGGCCCCCCTGTTCAAGGAATCCATCGATCAGGAAATCGCTCCCGAGCTGCAGGTGAAGTACCTGGCGTCGCACAAGGCCAAAAGCCTGAGCGAGCGCTATCCCGACGCCCTGATTATCGGCGCCGATCAGGTGTTCGTCGACGGACGGGGCAAGGTGCTCGGCAAACCCGGATCGGTGGAGGGCGCCCTGGCCCAGTTGCGCGAGATGTCCGGCCGCTGTCATACCTTTTACACCGGGGTGACTCTTTTCGACAGCCGCTCCGGCGAAGCGCTGACCGACGTGGTCACCTTCACGGTGTTCCTGAAAAAGCTCAGCCGGGAGCAGATAGCGCGTTACATCGAACGGGAAAATCCCATCGACTGCGCCGGTTCGTTCAAGATCGAAGGGCTTGGAATCGCCCTGATGGAGCGTATGGAAGGGTGCGACTACACCGCGCTGATCGGGCTGCCTTTAATCAAGCTGACCGAGATGCTCGGCCGCTTCGGAGTCGAGGTGTTGTAGTGGCCGCGCCGGTTGTTTCTTCTGGACAGACCTCTTGACCTTTTGACCAGGGCGGTGGTACTATCCACGAACTTTTCCGCAAACCGGTCATCGCAGCGCAACAGCGTTCGCCGATATCGGTTTTTCTGTTTAACGAGGTTTTAATCGGATTTTATCCGTGCAATCCGTGTCCCAAGGTTTTAGCTTTTCTGCTTGCCCACTCTGGATTTTCATGGAACACGCTAACTTCGTCCATCTGCATCTGCATAGCCAATACAGTCTGCTTGACGGCGCCATCAAGATTCCCGATCTGATTTACCGGGTCAAGGAATACAAGATGCCGGCGGTGGCGGTGACCGACCACGGCAACATGTTCGGCGCCATCGAGTTCTATACCAAGGCGATGTCTGCCGGCATCAAGCCGATCATCGGCTGCGAAATTTATGTGGCGCCCGGTTCCCGTTTCGACAAGACCAACGCCCGGGGCTCTTCGGAAGCGTCCTACCACTTCGTTCTGCTCTGTAAGAATCTGATCGGCTATCGCAATCTCTGTCACCTGGTTTCGGCCGGCTATCGCGAAGGGTTCTATTATCGTCCCCGCGTCGACTGGGAACTGCTGCGCCAGCACAATCAGGGACTGATCGCCATGACCGCCTGCCTGGGGGGCGAAATCCCGGTGATGCTCGGTTCCGGCCGGATGGAAGAGGCGATCAAGCGGACCCGGGAGATGTCGGAAATATTCGACAACAACCGCCTGTACCTCGAACTGCAGGAAAACTTCATCCCCGAACAGGATCCCGTCAACCGTGGCCTGATCGAAATCGCCAACGAGCTGCATCTGCCGCTGGTGGCGACCAACGACTGTCATTATCTGACCCGCGAGTCGGCCTACGCCCACGAGGTGCTGCTGTGCATCCAGACCGGCAAGACCATGGACGACGAGAAGCGGATGCGGTTTTCCAACGACGAGTTCTATGTCAAGACCCCGACTGAAATGGCCGAGCTGTTCAAGTCAACCCCGGAGGCCCTGACCAACACGGTTGAAATCGCCCAGCGCTGCAACCTCGAACTCGACTTCAAAACCTACCATTTCCCGCAATACGAAAAACCGGCCGACAAAACCCTGGACGAAGTGCTGGCCGAGATGTCCCGCACCGGACTCGACGAGCGTCTGGCGGAGATCCGCAAGGTCCGCGAAGTCTCCGCCGAAGAAGAACAGCGCTACCGCGAACGTCTGCAGATCGAGCTCGACTGTATCAAGCAGATGGGCTTTCCCGGCTATTTCCTGATTGTCGCCGACTTCATCAACTGGGGCAAGGATCACGACATTCCGGTCGGCCCGGGCCGTGGCAGCGCCGCCGGCAGCCTGGTGGCCTTCTCCGTCCGCATCACCGACATCGACCCGATGCCGTACAACCTCCTGTTCGAGCGCTTTCTCAACCCCGAGCGGATCTCGATGCCGGATATCGACGTCGACTTCTGCATCTACGGGCGTGAGCGGGTGATCGACTACGTGCGCAAGCATTACGGCGAGGCGAACGTCGCCCAGATCATCACTTTCGGCACCATGCAGGCCAAGGGGGTTATCCGCGATGTCGGCCGGGCGCTGAACATGTCCTTTGCCGAGACCGATAAGATCGCCAAGCTGATTCCGGGCATCCTCAACATCACCCTCAAGGATTCGCTGGCCCAGGAGCCCAAACTCAAGGAGCTGATCGAGAAGGACGTCAAGATCAAGGAGCTGTTCAATGTCGCCCTGGCCCTCGAAGGGCTCACCCGGCACGCCTCGACCCATGCCGCCGGCGTGGTGGTGACGCCGCAGCCGCTCCCCGAGTACCTTCCGCTGTACACCGATCCCAAGTCGGGCGGCCAGGTGACCCAGTTCGCCATGAAGTACGTCGAGGAGATCGGCCTGGTCAAGTTCGACTTTCTTGGCCTGAAGACCCTCACCGTTATCGACAAGGCGGTACGGCTGATCCGGGCCGGTAAAACTTCCGATTTCGATCTGAAGCTGATTCGCGACGATGATCAGAAATCCTACGAGTTGCTGTCCAAGGGGGAGACCACCGGCGTCTTCCAGCTCGAATCGTCGGGGATGAAGGAATACCTGATCAAGCTCAAGCCGTCCTGCTTCGAAGACTTGATCGCCATGGTCGCCTTGTACCGGCCCGGCCCGCTCGGTTCGGGGATGGTCGATTCGTTCATCAAGCGAAAGCACGGCCAGGAAACCTTCAACTATCCGTTTCCGCAACTGGAGCCGATCCTCAAGGATACCTACGGGGTTATCGTCTATCAGGAACAGGTCATGCTGATCGCCCAGGTGCTGGCCAATTACAGTCTTGGCGCCGCCGACCTGTTGCGCCGGGCGATGGGCAAAAAAAAGCCCGAGGAAATGGCCAAGCAGAAGGAAATCTTCCTGGCCGGGGCCAAGGATAACAAACTCGACCTGAAAAAGGCCGAAGCCGTTTTCGACCTGATGGAAAAGTTTGCCGCCTACGGTTTCAACAAGTCCCACTCGGCCGCCTACGCCCTGGTTGCTTACCATACCGCCTACCTCAAGGCCCACTATCCGGTGGAATTCATGGCCGCGCTTTTGACCGAGGACATGGATAATACCGACAAAGTCATCAAAAATATTTCCGAGGTGCGGGCCATGGGGATCGAGGTACTCCCTCCGGATATCAACGCTTCGGATCGCTCATTCACCGTCCACGGCAACTCGATCCGTTTCGGGCTCGGGGCGGTCAAAGGGGTCGGCGCGGCGGCGCTGGAATCGATCATCGAGCGGCGCAACGAAGGGTTGTATGCCTCGTTGCAGGATTTTTGCGAAAAAGTCGACCTGCGCAAGGTGAACAAGAAAGTGGTCGAAGCCCTGGTCAAATGCGGCGCTTTCGATTCCCTCAAGGGGAGGCGGGCCCAGTACATGGCGGTTCTTGAAGAATCCATGGAGATCGGGCAGAAGGTTCAGCGGGAAAAAGACCAGGGGCAGGAGTCGCTGTTCGGCAGCGAGGAGATCGTTTCGCACAAGGGGAACGGCTACGGCAAGCTTCCCGCTCTGGATGAGTGGCCGGAGAAAATCCTCCTGGGATTCGAAAAGGAAGCTCTCGGCTTCTACATCACCGGCCATCCGCTGGCCCGGCACAGCGCCGTTATCAAGCGCTTTGCCACCTGCGACACCGCCGGGTTGATCGATCGCTCCGATAAGGAAGAGGTCAAGGTTTGCGGCATCGTTTCCGGCCTCAAGGAGCTGACCACCAAGAAGGGTGACCGGATGGCCTTCGTGACCCTGGAAGACCTTTCGGGATTTGTCGAAATGGTGGTGTTCCCCGAGGTTTATCAGGCCTCGATGGAACTGCTCAAGGGCGAGGAACCGCTGCTGGTGAGCGGCACGTTGGATATTGGCGAAGAATCGTGCAAGCTGCTGGCGACCGAGGTTGTGTTGCTGCGCGAGGTCAAGGAACGGCTGACCAAGCGAGTGCATGTCCGTTTGACCACTCCAGGGCTCTCCGAGGTCCAGCTTCAGTCCCTCAAGGATATCCTCGGCCGCTATCGGGGAGACTGCGACGTGCTGCTGCATCTGGTGATCCCCAACCGCAGCGAGACCATTATCAGCCTTCCCGAGAAGTTGAAGGTTTCGGCGTCGGATGAAATAATGGATGCCGCCGAGAAATTATTTGGATATAATGTCGTGACTTTTGAATGACGGGAAGGGGTACCCGTCGCCAAGTTCTTTTTTTTTGACCTAGCCTCGGCGACAGTCCCAAGCAGGAGATAAAAAATGCAATTTTACCTGGATTTTGAAAAACCCCTGGTGGAACTCGAACAGAAAATCCGCGATCTTCGCGAGTTTTCCACGGAAAAAGTCGATTTCGCCGGCGATATCATGAAGCTTGAAAAAAAGGCCGCCAAACTGCGCGAGGAAATCTTCTCCAAACTGTCCCGCTGGCAGCGCACCCAGCTGGCCCGGCACATGAACCGGCCTTTTACGCTCGACTACATCGAATACATCTTTACCGACTGGTTCGAGGTGCACGGCGACCGCAACTTCCGTGACGACCCGGCGCTGGTCTGCGGGTTTGCCCGCCTCGATGGCGAGCCCTGCGCGGTTATCGGTCACCAGAAGGGGCGGGATACCAAGGAGAAGGTCTACCGCAACTTCGGCATGCCCAATCCCGAAGGGTACCGCAAGGCCTTGCGGGTGATGCAGATGGCCGAACAGTTCGGTCTGCCGATTTTCACCTTCGTCGACACCCCTGGAGCTTTTCCCGGTATCGGCGCCGAAGAACGCGGCCAGGCCGAGGCCATCGCCCGCAACCTGCGCGAAATGGCGGCTCTCACCGTGCCGGTGATTGTCACCGTGACCGGTGAAGGCGGCTCGGGTGGCGCCCTGGCCATTGCCGTCGGCAACCGGGTGATGATGATGGAATATTCGGTTTACGCGGTCATCTCTCCCGAGGGCTGTGCCGCCATTCTCTGGAGCGATGGCACCATGGGGCCCCAGGCCGCCGAAGCTCTTAAGCTGACCGCCACCGATATCAAGGAACTTGGTTGTGTCATCGACGACGTCATCCCCGAACCCCTGGGTGGCGCCCATAACAACCCCCGGGAGGCGGCGGCCAACGTTAAGGAATACCTCAAGAAGCACCTTAACGAGTTGAAGAGCCTGAGCGCCGATGAAATCGTCGAACAGCGCTACCAGAAATTCCGGGCGATGACCCGGGTCAAGGCATGACGAATCACGGCGCCGGGTTGTTTCTCGTCATTTGAACGGAGCTGCCGATGATTGGTCAGCAACCGCAGGTGGTGGGGGTTGGCCAATGTTCCCTCGACCTGCTCGGACGGGTGGCGCAGTATCCGCCGGTCGATCAGAAGGCCGAACTTAAAGAAGTTCTTATCCAGGGCGGAGGGCCGGTGGCCACCGCCCTGGTTGTCTTATCCCGACTGGGCGTGTCGACCGCGTTTTTCGGTCGGGTCGGCGACGACGAACACGGCCGTAGAATTCGTCTTGGATTGAGCGACGAGGGGATCGATTGCCGCGGTTTGCGGATCGATCCCGGCGCCACCAGTCAGTTCGCTTTTATCGCGGTGGAAAACGGCAGCGGTCATCGGAATGTTTTCTGGACCCGGGGGAGCGCCCGGCCGCTGACCGCCGACGAAATCGATCCCGTGGCGATTTCGTCCTGCCGGGTTCTGCACCTCGACGGCCTGCAATTCGAGGCGGCTCTGACCGCGGCGCAAATGGCCCGGCGACATCAGGTGGTCACCGTGCTCGATGGCGGCACGTTGCGTCCCGAAACCGAACGGTTGCTGCCTTGGATCGATCATCCCGTGATCAGTGAGCGCTTCGCCCGGCAGATGTGCCCGTCCGATCCCTCAAAGGCGCTGGACCGCTTGCTCGATCATGGGGCGACGGCGGCGACGATGACCTGCGGCGTTCGGGGCAGCCACACCCTGACCCGAGCTGGCGAGCGTTTTCATGTGCCGGCCTTTGCCGTGTCGGCAATCGATACCACCGGCTGCGGCGACGTGTTTCACGGCGGATATATCTATGGATTACTACAGGGCTGGCCGTTGCCGAGGGTGGTGACCTTTGCCGCTGCCTGCGCCGCGCTTAAAACCCGTGCGCTCGGGGGGCGTACCGCCATTCCGACCTTGCCCGAGGTCGAGTCCCTGCTGCTGACGCCGGGGGCAAGGGAGGGATATTGACATGTTGCGTATCTTTTGCGCCCTGTGGGTTTTTGTGGTTCTGGCCGGCTGCGCGGCCGTGCCATATCCGTACGGCCGGGACATCGAGGGCCCGAAGGCCCTGGCGTTGAGGGATCGTGAGTCGCAGATCGAGCGAGGGCGGCCCATCGCCTTTGTCGACGGGCTGGGGCATTACTTTTTTTCGCTACCCACCAAGTTGATTCTCTGGAACTGGTCGGTGGAGAATCACCGGATCACACCGGAAACCGAGCAGGCGCTCTGCGATTACCTCGCCGCCAACGACCTGCGGCAGGTCAAGGTGCGCCTCAACGAATACGCGCCCGGCGGCGAGTGGTCGCGCCTGGTCCGCAACCGTGAAATCGGAGGGGGCTGGCGCTATACCCTGGGGGTTTTGAGTACCGTTTTCTATACTATTTTTCCGGGGCGGGTATTTGGCGGGGACCACTACAACCCCTATACCAATACCATCAGTATTTATTCCGACCATCCTTCCATCGCCCTGCACGAAGGGGCCCATGCCAAGGATTTTGCCCAGCGGGAACTCAAGGGACTGTATGCCGCATCCCGGATGATCCCCTTGTTCCCCTTGTATCAGGAGGCCTGGGCCACCGGCGACGCGATCGGTTTTCACCGGGACCAGCAGGCGGCCGAGGCCGAAAAAAACGATTATCGTGTTCTCTATCCGGCTTACGGTACCTATATCGCCGGCGAGAGTCTGGGGATCGCATCCTGGTTCGGGCCGATCTCCTATCCCGTGGAACTGGCCGTACAGGCGGCAGTCGCCATTCCCGGCCATGTCGTCGGTCGAATCAAGGCCTCGCAGGTCGATGAGGCCCCCGAACCGACCGATTCCGCCGTCGTGGCGGAGGATATTCTTTAATACTTTTCCCTTCAGGATGCAGGTTTTGATGATTACGACAGTTCGTTATGGGTGCAAGGCCATTTTCGTGGCGACTTTGTTGGTTTCGTTCGCCGCTTGCGGTGGGGCGAACTATGATGTACGGGTTCTTGATTCGGCGGAAGTCCAGGTCGTTGCACCAGGTTCCCCCGGAACAACGGCTGAATCATCCCCGGCGGCCAGCGCCGCGGACAAAACGGCCCCGGCCAGGGAACTCAAGCTCCATCAGCGTCCCTACACCGTCTACGGCGTTCGCTACGATCCGCTTTCCGATCATCGTGGTTATGTCGAAGAAGGGGTGGCCAGTTGGTACGGCGATGATTTCCACGGGCTCAAAACCAGCAACGGCGAAGTATACAATATGAATGCCATGACCGCCGCCCACAAGACCTTGCCGTTGGGGATTTATGTCAAGGTACGGAACCTGCGCAACGGCAGCGAGGCCATCATTCGCGTGAATGATCGGGGGCCCTTCGTCAAGGGTCGCCTGATCGATCTTTCTTTCGCCGCGGCCAAGGCCCTGGGCGTGGCCGGCCCCGGTACCGCTCCGGGGCGGGTCGAAGCCTTGGGTAACAGGGTGCAAGATGCCAATGGCCAGATCCGTTACGAGCCGTTGCCGAGTTATGACATCGGCAGCTACGCGGTGCAGATTGGCGCTTTTACGGTCGCCGACAATGCCCGCCGGGTCGCGGCGGACATGAAAAGCCGCTACGGCGCGGCGGACATCCAGGAGGGGGAAATCGACGGGCAGCGCTATTACCGGGTACGGGTCGGTCATTATCCTTCGCTGGAAACGGCCGAGGCGGCCAGGATTGATTTTGAGCGGATGAATTGCCCCGGGGCGTTTGTAGTCGCCTTTGAATAGTTATCGAATCTCTATTTAGAAAGCTCTGTCCGAAATGTTTCAGTTTACCCTGCTTAACACCGATTCCGAGACATCGGCCCGCCGTGGTCGTCTGGATACTCCGCACGGCACCATCGAAACCCCGATTTTTATGCCGGTTGGAACCCACGCGGCGATGAAGGCGATGACGCCGGCCCAGGTCGAAGAGACCGGCGCCCAGATCATTCTTTCCAATACCTACCACCTGCATTTGCGCCCTGGCGAGGGGCTGGTGGAAAAAGCCGGTGGATTGCACGCCTTCATGAACTGGAAGCGGCCGATTCTTACCGACAGCGGTGGCTTCCAGGTCTTTTCGCTGCCGAAGAAAAAGATCACCGAGGACGGCGTGTTCTTCAAGCATGAAGTGTCGGGCAACGAGATTTTTCTCGGGCCGGCCGAAGCCATGGCCATCCAGAATGCGCTCGGCGCCGATATCATCATGGCTTTTGACGAATGTATCCCCTATCCCGCGACCCATGACTACGCCGCCAAGTCGATCCGCAAAACCCTGCGCTGGGCCGAGGCCTGCCTGAAAGCGCACCAGCGCCCGGATCAGGCGCTGTTCGGCATCGTGCAGGGGAGCGTCTTCGATGACCTGCGTCGCGATTGCGCCCGGGAAATGACCGCCATGGGATTTCCCGGCTACGCGATCGGCGGTGTCAGTGTCGGCGAGGGACTTGACCTGCTGAAAAAGGTGGTCGATTACACGGCGCCTTTTTTGCCGGAAAACAAGCCTCGTTACCTGATGGGGGTCGGTTTGCCGGAAGACATCCTCGAAAGCGTCGAGCGCGGCATGGATATGTTCGACTGCGTGATTCCGACCCGCTACGCCCGTAGCGCAACGCTTTTCACCAGCCGAGGCAAGCTTCGGCTGACCCATCGGCGTTACCGGCGCGATTTCTATCCGGTGGATGCTTCCTGCGACTGTTACTGCTGCCGAAATTTCACCCGCGCCTACCTGCATCACTTGTTCAACGCCAACGAAATTCTCTCCGCGATTCTGTCGGCCATTCACAACGTCCATTTTTACCTGAATATGATGGCCGGCATCCGCTCCGCCATCGAACAGAACCAGTTCAGGGCTTTCAAGGAAGAGTTCTTGGGACTGTACGGTTTTTCCGGTCCGGAAGACTCTGAGCACTGACATGATGAACTGACAGGTGAGAAGGGATGAGTGAGAAAAAATCCGGACTGGTGCTGGATGCCGATATGGCTCGACGGTTGCGGTCGGCGTTGACGGTTTCCGGAGTGGAGCTTTTTCCGCTGCTGCAGGACCCGGCGGGCGAAGTGTTGCGGGCGTTACTTAAAAATCCCCGCCTGAGCGAAGACCATGTGCTGGCTTTGCTGAAGCGCCGGGATCTTACCGAAGATCTGTTGAAGGCTATTTCCCAGCTCAAGCTGGGGGAGGGCAGTCATCGGATCAAGGTCGCTCTCGCTAAAAACCCCGGGACGCCCGGAACGGTTCTACTGACGATTCTTCCTCAGCTGTACCTGTTTGAACTGCTCGAACTCTGCTATCTTCCCGGGGTGACCCCGGATCAGAAGGTGGCCGCCGAACGGGTCATTCTACAGCGGCTGCCGACTACCGCCATGGGCAACAAAATGACCATGGCGCGACGGGGCACCGTCGCCTTGGTCGATGCCCTGCTGAAGGAAGGGGATTTTCGATTGGTGGAGCCCTGCCTGCAGAACCCACGTCTCAAGGAAGTTTCCATTCTTCAGTTTCTGAATGGACCCCATGCCACCGCTGAAACCATCTCGGTGATCGCTCGTCATCCCCGCTGGAAGCAGCGACCGAATCTCAGAATGACCATTCTGAAAAACCGAAAGACCCCGGCGGTCTGGTTCACGGTTTTCCTGCCTTCGCTGAAAACTCAGGATTTGCACGCGCTGGTTGCTTCCCGAAGACTGACGCCCGGACAAAAGAAACTGGTTGACGATGAACTTAAAAGGCGCGGTCTAGCTTGAAAAAAATGCACTTTTCAAGCTAGTTGGATACCAATGTCTAAAGAAAGTTCTTATATTCCAGGGGATTGTGTTTGACCATTGATTTGCAAAAAATCGAATTTGTTAAGGCCTGTCTGCGGCTTGAATTTCAAGACCCCTATGAACTGACGGTCGAAAATCTGTTGAGGCTTCGACGCAATCTCAGGCAAGCGGCCAGGCAGATTGAATTATTGTCGACACGTTCGAATGGCCTGGCCTTCGACGAACTTTTCGATCCCCCGGTTTCTCCGGATCCCTATGCCCGGCGACGCTATCAACTGCCGGGTCCCCCTTTTGTAATTCACCCTCCCCGAAACCATTCCCTGCCCGTTGAAATTCATGGCATTCTCGAACTGCCGATTGTCCTGTTCGGTCGGGGAACTCTGTTGCTCAAGGAATTGTGCCTGGCGTTTCAGGCTCTGGGAACACAGGGTTTTCACCGGGGCGAAGGACTTTTCGAGCTGGCCGCGGTCGAGGCCGAGGATCTTTCGGGGAACCGGATGCGAATCTGGCAGAGGAGCGGGCAGGCGCCGATGCCCCTTCCTCTTATCCATGCCGGATGGTGGCTCGATACTTTTGCCGAGGAATCCGAAGTCTGTCTTCTGTTGCACACCCCGGCACGGATATTGTCCGATGGCCGGCCGCTGTTCAATCCATGTTTCAGGACTCTTTTTCCTTTTATTCTGCGCCGCGTCACAGCCATGGTTCATGCTCATTGCGGTCTGGAGTTGGTCGATGATCCCGCCATCTACCTGACGGCGGCGGGACGGGTTCACGAACTGGAAAACCGGCTGGCCTGGCGTGACTGGCGATCCCTTGACGGGAACGGTCGCAAGCAGGATCTCGGCGGGCTTGTTGGTTCGTTGAAAATCGGGGGCGAGGGTCTGCGGGAGGTTCTCTGGCTGCTGCGATTGGCATCGCTGCTGAACCTGGGCAAAGGGGCAACTTATGGAGCCGGTCATCTGGTCTTTGGCGACATGGCCTGAACGGGTCGGCTTGCCAGCGTCCACTTCATTGCTATACTTATTTAAAACTAAGTAATTTCGAGGAGGTGACCATGACCAATCTTTGGGAAGAGCGCAAAAAAGCCCTCGAAAACCAGTATTTCTACACCGAGGAAAAAGAAAAAATCGAAAAAATGCGCGCGGAGGCCAGAGAGCAGGTCATCCGCGAGTATTGTCGTAACCGCTGTCCCAAATGCGGCGAGGCCATCAAGGCGCTGACCTTCCGGGGCGTTCCCCTTGACAAATGTCCGGGGTGCGGCGGCGTCTGGCTCGGCCCCAAGGATCTGCAGCTTCTCTCGGAAAAAGATCACCGTACCTGGTTCGACAAATGGTTCAAGGGCGAAGAAGGGTGAGTTTAAAAAACGGCGAGTATGTTCGCCCTTTTGCTTTTTGCGACGAAATCCAGAAGGTAGCGGTTATTTACTGCAATATACTTAGTTGCCCGTTAAAAAGGCCTGCCGTTTCCGGCAGGCCTTTTTAACGGGGGCACGAGGGGGAAAAACTATTTCTTGCGCAGGTTGTAAAAGACATCCTTGCCGTTGAATACGGCAACATCGTCGAGTTCGTCTTCGATGCGCAGCAACTGATTGTATTTACAGATGCGGTCGGTCCGGCATAGCGATCCGGTTTTGATCTGGCCGGCGTTTGTAGCAACCGCCAGATCGGCGATGGTGGTGTCTTCGGTTTCGCCGCTGCGGTGAGAAATCACCGCGGTGTAACCGGCCCGTTTGGCCATTTCGATGGCATCGAGGGTTTCCGTCAGAGTCCCGATCTGGTTGACCTTGATCAGAATCGAGTTGGCGATTCCTTTTTCGATACCTTCCTTGAAAATCCGGGTATTGGTGACGAAAAGGTCGTCGCCAACAATCTGAATCCGCTTGCCCAGACGGTCGGTGAGCAGCTTCCAGCCATCCCAGTCGTTTTCGGACATGCCGTCTTCGATGGAGATGATCGGGTAGCGGTTGACCAGGTCTTCGTAGAAATCGACCAGCTCTTTCGCAGTCTTGACCGGTTGTTTCTCGTTCTCGAGATGGTATTTCCCATCCTTGAACATCTCGGAAGAGGCGACATCGAGAGCCAGTAGAACGTCTTCGCCCGGGATGTAACCGGCTTCCTTGATCGCTTCCACGATCACCTGCAGGGCTTCTTCGTTGCTCTTGAGGTTGGGGGCGAAGCCGCCTTCATCCCCGACGGAAGTATTGTAGCCCTTGGCCTTGAGCACCTTTTTCAAGGCATGGAAGATTTCCGCGCCCATGCGCAGAGCCTCCTTAAAGGAGCTGGCGCCGGCCGGCATGATCATGAACTCCTGGATGTCGACGTTGTTGTCGGCATGCGCGCCGCCGTTGATGATGTTCATCATCGGCAGGGGGAGTTCCTTGGCGTTGGCGCCACCGATGTACTGGTAAAGCGGCAGTCCCGCATCTTCGGCCGCTGCCTTGGCGCAGGCCATCGAAACGCCGAGCAGGGCGTTGGCGCCGAGGTTGCTCTTGAAATCGGTGCCATCCAGATCGAGCAGCTTGCGGTCGATCCCCGACTGGTCGGACGCTTCCCAACCGATCAGGGCTTCTGCGATGATTTCATTGACGTTTTTCACCGCCTTGGAAACCCCCTTGCCCAGGTAGCGAGCCTTATCGCCGTCACGCAGTTCAAGCGCTTCCCGCTGGCCGGTAGAGGCTCCGCTCGGCACGGCCGCACGGCCCATGACGCCGTTTTCGAGAAACACCTCGACTTCAATAGTCGGATTGCCACGTGAATCGAGGATCTCCCGTGCGTAGATATCGATGATTTCGCTCATAATTGCCCCCTTGCTAGAAAGATTGGTGGCCAGTGCGTCTGGCCTGAAAGCGCGTTATTTATAGCACAAGAACATGAAATTGAAACCCCTTTTTAAAGAATATGGGGCCGCCAGAAACTTGAAAGAAATTGATTTAAGGCCTCGATGGTGATAGTGTTACGGTCCCAAATAATGTCTGCCGGGAGAAATTTAAATATTGAATAACTCTACTGTTCGGGAAAGTTTTTCCGCGGAGGATTCGCAGCTGGCGAATCTTCTTTTCGGTCAGCAGAATAAAAACCTCAAGCTGGTTGAGAAGATGCTCGGGGTGCGCATCGGGTCCAGAGGGAACACCCTGTTTCTCGACGGGGAGCCGGCTGACGTTAAACTCGCCTTGCGCCTGCTGGACGAGCTTTATTCCCTCCTGCAAGCGGGCTACGATCTGTATCCCGCCGACATCGATTACGCAACGCGGATTCTTTCGGCGGATTCCAAGGCTCACCTCAAGGATATCTTTCTCGACACGATTTTTATTTCATCCCGAAAAAAAATCATCGCCCCCAAGAGCCTGGCCCAGAAAACCTATATCGATGCGATTCGCAGCCACGATGTTGTCTTCGGCATCGGCCCGGCCGGGACCGGTAAAACCTACCTGGCCATGGCCATGGCCGTGTCTTTTCTGGTTAAAAAAGAGGTCAGTCGCATTGTGCTGGTGCGCCCGGCGGTGGAGGCCGGAGAAAAACTCGGTTTTCTGCCCGGCGACCTGGCGGAAAAGGTCAACCCCTATCTGCGTCCCCTGTACGACGCTCTTTACGATATGATGGATTTTCAAAAGGGACAGGGACTGATTGAAAATGGCGTGGTCGAGGTGGCCCCCCTGGCGTTCATGCGCGGGCGTACGCTTAACGACGCCTTTGTTATTCTTGACGAGGCGCAGAATACCACGACCGAACAGATGAAAATGTTTCTGACCCGTCTTGGCTTCGGCAGCCGCGCGGTAATCACCGGCGATGTCACCCAGATTGACCTGCCGACCGGAAAGCGTTCCGGCCTGGTCGAAGCTACCGAAGTCCTCAACGGGGTGGCCGGGATCCGTTTTAATTATTTTTCCGATCGGGACGTTGTCCGCCATCCTATTGTACAATCCATCATAAAGGCGTACGAGCGGAGGAATCATCCAATCGTTGAGCCATCCGTACGGTCTGAAGGTAATTCTGACGCATGCTGAAAATCGATCGAAAATCCGACCCTTCGACACGCAAGGCCAAGAGCTCGGCAAAAAGTTTTTTTGTTCTCGACGAGCGCAGCCAGCGTTATCTCATGGTGGTCGTTCTGGCTCTGATTCTGACGGCCATTATCATCCCCAAGGGAGGCTTTGTCCCGGATTACTATGCCCCCGGGGATGTCGCTTCCCGCGATGTCAAGGCCCCCAAGGATCTGCTGATTCCCGATCTGCCCCTGACCGAAAAGAAAAAGGTCGAGGCCGAAGAGGCGGTTCTCCCCTTGTACGATTACGATGCCAAGACCGGTGCGGTCATCGCGGACCAGCTGATTCAAGGCTTGCAACTGATTCAAAAAGCCCGGAGCGAAGCTCTCCCGGCGGAACAACTGGTTGA
>Ga0154449_1078_pt1 | contig 20753 bp, 17 predicted proteins | sample RifGroC2_FD_105642 | JGI IMG/M metagenome (GOLD analysis project Ga0154449, IMG submission 105642) | Pelobacteraceae bacterium GWC2_58_13
CATCGTCAACCGGGCGGCCGAGGTCACCGCCCCGTTGGTCGCGCTGCAAAAGGATGTGACCGAGCTGCAAACGGGACTGCTCGAAGTGCAGAACCAGATCGACAACGCGCTGAGCAACCTGCGCCAGCAAACCTTTAAGAAGACCACCCATTCGTTTGTCAATCCAGATTTTTACCTCCAGTTCAATTCCGACCTTTGGATATCGCTAAAAAGCGGCATCGATGAAGTGCAAAAGTTCAAATGGGAGTTCCTCACCGAAAGAGCCTGGCTGCCGATCCTGCAGGTCATTCTGGCCCTGGCTTTGGCCCTGTTTATCCGTCATCACCGGCGCGGCTCGCAGATTACCGAGGAATGGCACTTTATCGCCATTCACCCCTGGGCTACGGGAATTTTCGTTGCCATCATCTCGCTCAGCGCTTTGTACACGAACCCTCCGTCCCTCTGGCGGCTCGGCATTTCGATGCTGGCCGCCCTGACCGCCGCACTTCTGGTTTCCGGACTACTGGCCAATCGCCGCAAAAAATTCATGGTGTACTTGCTGGCGGCTCTTTTCATCATCACCCAGATTTTACACTTGATAGGCTTTCCGGCCCCTCTTTACCGCCTGTACCTGACTTTTTTGTGTCTGATGGGGATTCCTTTTCTGTGGATTCTCGCCAAACGCAACATCAAGGCCCATGACGACCGGATGGATGTTTTCACCTTCGCCCTGAAAGTTGGCGCCGGAGTGCTGCTGGTCGCGCTGTTCGCCCAGATCACCGGATACAGCAATCTGTCCTCGCGACTGATCGTTTCTTCGGTCAATACCGTTTTCCTGAGCCTGTTCGTGGCCATGACCATCCGCCTCGGTCACGGCGGGATTCGGTTTCTGCTGACCCACCCCGTGGTGATCCGCCATCCTTTCTTTTATCGCTATGGCGACGAGCTGACCGCCCGTCTGTCCAATATTCTGCAGGTTTTCATCGGCAGCTATTCACTTCTCTCTCTGCTGGTCGTTTGGGCGATTTATGACTCAGTTGGACAGGCCTGGAGCGCGTTGATGGATAAAAGCATGACCCTCGGGGAAACCGAGATTTCCCTTTACATGGTCGTGCTGGTGATACTGATTCTTTACCTGGCCATTTCATCTTCCTGGTTTCTGCGTGCCGTGCTGGAAGCTCAGATTTTTCCTCACCGGGATTTTGACCGCGGAGTTCGCGACGCCATAAAAAAACTGCTGCATTATTCCATCGTTTTCATCGGTTTCCTGTTTGCCATGAGCATGGCCGGCTTCGAATTGAAAAATTTTGCCGTCCTGGCCGGGGCGTTCGGCATCGGTATCGGTTTCGGCCTGCAGAATATCGTCAATAACTTCCTCAGCGGCTTAATCCTGTTGTTCGAGAGACCGGTCCGAGTTGGCGACGTAATCGTCATTGAGGACCAATGGAGCACCGTTCGCAAAATCGGCATGCGTTCGACCGTTGTTGAAACGATCAACAAGTCGGAAATCATCGTACCCAATTCGGAATTGATCTCGCAGAAAGTGACCAACTGGACCTTGACCACAAGCATGGCCAGGGTTGTCATTCCAGTCGGTGTCGCCTACGGCAGCAACGTGCCCCAAGTTCTTACCCTGCTGCGCGAATCGGCCCAGGCGTGCAAGGATGTTCTTGAAACACCCGAACCTTCGCCGATATTCACCGCCTTCGGCGACAGCTCGTTGAATTTCGAACTGCGGGTCTGGATCTCCAACGTTGATCGGATGCTGACGATCCGTAGCGAGATTTTGCAGTTCATCGATCAACGTTTTCGCGAAGAAGATATCGATATCCCCTTTCCCCAGCGCGACCTGCACCTGACGCTGAAAGAGGCTCGGATGATGAAACACCTTGCCGATGCCGAGGCCCCCGCGCCGGAGCCAGAGGGCTGACCCATTCCCGCCGGCATTTCCGACATTTAACGTCCCCAACCCTTGAGCTGTCGGACTAAAAGTGCTATCTTTTGCGCTGTCTGTAAGTATCCGGGAGAAATAAAATGCTCAATACCCCTCATGCAATGATTCTCGGAACGGGCCGGTGTGTTCCGGAAAAGGTTCTTACCAATTCCGATCTGGAAAAAATAGTCGACACTTCCGATCACTGGATCATCGCCCGCACGGGGATCAGAGAGCGGCGCATTGTCGAGCCGGGAACCTCTCTGTCCGATCTGGCCTCCGCAGCGGCCGTGAATGCCCTTGACGATGCTGGTGTTAAAGCCGAGGAGATCGATCTGATCATTCTCGGGACGGTCACCGGGGACATGAAATTTCCGGCCACGGCCTGCATGATCCAGGATAAACTCGGTGCCAGAAACGCGGTGGCGTTCGATGTTTCGGCCGCCTGCTCCGGCTTTCTTTTCAGCCTGCGGATCGCCTCGGCCATGATGGCCGCGGCCGGCTATCGACGCGCCCTGGTGATTGGCGCGGAAATCCTCACTTCCATGGTCAACTGGCAAGATCGGGACACCTGCGTGCTGTTTGGCGACGGCGCCGGGGCGGTCGTTCTTGGGCCTTCCGTCGACAATCGCGGCATTATTCATTGCTGCCTCGGCAGTGACGGCTCCTGCGCCAAACTGTTGTACAACCCTGGATGCGGAAGCATCAACCCGCCGACCCCGGAAAATGCCGCGGCCCAACTTCATACCATCCACATGGCGGGCAAAGAGGTGTTTCGTCACGCCGTAACCGCCATGACCAATGCCATGCAGCAGGTTCTTCAGGAGGCCGGCATTGCTCCGGACCAACTCCATCTGCTCATTCCCCATCAGGCAAATCTGCGCATTATCGAAGCGGTCGCGAAACGCTTCGACATCCCGGCAGAAAAAGTCTATGTCAACGTCGATCGCCTCGGCAATACCTCTTCCGCATCGATCCCCATTGCCATCGACGAAGCCCGCCGCAGTGGGAAAATCGCTCCGGGAAACCTGGTCGGCATGGTTACTTTCGGCGCTGGCCTGACTTGGGCGTCCTCGGTTATTCGTTTTTGACCCGAAATCCGCTAAATTTTTCCTCCTCCTTTGCATTCCCCGGAAGTCGGGGTAAACTGAAAGAAAGGAAAGGAGGATTATACCGATCTGAACACACAATAAAACATAGTACCAACCGACCCCGTCAGGGGATAAATCGCTTTGCCCCGCAAAGCGAGGAAGTCAGCAGCAGAAATCGCACTGGCGATACCTGGAAAAAGCCCCATCACCGAACCGGTGATGGGGCTTTTGGTTTTGCCGCCCAATGGTTATGCAAGGGTCACATTCCGGAAAGGGTCTTGAGAATTTCCGGGTCTGCTTCCTCTTCGGCCAGAATGGTATGACAGGTGTCGCAATCCATGGAGATAACCTCACCAGTCTCCGTTTCATGCTCTTCATCGTGGCAGCGGAAACAGCCGACATCGTCATTATGGCCCAGGTGGTTGGTGTAGGTTCCCCACTTGATGTTCATCTCGGGAAACACGTTGTCCGCATAAGCCTTCTGAATCCCGGCAATGGACTTCTTCAACTGATCGGTTTTTTCTTCAGCCACGCTGGAAAAGTTTTTTCTGTAGAACTCGTTGAGTTCGACCGCGATCGCCTCCTTGGCTTCCTCTTGCGAAGCATACTCCTTGGTAATGACTTCCATGGCCTTTTTCTTGATGAACGGAATGCTGCTGTCGATGGCGCCGCTCAGGATCTGGTTGTCGACCGCCACTCGCGGCGAAAGGTAGATATGGGTCGGCCGGTTGTGGCAATCGATACAATCCATTTCGCGAAGTTCGGCTTCCTCGCCCAGCTCATCGGCATCGCCGGATCGGTAAACCAGGGTGCTGCCGTCCTGTTTGGCAAGAGTGACCTCGGGGATGGTCATACGGTCGCGCCCCGAAGCCTTGTAATAGATTTTATTTTCCGGCGCCACATGCCAGTGAATCCCGTGGGAACTGATGGCGCGATCGCCTGCCGTGCCGATTTTCATGAGCAGTACGGTCTTGACATGGGTGTTTTTTTCATCTTCGAGAAAAATATCTTTGACCACCAGCTTGTCACCGTGAAACATTTCGGGACGATGGCACTCCTCGCAGGTATCTCGGGCCGGGCGCAGGCCATGAACCGGGGTTTCGATCGGGCGGGGGTAGGTGTTGAAAGCGACCGCGAAGAGTTGGCGGGCGCCTGAAATTTTTGATTTGACGAACCAGTCGGCGCCGGAGCCGATATGGCATTCCACGCAAGGCACCCGCGAATGGGGGGAGTTGAGATAAGCGGTTCTTTCGGGATTCATGACCGTGTGACAGAACTCGCCACAGAACCCGACGGATTCCATGTAATGGTACGCCCGGTAGCCAAGCATCGAAAAGATCAGCAGGTTGATGCAGGTCAGGAATACCGCGAAAAAAACCAACTTCCGCATCCTGCTGAATTTTTCCGGTTCGGTAAAATATCCTTTAAGATACTCAAGAGTGAACAGCCGAACTTCTTCTTTGCCCTTGAAAAAAAAGAGGCCGAGAAAAACCAGGACCAGGCCACCTACGAATGCCGGCCCAACCAGCATGTAAATTGCCCCGGAAAAGTAGGTGTTATCGATGTGAAATAGAACGTCATAAAGAATTGCTCCGAACAAAAACGGCGTAGTCACCGTGACGATCATGGCGCCGAGCAGGGAAACCCGGCTGCGAGCAATTCCTTTGGCAAATGCGGTGACGATTTCAGGCAACGTTTTCATTTAAAATCCCTTCTTCAATGGTAATTATTGGCCCATTAAACCAGTGATGAATATACAAAACGGTCTATTCCACGAATGTCAATTACTGGGAAACATGAACGAATATTCGAATTTGAGAATAGTTTGGGGGAATACCCTTTTAGAAAATCGGCTTCGCATCATTCCCGAGCCGGAAGCGTTAAGGGATGAGTTTCTAATTATTCTAAATCAACTGGCTGAATTTGCATCGAAAAAAAAGAGAAAGGCCGCCATCGCTGGCGGCCTTTCTCTTTTAGTGCCGATTAAAGGCCTAGTGCGATCCGTGCATGAAGGCATAAACCATCAAAACGACAAGTGATATGCCAATAAACACGGCGGTGAAACCAAATGCCTTAAAGAAGAAATCGTAAAGGATGCCGCTAGGCTTCGTCTTCTCATATTTGTGGAGAATGCCTTCCGCCTGGTAGCGCTTCCACTGATCCCCACGCTCGTGGATAAATTCTTCCTTCGGCATTTCGCCGTTGAAGATAACAAAGTCCATCGGGAATTTTTCCGGCCGGCCGTGGGTGTTGAAGAAGTGAACGGTGAAGATAAATCCGGTTGCCAGCAGCGCCTCGTCCGAATGAACGATGGTCGCCACGTTGAAGGCCCAACCAGGGAGGAAAAAGCCGAAGAACTCGGGGAACCAGAGCATCAAACCGGAACCACCAATGGCGAACATACCCCAAAAGACCGCGATGAAGTCGAATTTCTCCCAATAGGTCCAACGATCGAAAGTTGGTTTCGGTCCGCGGAACAGGAACCAACGGACCATATTGGTTACGTCCCGAATGTCCCGGAAATTGGGGCAGAGCGACTCTGGGCCAAACAGGCGCTGGAGGACATTCCCGCGTATATCCTGACGGATGAAAAGATAGTGGATCGACATGTAAATCGCCAGGCCGAAATAGATGAAGGTAATCCCGGCGCAGAAACGGTGAATCAAGGCGGCATTGGCGGCCGATCCGAAGAAGTCCATAAAAGACTTGGCCCAGGGCTGATCCGCGAATTTCAGGGGCAGACCGGTCAGGGACAGGCCGAGAAAACTGACGATAACCAGAAAGTGCAGGAACACATGGCGCTTGGTGAAACGGCGGTACATCTTGTACGGTTCGTCAATATGATGGGTCAGGCCGTGTTCCATCAATTCACGCTTCTTCTCGCGGGTTTCCACAAAGCCACGGAACATCCAGAGCAGGGAATGAATCCAGAATACCCCAAAGGTCGAAACCAGCAGGCCGGTCATCGCCAGGAAGGTGTAATAGAGAATCGGGTATTTGTCCTTGTCATGCGACCCATGAGCATAGTACATGGTGAACAACGGGGTTGCGTTCGCATGGCACTTTGCGCAGACGTCGACCAGATTTGCCTCGTTCACACTCGATTTCGGATCGGAGGCCGGCAGAACGTTGTGGGAGGTATGACAGTCGGCACAACCCGCAACCAACTCGGGAAAACCAAGGCGGTAGTTCTTACCGTGGTAGCTTTCCATGTACGTTTCAACAGCGACATTGAATACGCCGTTGCGTTCCATCATTTCTTCGTTGGCATGACACTTCAGACAAACACTTGTGTGGAATTCACGGTTTTCACGGGAATTGGGGTCGCCGAGAGGTTTGATTTCATGCAGGTTGTGACAGTCATGACAGGCCGCCGAGTCGGTATTTCCCGCCATGACCCCCTGGCCGTGGACAGAGTCGAGGTAATCCGTATGATCATCGTGACAACTGATACATTTCTCGACGACTTTTTTGTCGTCGCCCTTCCAGGCAGTGAGCGTATGAATATCGGAATGGCAGTCGGCGCAGGAGACATCATTGATCATGTGGACGCTGGCATAATGTTCAGCGGTCTGCGGCTTGTGGCAGCGCACGCAGCTTACCGGCTTGGGCATGACCATGCCGTCCATGTGTCCCTGCAAGTCGGATAACTCGACGTGACAACTCGTGCAGGCGTTCTGTCCGTGAACCGAGGCGCTGAACTCCTCGACGGAAACGACATCTTCATGACACTCCAGACAGGCTTTGGGATCAATAGCCAGCCCGTTTTCCGCTATCGCCGGCAACACCAGAAACAACAGCAGTACCAAGGACATCAACAATCGTGACAGGGCATGTTGCATTAAGCTCCTCCTAACTCCGTTAAAATTATCTAGCAGCCCTGGATAATTAAATTATCGTGTTTGGGCCGCGGTTCTATTGAAAATCGGCGCTACGCCTGCCTCTCGGGCAGACCCCCATGTATAGTTTTTATATACAGCGAACCTGATTAACATACCGCAAACGAAAAGTCAATCGTTGTACCGGACCCAAAGAAACTTTTCCAACATGCCTCCGCCGTCACCAACCTTCTGCCATAAATCTTTCGAACCGATTGCCGTTGCCTGCAAAATGCTACCGCTAATACAATAATAGATTCTGGACAATTTAACCGCACTGTGGTTGAATTCCCGGTCAAACAGCTTCATTTTAACAGAATTTGCTGTATTTTTATCATATTAGCCATCAAAAAGGAAAAGACTGCATGTTCAAGGAAACGGGTCTCATCTTAGCAATCTGCGCATTTTCACTCTACATCATCGGTGGCCTTGCGACATTCACCGGCGCCGGGATCGTCATTATCGTCGGTAAAGATGACCTCTTCGGCTGGGGGCAGGGAACGGGAATCGGTTATCTTTTCATCTGCGTCGGATTGTGTCTTTCGATCTTGGGTGTGCTTTTCATGCGGATTTTCCGCAATCGTGGACCGCGTTGACCATAACGGCGCACATTTAATAAAAAAGGGGCGCGTCCTTGCGGACACGCCCCTTTTTACGTTTCAATAATCGAAACTTACTTGGCAGCCAGTTCCATCACTTTTTCGGTGAAGGGGTTGGCGAACAGGATGATCATGGCAACAACGAAAACGTAGATGGCCAGGGACTCGACCATGGCGAGACCGATCATCATGGTGGTCAGGATTTTACCGCTGGCGCCGGGATTGCGGGCAACACCTTCAACAGCGCTTTTGATGGCCAGACCCTGGCCGATGCCGGTTCCGAAAGAACCGAGACCCATGCCGATACCGGCGGCGATCATGCTCCAAGCAAAAAATTCCATGTTTCTACTCCTCTTCTGTTTTTCCGCGGTTTGATTGTTCCTATACGGTATAGGACTTAATTCCCGGGATCGGGAAAATCAATGGGCTTCTTCAAGGGCGCCCGCGATGTAGATCATCGCCAGCAAGGTAAAGACGAAGGTCTGAATCAAGGCAACCAGAACCCCCATCAGCATCATCGGCACCGGCAGCAAGAACGGCACCAGCAACATGAAAATCATCAACACGATTTCATGACCATACATATTGCCGAAAAGACGTAACGAGAGCGACAGGGGACGGGCCAGATGACCGATAATCTCGATAATAAAGATCAATGGCGCCAGCGCCGCAATCGGCCCCATGAAGTGTTTCAGATAAGCAAAGCCGTGTTCCTTGACCCCCACAATGTGGGTCATGGCAAAAACGGTGAGGGCCAGAGCCACGTTGGTATTCAGGCTGGCCGTAGGCGGATAGAAGCCGGGGATCAAGCCCACCAGGTTCGATACCAGGATAAACAGGGCAAAAGTCGCCAGCAAGGGAAAATAAGCCTTGCCTTTGTGCCCCATGGTATCCTCGATGAGATTTTCAATCCCGGAGACAACCACTTCCATCAGATTCTGCCAACCGGCGGGAACCATCTTGACAGCACGGGCCGCAATTAAGGCCAGGACAATCAACAGAAGCATGACGAACCATGTATATGTGACATGGTTGCCAACATGCATATTCAATTGCCCTTCGAGCCACTGAAGAAAAAGAAAAGGATGTGTCATGACTTGTTACTGCCTCCTTGATCAAACAATCGCTTTATGGTCGTGCCAAGAACATTCAACAGCACCACCGAGAGCCCGACTGCCAATGCGATGAGATCGACTTGCGCCTTGACTATGAGTAGAAAAAGCGCACTCCCCAATGCGGCCAGGCGAACAAAATAACCGAATTGAAAACTTTTCGCGGCAAACTGAGACGGTTCCCCAAGCAACCGGCACAGGGCATTATAACGCCAGTAATAACCAAGAATCACCAGCAGTCCGCCCGAAAGAACCCCCAGAGTTACCGGCACCGAGCGCCACAGCAGGCTGACAAGAACATAACCGGCGAGGATGATCCAGTTGCGCCGGGACAGGGCACTCAGCAGTTGTTCATCCTGACTTGCCACCGTCTCCCTGATTATCCTCTTTCTGCCGCCGCAATTCCCGCTCGGTCAGAATATACACATTGCGAAACGCCGAAACGATGCCCAACCCGAGGAAAATCAGAGTAAACCATGGATTCGTATCGAATTTCTTGTCCAGCCACCAACCCATGGCGAGACCGATCATGGTCGACGCCACCATGGAGATTCCAACACTTGAAAGAAACCCAAGTGATTTGAATAGTTGGTGCCTGTCTTCGCGCATCGAGGCGGGTTCCGCAATCCGTTATATAGGTGAAAAACCTGCATTAAGTATCACATGGACCAGACGATGTCAATTGTTTTTGGTTCCCTTTTCCCCGTCTATTCATCGCCCCGCTTGCGTCCCTTCCAGTCCCGGACACTCCAGGCGATCTGGGTCCACATCCCCCGCAACATCAGCAGCTCGCGGCGGTCAAGTCCGGCACGCTGGTGAATCTGCCGCAGGCGGTTCATCACCCCTTCGGGCTTTTTCTGGTTGAGAAAAGCGATCCGCGACAATACGCTTTCGATCTGCCCGAACAGCCCCTCGATATCCCCCTGTTCCGGCAGGTCGCGCTCCGCCGCTACTTGAGTCGTCCGGGGAGGCCTGGCGAGTTCGTGAACGAACAGCAGCACCGCCTGCGCTAGATTAATGGAGCCGACCTCGGCCGAGGTGGCGATGGTGGCGGCATGGGAACACTGGGCCACCTCGTCGCTGGTCAGACCGACATCCTCGCGGCCGAACACCAGTCCCATTCGCCCGCCCGCCGGCAGCTCCCCGTGCAATGCCGGTACCTCCGCAATATCGAGCAATTCGCCGCGCAGACGGCCACTGCGCCGGGTAGTCGCCACGGTCAGATGCAAGTCGGCGATGGCGGCGGGCAGGTCGGCAAAAACCCGCGCCTGCCCGAGCAGATGGTGGGCGGCCACGGCAAATTTGCGAGCCTCGGGATGCAGGTACTGGCAGGGATTGACCAGACGCAGGTCACACACCCCGAAATTGGCCATGGCCCGACAGACCATGCCGATATTTCCCGGACTCTGGGGTTCGACCAGCACGATGGCCAGGGTATCGATGGATAGGGCCGGCATGGAATCTCCTGTTCTTCACCCGGTCGGCGGGACTAGGGTTCTAATCCGAGCAACTTGTTGATTAATTGGCGGTATTTCTGTTCGATGAGGTGACGCTTCTTTTTGAAGGGGTTGGTGAGTTCCTCGCCAGCCTTGAAGTCTTTTTCAAGAAACGCAGGTTGCCGAGCCGCCGGCGTGGCCAATCGTCTTTTCACTAAAGGCCCGGGCCGGGAGCAGCACATCAAACACCGTCGCGGGAGGATTTTCTGGCATGGCACACCTCTTTAATCAGATGGGGATACTGTACCCGAGATGCCGCGGGTGAGGCAACAGGACACTGGCGCCCATTTTTAAATTGGGGTAATCTGGGGAAAATCCGATCATCCAGACGGCAACCGTCGCTGCTGCCTGGCGGCAAAACCAGACGCAATCCGCCGAGCTACTTAAACCGACCGAAGCGAGTATTTCAAGGAAAAACCTCTATGTGGAGTCGGCTTAAAATCGAAATTTGCCGTCAGCAGAGCAGCTTTGACCGACAACTCCGGGACGTCATTGAAGACTATGCGCGGCGAGGAGGAAGGATTTTCTGCGGCAAGGGCTGTCGCAACTGCTGTACCCTGACCGTCAACGCCGGCTACACCGAAGCGCTGTTGGTCGCCCAAAGCCTGACCGCAGCCCAAGCAACGGCACTGGACGACTACGTAGCCCGGCTGCGCCGGCTGCTGCCGGGAATTACCGACCTCAAGGCCTACCTTAAAATGCAACGGCAACAGCTGGGTGACTGCCCGTTTCTGGCTGGGGAGGGCACCTGCGGCATCTATCCGGTGCGTCCCTTTGCCTGCCGGGCGCTTCTCTCCACCCGTCCGGCCGATTGGTGCGAAGTCGATTTTGGCGCCCTGCCGGCGATTGAAAAACAGTTGTTCATGGCCAGCCTCGACCGCAGCGTCGTCGACTTCCCCACCCATTACCTGGCGGCACCCCGGGAAATCGGCCGGCAATTGGAGTCGGAGGCACTCTTGGAGATGGCCCAAGCATTCGGTTTTTCGCTCTCCGGAAACCTCCCCTACCTGGTCTGGCTGGAAAAAAACTACCGTCTGAGCGAAAAAATCGGGGAGGGGAAAGAGGCCACCGGCGCTCTGCTGGAAAGTGCGGGATTGGATCTTCCCTTCGTGATTCTGTCGGGACTTTAACCGCCTTCTCCTTCGCCTTGTTCATTCAAAATGCGGGAAACCCGTGGCGACATTTAAAAGGGCTCAGCTGAAATCAGCTGAGCCCTTTTAAATGTCGGATTTCGAGACTCCCGTGCTGGTCGGTCATCGGCGCCAAACACCGGGGATTCTTTCCAGAATCATCCCCTTTATTCTCCCCAGCCATCTTGCGTATCGTCATCCCCAAAGGACAACGGGTCCATCGCGACGGCAGGAAGAGACTGCGAACCGCTCAGTTTGATTAGATTGGATCCATTTTTTAATTTGAAGCGCGCCAAAATATCCTGCAAATGATTGGCCTGACTTGAGAGTTCCTCTGCCGCGGAAGCACTTTCCTCCGAATTTGCCGTATTCTGTTGGGTGACCTGATCGATTTGGGTCAATCCAACGTTGACCTGAGCAATCCCCTGGGCTTGTTCATTCGAAGCCGCCGCAATTTCCGCCACCAGATCGGTTACCTTGCTTATCCCTTTGACGATTTCATCAAGGGAATCAGCCGTTTTATTGGCGATCTGCGAACCGGTCGCCACTTTTTTAACGGAACCCTCAATCAGTTCCGCCGTTTCCTGGGCGGCTTTGGCACTACGAGCAGCAAGGTTGCGAACTTCTTCGGCAACGACTGCAAACCCTTTGCCATGCTGTCCGGCTCGCGCCGCCTCAACGGCGGCATTCAACGCCAGCAGGTTGGTTTGAAAAGCAATTTCGTCAATGGTCTTGATGATTTTCGATATACTCTGGCTTGAGGCGTTGATCTCCCCCATGGCTTCAACCATCTCCACCATCTGAGAATTACCGCCTTCGGCCGCCTGCTTCGCCTGCGTCGCCAACTGGCTAGCCAAACTGGCATTTTCAGCGTTTAGCTTGGTCTGCGAAGCCATTTGGCTCATGGAACTGGTAATCTGCTCCAACGAGCTCGCCGATTCCGTAGCCCCCTGCGAGAGGGACTGGCTGGAATCCGACACCTGAGCACTGCCCGAGGCAATCTGCTCCCCCGCCAGCTTGACTTGGCCGAGAATCTCATTGAGATCTTCCCCCAGCGTTTTGATGGCGCCACGGATCAGGTCCCGCTCATCACGAGGGGTGATGCTGAAGGTAATGTCCCCGTGGGCGAGTTTCTGCAACGCGGCCACGATTTCATTTTGCAGACTTTCAGCGAAGGCGTCCATGGTTCGCGCCATGTCCCCGATCTCGTCATCACGAACCAATTGCAGCCGTTGGTCAAGGTGACCACGCTCCAATGCATTAAGCATCGCAACGGTTTTCGCCAGGGGCCGGGCAATGCTTCGAGCAATGGACAGGCCCAGAACAACGGCAACGGCAACACCAACCAGAAGCGCAATGGCCACCAGCCATATCATCGATCGGGCCAGGCCTTCCCCCGCCTCGACACTCTGGGCCACGGAATTTTCGGTAGCCTGCACGATGGAATCCAGCTTTATTTCAGCCGCGGCCAACAACCCGACGGTCACATCCTGACCATGGCGCACCAGTTCGTCATAGAGAGCCAGAGCTTCGTTGATCGGGGTTTTTACGTTGGCGACATACTGCTGAATACTCTCAATGCTGGGCAATACTTCAGCGATGTAAACGTCCTTGGCCAGCTCGGATTCGTCTATTTCCAGAAAATCGGAGATGGTGCCGACCGCGCGATACACCTCCTTGATCTGGTATTGCAGGTGCTTTACCGCTTCCTGCACCTGGGGGTTTTCCACTTGAAGTCCACCGAGCCATTGCACGAACGAGGATTGCTCGGGATCGAGATTTCCCTCGAAGGGCGTCTGTTCAAGGACCGATTTCACCGACTCGGCCGCCCAGGTCTTGTATTCGCCCAAATATCCCTCAAGCTGCGCCTCTAGTTTTTGCGGGTTTTCAATCCGCAGGGCATCGATTTTTGCGCTCAATTGCAAAAACAGATCGACATCGGCCTGGAGATCTTTCCAGGTGTTCAGAAAACCGCCAAACTCGCCCGTCGACTCATTCAAATTGCCCGATGCCCGGTACGTTTCAATCGCATTGCCGGCGTCGTGCAGAACCCGATTGATGTTGGCATATTCCTCATTGCGCCGGTCGATGGACAATGCTGGATTAAGCAGAGCCTGTTCTGAGGCCTTGATCTCCTGAAGGGCTCCCTTCAGAGTCAAAATCTGCCGCAAGGCAGGCACCTCCTCCGTGCCGAGCTGCCTGACATTACCCCTCAACTGGCTAAGTCCATACCAGCCGACCAGGCCGATCAGAGCACAAATCCCTGCGACCACAGAAAATCCCAGTATCAGCTTTTTCTGCAGCGTAAATTTCAGCGACATAGCTCATTCCTATCCATGAATTTTTAGCAATCCTGCATGACTCCGCGGTTAGAAAAGTCGCCCCGGCCTAAACCGGGGCGACTTTTCAGCGGATCATTCAACAATGTGTTTTTTGCCTTCCTCGGAAAGGAAAAAATCTATGATTTTCTTTACTTCCGGGGTCGGGTCGCCAATGGTGATGAGCGCCAGCGGACGCTTGATTTCGGCGGTATTGACGATCTTGGCGTTACCGGGATTGAGGTTATAGAAACCTTTGCTCACGGCGCCTACGCCACCGGGATTGCCGGAAACTTCGTTGATTTCAAGGCGGGTACTTTTGACTTCGATGGCCTGGGCCGCGTAATCGGCTTTTTTCATGACCATCGACTGGAACACGGCCTTGGTGGAGCTGCCGGCGTGGCTGGTAACCACTTGAACGGGCAGGTCGGGGCCGCCAACATCCTTCCAATTGGTCACCTTCCCGGCATTAAGATCGGCCAGTTGCGCCCAGGTCAATTCGTCGATGGGATTGGCCACGTTCACGATCGGCACAATGACATCTTCGGTGATAATGTGAAACTGCAGATTCTCCGGCACAACCATTTCCGGCTTGCCGTCTTCCTTGAGTACCTTCTGAGCGCTCTGGATGCTTTCTTCCAAAGTGTTCGAGGAAATCGCCACATTGGTTTTGCCTTCGAACAGCGCTAACATCCCCTTGCCGGTACCGACACCGAACACCTTGATGGATACACCGGTGGTCTTTTCCAGCGCTTCCGCGCCAGGCTCAAGGAATCGTTTCTGACAGGTAGTCGACCCCCAGAGAGCAACCTGTTCGGCAAATGCCGGGACAGCCATGATCACAACCCAAACCAAAACCAACAGCCCCTGTTTCCAAAATTTTCCAGTCACGTCTTGCCTCCTCGCACTGTGTTGAAGAACAGCCCCCCCAGGGAGCCACGATGAAAACCATCCATACCTTCCCGACCCGACGGTTTCACACAGAAAAGTGACCTTAGCTGTCGGGTGATTATTTACACGCTGTCAGGTTTTTGTGTATTTTATTGACTTGCGCCAATAAAGCATCAAGCATGCCAACTACCCATTCTTCTCACGAATAGCCACAACGCGCCGAACTTATGTTCTTTTTCAAAAGTCCCTCCATGGTCGAGAGACAAGATCGTTTATAATCATTAACGGATGACGGTTTTTTGGCGGAAGTTCCGTTTAATGACCGATGACGGCATCCCGTTGAACAGTCTTTGCAACAGCAGGCTCCTGCTTTCGAATAACCGATTTTCGTCAATGATTCTAGGGCAAAAGAAACATGGCTGCCGGCTTTTCGTGAGTTCAGATGTAAAAAGCCCGGCGCTTTAATGAGCACCGGGCTTTTTACATCTGAATAATATAAATCGGATCAGAGCGCCTTGAATGCCTTGGCGGCGGCCTCGAAGGTGCGGTCGAGGTCGGCGGTGGAATGGGCAACGCTCATGAAGCCGGCTTCGTACTGACTGGGAGCGAGGTTGATCCCCTCGTCGAGCATGGTGCGGAAAAACTGGGAAAAAATCCGCGGCGTCCCAGGCTTGACGTCGGCAAAATTGAACACTTCTTCTTTCTGGAAGTAGGTGCAGAACATGCCGCCGACCCGTTGCAGCGAGGCCGGCACGCCGGCGGCGGCCGCCGCCTGGCGCATTCCTTTTTCGAAATAGGCGCTCTTCTCCTCGATCAGGTCGTAGAAGCCGGGCTCTTTGAGCAGCTTGAGGGTGGCGATGCCGGCGCTCATGGCCAGGGGATTGCCGGACAGGGTACCGGCCTGGTAAACCCCGCCTTCGGGGGAGAGTTTTTCCATGATTTCGCGCTTGCCGCCGAAGGCCCCCACCGGCAGGCCGCCGCCAATGATCTTGCCGAGGCAGACCAGGTCGCCGCGCACGCCGAAACGCTCCTGGGCGCCGCCGTAGGCGACCCGGAAACCGGTCATGACCTCGTCGACGATCAGCACGATCCCTTCGGCGTCGCACAGGTCGCGCAGGCCCTGGAGAAAACCGGCCTTGGGCGCCACGCACCCCATGTTGCCGGCGATCGGCTCTAAAATGATGCAGGCAATTTCACCCTTGTTGGCGGCGGCCATCGTTTTGACCTCGTCGAGGTCGTTGTAGGTGGCGGTCAGGGTGTCCTTGGCGACGGCGGCGGGAACCCCGGGCGAGGTCGGCACGCCGAAGGTGGCGGCGCCGCTGCCGGCCTTGACCAGCAGGGAATCGGCATGGCCGTGGTAGCAGCCGTCGAACTTGAGAATCTTGTCGCGGCCGGTATAACCGCGGGCCAGGCGAATGGCGCTCATGGTCGCTTCGGTGCCGGAAGAAACCATCCGCACCTTTTCAATGTTGGGATAGGCCTCGCAGACCATCTCGGCAAGAAGGATTTCCTTTTCGGTCGGCGCCCCGAAAGAAGCCCCGCCGGCGGCGGCCTGCTGGATCGCCTCGACCACCTTCGGATGGCAGTGGCCGAGAATCATCGGGCCCCAGGAACCGACATAGTCGATATAAGCATTGCCGTCGACGTCGTAAATCTTCGAGCCTTCGGCGCGGGCGATGAAAATCGGGTCGCAACCGACCGACTTGAATGCACGAACCGGGCTGTTGACCCCGCCGGGAATAATCTGTTTCGCTTTGGCAAAGAGCGCCGCGGATTTCTGGTGATTCATGGATGCCCCCTGTACTGGTTGATCGGCCTCGGGACTGCGGCCGCAAGGTTTCAGATCCGGATTCCGAGTGCTTAACACAGGCCATTCCCCTTGTCAAGAAATGCGCCGTCCGTCGGCCCGAGTTAGCAGATTTCACAATATGTGACCCGCCGCAACTTTTTCTTTTTCCATTATTCGGTACAATGATAACCTCAGTTACGGAAAATGTCCGTTCCTCGTTCGTTTTTGCGGCCATTCAGCATTACCGGCCGATTTTATTTCAGGTTTGGAATCCATGATCAAACGTATTCTCATCACTATTGTCGGACTGCTCGTCATCGTCGGCGCCATTGCCGGAATCAAGGTGTTTCAGATTCGCAAAATGATCGAATCCGGCGCCCAATTCGTCCCGCCGCCGGAAACGGTGACCACCGCCGCGGTCAGCAGCGAATCCTGGGAATCGCTGCTGACCGCGGTAGGCTCGCTGGATGCGGTGCAAGGAGTCACGCTAGCCGCCGAACTGCCCGGAAAGGTAGTGGATATCCGCTTCGAGGCGGGGATGAAAGTCCGCCATGGGGAAGTTCTGTTGCGCCAGGACGTCTCCTCGGAGCAGGCCCAACTGCCCGGCGCCGAAGCCGAAGTGGAACTGACCCGGCTCAACCTGAACCGGATGCGCGAACTGCTGGAACAAAAGATTATCGCCCAATCCGAGCTCGACAGCGCCGCAGCCGCCCACCAGCAGGCCTTGGCCGCAGCCGACAATATCCGCGCCGCCATCGCCAAAAAATCCATCCGGGCTCCCTTTGCCGGGCGACTCGGCATTCGGAAGGTCAATCTCGGTCAGATCCTGGCCGAAGGGGACAGCATCGTCTCGCTGCAGGCACTCGACCCGATTTTCGTCAACTTCCTGCTGCCGCAGCAACAACTTGGGCTGATCCGGGTCGGACAGCCGATCCGGTTGACCACCGACGCCCTGCCGGGGCAGGAAATGACGGGCGCCATCACCGCGATCAGCCCTGAAATCGATGCCGCCACCCGCAACATTCCCATCCAGGCGACGGTAGCCAATCCGGAGGAAAAACTGCGGCCGGGGATGTATGCCAGCGTGGCGGTCAAGTTGCCCGAACAATTGCAGGGGCTGGTCATCCCGGCCACGGCGGTCCTTTACGCCCCCTACAGCGATTCGGTCTTCGTGGTCGAGGAAAAAACGGATGAAAAAACCGGCAAAAACGGTTTGATCCTCCGTCAGCAATTCGTGCGTCTGGGGGTCAAACGGGGGGATTTCGTCGCCGTGACGACGGGTCTGAAAGAAGGGGAAACCCTGGTTAGTACCGGGGTTTTCAAGCTGCGCAACGGTCAGGGCGTGGTGGTGGACAACACTCTGGCCCCCGAGTTCCAGCTCGCGCCAAAACCGGAAAACAACTAAAAAAGCAAAAGCGTCTCTCGCCCGTTCGTTTCGCTCTCTAGGGCCAGCGGAGTTCGCAGGGGAAAAGACAAAAAAATTCTCTGTGTCCTCCGCGTGCTCAAGCGACGGTAAGGAGCGGGCGAGAGGATGCTTTTTAACCTTAGGCAACCCGCACCATGAAATTCACCGATCTGTTCATACACCGTCCGGTTCTTGCCCTGGTGATCAGCCTGGTCATCGTCATTGCCGGGCTGCAAGCGATTCGCACGCTCAACGTGCGTCAGTATCCGACCAGTGAAAACTCGACGGTTACCGTCACCACCGTCTACGTCGGCGCCAGCGCCGAACTGATACGCGGCTTTATCACCACGCCGCTGGAACGGGCCATCGCCGCCGCCGACGGCATCGATTACCTGGAATCCCAGAGCGCCCTCGGGTTGTCGACCATCACCGCCCGCCTTAAGCTCAACTACGACGCCACCAAGGCCCTGGCCGAGATCGGCTCCAAGGTCGATCAGGTGCGGGCCGACCTCCCCCCCGAGGCCGAAGTACCGGTCATCAACATCGAATCGGCCGACAGCCAGTTCGCTTCGGCCTATCTCAGCTTCACCTCGGACATTCTGCTGCAGAACGAGATCACCGACTACCTGGTGAGGGTGGTCCAGCCGCGCCTGTCGGCGCTCGAAGGGGTGCAACGGGCGGACATCCTCGGCGCCCGCACCTTCGCCATGCGGATCTGGCTCAAACCCGATCGGATGGCGGCCTTCGGCATCAGCCCGGTCCAGGTGCGCGAAGCCTTGACCGCCAACAACTTTCTGGCCGCCCTGGGCCAGACCAAGGGTTCGCTGATCCAGGTCAACCTCACCGCCGACACCAATCTCAACTCGGTCGCGGAGTTCCAGCGTCTGGTAATCCGCGAACAGGACGGCGCCATCGTCCGCATCGGCGACATCGCCGACGTTTCGCTGGGCGCCGAAAGCTACGAGGCCGAGGTGCGTTTCTCCGGGCAGACCGCCGTATTCATGGGAATCTGGCCGCTGCCCAACGCCAACTCCCTCGACGTCATCAAACGGGTGCGGGTGGAAATGGCCGGGATTCAACGGGATCTCCCCGCCGGTCTGCAAGCCCAGGTCGCCTATGACGGCACCGAGTACATCGACAATGCCATCCACGAAGTCATCAAAACCCTCAGCGAAACCCTGCTGATCGTAATCATCGTCATTTTTCTGTTTCTCGGTTCGTTGCGTTCGGCTCTCATTCCGGTGGTGGCCATCCCGCTGTCGCTGATCGGCGCGGTTTTTCTGATGCAGGTCTTCGGTTTCACCATCAACTTGTTGACCCTGCTCGCCATTGTCCTTTCGGTCGGTCTGGTGGTGGACGACGCCATCGTGGTGGTGGAAAACGTCGAGCGCCATCTGAGGGAGGGGCTTAAGCCGGTCGATGCCGCCCTGCTCGGCGCCCGGGAGCTGGTCAACCCGATCATCGCCATGACCATCACCCTGGCGGCGGTTTACGCCCCGATTGGCCTGCAAGGGGGGTTGACCGGTTCGCTGTTTCGCGAATTCGCCTTCACCCTGGCCGGCGCGGTGACCATTTCCGGCCTGATCGCCCTGACCCTGTCGCCGATGATGTCGGCCTACCTTCTCAAACCGGAGATCGAGCAGCATGGATTCGCCGGCAAAATCACCCGAGACTTCGCACGCTTCCGCAACTTTTACGGACGCCTGCTCGATGTCACCCTGCGCAGTCGTCCGGCGGTCTACCTGGTGTGGATTCTGCTCAGCGCCCTGACCGTGCCGATGTTCATCATGTCGCCAACGGAGTTGGCTCCCACCGAAGACCAGGGGGTCATTTTCGGCATTCTCGACGCCTCGGCCAACGCAACCCTCGACCAGACCAGCCGCTATGCCGCGGCGGCCAACCGCGCCTTTCTCAGCGTGCCGGAAACCGAATTCACCTTCCAGATCACCTTTGCCACCTCCGGCTTCGGCGGCATGGTCACCAAACCCTGGGAAGACCGCGAGCGCACCGTGTTCCAGATCCTGCCCGAGGTGCAGCAGAAACTCCATGCCATCCCCGCCATCCAGATGTTTCCGGTCACTCCTCCGGCACTGCCCGGCGGCGGCCAGTTTCCCGTGGAATTCGTCATTGCCTCGACCGCCGAACCAGCGCAGATTCTCGATTTCGCCCGCCAGATCCAACTCAAGGCCATGGGCAGCGGGATGTTCGCCTTTCCGCCAATCATCGACGTGAAGATCGATCAACCGCAGACCGAATTCGTCATCGACCGCGACAAGGTGGCCGACCTCGGTCTTAATCTTGAACAGGTCGGCGCCGACATCGGCTCGATGATCGGCGGCAATTTCGTCAACCGCTTCGACATCGCCGGCCGCAGTTACAAGGTCATCCCGCAGATCCAACGGGTCGACCGGCTCAATCCCGATCAATTGCAGAATATTTACATCACCGGCCGCAACGGTGGTCTGATTCCGCTATCCACCGTCTCCAGCCTGCGCAACACCACCGTACCGCGTTCACTCAACCGCTTTCAGCAGCTCAACGCGGTCAAGCTCAGCGGGGTAGCGGTGCGCCCCCTCGACGAGGCCCTGCGTTTTCTCGAAGGGGAGGCGGCCAAGATATTGCCCCAGGGCTACCTGCTCGACTACACCGGCGAATCGCGCCAGTTGCGCACCGAGGGCAACCGCTTTGTTCCCGCCTTTGCCTTGGCCGTGGTGCTGATCTTCCTGGTGCTGGCGGCGCAGTTCAACAGTTTCCGGGATCCCTTCGTCATTCTGGCCGGTTCGGTGCCGCTGGCGATGTTCGGCGCCCTGATCTTCACCTTTCTGAAAATACCCGATCCGAACGTCCCTTTCTGGACCCACGGATGGACCACCACCCTCAACATCTATTCGCAAGTCGGGCTGGTCACCCTGGTCGGACTGGTATCGAAAAACGGGATTCTGATCGTCGAGTTCGCCAACAAACTTCAGGAACACGGCCACGGAAAGCTCGATGCGGTGCGCGACGCCACCATGACCCGCCTGCGGCCGGTCATGATGACCACCGCCGCCACCATCGCCGGGCACTTCCCGCTGACCCTGGTCACCGGCGCCGGCGCCGCGGCCCGAAACTCCATCGGTCTGGTTCTGGTTG
>Ga0154449_1072_pt2 | contig 20359 bp, 19 predicted proteins | sample RifGroC2_FD_105642 | JGI IMG/M metagenome (GOLD analysis project Ga0154449, IMG submission 105642) | Pelobacteraceae bacterium GWC2_58_13
TTGAACAGCCATGGGGTAAAGGGCGGATGTTGCGGGCGGAAAGTCAAAACCTTTTTCCCCGCTTTGGCCAGGAGCACTGTGGCCAGGCGGGAGGCTAGGCTATCTCCCAGGGCAATAATGTCGTAGCGATGTTGATTCACGAATAGCCGTTACTCAAAAAAAGATGTTTTGATCCTTTTGGAGTCGTGCTGTTACAGGTCTTCTTCACTGTAGATTTGCAGCCCTTCACGCCTGAGCAGGGCACAGGCAACTCCCTGGCCTTCGATTATGCAGTCGCCGAGATGAATCTGGTGAACGCCGCAAGACGGACTCCGCTCCTTGAGCAGGGCTTGTGTACATCCACAGAGCCGGGCAATTTTAAGGGTTTCGTTCGCCCCGCGGATGAAAATATCGTTCATGTTGCTGCCGGTGACGCTGACGACGGAACCGGTGCCGTCGAGAACCATTTCTCCATTGCCGCAGGCGAACCGGGTTGCGGGCCGGGGCGTCGGCTGACCGGCAAGCTGTTCCGGACAGACAGGAACCGGGATCAGACCGTTGGTCGCAAGATACCTCAAAACCTTCTCTTTAGGCTTGGCTTGACCGTCATAGCGGGTCTGAAGACCCAGCAGACAGGCGCTGACAAGAATCGGGTGGCGCATTTTTCTCTCTTAATTTCAGGAGATGGCGGGAGCATGACGCCCGCGACAATCAATGAATGGCGGGATTGACCAGAGACGGTGGGCAGCGGTCGTCGGGTGGGTCGATACTGACCCGTCGGCCCTCCACGCGAAGGCGGCCTTCGGCGAAAAGTTGGATGGCGCGGGGGTAAATTTTATGTTCCTGTTCGAGAATTCGAGCGGACAGGGTGGCTTCTGTGTCTGCGTCGAGCACAGGAACGACGGCCTGAATGATGATCGGTCCGGTGTCGGTTCCGATATCGACAAAATGAACGGTGCATCCGGAAAAACGAACGCCATATTCCAAGGCTTTGCGTTGCACGTGCAACCCGGGGAATGCCGGCAGCAGGGCCGGGTGAATGTTCATGATGCGATTGGGAAATGCCTCGACAAAGATCTCGGAGATGATCCGCATGAACCCGGCCAGGATTACCAGGTCGACTTTGGCTTCCTGCAGAGCGCCTACCACGGCACGGTCGAACTCTTCGCGACTGGCGTGGCGGCGATGATCGATGCAGAGTGTCGAGATGCCGGCCCTGTTGGCCCGTTCCAGGGCGCCGGCATCCTGATTGTTGCTGATGACCAATACGATTTCGGCGGGCAGCGACCCGTCCTGACAGCGATCGATGATGGCCTGGAGATTGGTTCCCCCACCGGAGGCCAGGGCTCCGATACGTAGCTTTCTGCTCACGAAATCTCCTCGATCAAACCAGGACGACGCCCTCTTCATCGGCTCCGCACTTGGCGATTTCGCCGATCAGGTACGATTGTTCCTTGAGGCCGGACAGGCGGACCATGATGTCGTCGGCTTCTTCTTCGGGAACCACGACGGCCATGCCGATGCCGTAATTGAAGGTTCGGTACATTTCGTTTTCGGCGATGTTTCCGCCTTCGCGCAGCAGTTCGAAAATCGTCTGCTTGGGCCAGCTGTTCTTTTCGATAACCGCCTGACAGTGGCGGGGCAGGACCCGCGGAATGTTTTCAGTAAGTCCACCGCCGGTGATATGGGCCATCCCCTTGATCTGGAAATCCCGCAGCAGGTTCAGAATCGTTTTGACATAAATTTTGGTCGGCGTCAGCAATTCGATGCCGAGAGGATTTTTCAGTTCCGGCAGGGTACTGTCCACCGTCAGACCCATTCGCTCGAAGAACACCTTGCGGGCCAGGGAGAAGCCGTTCGAATGCAGACCGCTCGAGCCGATGCCGACGATCCTGTCGCCGACCGTAATGCTTGAACCGTCGATAATCCGGGAATTGTCGACCACGCCGACGGTGAAGCCGGCCAGATCGTATTCGCCTTCCCCGTACATGCCGGGCATTTCAGCAGTTTCCCCACCGATTAAAGCGCAGCCGGCCTGCACGCACCCTTCGGAAATACCCTTGATGATTTCCGTCGCCTTCTCCGGTGAAAGCTTGCCCGTGGCCAGGTAGTCGAGGAAGAAAAGGGGCTCGGCTCCTTGAACCACGATATCGTTGACGCACATGGCGACCAGGTCGATTCCGACCGTGTCATGCTTGTCGGTCATGAAAGCCAGTTTCAGCTTGGTTCCGACGCCATCGGTCGAGGCGACCAGGGTCGGCTTTTTGTATTTTTCGGAATTCAGGGAAAATAGGCCGCCGAACCCCCCGATGTCGGTCAGAACCTCTGGCCGTGAGGTGGCCTTGACCAGGGGCTTGATCATCTGTACGAAGCGGTTGCCGGCATCGATGTCGACCCCGGCGTCCTTGTAGGTCGTAGTGTCCTGCTTGTTCAATGGTATGGCTCCTCATTTGAAAAGTGGCTATTTTTTAAAACATTTCGCCCATATTTGTCAACGCCAAAGTCCTTGGCCGGGTCAATTCAAAATGAATAATTTCTTTACACGCAAAAGGCCTGTATTTTATGATATCAAGTCTTTATGCTCGGACATCACGGATGGCGCCGGAACCGGTTCCCCACACTTTTTCGCCTGATATTGCAGGGGTTTTCATGGGTCAGAGTTTCGATTCGGCTAACTGCGCAGGACATAGTCTACAGTATAACATCCGTCCAATGGAAAAAAAGGACTTGAATGCGGTCGTTGCCGCTGAACGTCTCTGTTATGCACACCCCTGGTCATCGGAGCTGTTTCGACAGGAACTTGACAATCCGCTCTCTGCGATTGACCTGCTTTTTCTGGAGGAACAGTTGGCGGGCTATCTCTGTTCGTGGCGGATTTGCGGAGAGTTGCACATCCATAACGTGGCGACCCTTCCCCCGTTTCGCCGTCGGGGAGTCGCTGTTCGGTTAATACGCCATGTCATGGCTCGTTGTTCCGATGGAGCATTGGAAAAAGTTTTTCTTGAAGTCAGGGTCGGCAATTCCGCCGCCATTTCCCTGTATCGATGCTTTGGCTTCGCCGATGTGGTGGTGCGCAAGAATTATTATCCAGACGGCGAAGACGCTTTGCTGATGGAATTGAACATTGACTGATAAAAAAAGGCTTTTTTAGCCATTCAAGGAGAGAATCACCACCCATGAGGAATTATAAAACCGTCATTTTGTCCAATCAGGAAATCTCTTCCGGCTATTACCGGATGCGGATCCTGGTTCCGGAAATAGGCAAGGTCGCGCGCCCCGGACATTTCGTCATGTTCCGGGTTCAAACATCGCTGCCACCCTTGCTGCGGCGTCCGTTTGGCATATTTCGAACCGGTTTTCTGCCGGCCGACTGTGACGGCCAACCGGCCAAGGAATACCTGGAAATTCTGTATAAAGTTGTTGGTCAGGGCACGACGATCATGAGTGGTCTGCACGAGGGGGACCGAGTTGAAGTGCTTGGCCCGCTGGGGCGAGGGTTCGACATGGGCACGTCGAATACCGAAAAAATCCTGGTTGGTGGCGGCATCGGCCTGGTGCCGCTTTACATGCTGGCCCGGGAACTGATTAAGACCAGCAAAGTGCGACTGCTGATGGGTGGCCGGCGTCGCGATGATATCATTGTCGTAACAGAGTTTGAACGCTTAGGCGTCGAGACCTACGTATCCACCGAAGATGGCAGCCTCGGCGAGGAAGGCCTGGTCACCCAGGTGCTGGAGCGAAAGCTGCGGAAATTTCCGAATGCCGATGTTTATGCCTGCGGCCCGATGCCGATGCTCGAGGCGGTTCAGCGGATTTGCGCTACGCACAAGGTTCCATTGCAGGTATCCCTCGAAGCATTGATGGCCTGCGGGGTCGGAGCCTGTCTCGGCTGCGTGGTCAAGGGTGTCGGGCATACCGATCAGACTCCCCGTTACCTGTGCACCTGCAAGGAAGGTCCGGTTTTTCGCGCCGAACAACTCGATTGGCGGAAAATGGCACAGGATGACGGCTACTGCGAGGGGTGCAAATCATGACCGGACGGGCAATGAAGACGGATAAGAACGACAGACGACCAAATCTGGCTGTGGAAATTGCCGGGATAAGAATGAAAAATCCGGTTATGCCAGCTTCCGGAACCTTCGGTTACGGCGAGGAATACGCCCCTTACCTCGACCTGGAGCAGATCGGTGCTATTGTGACCAAGGGGCTGTCGCTGAATCCCAAGGCCGGCAACCCGACGCCGCGAATCGCCGAAACCGTCAGCGGCATGCTTAACGCCATCGGCCTGCAGAATGTCGGGGTGGATGCTTTCATCCAGTACAAACTGCCGTTCCTCCGGGAAATAAATACCCCGGTGATCGTCAATTTTTTTGGTAACACCCTCGAAGAATATGGCGAAGTGGCCAGGCGCCTGGCGGATATTCCCGAGGTTGCCGGACTCGAACTGAACATCTCCTGCCCCAATGTCAAACAGGGGGGGATTGTGTTTGGAACCGACCCGAAGGCGGCTTCCGAAGTCGTCGGCCTGGTGCGGAAACACTCGAAAAAGCCGCTGATCGTCAAGCTGACCCCTAACGTGACCGATATCACCGTGGTTGCCCGGGCGGTTGAGGCGGCTGGCGCCGATGCAATCTGCTGTATCAACACGTTGACCGGCATGGCGGTCGATGTCAAAACCCGCAAACCACGGCTCGCCAACAAAACTGGCGGCCTGTCTGGCCCGGCCATCCGGCCGGTGGCGGTGCGCATGGTGCATCAGGTGGTGCAAGCGGTCAAGATTCCGGTGATCGGTGTCGGCGGCATCGTTTGCGCCATGGACGCACTCGAGTTTCTGATCGTCGGGGCCACGGCCGTACAGGTTGGCACCGCCAATTTCGTCGACCCCCGGGCGATGCCGAATATCATTGAAGGGATCGAAACCTTCTGCATCGAAGAGGGCATCTCCGATATCCGCGAACTGATTGGCAGCATTCAGCTGTAAGGGGTGAGGCGTGAAGGGAGAGGGGGAACCTTCTTCCACGCCTTGCACCTTTTTCCTCGCTCCTCCCGGGCCTTATGGAAGTCATTACAACCCACGTTAATTCGGACTTCGACTGCCTGGGCGCCATGATCGCCGCCAAAAAGCTGTATCCGCGGGCAGATATGGTTTTTTCCGGCGCCCAGGAACGCAGCCTGCGGGCATTCTTCCTCAAGAGTGCGTTTTATGCCCACAATTTCAAGCGGGTTCGGGATATCGATCTCGAGGCGGTCACCCGCCTGATTCTGGTCGATGTCCGACAGTCGTCTCGAATCGGTCCGTTTGCCGCCGTTGCCGAACGTGACGGCGTCGAACTGCACATCTACGATCACCACCCCTTGGGGCCCGGCGACCTGAGAGGGACGATCGAATGTGTCGAGCCGGTGGGCGCCACGGTGACGGTCTTTGCGCACCTGTTCATGGAGCGGGGTATCGTGCCGACTCCCGAGGAGGCCACCATGATGATGCTCGGCCTCTACGAAGACACCGGCAGCCTCCTGTTCTCTTCGACCACGGCCAGGGATTTCCAGGCCGCGGCCTTTCTTCTGTCGCACGGCGCCAACCTCAATACCGTGGCTGATTTTCTCACCCAGGAACTGACCACCGATCAGGTCGCTCTGCTCAACGAACTGATCAACACCAGCACCATCCTCAATGTCAATGGCGTCGATGTGACCCTGGCCCACGCCTCGGTCGACCATTTTGTCGGTGAACTTGCGGTCCTGGCCCACAAGCTAAAGGATATGGAAAGCCTTGATGCGCTGATCATCGCCGTGCGCATGGAGGATCGTATCTTCATCGTCGGCCGTTCACGCATTCCCGAAGTGCCGATGGGCAAAATTCTGGCCGAATTCGGCGGCGGCGGGCATGCCTATGCCGCCTCGGCCACTGTTCGCGACATGACCCTGATTCAGGTGATCGAGCGTTTTCCCCCAGTGCTCATGCATTATGTCAACCCCCGATGGCAGGCCAGCCATCTGTTGTCCGCGCCGGTCAAAACGGTTTCCGACCGGGCGAACATCGGCGAGGTTCGCCAGATTTTCAGCCGCTACGGATTCAGTGCCCTGCCGGTGGTCGGCAGCGAAGGAACGGTGGTCGGGATCATCACCCGCCAGGTAGCCGAAAAGGCCGTTCATCACCAGTTGAGCGAAGTTTCGGTTCGGGAATACATGACCGATGAATTTCAAGTCGTGGCTCCGGATGCTTCGGCGGAACTGCTGAAAGAGTTGATCGTCGGAAATAATCAGCGCTTCGTTCCGGTGGTGGATAAAGGACTGCTGGTCGGCGCGATCACGCGCACCGATTTGCTGCGGCATATGGTATCGGGGGTGCGTTCGGCTCCCATCACTCTGGCCGGTCCCGAACCGGCGACCCACAGGGGCGGGCTCAAACGCCGACAAGTCCAACGCCTGCTTCGCGAACAGCTCAGTGACGAGGTGCAGGACATCCTGAAACAATGCGGGGAAGTCGGTGATGCTCTGCAGGTTTCGGTCTTTGCCGTTGGCGGATTCGTCCGCGACCTGCTCCTGCGACAGAAAAACCTCGATGTGGATATCGTGGTCGAGGGGGACGGCATCGTTTTCGCTCAGGAGTTCGCCCGCCGGCACGACTGCCGGGTGCGGGCCCACCGTAAATTCGGCACTGCCATCGTGATTTTCCCCCAGGGGTACAAGCTCGATATCGCCTCGGCGCGGATGGAGTATTACCTGGAACCGGGGGCACTGCCGACCGTAGAGCATTCATCCATCAAACTCGACCTCTATCGGCGGGACTTCACCATCAACACGCTGGCGATTGCCCTCAACGGCAAGGAATACGGTGAACTGCTCGATTTTTTTGGCGGGCAGAGAGATCTGCAGGATAAGGTGCTGCGGGTACTGCACAACCTCAGTTTCGTCGAGGATCCGACTCGGGTCTTTCGCGCCATCCGCTTCGAACAGAGGCTCGGTTTCCACCTTGGCCCTCACACCAACAGCCTGCTGCGCAGTGCCGTGCAGATGGGTTTTCTGAACAAGGTCGGCGGCAGCCGGGTGTTCAATGAATTGGTGATTATTTTCAAGGAAGTCAATCCGTTGCCGGCGGTGTTCCGGATGGCGGAATTGGATTTGCTGCAGTACATTCATCCCTCGCTCTCGCTCGATGAACGCAAACGTCGTATTTTCGAGGCGGCCAGCCAGGCCGTGCTCTGGTACGAATTCCAGTACGCCGACGAAGATCTGCAGCGCTGGCAGGTCTATTTTCTCTGTCTGACCGCCGACATTAATCACCTGGCGATTCAAGGGATATGCAAGCGACTTGACATCCCGGTTCGGTACCAGAATCTCTTTCGCGCCCAACGTAGTCGGGCCCACCAGGTGCTGAGACAACTGGCGCGGCGGCACGGAAGCGGCAACCCGCCGAAACCAAGCGATCTGTACCATTGGCTGCATCCGTTTTCAGCGGAGACTCTGTTGTATATCCTGGCCCGTATCGGCGAAGACGAGGTGCGCCGCTGGATTTCCCATTTCGTTACTCATCTGCGAAGGGTCAGGCCACTGGTGGATGGACACGATCTCAAGCGACTGGGGATCGCACCGGGGCCAGGTTATAAGAAGATTCTGGATGCGCTGTTGGTCGCTCGTCTGAATGGCAAGGTGGTGTCTTTCGATGATGAAATAGCCCTGGTTAAAAAGCTCCCGGTCCGTTTGGAAAAATCAGGTTAATGGTCCGCGGTCCGGCCGATCCGTTCAGGGGCGGAGCAGGATTTAAGGCGCTGGTTCGTTGACTTCCCCGGCTCCTTCTGCTACAAAGACAATGACTTTTTTGCGATTGGATTCATGGATTTATGGAACATATCTTGGCGAAAATTTCCATCATGCTGGTTCCGGCCCTCCTGGCCATTACCCTGCATGAAGTGGCCCATGGATACGTTGCCGAACGGTTGGGGGATCCGACGGCCAGACTACTTGGCCGACTGACGCTCAACCCTTTTAAACACCTCGATCCGATCGGCACGGTGGCATTGCTGTTTGTCGGATTCGGTTGGGCTCGCCCGGTTCCGGTCAATTTCGGCAATCTGCGACATCCTAAAAAAGACATGATCTGGGTGGCCCTGGCCGGTCCGTTGATGAATTTCAGCCTGGCCGTTCTTTCCATGCTGCTGCTGAAGTCCTTTACTTTTTTGGGTCACTACTTTCCCTCCGGCACGGTCGCGTTGATTCTTCAACCCCTTTCGCTGATGGCCGCCTTCGGCTTGTATATCAACGTCATCCTGGCCGTCTTCAATATGCTTCCCATCCCCCCTCTCGACGGCGGCCGGGTCCTGATTGGCCTGCTGCCGGAAAAACAAGGTGATTTTCTGGCCCGTTTCGAATCCTTTGGGTTTGTCATCATTATTTTCGCCATCTTTGCCACGCCGGTATGGCCGATGCTTCTGCAGCCTGTTATTTCGTTTGTTGTCGGCATGCTGGCGGGCAGTGACTTGGATGTCGTGGTGCGAGTGGTCACCTTCCTGTTCAGTCATTGAGTATTTCGATGCCTTACGATATCAAGATTGATAATTTCGAGGGTCCGCTCGACCTGCTGCTGCACCTCATCCGCAAAAACGAGATGAATGTCTACGATATTCCGATCGCGGAAATCACCGGACAGTATCTGGCGACCATCGATGCCATGCAAAACCTTAATCTCGATATCGCTGGAGAATTTCTCCTGATGGCGGCGACGCTGGTACATATCAAATCGCGGCTTTTGCTGCCGCAATCGGAAGATGAAGTCAATGAGGACGAAGACGAAGATCCTCGTGCCGAACTGGTGAGGCGGCTGCTCGAATACCAGAAGTACAAAGAGGCGGCCACCGAACTTGATTCTCGACATCTGCTGGGCCGCGATGTATTCGCCCGTGACTTTCCCTCTCCGGAGTTGGCGACACAGGATGAGGATGGATTCCAGGCTGTTGGTCTCTATGAGCTGGTGGAGGCGCTACGCGGCTTGATTCGCAACGTTCCCGACCCTTCCTATCATGAAGTCACTTTTGAGCAGTTATCGGTCGCCGAGCGGATCAACCAGATTCTTTCGCGGTTGGCCGGTAAAGAGAATCTGCCGTTTGCCGATCTGTTCGCGCCCTCTCCGAGTCGGCACGAGGTTGTCGTTTCGTTCCTGGCCATGCTGGAACTGGTGAAATTAAGGATGGTCCGGCTCCTGCAAAATACCCGCTTTGGCACCATCTGGCTGTTCCCGGCCGTTGCGGAAGAACACTTGACCGGCCTTGATTTTGACGAGGACGCTCTTGGATACGGTTGACCTGAAGCCGATTATCGAAGCCTTGGTCTTTGTATCCGAATCCCCGGTCAAGGTGGAGCAGATTGCCGAGGCATTGGATGTGGAAAAACAGGTGGTCGTTCCGTTGCTACGTCAGCTTTGCAGCGACTATGCGATGTCGCAACGCGGAATCGTGCTGCAGGAAACCGCAGGGGGGTTCCAGTTTCGTACCCGCCCCGAATATGCCGAATGGGTTCGGCGGTTGAGTCGCAACAAGCCGTTCAGGTTTTCCCGTGCCGCGCTCGAAACGCTGGCCATTATCGCCTACCGACAGCCGATCACCCGAGCCGAAATCGAATACCTTCGCGGCGTCGATTCCGGTGGGGTACTCAAGACCCTGCTGGACAAACATCTGGTGCGGATTCTGGGTAAAAAGGATGTCCCCGGACGGCCCCTGATCTATGGAACGTCCCGGGATTTTCTCGAACTTTTCGGCCTCAAGGATTTGTCCGGCCTGCCTACCCTGAAAGAATTCAGCGAGCTGGCTCTCGAAGCGACGCCGGCTGCCGACGAAACCCTCTGATTTTTTCCACCGTGACCAAGTTTTGCTTCGTTACCCCGCTTTCCAGGTCAATCATGAAACAACGCGTTCAGAAGGTCATTGCCAATGCCGGTCTGGCCTCCCGCAGGCAGGCAGAAAAATGGATCGAAGAGGGGAGGGTCAGAGTTAACGGCCAGCCTGTATCCCTCGGCGATAGCGCGGATCCCGACACCGACCGGATCGAAGTGAACGGCAAGCCGATTCTGGTTGAGCCGGAAAAGTATTGCATCCTGTTGCACAAACCGGTTGGCTACGTGACTACGGCCCGCGATCCCCAGGGCAGGCCGGTAGTGGTCGACCTGGTTAAAAATTTTCCGGGCCGGTTGTACCCGGTTGGGCGGCTCGATCTCAATACCAGCGGCCTGCTGTTATTGACCAATGACGGTGAGCTGGCTCATCACCTGGCCCATCCTCGCCATGGTGTCGAGAAAACCTACCTGGCTCGGGTTCGCGGCGCGGTATCCCCTCGGACCGTGCAACAACTCGAAGCCGGGGTGATCCTTGACGATGGTTTGACCGCACCGGCCAGGGTGGAAGTGACCCGGCAGCAGGGAACGCACAGCTGGGTTAAAGTGACCATTCATGAGGGGCGAAACAGACAGGTGCGGCGCATGTTTGAAGCTGTTGGTCACGTGGTGAGCCGACTACAGCGAATTCAGTTCGGCTTTCTGACTCTCGAGAATCTGGGCCCCGGCCAACATCGTCGTCTTACGAAGGAAGAAGTTGAGAGATTGAAGCAGCTTTGAGGGGGGTGACGGGTTTATTAATGTTTTGATCCGGCTGGGCCGGAGGGCAAGAGTTTCAATCCTGTCATTCAAGCCACTTTGGTTTAACTTGACACCTTCGCCGATGATGGTTTAAATTTCAATGATATTCTTTATTTTTCAGTAGGATGGTTAAATTGACTAAAAAAGAAAAATTACTTGCCTCAGCCCAAAAAAGCCTGCAGAAGGGTCAGATCTCCAAGGCCATTAAAGACTACCAGACTTTGGTGGACCTTGATCCCAAAGACCTTCGCAACCGGCAGAAACTCGCCGAACTCTACAATCGCTCCAAGATGCCCGAACAGGCGATTGAAGAATTTCAGAAAGTAGGCAAGTACTATACGGATAATGGCTTTTTCCTTAAGGCAATCGCTGTTTATAAACAGATCCAACGGATTGATCCGAACCGTCCCGAAGTTTATCTGAAACTTGCCGAACTGAACGAGAAACAGGGCCTGATCGGTAATGCCCTTGCCGAATACCGGAGTCTGGTCGCTTACCACGAAAAACACGGCGATACGGACGGGACCATGAAGGTTCTGCTAAAAATGAAGGATATCGACCCCGAAAATTTAAACATTCGGGTGAAACTCGCTGAAACCTTTGCCAAAAATGGTAAACGGGAAGAATCCCTTGAAGATTTTCGGGATGTTCTGAAGGTTTTGCAGGCCAAAAAGGACAACCTTAAGATCCTCAAGTTGCATGAGATTTTTGTCGGTTTTTTCCCCGAGGAGATTTCTCTTAAAATCGGGTTGGCCCAGGCGCTCATCCTGAAGGGGGATGTCGATAAGGGCCTCTCTTTGCTGGAGCCGCTGCTCGAAGCCAACCCATCCCATGAAGGAATTTTGCTGTCTTTGGCCGAAGGTTACCGGAAGAAGGGAGATCATGGCAGGGAGGAGGGGCTTTATTCCCGTCTACTCGCCATCTATCCCGGCGACCTGGATCTTCGGGAACGGCAGGTTCAGGCCTTTCTTGACAGTGGAAGCTTTGAACGCGCGCTGAAGGTGCTTGAAGAAATCAAAGCTGTTTTTTTCGAAGCGAACAGGATTCCCAAGCTCAGAGAATATTACGAATACCTCCGAAACCGTTTGCCCGGCGAAGATCGTGTTGTTGCGACCCTGCATTCCATTTACGAAGTCAGCGGCGAAGGCGGCAAACTGTTTGATATCCTGGCTGTTGGACAGGCGCGCCCGGAAATTTCCGAATCAGTCGATACCCCTCCGTTGGCAGCAGTGGGTGCGGATGACGAACTGGATCTGGGTGAAAATCCTTTCGAAACCGCTAGTGAACCTATTTCAACCGAACCGGAACTTGAGGTGGAAGAGCCGGAAGAAATGCCGTTGGAGTTCCTTCTGGATGTTGAGGGGGAGCCAACGCCCCCGGCCGCCGATCCGACAGTTGTCGCGGATGAGCTGTCGCTTGAACTTGAAGTGGACGATGCTTTCGACGATTTTGATTTTGACGTGCCGGAAGCATCTTCCGATGTGGTTCCCGTGGAGTCCGAAAATCTCGAACTGGACGATGGCGAGCTGTCCTTCTCTTTCGATGACGACGATGTCGGCGATTTGTCTGCCGATGTCGAACCGCAAGCCGCTGCCGATGTGACCGCACAAATCGAAGAGGCCGGTTTCTACCTGACCCAGGGTCTGTTCGACGATGCCGAAAGAGTTTGCACGGATCTGTTGGCTTCAATCCCGGATTGCCGGGAGGCCGAGGAACTGTTGTTGGAAATCCACTCCCGACGAGAAAAGTTGTCAGGAGGGCCGGTTGCGGCCGAAGATGATTTTTTCAATTTTTCGGATGAAGTGATGGCCGAAGTGGAGGAGGCCTTGGAATCTCCTACTCCCACCTCTGCTGCCCCCAAAAAGAGCCGTCACGCCATGGAGGGAGATTTCTCCCAGTTTAAAAAAGGAGTCGAGGCGCAGATTGACTCCGACGACGCCGAAACCCATTTCAATCTAGGCATTGCCTATCGTGAAATGGGATTGATCGACGATGCCCTTGGCGAGTTCGATCATGCGATGGGAGATCCTTCGCGGCGAGTCGATTGCCTGACATTAAAGGGTATCTGCCTGCTGGATAAGAATAATTTGGAAGGTGCCGAAGCCTCGTTCAAACTCGCTTTGGCGACTCCCGGACTGGCCGAGACCCAGAGAAGCAGTCTTTATTATGAGCTTGGCCTTTTGTATGAAGTCTGGGATCGTCCTCTCGATGCTCTTGACAGTTTTCAGAGCGCCGCGGATGTTGACCTGTTTTTCCGGAATGTGCAGGAAAAAATTCATGAGCTCAGAAGCCGTCTGGGGATGGAAGAAGAAAACGGCGGTGACTCAAAAGCGGGTAAGGGGGGCAAGGACCGTGTTTCCTACGTCTGATGGTTTTAACGCCTAACAGGGGGCCCCGTGGCATATACCGAATATTTCGGGTTGAATCGGGAGCCGTTTTCCAACGCCCCGGACGCCCGGTTTTACTTCAACAGCGAACAGCACAGCCAAGCCCTGGTTCGGTTGATGTATGCCATTGACTCCAACAAGGGACTTGCTGTCACCATCGGCGGGGTGGGTACCGGTAAAACCACCTTGGCCCGTCGAATGCTCGACAACCTGCCGGAAGACCGCTACGAGTCGTCGCTTCTGGTGATGGTTCATTCGGGAATTACCCCCGACTGGATTCTGACCCGGATTGCCATGCAGCTCGGCGTTGAATCTCCGGCCGAAGATCGTTTGCCGCTTCTCAAGCAATTGTACGAACGGTTGCTGGAAATCGACAAGGCCGGCAAAAAAGCTGTTGTTCTCATAGATGAAGCTCAGATGCTGCAAACTCGCGAATTGATGGAAGAGTTCCGTGGTTTGCTGAACCTTGAAATCCCCGGGAAAAAACTGCTCAATATTGTTTTTTTCGGTCTTCCCGAAGTAGAGGATTGCCTGCGTCTGGACGAACCACTGGCCCAGAGGGTGGCCGTCAAGTATCACCTGCAATCCCTTTCTCTCGCCACGACCAAATCTTATATCAAGCATCGGCTGCAGGTGGCCGGCGCCAACCGCATGTTGTTCGCGCCCGATGTTATTCCCGTGATTCACCGTTATGCCGGAGGAGTGCCAAGGCTCATCAATACCATTTGTGATAACTGTCTGTTCGAGGCCTTCATGCGCAAGCTGACGGAAGTCGATTTGAAAACCGTTCACAGCGTCGCTGGAGACCTCGGCCTGCTGAATCAACCGGTGAGCTCGGGCGGTCAGGGGGAAACGCATGGCGATCTGGACGAAATTGAAAGCATGCTCGACCGTCTCGAACAGCAGATCTGAAATACCGCAATTCGAATCCATCATAGTGCAGAGGCCGGATATTCCGGCCTCTGTTGTTTCCTGCTGGGCGCCCATCCCCGATTTGGAGTTCCATGCCACAGACGATTCAAATTTTACCTGAACAACTTTGCAACCAGATTGCCGCGGGCGAGGTGGTTGAGCGCCCTGCCTCGGTGGTCAAGGAGTTGCTGGAAAATTCTCTCGATGCCGGAGCGACCGAGATCCGAATCGAGGTTGAAAAGGGCGGAAAACGACTGATTCGGGTTATCGACGACGGCTGCGGGATGGGGCGAGACGATGCTTTTCTCAGCCTTGAGCGCCATGCCACCAGCAAGATCCGCAACGAGTCCGATCTGTTTGCCTTGCACACCTTGGGGTTTCGCGGCGAGGCCCTGCCGTCGATTGCCTCGGTCTGCCGGATGCTGTTGCAGACCTGCGCCCGTGACGGCGGGGAAGGCTGGGAAGTCTACGCCGAGGGGGGACAAATCAAGCGCGCCGGGGCCATCGGGATGCCTTCTGGGACCAGCATCGAAATACGCGATCTGTTTTTCAATACCCCGGCGCGACGGAAGTTTCTGCGCAAGGACGAGACGGAATTCGGTCACATCGCCGATATCGTCACCCGACTGGCCCTGGCTTCCCCGAATGTTCAATTCCGCCTGCTTAATAATGGCCGACCGCTGATCGAAGTTTATCGACAAACCAGCCTCGCCGAACGGATCGGCGCCTTGCTCGGTCGCCCTCTCTTGGCCGAGCTGCTGCCGGTCGATGTCGATGGCGGCAGCGATTTGAAACTGCGGGGTTTTGTTTCGCAACCGTCCATTCATCGTTCGACCACCGGGGCCATGTACACTTTCATCAACGGCCGCTATATTCGCGACCGGGTCGTGCAGCATGCTCTGCTCGAAGGTTTTCGTAATGTTCTGGTCCGGGGCAGGTATCCGGTGGCGGTTCTGTTTTTGGAAATCGACCCGGCTCTGGTGGACGTCAACGTCCATCCGACCAAACACGAAGTCCGCTTCCGGGATCAGCGGCTGGTTCACGACTTCATCACCAATACCGTGCGTGATGTGCTGCGACCCTCGGGTTGGCTGAAGGAGTCCGCCCCATGGGCCGAGCCGACCGAATCCCGGTTGACGGAACGAGATGATTACCCCGCTGCGCCTGCGGGTGAAACGGCGCGGGATTATCGCAAGGAAGTGCAGGAATCGCTTCAATTGTATGGCCGGACCCCTCCGCCATCGGCTGAGCGTCCCTTCCATTTGCCGGTTCCGTCGGAATCCCGAGCTTTTGCCGATACCGCGCCGGTGGCCTCTGCCGGGGGATTTTTCAGTTCCTTGCGGATCATTGGCCAGTATCGCAACAGCTACATCGTCTGTCAGGACGGCAACGACCTGGTCTTGGTCGATCAGCACGCGGCCCATGAGCGGATTGGTTTCGAGCGGTTGCGCAAACAGTTTCTGAGTGGGCAAATCGAGCGGCAGGCGCTGTTATTCCCGGTCGTGATCGAACTTGATTTTCGCGAGGCCGATCAGTTCGCCGGCCAACTGGAAGCACTCGATCGACTCGGTTTCGACATCGAAGCTTTTGGCGGAAAGTCTTTTGTGCTCAAGGGGGTGCCGCGATTTCTGAGCCAGACCGATGCCGAACAGCTGGTGCGGGACATCGCCGCTGAAACCGCCCTGGTCGGCAAAAGTGTCCTGGCGGAGGATTCGCTCGACAAGGTTTTCATCCTGATGGCCTGCCATGGGGTGGTTCGGGCCAATCAGTTGCTGTCGATCCCCGAAATGAGTGCCTTGCTAAACGATCTCGATGAGGTCGACTTCAGCGCGCATTGTCCCCACGGTCGGCCGGTGATGATCCGTCAGAGCCTTCCCGATATCGAGAAAATGTTCAAGAGAAGCTGATGCCGGCAACGATCCCGCAGGTCAAAACACTGCCGCTGCTGATCATCTGCGGCCCGACAGCTTCCGGAAAAACCGCCCTGGCCATCGAGCTGAGTCGTCATTTCGATCTGGAAGTGGTTTCCGCCGATTCCCGGCAGGTTTATCGCGGCCTCGATATCGGCACGGCCAAGGCGACGGCCGAGGAACGCCGCCAGGTTCCGCACCATCTGGTTGATGTGGTCAATCCGGATGAAGAATTTTCCGTCGCCGATTTTATCCGCCAGGCCTCTGCCGCCGTTGAGCGGATTCATGGTCGTGGAAAACTGCCGGTAGTGGTTGGCGGCACGGGCCTTTACATCAAGGGACTGACCGAGGGCCTGCTGGCTGCGCCAAGCGGTGATCAAGGGGTCAGGGAAAGGTTGCTCGAACTCGAAAGGGAGCAGGGGGAAGGTACACTTTACCGACGCCTGAGCGAGGTTGACCCGACTCTTGCCGAGCGACTCCCCCCTGGCGACTTGCTGCGGATTGTGCGGGCACTGGAAGTGTTCGCCATCTCCGGGCGGCGACTTTCCGAGTTTCAGCAGGAACACGCGTTCGACGAACGTCCCTATGAAACGATGAAAATTGCCCTGGCGCCCGCCCGGGAGATTTTGTACCCGCGAATCAATCGGCGGGTAGAACAGATGTTCGCCGAAGGGTTGCTGGATGAAGTCCGCCACCTGCTCGACCGGGGATTTTCTCCCGAGCTCAAGTCGATGCGGACCATTGGTTACCGGGAATCGATACGGCATCTTCAGGGGCGGTTGACAAGGGATGAAGCCGTTGCTTTAATTCAACGCGACACCCGACGTTACGCCAAACGGCAACTGACATGGTTTCGTCGGGACAAATCAATAATTTGGGTTGATTCCTTTGCGGAGTCTGCTAAAATCCAAAAGTTCATTGAACATTTTATGCAACGTACAAGGAGCGGATATGGCCAAGACCCCTTTTAACATTCAGGACCAGTACCTTAACCAGGCACGCAAAGAGCGTGTTCGCGTAGCCGTCATGATGATGTCGGGTGAAAAGCTCGAAGGTTATATCAAATCCTTCGATAGTTTCTGCCTGCTCATCGAAAGCGGTGGCGACATTTTGCTTTACAAGCATGCCATTTCCTCCATCACCTCCCTGGATGGCTCCTTCCGCCTGCACGGAGGCAAAGACTGATATCCTTGGATTTTCTGGGGATGTCGGACGATTCTCTGGTCCCGGCATGGCGCTCCCCGCGCCATGCCGGGACTCTCGTCTTTTGGCCTTTCGATTTCATCCCAATAGGATGTGAATATCCTGGCAAAATCTTCGATTTCCTTTGAAAAATTTCGAAAGATCGAGATTTTTCAAGCCTCTGGGGGAGAGTCGTCCCAATGAACCGGAAAATCTGGATCGTTTTTGGATTTGTTTTCGGCCTGCTGTTGCTGACAGGATTCTTTTTCCTGATCAGGTCCATTTTCATCCCTTTTCTGCTGGCCCTGATGCTGGCTTATTTTCTCGATCCGGCGGTCGACTGGCTGGAGGAACGGCGGGTATCCCGTACCATCGCGGTCTGCCTGGTATTCGCTGCGTTCCTGGCCATCGCCGGGACTCTGCTCGTGTTTCTGGTTCCCCGGGTAAAGTCCGAGCTTTCCTTTCTACAGAAAGCCTTGCCCGGTTATGTGGATAATCTCTACAACCTGGTTCCGCCATCGGTTTTGGAGTGGTTCGGAATTACCGAAGAACAGGATCTGCAGGGCCTGATCAACAAGGCCCTGGCCGGGGCGAAAAACCTGTCCTTCGATCTGGTCAATCAGGTCGCGGTATTTCTGTCCCATGCCTTTACCTCGACCCTGAGGTTTTTTCTGGCCCTGCTCGGATATTTCATTATTCCGATCTATCTGTTTTACCTGCTGCGCGATTTCGATCGAATGAAAGATGCCCTGGTCGACCTGGTTCCCTATCGCTGGCGCCAGTCGACGGTTTCAGTCGGTCTTGAAATCAACGATGTGCTCGGAGGATTTATCCGTGGCCAGCTCACGGTCTGCATGATCCTGGCTGTTTTGTACAGCCTTGGTCTGTTGCTCATCGGCATCGACATGCCCTTCGTCATCGGCATCGTGTCCGGGGTGGCTTTCATCATACCGTACATGGGCACCCTGATCGGGATGGTCATCGCCGGTACCATGGCGGTGGTCAAATTTCACGATCTTTTGCACCCGTTCCTGGCCATTGGATTATTCGGCTTGGTTCAGGCTTTGGAAGGGACGGCCATCACTCCGCGAATCGTTGGCGACCGGGTTGGACTGCACCCTCTCGGCACCATCCTCGCGGTGCTGATCGGCGGTGAGTTGTTCGGGTTTCTCGGTCTGTTGTTGGCGGTTCCGGTGACGGCGTCGCTCAATGTGTTGTTCAGACATGCCTTGTACCGCTATCGTCGCTCGGAATTTCGGGGCGGCGAGCCTGTTCTTGAGGATGAACCGAATGGTTGATATTTTGTCCGTTGATCCCGGAAGCATCGCCGACGAACTGGAACTGGAAGCAGGCGACCGGATTCTGTCGATCAATGGCCAGGGGATAAATGACCTGCTCGACTTCGAAGTCGCCTGTCGGCTCGAGGATCTGAGTATCGAAGTGCTGAAGAAGGATGGCGAACGCTGGCAACTTGACTTTGAAAAAGATGCCGAAGAACCTCTGGGGTTGCAGCTTCCTCATCCGGATCCCGCTCAATGTGGCAATGCCTGTATTTTTTGTTTTGTGCATCAGTTGCCCAAAGGGATGCGTAAAACCCTTTATGTCAAGGATGAGGATTACCGTTTTTCCTATCTGTATGGTGCCTACGTCACCCTGACCAATATCAGTGAAGAAGAAATCCAACGAATCATCGACCAGCGGCTCTCCCCCCTTTACGTATCGGTGCATGCCACCGATGAAGACCTGCGCCAGCGTCTGCTCGGCCGAAGCGGTCCGCCGATCCTCGACCTCTTGCTTCGCCTGACCGCCGCCGGTATCGAGATCCATACCCAGATCGTGGTTTGTCCGGGGATCAATGACGGCAAGTCGCTGATCCGGACGATTGAGGACCTGTACTCCCTGGCTCCCGGGGTACGCTCGCTGGCGGTCGTTCCCGTCGGCTTGACCCGTTTCCGGCAGCACCTTCCCGCGTTACGTCCGCCAACCGAGGCCGAGGCACGGGATCTGCTCGAACTTCTGCATGGCTATCAGCACCGGTTTGTCGAACAGGGCGGTTCGCGTTTTGTTTTCGCCGCCGACGAATTCTATCTGAAAGCAGGCATGGAATTTCCTGTGCTCGATGCCTACGAAGACCTCTGCCAGCTGGAGAACGGTGTTGGAATGATTCCGCTATTTCGGGAGGAGGCGGAGCAGGTGCTGGATGAGGCCGAACCATTGGGAAAAATGACCGTTTCGACGGTCACCGGCCAATCCTCCGCACCCGATCTGCAGGCCTTTGTTACCGCCCTCGGGGAAAAAACCGGAATTCGTATTCTGCTGCATGTGATACAGAACGATTTTTTTGGGGGGTTTGTCTCGGTAACCGGCTTGATCGCCGGGAAAGACATCGTGAACCAACTTCGTGGCCGGCAGCTTGGGGACGTTCTGATGATTCCGGATGTGATGCTCAAGGAAGGGGCCGACCTGTTTCTCGATGATTTGTCCTTGAGCGATCTGGAACGGGAACTGAATGTGCGGGTGGTTAAGATTGACAGTTCCCCATGGGGGCTGCTCGAAGGACTTGAAACTTTACCCTGACTGCTGGGAGAGGACTATGGATGACAATCTGCGTTGGCAATCTCGTCAACGGATGGAAAAATCAGCCTCGGCGCTGGAAAAAAATGGGTTTTCGACGGCCCTGTTCGATAGCTGCGACGAGGCGGTAAAATTTCTGATTGAAAGCGCCGACGGTGCCGAATCCATCGGTTTCGGCGGCTCCATGACCCTGGCCCAGCTCGACCTTCCCGGTCGTCTTGCGGCCATGGGAAAAAACACGCTGGTCCATGGGCGACCCGGACTTGCCGCCGAGCAGCGACGTGGCATCATGCAGCAGCAGTTGAATTGCGACCTGTTTCTGACCAGCACCAATGCGCTAACCCTGAAGGGCCAGCTGGTAAACATCGATGCGACCGGCAACCGGGTTGGGGCGATGTTTTTCGGTCCCAAACGGGTCATCGTGGTCGCCGGAGCCAATAAAATTACCGAGGATCTCGATGACGCCCTGGCCAGGATCAAAAACGTGGCGGCTCCCCCCAATGCCCGCCGACTCGGGTTTGCCACCCCCTGCGCCAGGACGGGATTCTGCAGCGACTGCGATTCTCCGCAACGGATCTGCCGCATTACCACAATTCTTGATCGGCGGCCCCGGGCCACGGAAATGCTGGTCTGCCTGATCAACGAATCGCTTGGTTACTGACCTCAATAAGGAATCCGATATGCAAGAGCTCGAACTATTGTTAGCAAAAGGGCGGCAGGCCATGGAGAACGGTGAATTCGGACAAGCGGTCCGGGCCTTTCGGCAGGCACTGAAAGACCATGCCGACGTG
>Ga0154449_1084_pt2 | contig 20171 bp, 14 predicted proteins | sample RifGroC2_FD_105642 | JGI IMG/M metagenome (GOLD analysis project Ga0154449, IMG submission 105642) | Pelobacteraceae bacterium GWC2_58_13
GGCTGGCTCCGAATTTGCGCCCCGCAGGACTGAGCGTATAGACTTCGCACATCCCGTTTTCCCCTTCAAGAATGATTGGCAAGGGAAGGTCGCGAGAGTTAATTACCAACGGATTTCCTTTAGACATTACAGTTCCTTTCATGTAAATGTTAACCACAAAATATCTATCACATTCGGTCCAGCCCGCCCTTGCTGCGGCTAGCCTTGTGATCTCTGATGAAGGATCATAGCAAAAAAAAATTTACTAAACGAATACACCGTGTAATTTCTAAAGATGCTGTATTTACATGCCATTTTTTATTTTGTAATTTTTTAATCCGGAGGAGTCATGAAAATTTGCGGTAAATGCGGATTTGAAAATGATGCAAATGAAACCGTTGACTGCCCTAAATGCGGTGCTATTTACGCCAAGGTCGAAAAAGCGAAACTAAATGCTAGCACCGTCCGCCAGCAGGAAGAAACCATAAGCCAGAAAATCGAAAAGGAAATGGGGAGTAGTTACGTTCCCGATGAAAATCTTTATCTCTGGGAGCAGGAAGCGAGACAGGATAGAGATGCCTACCCGTTCATCGCTGGCTTAAGCACCTTTTTTGTTTTTGCTGCCTTGCTGACTGGAGTTTCCTGCATTATCGGAGCCTATCATTTCTGGGACATCCTGACTCAGTTACAATTTTTCTCCGACCGTGGCAAAATTTTTCTGTTTGTGGCAATTGCTCTCACCGACGCCGTTTCCGTTGGGACTCTCCTGGCGATTTCGGCCACCCTGACTTTGGGCAGGGACATTGCTAACAACACTAGGGCGTCTCGGGAATACTTGCTCAAACTGGCGACGGCAAAGCTGAAATAACGGACTTTAATGCGGTCGAAAATCTGTACCCCAAGTTGTACCCTTTTTCCCTTGACAGCATGGAACGCTTGGGATATAAGATACTCCTCTCGCCAAGGGAGGAAGTCAGTAAAAGCTGCAAGTTTCTGATTTCAATGGGAAAAGGAAGGCCGGGCGGGTTTCGTTCATAACCCGAAGGTCGGAGGTTCAAATCCTTCCCCCGCAACCAAAAAAATCAAAAGGGACCCGCTTCATGGCGGGTCCCTTTTTTATTGTGCTCGCTCTTTATCCTCAGTCATCGGCAAAAAGTCCCGCATACAGAAAAGGCCCCGCCGCCACATTCCTGGGACGCACCGGAATCTCGAAGCTGACCTTGGTGCCCTGGCCAGGCTCGCTGTTCACCCAGATGCGCCCGCCATGGGCCTCGACAAAATGCTTGGTGATGCTCATTCCCAAGCCAGTTCCGCCAATCGAGGTGTTGGAAGAGTCGCCACGGTAAAACTTGTCAAACACCCTTCTCTTCTGCTCGGCGGTCATGCCGATCCCCTGATCCTCCACCGACACCTCGCAACTGACCCCATTGCAGCAAATGGCAAGCCGGATCATGCCGCCCAGGGGCGAATACTTGAAAGCATTGCTGAGAATATTGTCGAGTATCTGCTCGATTTTGCGCTTGTCGGCAATAATCTCGACCGGTTCTTCAGGAAAAAACACCTCGAACATGTGCGGCCCCTGCCGAGTCCGATAGGGCTTGACGACCTGCTCAACCAGGGTGTTGAGGTTGAACGGGTCGACAAAGATTTCAAGCGGACGGCCCGACTCGATGCGGCTGATGTCAAGCAGATCGTCGACGATTTTCGACAGCAGGTCAGCCTTGTCGAAAATGTAGGTCAAGCTCTCGTGCTCAACATCGGGGGACAGCAACCCCTTTTGCGACAGCAGGAGTTCGGAAAAGCCGATGATGGCGGACAATGGGGTCTGCAACTCGTGGGCGGCGGTGGAAACGAAATCGGATTTCATTCGATCGATCTCTCGATCGCGGGTGACGTTCTGCATGATGGTGATCATTCCGGTCACCCGCCCATCGAGATCACAGAGCGCGGAGGTTCGTCCCTGAAAAATCCACTTGCCGCCATCGGGCGAGGGCAGCAGAAAATCAACCCGACTGCCATGGTTTTCGAGAGCCATGGAAGACTGAAGATCCCGGAGTAGCCGCTGATCCTCGAGAACGTCTTCCAGCGGCAATCCGAGCGATTCGAACAGACAGATCCCCAGCAGGTCTTCGGCGGCCCGGTTCATCATGATGATCCGGTGGACCGGATCGGTGACGATCAGCGGATCGGCCACCGACTGCAGGATGCCGTCCATCTTGGCCCGGGCATCCTCGGCCGCGGCCAAAGCCACCCGCACCGATTCCTCGGCTTTCTTGCGGTCGGTGATATCGATAAAGCTCTCCAGCAGGTATCTCCGGCCGTCGAGAAAAACGCTCACCACCGTTTTGAGGATGGGGATTTTCAGGCCGTCAAGACGAAGCACTTCACACTCGCCGCTCGCGCTGGTCATCCCCTTGTCCAGGATCGGACAGCCTTCATGCCAACCGGGACAGAGGAATTCGAAGCATTCGGAGCCGAGAATGCGTTCGAGCGGCGCATCGATCATCTCGACCGCCTTGCGATTGGCATCGACGATACGCTGGGTTTCCGCGTCAATCAGCAGGATCCCGGAAAGCACCGAATCGAAAATGGTATCGAGGCGAACATTGGCCTCGGCCAGCGCCTGCTCGTTGCGCTTGCGGTCGGTAATGTCGTTGTACACCTGAACGACCTGGATGATTTCCCCGTTTCGGTTCTTGATCGGGGCGCCGATCACGTCATAATGGTGTCCCCGCGACTGCCAGTCGCGCCGGGTCACGGTTCGGCCCTGTTGCATGACCATGTTGAACACGCAGGCTTCGTGACGGGACTCGGAGGTGCAGATTTTTTCGTAACAGAAGAGGCCGGTCAACTGGTCGCCGTCACGAAGAAAGAGTTCCTTGAGTTTGGAATTGTAGGAGACCACCTCGCCGGCGGCATTCAGCACCATGATGCCGTTGCCGGCGGCATGAAAAATCGCGGCCAGCTCATTTTTCGCCATGGACAGTTCTTCGTTGGTCAGCCGCAGGTTTTCGAGAATCTGGACGAAGGTGTCGCTGACGATGCCGATCGGGTCCAGACCGATCAGCATGTCGTCGTCCAGCTCCTCGGGCCGCAGGGGCGAGGTTCCAACCACTCCCAGCAACTGGTCGACTTTGTCGCGGATGTAGTGGATGCTCTTCTGCTGCCAGTCGCGGAGCGAACGGTTTTCTGCCCGCAGGCGATCAATTTCGGCATGCAGTAAGTCTGTTTCCGGGTCACCGGAATAGCGCAGGGCCAGATCCTTGTCAGCCATTTTCACACATCTTTTCCGACCATAATGCAGTAATAACCGTCCTGTTTCACCACGCTGACCGCATAGCCCATGTTCTTCACCATCTGAGGAATGGTCGCGGTCGCATCGCGAGCGTCTGTCTTGACCGTGAGGTGTAGTTCCCCGGCCTTGAGTGCTTTACTATGGCGATTGATCTCCTTCAGGGTCGTCAGCAGGGTCGAGGGACAGACCTGCCCGCGGATATCGAATTCCAGTTGTTCAACCTGCTTGTCCTCCATCGAACTCCTCTACCTAAATCACATATCGGACCAGGATTCGGCTGCCGATCCAAGCCCCGGGGAAAAGTCCCGCGATAAACAGCAGACTCTGACCGGCGAAAATCGGCGCTCCGCCCATAAGGTGCCAGACATTGCAAGCCGGCGCCATCCTGGCTGAAAGTCCCATCATGATACCACCGAACATGGCCCAAACACACTGTTTTAATGGAACTTTTGTATAGAACTTCCACTCGCCGAGGCGCACCGCCGAAAAAGCCGAGCCGAGCATGATCCCTAAAATAACCGGCAACTGCACCAGGACGATGCCATCCAGCCGTTGACCCGCTCCCCCATGCAGGGAAAAACCGAAAAATGGATGGGTGAATTGAAGCGGCTCGGCCATGAAATAAGTCAGACTGGCAACATGCCGGGGGAACAGCAAGCTTTCGAAAAATCCCCCCATCTTGGCATAGGCGGTGGTAATCCCGAACGGCATGCCGACCAGCAGAACCGAGCCAAGTCCCAGCAGCGCCAGCCACAACGCTGCTTTCCAGGGTTGCAGGTAACCTTCGGCGAAAGCCGGTTGGCTGAGCAACCCCAACCGAAACCAGCGCCGGAAAACGCAAACCGCGACGACGATAGTTATCGCCACCGGCAAAGCGGGAGGGATTCCCAGCATTTGCGGCAGGGTAACCTGGGTGGTAAGCGTTGTCGATCGGGACAACCGCGCCCACCAGGGATGAAACTCGGCATAGAGAGCACTGCCGGCGAGCAGTCCGAGAAACGCCAGCAGACTTGGCAAACTTCCCGCGCCCATTTTGTACAGGGTTCCGACCACACAGCCGCCGGCCAACACCATGCCGATCCCAAACAGAGCCCCGCCCAGGGGATTAACCAACGAGGGTGCCCCAAACAACGGAAACGGCACCCGCAACAGTCCTGCCAGTCGGGCCAGCTCGAACAGCGTCATGCTGGCCACGATCAGCAACAGCAGCACCCGCAGCATGGCAACGCTGCGAAACAGAAACAGGTCGCGAAACATGCCGGCCAAGCAGAAATCGGAGCGATGCATGACAAAACCGGCAATGCCACCGAAAAGAAACATAACAAGGACAATAGTCAGCGGCATAAAACCTTGAAACATCCTTAGCGGGTTGAATATATGGAAATGATTGAAAATGCACTCCATATGCCCAAAAAGTAAAGAGTAAAAAATATCCCTTTTGGCGTGCCATTATTCTTGCCACCCCCGGCTTTCAACGGATTTGCCACGTTGAGCTCCGCAATGGATCGCGACGCACCGCTATCTTTCCCCCGTCATTTCACGGGGTCCTTCGGGCATTAGCCCTGTCAGGAGAGGTACATCGGCCCTACCAACGAAAAAACCCCGGTACCCGCAACCGGGGGACCAGGGCGAATCGTTTCAATGGGGGAGCCGCTTATTTCAGCACAAAACGATCGATCATTCTGACGAGTTCGGTTATCTGAGGCTTACTCATGTAACCATCGGCGCCAACCTGATCGCAATGATGGGCCATCTGCTCGGTGATCAGCGAGGAAAACATGATGACGGGAATACCCTTCAGCGCCGGATCTTCCTTGAGTCGTCGGCAGAGGGTCAAGCCATCCATTTTGGGCATCTCGATATCGGAAATAAGCAGGTCGAAACCAATCTCCCGAGGCCTGCCTTCGACTCGGGCCTGCTGCTTGAGACCCTGGATCGCTTCATAGCAGGCTTCACCATCGACAAAAGAAGAGATTCCCGTGTAACCGGCCGAAGACAATATTCGTATAATGGTATCGCGGATGATCGCCGAGTCTTCCGCCAGCAACAGGCGATGCTGTCCGCGCCGATCCTTGAGGCTCGGCTCTTCCGTTGCCGTGTTCGTTTGCGTGGGACGATAAGACAGTGCGGCATCGGGGTCCAGTTCGGCCACGATATGTTCGAGATCAACAATGAGAATCTCGCGGCCATCGATATTAAAACTTCCGGTAAACCTCGGTTTATAAGCACCGATCACGCTTGAAATCGGCTGCAGATCTTTCCAGGACATACGGTGAATCTGATTGACGCCATCCACCAGAAATCCGTTGACGCAACGGTTGAATTCACAGACCATGACGACCTGGCGATCCGCCCGCCGTTCGGCGGACACCGGCTCGGGGGCCCGGTTGAGGTGCACGTTGAGATCGATCAGGGGAATGGTCGTGCCGCGCACGAGGAAGGTGCCTACCATCGAAGGCGGACTTTCGGGCAGAACCGTGGTTTTGCTTTCATCGTAGGGGATGATTTCCCGCAGTTTGTGGACATTGATGCCGAAGGATTGGGAACCCAGATAGAATTCGATTAATTCGATCTCGTTGGTTCCGCTCTCCAGTAGAATTCCCTGCTTTTCGACTGCTGCACTCATCCTCTCGATATCCTCCCAAGGCGACGTCTCTCATAACCTTCATTCGGGCCGTTGGCAAAAACGCCAAAAGAAACCCCTGATCCTCGCTGGCAGGGGTTTCTTTGCATTTATTGCGCCCAATCCGCGCCTTATACGCCGCAGGGAGAAGGAAAAAGGTCAGGCGGTCAAGCCACCCGACGTAGCGAACGACACAGGCTCAGCAGTTCCGTATCGGTAAGCGCCCGCTTGTTGCGCTGGGAAATGCTTCGTACCCGATCGAGCAGGTCGTCGGCCTCAAGCCGGTTAACCTCGATGCCAAGCTGTTTCAGGCGATACATCAGGGCGTGGCTGCCGGAGTGTTTGCCCAGCACCATGTGCCGGGAAAGACCGACTTCCCCCGGATCAAAGCCTTCGTAATTGCCCGGATTTTTAATCACTCCGTCGGCATGCAGTCCCGATTCGTGGGAAAAAACCTTTTCTCCGACAACAGCCTTCCAGTCCGGCACCGGCCGACAACTGGCCTGTCCGACATAGCGTGAAATTTCGACAAACCGTCGGGTATCGATCCCTGGATCGACACCGCAGGCATGCTTGAGCGCCATAACGACCTCTTCGATGGCGGCGTTGCCGGCCCGTTCCCCCAATCCGTTGACCGTGGTATTGACGAAGTCGGCGCCCGCCCTGAGTCCGGCGATGGCATTGGCGGTGGCCATTCCCAGGTCGTTGTGGGTGTGCACCTCCATCGGCAGATCGACCCGGTCAATCAGGTATTTGACGTTGTCGTACATGGCGAAGGGGTCAAGCATGCCAAGCGTGTCGCAATAACGAAACCGATCGGCGCCAAGGGATTTGGCAATCCGCATCAGTTCCACCAGAAAATCGAGATCGGCGCGGCTTGAATCCTCGCCGCCAACGGAAACGTACAAGTCATGTTCCTTGGCAAAACCGAGGGCCGTCTTGAGTTGCTCCTTGACCCAATTCCGATCCTTGCACAGTTTGTGGCGGATGTGGATATCGGAGACCGAAAGGGAGATATCGACAGCCCCAACCCCGGCGTCGATCGACGCCTGGATGTCGGACTTCACCGCCCGGTTCCAGGTAATCAGCCGGGCCTTGAGATCCATGTCGACCAGGGCGCGGACGCTTCGCTGTTCGTCTTTGCCCATGGCCGGGATGCCGCACTCCAATTCGCCCACACCCATTTCGTCGAGGAGGCGGGCGATGCGCTTTTTTTCGTCCGGGGAAAAAACCACGCCGGCGGTCTGTTCGCCGTCGCGCAGGGTGGTATCGTCAATAATAATCTGCCGGTTCCGCATGCTTTCCATTTGAGCCTCCGCGCAACAAAAAACCCCCGGACCAGAAAGATCCGAGGGCTGCCTTGCCTGTCTGCCGGCGGCGTTGCCGGGATGAATTATGTCGATGAAAGCTTATATAGCAGAACCCGTGCCAAAAGCTAAAAGCTTTAATTTCGGCAACTTACCAATTGATGCACTCCGCTTGTGCCAAACAATAGAACAGCACTGCCTAAATTCCTCTCGTGCGCCATCGAAAGATTATTTATCGTACGACATGGGCAACAAGGACGAATTTCGGCGCAAGGTAAATTGCTGCAGAAACCGTCTCAGGTCGCTGGCCTGACTGGCCAGCTCTTCCGCCGCCGCCGCGCTTTCTTCGGCATTGGCGGTATTCTGCTGGGTGACCTGGTCGATTTGACCCAAGCCGATGTTGATTTCCGAAATCCCCTGGGCCTGTTCGTTGGACGAATCCGCAATTTCCGCTATCAGGTCGGTCACCTTGCCGATATCGTTGACGATTCCATGGAGTGCTTCGGCGGTTTTGTCGGCAATCCGCGAACCGGAAGCAACCTTCTGCACCGACCCATCGATCAACTCGGCGGTTTCCCGGGCCGCCTTGGCGCTTCGAGCCGCCAGGCTGCGCACCTCTTCGGCAACCACCGCGAATCCCTTGCCGTGCTGACCGGCCCGGGCCGCCTCGACCGCCGCGTTGAGGGCCAGCAGATTGGTCTGGAAGGCGATTTCGTCGATCGTCTTGATGATCTTGGAAATATTCTGACTGGAAGCGTTGATCTCCCCCATCGCCTCGATCATCTCCAGCATGTGGGAATTGCCTGCCTCGGCGGATTTCCGCGACTGCTCCGCCAATTGATTGGCCTGGGTTGCATTTTCGGCATTGCTGCGGGTCTGCGACCCCAGTTCGTTCATGGTGCTGGTAATCTGCTCCAATGACGCAGCGGACTCGGTGGCCCCCTGCGAAAGCGACTGGCTGGCATCGGAAACCTGATGGCTCCCCGAATCGATCTGCTCGCCAACAACCATAACCTGGCTCATCAGGCCATTAAGGTCGTCGCCCACCTTTTTCAATGAATGACGGATGACGTCGTCCTGATCACTGGGTTGCACCGCAAAGGTCAGATCCCCGGCAGCAAGCTTTTCCAGACTCCCGACGATTTCCGTTTCAAGGGTGGCAACGAAACCATCGATGGCCTGGGCCATCTGGCCGATTTCATCATTCTGGCGGATATCGAGCCGCTGACCGAGATGGCCTTTCCCCAGTTCACGCATGAGCGATACCAGCCGTTCCAACGGCCGGCGCACCATGCGGCCCAGCAGCAGCATGACCCCAACCGTCGCGATAAACAGTCCGCCGACGCCGGTGACCACCCCGGTCAGAATGCTCTCCTTCCGGGACTCGCTCAAGGAGGCGGCTACTTTTTTTTCGCCCTGGCGCAGCTTGTCCAGACTGAATCGCACGTAAAGAATGCCGGCAACCTCGCCAACCTGGGAATCTTCGTGACATTCCAGACATTTCTGCTCCAGGATCTGGGGACGCAGCAGCAGCAGGGAATCGCCCTCTTCCTGCTCGAAAATTTCAGCAGAATGTCCGATCCGGCCAATCAGCGCTGCGGTAAAGCCAGCGCTGCTCTTCTGACTTGAATAATGAATCGCTCCGTTCGGCTCCGTCAAGCCGACCTCAAGCACACCGGGCACCTTGCCCAGGCCATCGATCAATTCGGCAAAGATATCCATTTCACCCCGTTCGAGCGAACCGCCGGTCCCGGTCTCCAGACTCGAAAAAACGCTGTGCGCCTGATCATTCGCGGCCTCCCGCAAAACCGCAAGGGATTCGGCGCCGCTCTCTTCAAGCAGACGATTGCTGCGCAGAGTGGTAACGGCGGTGCCGACCGAAAACACCGCGAGCAGAACCAGGGAGAGAAATCCGCCCACCTTGGCCTGAATGCTTTGAGTGTTTAAAAACATGATATTTCTCCTTGCTGGCAAGCTGGCATCTTCGCGCAAAATCTGAACGTTCGGATCAAAGCAAAAAGCAACTACCATACCCAAACACCAAGCGAACAGATTGATTTTCCACTTCTTTTTACCTCGACAAGCCCAGGACGACAATGGATTAAAGATGATTTCGATAAATTTCGCACACTTACACTTAGCGATGCAGTCGTCAATATTTCTTGCTTACTACACCGAACTAATGTGCCTTTGCTTAAGCGGGCCAGCGATCCTCGCGGGCGCCAAAAGGTGGAAAAGCAAAGGCCTGTTTTCTGACAGCTTGGGTGTCAAAAAGCAGGCCTCGATGAGAAAAGTGTGCAGTCGCTGTGGTGCTTTCGTTCTTTTCGTATCGGAATGGGGTTTATGCCGGATCACCCCCAGCCGATCTGCATTGGATCCTCCTCCCGATCGCCGGCATCGAAACCGGGAGTGGGGAATCCCTGCTGTTCGCCGATGACAAACCGCGCCAGCATCTGCCGCAACTTATCGGCCTGATGGGAAAGCTCTTCAGCGGCCGAAGCACTTTCCTCGGCACTGGCGGTGTTCTGCTGGGTGACCTGGTCAATTTGTCCGAGGCCGGTGTTGACCTGAGAAATTCCTTCCGCCTGCTCGTGGGAAGCCGCGTTGATTTCACCGACAAGATCACTGACTTTGCCGATGACACAGACAATTTCGTCCAGTGCCTTGGCGGTGGCGTCGGCAATCCGGGAACCGTTCTGCGATTTGCTCACCGCGCCGTCAATCAGCTGGGCGGTTTCCTGGGCGGCCTTGGCGCTTCGGGCCGCCAGGCTGCGCACCTCTTCGGCGACCACCGCGAAGCCCTTGCCGTGCTGACCGGCCCGGGCCGCCTCGACTGCCGCGTTGAGCGCCAGCAGATTGGTCTGAAAGGCGATTTCGTCGATCACCTTGATGATTTTCGAAATATTCTTGCTGGCATCGTTGATTTCCCCCATTGCGGAAACCATGTTGACCATCTGGACATTGCCGTTCTTGGCGAAATCCTTGGCCTGGCTGGCCAAGCGGTTGGCCTGTACCGCGTTGTCGGCATTGAGCCGGGTCTGCGAGGCCAGTTCGTTGAGGGAAGCGGAAATTTCTTCGAGGGAGCTGGCCGAAGTGCTGGCGCCTTCGGAAAGACCTTGGCTCGACGAGGCGACCTGGGCACTGCTGGAGGAAATCTGGTGCGAAGCCAATTGAATCTGACCGAGCACCAGATTCATGTCGGCGGCCATTTTTTGCAGGGCGCCGCGAACTTTGTCCTGCGGATCGACCGGGTGAACTTCAACGACGAGATCGCCCCTGGCCATTTTCTCCAGGGCTCCGACCACTTCCCGTTCAAGATTCTCGGCGAAATCGTTCAACGCGCGGGCCATGTCGGAAAACTCATCGTTGCGCCACCCCACGTCGAGACGGGCGTGGACCCGGCCGTTTTTAAGTTCTTCCGCCATGACCACGGTTTTTTTCAGCGGGACAATGATATTGCTGGCAAAGCGGATAAAAAGCGCCGCCAGCACCACAACCGTAACCAGAAAAGTAATCGACAAAAAGGTACGCGCCTGGCCGGCTTTTTCTTCCAGTGCTCCCCCGGCTTCACCGGCGATGCGGTCCGCCTCATTGGAGGCTTTCTGCAATTCAATACGATTTGCCTCGACCTGCTTGCCAATATTGGCGGACATCTCCCCCAGGGTTTGGGAAATAAACCAGTACATCCCGGTCATGGCCACCACGGTCGAACCCTGCTTGCGAACGAAGGCATCGCTGCCCGGGGTTTCGGCGAAAATTTCGGGAAGTTCGAATTCGAGCAGTACCGCCACGTCGTTAAAATTGCCGACCACCTGATCACCCACGGTGATGCCGTTGGTGCCGGGCACCACCGTGTCGGCCCCGGCCACGCTCTTGACCACCTCGGCTCGTTTGGCCAATGCCTGGGCTTCCTTGATGATCGTTTCGGCGTTGATTCCTTTCTTGTGACCGTTGGTCCCCTCGACCACCAATTGCTGCAGGTCGATCAACCCCTCGTTGAGATTGCTCAGAATCCGCGCCTGCTCCTCGCTCCGCAACGCGACGTCGGTCGTGCGGGCATAGGCAGCCCGGGACTCACCGACCTGCCGCAGGGCTGTCGTCCCGGTTTGAGTCAACTGGGAACTGACCCAGTATCCGATACCGCCAAGAATCAGGAGCCCGGCCAACCCGATGACACTGATCAATGCCATTTTTAAAAAAATGTTCCATCGGCGGGGCAGATTTTCATTGGTTGACATTTTTGTTGCTCCTGGCATGGATTATTTAATCTTTCGACTTATTAATAAAATTAAATTAAATTCAACTAGATACACACATTTATATAAAATAAAATGCAAATTCCGCACCAACGGAAAAACCCCGCTCCGTTCAAAATGCGCTCCATTAAATAGGCCAATTAGCCAATTTAATGGTAATAGGCCGTTATTTGACCGATGCCCCCAAAAAAAAGCGGCAGGAGACTATAGCTCCTGCCGTTTTTCAAGTTTCCATTATTGTCTGTGTCGTCAGAAATCAAACTTACCGTCGACATACTCAACCTGACGCCTGGGGGGGCCCTCGACCGTCCCGCTCGCCGATTCGCCGCCTGAACGCATCCGGTTTCCCCCCACGGCATGTTCCTGGTCTCTGAGCAGGAACGAGGAAAGCATCTCTCGTAACAGGCTGGCCTGGCCGGAAAGTTCTTCCGCGGCAGCCGCGCTCTGTTCGGCCGTGGCCGTGTTCTTCTGGTTTACCTCGTCGACCTGGCCCAACCCTTGGTTGACCTGGGAAATTCCTTGCGCCTGTTCGTTGGACGCGGCCGCGATCTCGGCCACCAAATCGGTCACCTTGCTCACGCCCCCAACAATTTGGCTGAGCGCCAGGGACGTGCGGTCGGCAATCCGGGATCCCGACTCCACTTTTTTGACCGAACCCTCGATCAGCTCGGTGGTTTCCTGGGCGGCCTTGGCGCTGCGGCCCGCCAGATTACGGACCTCTTCGGCGACCACGGCAAACCCCTTGCCGTGCTGCCCGGCCCGGGCGGCTTCAACTGCCGCATTGAGGGCCAGCAGGTTGGTCTGGAACGCGATTTCGTCGATTACCTTGATAATCCTGGAAATACTCTGACTCGACGTATTGATTTCGCCCATGGCCGCCACCATTTCGACCATCTGCGCGTTGCCATTTTCCGCGGCATCCCTGGCCCGGGTGGCCAGCTGGTTGGCCAGTGCGGCATTTTCGGCGTTGCTTCGGGTCTGGGAGGCCAATTCATTCATCGATGCGGAAATTTGTTCGAGGGAGCTGGCCGCCAGGGTTGCCGCATTGGAAAGATCCTGGCTGGAGTCGGCCACCTGACTGCTTCCCGATGAAATCTGTTCGCCGGTGACGTTGATCTGGGTCATGATCCGATTGAGGTCGGCTCCCAGGGTCTTCAGGCAGCCACGCATGACGTCAGCTTCGTCCCGGGGCTCGGCATTAAAAGTCAGGTCGCCTTTGGCCAGTCGCTCAAGCACGGCAACCACCTCGTTCTGCAGGCTGACAGCCAAGGAATCCATGGCCCGGGCGGTATCGCCGATTTCATCCTGTTGATCCATGTTAAGCGGTTCGACATGATGTCCCTTGGCCATTTCTTCCATCATCCGTTTCAGGCGCAACAAGGGCTGGCGCACTTGCCGGCCTACCAGCCAGAAAACGCCGAGGCAGGCCATCAGAAGCCCTCCCAGTCCCGCGAGCAGACCGGTCAGCACGCTACGTCCCCGGGCCGCCGACATGGCGGCTTCCATATCGTTGGCGGCCCGGTGCAAATCCGTCAGATCGTAGCGGACATAGAGGATACCCGAAAGGTCGCCCAGCTTGCTACGGGTGTGGCAACGCAAACAGTCGGCTTCCATGAGATGGGCTTCCGCCAGAATCAGTGAATCGCCCACTTCCTTTTCCGACAATTCGCCCTTCCGGGCGGCAACGTCAGCAAAGGCGCTGGCGTCGAAATCCTGCTTGACCCGTTCGGATTGACTCGAATAAGCGATTTTACCCTGGGCATCGGTCAAGCCGATTTCCTGCACTCCGGGCAAACCGGCGAGGTCGATGATCAAGGTTCGAAACCCTTCCATCTCGCCACGCTCCAGAGACCCCCTGGCGCCCAGCTCGGAGCTGCGGAACACACTTTGAGCCCGCTCGTACACGGCCTTTTTCAGAGCGGAAATCGAGTTCGCCGAGGTATCGCCCAACACGCCGAGGGTCTGCGAGGTGCTGACCCAGGTGACCACCCCGAAAGCGATCGCCAGAATCAGCGCCAGCACGGCTCCTACCTTGAGTTGAATATTCATAGGTTTTGTGTTCTCTCCTTGATATCCGGTCAGACCGTTTCCGGTTTTTCATTGAGTCGATAAAACGGGAAAGCAGGATCTTTGGCGAACTCCGGACGGGCGCAGCCGATGCAGACTGCTCGACCGCGAATACACCAGTTGACGCCGCCGTTCCAACCCCGGCTCGAACAGTCCGAATGGGTGACAACGCCCTGACAGCCGAGCTTGAACAGGCAACCCGCATCGCCCGGATGAAGCGCAAATTTCTTTGCCTGGTAGTTGGCAAAATAGGGACACTGTTCGTGCAGCAACTGGCCATAGGTTCGCTTGGGACGACGGAATTCGTCAAGCTCGGGTATCCCGACCTTCAACACCTGCACCAGGTTGCCGACAATCCACGCGGGATGGGGGGGGCATCCCGGCAGGTGAATCAGCGGAACCTGAATCCCGGCCCGCTCCAGCGCCTCGGACACCGCGGCCGCACCGGTCAGATTGGGCGGCGCGGCCGGGATGCCGCCGAAAGAGGCACAGGCGCCGACGCTGACCACCGCTTTCGCCTTGCTGGCGGCGCGGGTCAACAGGCTGACGAAATTTTCTTCGGCGATCCGGCAGGCTTCCGGCATGCCGAGTGGGACAGCCCCTTCCACCACCAGAATGTAACCGCCGGCCTCGATGGCCCTAGCCATGGCCTCCTTGGCCGCCTCACCGGTCGCCGCCGACAGGGTCTGATGGAAATAGAGGGAAAGATAGCGGGTCACCAGATCGGCCGGCCCGGGGCTTTCACTATTGAGGAGGCTGACCGAACAGCCGCTGCACGATTGCCCCTGCAACCAGAGGATCGGCGCCCGCCCGGTGGCCATCTCCTCAAGGGCCTCGGCCACCGTCGGCAACAGCGCCGGCCCCATGCCCATGGCCGCCACCAGCAATCCGGCATCTTTAAGAAATGTTCTTCTGGAGATATTCATAACGGATCCTTTTTGCAAGTCAGGACCCCGCTGCCTTAGTGCACCGCACAGGCGATACAGGGATCGAAGGAACGAACCACCCTGGCCATTTCCAGACCGTTATAGGCCGGATTAACCGGGGTATCGAGCAAAGCCACTTCAACCGGGCCCGGTTCGCCCTGTTCGCCCCGGGGAGAAAAATTCCAGGTGCTCGGCACAATGCACTGGTACCGTTCGATCCTGCCGCCATCGATGCTGATCCAGTGTCCAAGCGCACCCCTTGGGGCCTCGGTCAGACCTTCGCCTTTGCCTTGCTCGCGCGAGGCATAGACGGCCACCGAAGGCGCGCCCGGCTGCAGAAGATTGAGCCATTCTTCCATCCGCTGCGCCACCAGCAGCGCTTCGAGAGCCCGGCATGCGTGGCGGCCGAGGGTACTCTGTAGGGCATCGGCGGTCAGCCCGGATTCTTTGAGCAGATCGTCGACCGCGCCGCCGATCGGCTTGGAACCGGCGGCAACCGCCACCAGGATGCGCGCCAGCGGTCCGACTTCACAGGCCAGTCCGTTGTAACGAGGGCCCTTGAGCCATGAATAGGCACCGGCCTTTTCCGGATGGGGACGAATCTCGCCGCGGGTGGGATGCAGCGAACCGCTCTGATCGTAGTAACTGGTGGCGGTCGTCTCGCTGATGCGCGCGGTATCGAGTGGCTCGAACCGTCCTTCGATGAGGATGCCGGCCGGCAGCCAGGTCGAACCCGATTCGTCGAATACCCCATAGGAGAGGTAGTTCGGCACGCCCCGGCCGATACCGGCGTAGGCCGGAAACAATCCGGCCGCGGCGATCACGTCGGGCAGGTAGACATTTTCGATAAAACGTTTGACCCGGCGCAGCCGCATGCGGAAATTCTCCACCGCCTCGACATCGACCCCGCAGGTGACCCCACCAGGAATCAGGGTGGCGGTATGGGGCATCTTGCCGCCGAACAGGGCCGCCATCCGGTGGGCTTCCTGACGTATTTCCAGCGCCTCGACGTAGTGGGCCAGCGCTCCGAGATTCCACTGAGTATTGCTGGGGTAGTCGCCGGGCAGCTTGGGCAGAAACGGCGCGACCGGCAGCACCCGGTTCGAGGCGACCTCGCTCCCCGCCCAGGCTTTCAGTTCGCGTAGCACCGGGTCGCTGCCCGAGTAGCCGAGCAAGTCTTCGACGTTGACGAAATCGAGAGCGGACAATTGGTAGAAATGCAGGATGTGGCTCTGCAGATAGTTGGCGCCCAGCACCAGGTTGCGCAGATAGTCGCCATTGGCCGGCGTCACCAGGCCAAGGGCGGCCTCCACCGCCTTGCACGACGCCACCGCATGACTGACCGGACAGACGCCGCAGATGCGTTGGGTGATGACCGGAGCGTCGAGGGGGTCGCGTCCGACCAAAAGGGCCTCGAAACCGCGGAACATTTCGCCCCGGCTCCAGGCTTCAACCACCCGGCCATCCTCAACCCGGGTGTCGATCCGCAAATGGCCCTCGATGCGGGTCAACGGATCAATCTTTATCGTACTCATCGAACGCTCCTTCTCCAGAGAAAAAATCCGAACGGGAGCGTATACATCAAGAGACATGCCAACGGGAAAACCCACCAATCATGAATTGTATATCATTATTATCATTCAATTCATGATTGGTCGGCTCAGGATAACGGCGTTTTACCGAGGCAAGGATGTCAAGCCGCTGGACAGGCCTTCATGAGGAAGTCAGTCTTCTGACAGGGGACCATACGGGATTTGACACGGCGGGGCGAGATTAAAACAGTGCTGTTCCGGCAAGAAAATTTTCGAGCAAGCGTAGAGACAGGCGACTCAGGCCGTCGGCCCGACCGGCGAATTCGGCGGCGTGCCCGGGCTGACCGACCGCCCCGGCCCAGTCGCTGACAATCGCGGCGTCGACCTCCGGGTGAAATTGCAGTCCGTAAGCATTACGACAACGAAACACCTGTCCGGGACAGGCGGACGAGGACGCCAGGAGAATGGCTGTGGCGGAAATATCGAAGGAATCGTTGTGCCATTCAAAAACGGTAAAGGGAGAAGCAATACCGGCAAACAGGGGATCATTCCCGCCGGCAGCGGTCAGGGTCACCGATTGCAGGCCATGCTCCCCGTAACGACGGGCATGCACGCGGCCACCCGTTACTTCGGCCAGCAACTGGCCGCCGAGACAGATGCCGAGCAGCGGCAATCCGGTTTCGACCGCCGTCCGCAGCCAATCCTTCAATGGCAACAGCCAGGGATATTCATCGGTGTCGCCCACCCCCATGTAGCCGCCGAGAACCACGGCCGCCCTGAGGGTATCCAAAGCAGGCAACCTGTCGCCGGCGAACAACCGAACCGCCCGACAGGGTATTTTGCGTTCTTGCAGAAACTCACCATAAATCCCGGCCGGAACCCGGGCATCGCATTGAATCATCAGCAACATGGTCACACCTCAATACAATCGGCGGAAAGCCGAAGCCTTCATCACCGCATAGATTTCGATACCGGGGCAAATGCCCAGCTCATGGGCCGCGCCTTTCATCACCTGGGCGATCAGTCGCTCGCTGCCGCAGGCCAGTTCAACCCCGACCCGCCCATCCATCTCGAAGGTGCCGACCGCCCGGCAGGGCAGCAGGTTACGAGCGCTGATCGCTCCCGGATGGCCGCGAAACAGCATGATGTCCTTGGAGGACAGCTCAAACAACGCCTCACCCGGACCGCCTGTCCCGATCAGCAGACGAGTGCCGTTCCAACGGTAGGAGAACAGACCATCCTCCTCAATCGGATCGGCCAGCTTGAGCAGGTTGATGTAACCGGCCCGGGTCCAGCCCATCCGCTGCCGGGCCAGTTCCTCGGGGGTGGTCTGCGCCGACACTTCCCCTTTGTGCAGCACGATCACCTCGTCGGTCATCAGCTGCATCTCGTTCATCGAGTGCGAGATCAGCAGGGTCGGCACGGCAAAACGCTCGCTGATGGCGGTGAGATAGGGGATGATCTGGTACTTGAGGGCTTCGTCGAGGGCCGCCAGCGGCTCATCCATGACCAGCAACCGGGGGCTGGCCAGCACCGCCCGTCCCAGGGCCACCCGCTGGCGCTCGCCGCCGGAGAGAGCCAGCACCCGCCGATCGAGCAGGTCGCCCAGATCGAGCACCTCGATCAGATCCTTGGGCTCGATCTTGCGCAACTTGGCCGGGGTACGGTTATAACCGTACAACAGGTTGCGCCGGACGCACATGTGGGGAAACAGATGGGCGTGCTGGAAAACCACTGCAATGCGCCGCCGCTCCGGCGGCCGGCAAATGCGCTGGTCCGAGCAGTACAGCAGTTCGCCGTCGAGCTCGATACGCCCCTGGTCGGGAGAAATCAGCCCGGCGATCAGGTGCGCCAGGGTCGATTTGCCGCTCCCCGAACGGCCGAAAATGCCGACCCGGTCGGCATGGGTGATGAAATCGACAGCGAGCGTGAAATCGCCGAGCCGCTTGCGCAGGGAAATCTCCAGATTCATGGCTCCCTCCGCGGGCTGAAGCGTCGCAGCAACCCCTCGTTGAGCAGCAACACGGCAAAGGAGAGCACGACGGAAACGATGCACAAGGACAAGGCCATGCGGTCGCCGCCGGGGGTGTTGGTGTAGTCGTAGATGGCCAGCGGAATGGTCTGGGTCACCCCGGGGATGTTGCCGGCGATGATGATGGTGGCGCCGAATTCACCGAGGCTGCGGGCGAACATCAGAGTCGCCCCGGCCAGCACCGAACGGCCGGACAGGGGGATGATAATGGTGAACAGGGTGTCGTACCAATGCGCGCCCAGGGTGCGCGACGCTTGCAGCAGTTTTTCGTCGATCCCCTCCAGTCCGAGCCGGATCGAGCGCACCAGCAGCGGAAAACCGACCACCATCGAGGCGAGCACCGCCGCCTTCCAGGTGAAAACGATGTGGATGCCCCAGGCATCGAGCAGCGATCCGAGCCAGCCGTGCCTGCCCAACAGCAGCAGCAACAGATAACCGACCACCACCGGCGGCAGCACCAGCGGCAGATTGACCAGCCCGTCGATGAACGCCTTGCCGCGCACCCGGGAAAAAACCAGCAGATAGGCCATGGCATAGCCGAAAGGCAGCGACAGCAGGGTCGCGACAACGGCGACCCTGGTCGACAGCCAGATGGCCTGGTAATCCGCGGGGGTCAGTTCGAGCATGGCATCCTTCGTGGACTCAGAATCGGGAGTTTAAAGACAAAACCGAACCACCCCCTGAATCCGGAGGCGGGATATTTCTCGGATCGGTCCTTATTTTAACATACCGGAACGGGCCCGAACAACGAAAACATATGAATCTTAGCATACGTTGGGCCGCTCGCCGCATTTTACCCTTCGAGACCATTAAATAAAAAGCCCCATGGGCGAACCACGGAGCATCATTGCCAAGAACCTCGGCGCACCTCGATGTGATGCCGATTCCGATGCCGGGAATGAAGCATGGGACATGCCAAGCGGCCGGATGGAAACCTCGTTCCGCCCGGAGCCCGCTGAAAACGCCGACCCAACGGCTGCTCTGAATATCATCAGCCTGATCGAACTTCGAAGTACCTGGTCAATCCCCAGCCGCGCATGCACACAAAATGGGCAATCCATCATCGTCCTGCTTGTTTACGCAGCCTGTTTCAACAGCGGCGGAACGTCCTTTTTGCTCCGCCACGCCCCCGGAGAATCCCATCCGAGGTCAAAAACTTCTTTAGTTCAAACCACATGGCCAAATAATCAAACCATTGGCAGCCCCCACGGGCAACGGCGGTCAAATCCATGGCGAGACTCTTGCAAACGGATCGGGACGGGGACAAGGCCGTCCCATTTTGCGATTCCCTCCCAACGATGCGCTGGGACTGATTAACCTCTGGAAACGTTCAGAAAGGATCAGACCTTGGCCGGCAAACCGAAAATCAAAGAGTTGCTCGACGAGAGCAGCTGCGAACACAATAAAACCAAAAAAGTCGCCTGCAATGCTCCAACCCCCGGGGCGACCACCGGCGGCTGCGCCTTCGAAGGGGCGCAGATCTCCCTATTTCCCTACGCCGACGCCGCCCATCTGGTGCATGGCCCGATCACCTGCATCGGCGCCTCCTGGGAAACCCGCACCACCCAAACCAGCTATCCGGGGCGCGACCACACCCAGATGGGGTTCACCACCGGCATCTCCACCAACGACGTGGTCTTCGGCGGCGAACAGAAGCTCCTCGACGCCATCGACTACATCCTGGCCCATTACGCACCCGAGGCGGTCTTCGTCTACGCCACCTGCGTGACCGCGCTGATCGGCGACGACATCGACGCGGTCTGTCGGCACGCGGCCGAGAAATACCAACTGCCAGTGGTGCCGGTGCACGCCCCCGGCTTCGTCGGCGGCAAAAACCTCGGCAGCCGCCTCGGCGGCGAAGCGGTATTGGCCGACCTGATCGGCACCAAGGAGCCGGAAATCACCACCGACTTCGACATCAACCTGATTGGCGAATACAACGTCACCGGCGACATGTGGCAATATTCCCATCTGCTGGAAGAGCTCGGCATTCGTGTCCTGTCGACCCTCTCCGGCGACGGCCGGGTCAGCGCCATCCGCACCGCCCACCGGGCGAAACTGAACGTCATCGTCTGCGCCAAATCGCTGATTTCGCTCACCCGCAAGATGCAGGAGCAATACGGCATCCCCTCGATCTCTCTCTCTTTCTACGGC
>Ga0154449_1117_pt1 | contig 19672 bp, 21 predicted proteins | sample RifGroC2_FD_105642 | JGI IMG/M metagenome (GOLD analysis project Ga0154449, IMG submission 105642) | Pelobacteraceae bacterium GWC2_58_13
GAACCGCACCGGGCGGCGCTGGAACTGCTGCGGAACAACTATCCGCAAACAGCCGGGGTCTTTTTGGCCCAGCCGCGACTGCAGCTGTTGGCGGTCGAACCGAGAACCTGGCTGGCCGCCGACAGGCAGCGCTACGACCTGGTGATACTGCCGACGATCGGCGCCTTCGGCGGCACCGCCGGAGTCTTTGCCCTGCATGAACAACACAGTCTGACCCGCGAAGCCTTCACCGAAATGTGGCGGCATCTCGCCCCCAACGGCATGCTCTGCCTATCGGTCTGGATGGATTACCCGCCACGCTCCTCCCTGCGGCTGGCGGCGACCCTGGCCGAACTCCTCGATGCAGAGGGCATCGACGTCCCAGCCGCGCACCTGTCGGCGGTGCGCGGCTGGGGCACGGTCAGCTTCTGCCTGAAACGCTCGCCATTGACCGCCGAAGAAATCGGCCGCATCCGCCTCTTCTGCACCGAACGGGGATTCGATCCCTTACTTCTCCCGGACCTGCATCCCGGGGAACGGGACAGGTTCAACCAGTTGCAGGATCAAACATTTTTCCGGCTGCTTGACCAAATTTTCACCGGCGACCGCAGGCAGGTCTACGAGAGCTACCTGTTCAATCTGCGCCCGGCCACCGACGACCGCCCCTTCTTTTCCCAATTTCTGCGCTGGCAAACCCTCCCGCATCTTTCCGAACTGTTCGGCCAACGGGTGTTGCCGGCCATGGAACTCGGAACCCTGGTGGTTATTGTGACCTTCGTGCTGATGAGCGCGGCGGCCATCGTCCTGATTCTTCTGCCGCTCTTGCGCCTTGGTTGGCGCGGCGGCCACCGTGGGTCGGTGATCGGCCATTTCGGCTGCCTCGGCCTCGGTTACATGCTGGTTGAAATCGCGCTGATTCACCGCTTCGTCCTCTATCTCGGCCACCCCGTCCATGCCGCGGCAACCGTCATCTGCGCCCTGCTGGTCGGTTCCGGAATCGGCAGCGCCTGTTCGACACGGCTACCGCCCTCTCTCGCCCCACCGCAACGGGCCACGGCAACCGTCGCCCTGCTCCTGGTCCTGTACGCCTTGCTGCTGGCGCCGATGCTGCACCAAGCTATCCCCCTGACTTCGGTTTGGCGTCTGCCCCTGGCGCTGGTCCTGTTGATGCCCGTCGGGTTCGTCATGGGCCTCCCCTTTCCCCTCGGGCTGCGGCTGCTGAATCGGCAACAGCCGGAAGCTGTCCCCTGGGCCTGGGGAATCAATGGCTGCCTGTCGGTCCTGGGCACCTCGCTGGCCACCATCATCGCCATACAAGCTGGATTCAATGCGATCATGATCGCCGCAGCCGTCATTTACGGCTGCGCCACTCTCGCCGGAGCCCGACTTTTTCCCATGACACTGCCAAAACACTGAAGGTCCTGTCAAAATTTCAGAATCATTCCCCGGTCTGATCGGCCTGCCCTCCGGCGTCTCCCCCCAGAAATGCTCCGCCATGCGATCGAAAAGACATTTCCATTTTTGGAACAGTGTTTGCAAACTACATTAAAGTCTTACAAAAAATCCAAGGCAACGCAGCACAACCCAAGGAGAGCCTCCATGGAAATCATCCTGACTGTCATCACCTTCCTTTCCGTCGCGACCCTTCTGTCGCCCCGCCTGAATCCGATGGAACCCGCCAGGGTTTCCTCCCGTCCCCGAAAGCAGTAACCGCCATGCAGACCTCAGCGGAAGCCGGATCCGTGACGACCAACAGCGACCACTATCTGCAATGCATCGAACTCCTCAGAGCCGAAAACGATCGCCTCCGCGAGACCTGCCAGGATCTGGAAAACATGCAGAGAGTTCTTGAACAGGCGGTCGGCGTAAACAACAGCAACCTGCTGCATGCGGAAATGTCGAGCATGGAACTGGAACAGGTATTTCAGGCCTGTACCGATGCCATGTGGGTCGTCCGTGAAGATGCCGTCGTCGTGAGAGTTAACGCGGCCATGTTGAAACTGCTGGGGAAAACCCAGGAGGAGGTGGTCGGCAAATTGTGTTCAACGTTGATTGACTATCGGAAGTGCGATGCCCCGGCCTGCCCCCTGATCCAGGGCAAGGGGCTCGAATGCTGTCAGGAGATCGACATCCAGTTCTCGGAAGAATCGGGCGAAACCAGGCACTTTATCCTCTCTACCGCGCCGCTGGTGACATTGGACGGTTCGCCGGGAATCGTCGGACAGTTCAAGAACATCACCAGCCGCAAAAAGGCCGAGGAAGAACTGGCCCGGGCCAACGCCGCCCTCGAACGAATAGCCAGGGTTGACGGCCTGACCCAGGTGGCCAATCGTCGTTGCTTCGACGAAACCCTGCAGCGCGAATGGCGGCGCATGAGCCGCGAACGGAAACCGTTTTCGCTACTTTTGTGCGACATCGATTTTTTCAAAAAATACAACGACACTTACGGACATCAGGAAGGGGATGAGTGCCTGCGGCAGGTCGCCCGGGCACTGGAGAAATCGGCCCTGCGGCCGGCCGACCTGGTGGCTCGCTACGGTGGTGAGGAATTCGTTCTGCTGCTGCCGGACGCCGAAATCTCCGGAGCCATGCTGGTCGCCGACCGGATCCTCAAATCGGTGGGTGCGCTGCAAATCGAACACCGCGCCTCCACCGTCAGTCCCCATGTGTCGATCAGCGTGGGCGCCGCCTGCATCATGCCGGGCCAGGCGGCCACCCCCGAAGACCTCGTGGTTCGCGCCGACCAGGCCCTTTATCAATCCAAAGACCAGGGCCGCAACCGCGCCACGGCCAGCCCGTTCCGGGAAGTGTAAAACCTCAATATTCCTGGACTTCGGCAAATCGCACCTGCTCGCCCCCCGGGGTCCGCGCCACCACCTCGCTCCCCAGCGTTTCCACGTATTCCGGCCCGACCGGAACCTTGCCCTTGCCCCCCGGCAGGTCGATCACGTAATGAGGGATCGCCAGCCCGGAAACCGTTCCCCGTAACGCCTCAAGAATATCGATCCCGATTTTGACGGGGGTGCGGAAATGGCCGGCGCCGCGGGTCAAATCCATGTGGTGCAGATAATAGGGACGCACCCGGATTTTCAGCAATCCCCGCAGCAGTTCGGCCATGATTTCGGGATCGTCGTTGACCCCCCTGAGGAGGACCGTCTGGTTGCCCAGAGGGATGCCCGCGTCAGCCAGCCGGGCGCAGGCCCGGGCCGCTTCGGGAGTTAACTCGCGGGGGTGATTGAAATGGGTATTGAGGTAGAGAGGGTGCGCCCGCCGCAGCAGGGCGCAGAGATTTTCGGTAATCCGCTCGGGGAGCGTCACCGGCACCCGGGTGCCGATGCGAACCAGTTCCAGGTGGGGGATGCGTCCCAGCCGTTCAAGGATATCCTGCAGCAAGGCGTCGGGAATCAGCAGGGGATCGCCGCCGGAGAGGAGAACGTCGCGGATCTGCGGATTACGGGCAATATAATCGATGCCGGCGCGGACGTCGCCCATGGTCGTGCGCATGGCGGCGCAGCCGACCTTGCGCTTGCGGGTGCAGAACCGGCAATAGGTGGCGCAAGTACCGGAGACCAGAAACAAAGCGCGGTCGGGGTAACGATGCACCACCGAAGGGACCGGCGACAGACGCTCCTCGGCCAGGGGATCTTCCGGCTGTTCCACATCGGCCAGCTCACGGAGGTCCGGCACGCACTGCCGCCAGATCGGGTCGCCCGGCTCCCGGATCAGGCCGAGGTAATGGGGGGTGATCCGCATCGGGTAGCGCTCGACCACGGCTTTCAGTGCGGCAATGTCGACAGGGAAATGCTCGGCCAGGTGTTCCGGCGTGGTGATACTTGCCTGCAGGCTTTTCTGCCAGTCTTCCATGGGAAAATGCTCTCTTAACGGTTGCTGCCTGGAGGTATCTGCGCTACCGAAAAATTTACAGGATTAATCGTCGAATCCGCCGCCAAACCATACCACAAACGCCCTCAGCGGGAAAAGAGAAAGGCATGGTTGGAGGTGAAGTACGGCGGGACGCGGTTGACGATCTCGCGAATCACCGGCGACCCGAGCAGGCGCTGCTGCAAAAACCGGCGAGCCTCCCCCCGCCCCCACCCGGAAGCGGGAACAAAAGAACGATACAACCCCAAGGGAGCCTCCTCGCTGAGCGGAGCCGACGCGTCGATGCCGGTCGCTGACGGATCATCCAGCAGTCGAGACTCGCGCGGCAGGTTCATGATCGCCAAGTTGAGGTAGTTGATCGCCCCGGCATGCCGTTCCAGAAACCGCAGGGTCAGCTCGGCATCCTCCCGGGTTTCACCGGGGGTGCCGAGCATGATGTAAACGTAGGTCGCGATGCCGGCCCGACGCAGATTGTCCAGCATCCGCGCTACCTCTTCCAACCGGGTTCCTTTCCGCAACCGGTCAAGCACCCGTTGGGAACCGCTTTCCAGGCCAAGCTGCAATACCCGGCAGCCGCTGGCAGCCAGGCCTGAAACAAATCCGGGATCGAGCAGATCCTGCTCGAACCGGATGAAGCCGTGCCAGCCGATTCCCGCCAGTTCCTCCCGCCGGATAACCATTTCACGCAACACAGGGATCGGCACCGCGTTGTCGGTCAGGTGGAAATGTCGCACCCCATAACGGGCCGCCAAAGTCGTCAGCAGGTCGACGAAGGCACCGGGCTCACTACCGGCATAGGGGTGGGTCGGCGAAGCGGCTTCGGGGCAGAACAGGCAGCGGCGCCAGTAGCACCCCCGTGAGGCGCTGACCGGCAGGATCGGTTTCGGCGACAGGTAAGCCGTCGGTGAGGCAAAGCTGAAATCGGGCTCGAAGGCAACGACGGCAGGATCTTCGAGAAAATAGTCCGTTGGCCCAATCCCTTTCGCCAACGCTTCCAGCGAGGCCTCGCCGGGACCGAACACCAGGTGGGAAAAAGTCGAAAAACGCAGGGATTGCTCCTTGAGCGCCGAGCGCCATGAACTGAGCATGCCGCCTCCGCCGACCAGGGTAAGCCCGGGACAATGGCGACGCAGCAGACCGGCCAGGGCAAAAGCCGGAATCACCTGATGTCGGTAATTCACCGAAATTCCGACCATCTTCGGCGCCCGCTGGAGCACCTGGGGCAACAACTGCTGGCGAAAATAGTCGTCGAACAAGGTTACGGCTTCGCCCCGGAGCACTCGTTCGAGATCGGTCGGAACGAATTCCGACAGCCCGTCGTGGGTATAATCGCCGAGGGTCAGGCGTTCTTCTCCCTCGGGTGGGGTGTAGGCTCCGAGAGCGTGGTTCAGATGGTGGACGGCGGTCTGATACCGGGAAAAACTTCGGCACGCGGCGGGAGTACGGAGAAACCGCAGGGATCGGGCCGTGTGGTTGAGCGCCCGCCGCAGGGCCGTTGACGGCGTCGGGCCGGCGGCCCGACGCAGGCGCTCCTCATCCAGCAGATACAAACAGGCATCAAGGTTGGCGTCGATGGCATCGGTCTGCAAACCGCGGGAACGCAAGAAGCCAAGGAGCACGGCCAGACCCAGTGGAGGTTCGCCCGCCTTGGTCGCGGGCGGGTTCAACAGTAGAATGTCCATCGATCAGGAGAGCATGCGGCTGCGCAAGCGCAGGGTCAACAGGGCCAGCAGCAGAATGCCGACATCGCGCAGCAGGGCCATGACGGCGCTGGTATGTCCCTGCCCGGGATTGAAACAGCCACAGTCGATCTCCATCCCCCGGGCCACCACCGAAGCCAGGGCCAGCATGAAGACGAAGGTCAGGATAGCCAGCAGCAGCGCCGCCGGCCTCACCTTGCGGTTGAACACGAGCAGCAGGCCGGCCACCGCTTCCACATAGGGGAGAGTGGCCGCCACCAGGTAGTTCCAGGCGTAGGGGAGCAGCTGATAATTCGCCACGTCGCGAGCAAAGACCACCACGTTATCGGCTTTGACTCCGCCGGCGTAGAGAAACATTCCACCCAGCGCCAAGCGGCAGATGTGATAGAGATAAAATCCCGAGCGGCTCATGGCGCCCCCTTTTCAACCGGCAGCCCGGCGTCCCGCCACTCGGGGAACCCGCCTTCGTAAACGCGAACATCTTCATAGCCTTCTTCGATCAGACGCATCCCGAGATCGAAGGAGTCGGGACAACCGAATCCGCTGCAATAAATAATCAGGGTTGCTTCCCTGGCGACATTGCGCTTGAACGCCTTGAGCAGGTCGTCCACTTCGCCCAGAGGCAGGGAAATCGCTTTCGGCAAATGCCCTTCGGCGTATATTTCATCGGCCCGGGCATCAATCACAACCGCTCCGACCCGCAGTAATTCACGGACTTCATCGAGGATCGCCGGAATGGGAAACGATGCCGGTGCGGCCGCCTGTGGGGCCGGCTCCACCGAATCGGCCACGACCGTAGCCGGTCGGGAGGTCGTGGTTAAGCGACCGGAAAAAGCGTCCAGCACCAATTGGGTATTAAACGAGAGTCCCAACACCACCCCGAGACAGAATATGATCCCAGCCTCGAGAAGAATTCGGCGAGTTGAAGCTGTCATGTCCATCTCATTCGTCGGGGGATTCGGGAAGGCCGGGGGCCAGGGATTGAAGCATTTCGCGGTAGCGGTTGACTTCCCTTTCCAACCAGGCGATGCGTTGGCTGCAGTCGGTGACCACGGCATTCAGTTCGTCGATCACCTGCTCCTGGTGGGTATAGCGAATTTCCAATTCATCGATGCGCTGGTTCAAATCATCCATCCGTCAACTCCTTAGTATCGGTACATGCTAGCAGAACTCACCGGCAGCTGCAATCATCAGCTGCAGCCGACCGCCAACGGCTCCGGGATTGCATTAGGAAGGAGAAATGGTATCATTTCAATCAGTTTCATTCAATTACGGATCGCCTGCTTGCTCATCCGGAGCCAACCATGACGTTTTTCCTTTCTCGGCCGCCAGTGCCGCGCATTCTCGGCGCGATCCTCCTGGCCTGGGCATGCTTCTGCCCATGGGGCGTGGCGTTGAGCGCCGATCCGCCGCCCGCCGCCCATCCGCATCGGCACGTCCCGGCCGCCGAAAACACCTCGGCCGAAGCGGGACTCGTTGAACGGCTGGGGAACAAGATCCCCCTCGACCTGCGTTTCCGTGACGAGCAGGGAAAGAGCGTAGCCCTGCGCGACCTGATCACCGGCCCGACCATCATCGCCCCGGTCTACTACCAATGCCCGGATGTCTGCAGCTTTCTCCAGGGGGAGCTGACCCGGGTGCTGCCGAAATTGAAACTGAAGCCCGCCGAACAGTACCGGGTGCTTTCGGTCAGCTTCGACGAGACCGAGACCCCTCGGTTGGCCGCCGACAACAAACGCAATTATTTCGCCGCCATGGGCAACGATTATCCGCAGGACGCCTGGCGCTTTCTGACCGGCGACCGGCAGGAGATCCTGCAGCTGACCGACGCGGCCGGGTACCACTTTCAGCGTCAAGGTCGGGATTTCATCCACCCGGTGGTCATCTTCGTGGTGGCCGGCGACGGCACCATCGTCCGCTACCTTTCCGGCACCAGCTTTCTGCCCATGGACCTCAGCCTCGCCCTGATCGAAGCCTCCCAGGGACGCATCGGCGCCACCATCCGCAAGGTGGCGACCTTCTGCTTCAGCTTCGATCCGCTGAAAAAGACCTACGTCTTCAATCTGCTGCGGGTTGCCGCCACGGTCACCATCGTGACGGCCGGGGCATTCATGGCCTTTCTCATCATTTCCGGACGCAAGCGCCGCCAGAGGTAACCAGCGCATGACTCAACCGACGACCGCAAATGCCGCCTCGCGGGGCTTTCTGACCGAAGGGGGGAAATACCCCGGACTGCTGGGGTGGATCTTTTCCACCGACCACAAACGGATCGGCCTGCTTTACATGTATTCCGTGCTCGCTTTCTTTCTGGTGGGGGTGACCCTGGGCGTCATCATTCGCCTTGAGCTGATCGCGCCGGGAGAAACCATCGTTTCGGCCCAGACCTACAACGCCCTGTTCACCGTCCATGGCGTGATCATGATCTTCCTCTTCATCATTCCGGGATTCCCCGCCATCTTCGGCAACCTGTTTCTGCCGATTCACATCGGCGCCAACGACGTCGCCTTTCCCCGTCTTAACCTCTTTTCCTGGTGGCTCTACATGGCCGCCGCCGCCCTCATCCTGATCTCGCTGTTCACCGGCGGCGGACCGCCCGACACCGGCTGGACCTTCTACGTCCCCTTCAGCGCGCAGACCACCACCAACGTGCCGCTGGCGGCCTTCGGCGCCTTCGTCCTCGGTTTTTCCTCGATTCTGACCGGGATCAACTTCGTCACCACCGTCCACCGCTTGCGCGCCCCCGGCGTTTACTGGGGCCGGCTGACCCTGTTCGTCTGGTCGCTCTACGCCACCGCCTGGGTGCAGATCCTCGCCACCCCGATGCTGGCCATCACCCTGGTGCTGCTGATCCTCGAACGCCTGCTCGGCGCCGGACTGTTCGACCCCGGCAGCGGCGGCGACCCGATCATGTTTCAGCACCTGTTCTGGATCTATTCCCATCCGGCCGTCTACATCATGGTGCTGCCGGCGATGGGGATCGTCTCCGACATCATCCCGGTCTTCGCCCGCAAGCCGGTGTTCGGCTACTGGGCCATCGCCTTCTCCAGCATCGGCATCGCCTCGGCCGGCTCCCTGGTCTGGGGACACCACATGTTCGTCAGCGGCATGAGCGACATGGCGATCCTGGTTTTTTCACTGCTCACCTTCATCGTCGCCATCCCCTCGGCGGTGAAGGTCTTCAACTGGGTCGCCACCCTTTACAAGGGATCGATCTCCCTCGATCCGCCGATGCTTTTCGCCCTGACCTTCATCTTCCTGTTCTCGATCGGCGGACTCACCGGGCTGATCCTCGGTTCGGCGGCCACCGACGTTCACGTGCACGACACCAACTTTGTCGTCGGACACTTTCACTACGTCATGTTCGGCGGCACCGGCTTCGCCTTTTTCGGCGCCATGCACTACTGGTTCCCCAAGATCTACGGCCGCATGTACCACAAAAAGGTCGCCACCCTCGCCTGGGGAATCATGTTCACCGGCTTCAATATCCTTTATTTTTCGATGATGATCCTGGGCTTGCGCGGCATGCCGCGACGCTATTACGATTATCTCCCCGAATACACCGATCTCAACCGGGTGGCCACCGTCGGCTCCTGGATTCTGGTCGCGGGCCTGCTGCTGATGTTCGTCAACCTGATCCGGGGCGCCCGCCACGGAGCGGAGGCCGGCGGCAATCCCTGGGGCGGATTGACCCTGGAATGGACCTTGCCCTCACCGCCGCCGGCGGAGAATTTCGCCACCATCCCGGTAGTCGATCACGGTCCCTACGATTACGATCGAGTGAGTCCACCCCATGAATGACAGCGGACCTCCGCATCCACACCAGGATGACACCGGCGCCAAACTCGGCATGTGGCTGTTCCTGTACACCGAAGTTCTGCTCTTCGGCGGGCTGTTCATTCTCTACGCCGTCTACCTGCAACGTTATCCACGGGAGTTCGCTGCGGCCGCGGGTGAGCTGAACCTGGCCCTGGGCACGGCCAACACGGTGATCCTGCTCACCGGCAGCCTGCTGGTCGCCCTGTCGGTGAGCGCCATCGGTCGCGGCAACTGTGGTCCGGCGCAAGGATTGCTCTGGGGAGGCGCGGCCACCGGCGTCCTGTTCCTGGCCAACAAGTACATCGAGTGGTCGGCCGAGATCGGCCACGGCATCTATCCGGGCTCTCCGGCTCTTGCCCAGCGCCCGCCCGGGGAAAACGTCTTTTTCGGCCTTTACTACATCACCCTCGGCTTGCACGGGTTGCATGTGCTGATCGGGTCAATTTTGCTGGCGGTGATGGCGGTGATGACCGCCAACGGTTCGATCCGCCGGGATCGGTTCGTGGTCCTAGAGAATTCAGGGCTTTACTGGCATCTGGTCGACCTGGTGTGGATTTTCATCTTCCCCCTCTACTACCTGCTGCTCTAGGAGCGCCGCCATGAACGAACCCTCGCACGCCGTGGTCAGCTACCGGATTTTCATCGCCGTCTGGCTCCTGTTGCTGGCATTGACCGCCGTCACCGTGGCGGTCTCAAGGGTTCATCTCGGAGCGTTGAACATCTGGGCCGCCCTTGGCATCGCTTCGCTCAAATCGGCGCTGGTCATCTTTTTCTTCATGCATCTGAAATACGAGCAACGGATCTTCAAGATTTTTCTACTGATCACCCTGGTCACCCTGGCCCTGTTCATCGGTCTGACCTTCTTTGACGTGCTGTACCGCTGAGGTGTTTCGTGAATCCTTCCCTGATAACCACAACCGAAGCCGTCGACCGGGTATTTCTCTATATTTTCGGCATTTCCGTGATTCTGCTGCTGGCCATTACCGCCGTCATGGTCTGGTTCGTGATCAAATATCATCGCACCCGCCAGCCGCAACCGCAACCGAGCCCCCGCTATAACCTGTGGCTTGAAACCGCATGGACGGTGATTCCAACCCTGATTGTGCTCAGCATGTTCTGGTACGGATGGCAGGGCTACACCACCCTGCGCGATGTCCCGGAAAATGCGCTGGACGTCCGGGTTACCGGCCGTAAATGGGTGTGGAGTTTCACCTATCCCAACGGCCGCACCAGCGATATCCTGGTGGTGCCGGTCGGCCGGCCCATCCGTCTCGACATCACCTCCGAGGACGTTCTTCACAGTTTTTTCATTCCCGCCTTCCGCATCAAACGCGATGCCGTTCCCGGAATGCATACCTTCGAGTGGTTCGTGGCCTCCGAACCCGGCACCTACGATGCCTTCTGCGCCGAATATTGCGGGGTCGGCCACGCCAAAATGATCACCACCGTCGCGGCGAAACCGGACCAGGATTTTGAGGAATGGTATGAGCAGGAGCCCTCGGGCGAAGCGGACGGGCATGAAGAAGGACGGCAGTTGCTGGCGAGTCACGGCTGCACCGGCTGCCATAGCCTGGACGGCGCGAAAATGGTCGGCCCGACCCTGCTGGGAATTTTCGGCCGCGAGGTGACGGTAACCACGAACGGGGTGGAACGAAGCCTGACCGTCGACCGCGAATATCTGGAACGATCCATCCTGCGGCCGCGGGTCGATCTGGTTAAAGGCTATCCTCCGGTGATGCCCCCCAATGCCGGGCTATCCCCCGAAGACCTGGAAGAAATCGTCGAATACCTGCAGGAGCTGCGATGAACGCCCCGGTGAGTACCCTCACCTGTGAAACCACTCCCGAGCCGCCAGAGCCGGCAATCGTGCCGTCTCTGCTGCGCATCCCCATGTCGGCCATGGTGGCGATATCCGCCTTGGCCGGATATCTGGCCTTTCCCGGGCTCCCGCGAATCACCGAAGCGGCACTGCTGACCGTAGCGATTTTCCTGCTGGCGGCCGGCTGTTCCGCCCTCAATCAGGTGCAGGAGCGCGCCGAGGATGCCCTGATGGAGCGCACCTGTCGGCGCCCGCTCCCAACCGGTCGGATCACCCCCACAGCCGCCCTGACCCTGGCCGGGGCGCTGATCGTCGCCGGCCTGCTGCCGATGGCCCGACTCGACCACCCCGTCGCCGGCTGGGGCCTGGGGGCGCTGCTCCTTTACAACGGCCTCTATACCGGGCTGAAAAAGCGAACCCCCTTTGCCCTGCTGGCCGGCGCCCTGTGCGGCGCGCTGCCGCCATTGATGGGCTGGCACGCGGCCGGGGGAAACCCCGCAGACCATCGCATCCTCGGCCTGGCCACCCTGGTTCTTCTCTGGCAGGTTCCCCACACCTGGGCGCTCGGCGCCCGCAACCCCGATGACAGCAGGGGCGGTCCCTTCGCCTCTTTGTTCAAAGCCCTCGACGCCCCACGCCTGGCCCGTCTCAACCGAATCTGGCTGCTGGCGCTGGCCATCGCCACCTTGCAGCTGCCGGCCTTCGGCCTCCTGCGTAGTCCCTCGGCCCAGACACTGTGTCTGGCGCTCTGCGGCGGACTCCTGGTTTGCGCCTTCGGAGCAACCGGAGCCGGTTCCCCGAAACTGCGTTCAATAAAACTAACACTTTACCTGGCCGGATTGATCTGCCTGGTTATTCTGGACAACCTGCCCTGGTCCCTTTAATCCAGGAGTCGATGATTCTGTCCGCCGCAAGGGAAAAACTTCGGTCGGGTTTACGGCCTGCGGGCCAGGTGGTGGGTCGCTACAAGAAGCCTCTTTAATACCGGGATCCATTTCTGTTTACACCGGCCTTGCGGACCGACCCGACTCGACCGCCGGGCATCGCTTGGGAGGAGGAAATGATGAAAGGCATCCTGCTCGATCTCAGCGGCACCCTTCACGTCGAGGACCAGTCGCTGCCCGGCGCCCTGGAGACCGTGGCCAAACTGCATCGACAAAACCTTGCCAGCCAAGAGCTTCAGTAGTCGACCTTGCCCCGGTCCTTCTTGATGGAAGACTGCCGCTCCTTGGAATCGAGCCGACGTTCGCGGGAGGCCCGGGTGGGACGCGTGGCGACCCGTTTTTTGGGCCGCCGGCGCAAGGCCAGCAAACGCTCCCGCAGCCTGGCCAGAGCGATGCGTTTGTTGACCGACTGGGAACGTGACTCGGTCGCCGTCACGATCATGCCGGTGGGCAGGTGATGGATGCGGACCGCGGATTCGGTCTTGTTCTTTTTCTGTCCTCCCGGCCCGGACGACTTGAAAAAGGTAAAGACCAGGTCCTTCTCTTCGATGAGTGGCGATTCGTCCACGGCAGCTCCCTTAGCGACTGGTAATTTCCCGCCAACCATGTTAGAAGAAAACAGTCCGACGAGCAAGCATCCGCTCGCAACGCCTTCTCAGTCGATGGAGACGCCATGACCCATTTTGCCCTGACCATCATCGGCCGCGACCGCACCGGCATCGTCTCGCAGGTCACCGAAATTCTGTACAAGCTCGGCTGCAACATCGCCGATTCGAGCTGCTCGATTCTTGGCGGCCAGTTCGCCATGATTCTGATCATTTCCAATCCGGCCATCAAGGAGAAAAGTGATTTCGGCGAGGCCTTCACCCCCCTCGAAGAGAGCGGACTGTCGGTCTTTGTCCGCACCCTCAAGCCCGGCGGAGAACAACGCCCGCAATTCGAGGGGGAGATCTGCATGATTTCGGTCTATGGCGCCGACAAACCGGGGATCGTCTACCAGGTGGCCAAAGAACTTGGAGAGCGCAAGATCAACATCACCGACCTCAACACCAAGCTGATCGGCAGCGAAATCCGGCCGGTCTATGTCATGATGATCGAGGCGGTACTCCCTCCGGAGCTGTCCGAAGAGGAACTTAAAGAGGTCATGAACCGCCTTAAGATCGAAATGCAGGTGGACATCTCGGTTCGTTCCATCACCCCGGTGGAGCTCTGATTCATGGCCGTAAAAGACATCCTGCTATACCCCGACCCGCTGTTGAAAACCGTCTGCGCTCCGATTGACACGCTGGACGCCGAAACCGATGCGCTGCTGCAGGACCTGATCGATACCATGGTTGCCGCCGGCCACTCGGTGGGAGTGGCCGCTCCGCAGATCGGCTCCCTCCGTCGGGCAGTGGTGGTCGACGTCTCCAAGAGCAAGCTTGGCCGGGACAGCAACCACGGCATGCTGGTGATGGTGAATCCCGAGATTCTCGAAAAAGAAGGCAGCGAAACCATGCGCGAAGGATGCATGAGCGTCCCCGACTACACCGGCAACGTCACCCGGGCGCAAAACATTCTGGTTCAGTATCTCGACCGGGAGGGCAACGACCGGGTGATCCGCGCCGGCGGTTTCGAGGCGGTGGCCATTCAGCACGAACTCGACCATCTTGACGGTCTGCTCTTTCTCGACCGGGTCTCCAACCTGAAGACCGAGGTGTTCCGGCGCAAAAGTCGTTGAGCTTCAGGCCATGGCGCCTCCGGGGCGGAATCCGGAGAATCCGGAGAAGCCTTGAAGCCTGAAACCGTCTGGAATGACTAATCAACCATCCGCAAAACCGCCAAGAGGAGACTCCATGGGCCACTGGAAAACCCCGCTGCTTTTTTTATTCATCTTCGGCGCCGGGCTGCTGCTGAGCGCCGCCAGGGTCGACATCGCCGCTGCGTCGAACGACGCGATGTTTACCCGGTACAACATCCATGTTGAAACCCAGGAGAGGGTCAACGGCGTCCCGGTTTACGTAACGAGCTACGCCAATTACATCTATCCCCCTTCCGGATTGCTGCTGCTTCCCCCCAACAGCCGCGTCCTGCTTCTGAACAAGAGCAAACCTTACATGATCGAGGTTCTCGACAAAAACATCCGGGTGAATTTTGAGTTTAACGCCAACCGCATGGGGATGGATTTTGAGCATTACATGAAAAAGATCACCTCCCCCACGCCGGTGGACCTGAAGGGATTGACCGGCCTTGACCGCAAGGGAATCGAGGAAGGACGCGCGCTCAAGGGAATGTCCAAGCGCGGGGTGATGATGGCCCTTGGATATCCGGCCGTCCATCGTACCCCGTCCCTCGACTCGAACTCCTGGACCTACTGGAAGGACCGCTATCGGACCTTCCGCGTGCAATTCGACAGCAGCGAACTGGTTTCGGGCATTATCGATTAACCGGCCGCCACCCGCGAACATTCCCCCACCCGGCGGCAACCCGTTGGCAAAGGTTGCCGCCGCCCAAATTTCCCCGAATGACACAAGAACGGCGTTCTGTTCTACTGGTACAATGGTTGCATCTTTCGTTCTGTGGCGCGAAGACCAGCACAACTCAAGGGGGCTAAAGGATTTCACCGGGCTTTAACCCGCTTAATCCCGGCAGTGAATTCGGCTGATTCCCGACGAAACGTTGCCCGGGATGCCCCCTGGAAATCCCAGATTTTGAGGCAAGCATCGCCCGCGATGACTCGTGCGTCATTTTTTCGACACCAGTCAAAAGGCAAACCTACGCAACCGGGAGCAACAGCCATGTCAGGCTTCATCAAAAACCGGATTTCATTGAAAATCGCCATTCCGCTGATCGGCATCCTGGCGGTGATCATGACGATATTCACGGTTGTTCTGGTCCGACAGCAGACAAAAACGCTCGAAACGCTCATTTTCACCAAGGCCCGCAGCCTGGTACTGGTTGGCGTTCGAGCCATGGAACAGGTGCTGGAGCATTCGATCGACGATGGTGCCTTCAGCGAAGCCGAACTTTTTAACACCGATTACCAATTGATCACCGAAGGCCCACTGGTCAACGCCCAAATCCCCAAGTATCACACCCTGTACGATACATACCTCGACCGAACCATCCGCGATTCCCTCGACGCCTTTGTCGAAGAAGACCCTTCGGTCGTCTTTGCCGTTCTGGTCGATAAAAACGGCTACCTGCCAACCCACAATTCCCGCTATTCCCAACCGCTGACCGGGGATTTGGTCCACGACCGGGACCATAACCGCACCAAGCGGATTTTCAACGATCCGGTGGGACTGAATGCCGCCACCTTCGAGGGGACCCCCGAACATCCGGTCCTGCGCCAGGTCTACCAACGGGACACCGGCGTAACCATGTGGGACCTCTCGGCGCCGGTCCATGTACGTGGCAAGCACTGGGGCGCTTTCCGCATCGGACTGTCGATGGAGGAAGCCGAAAACTCAATTTCTCAGCTGCGCGCTACCGTCGGGCTGTCGATGCTGGCCTTGCTGGCCGCCGCCTCGCTGACCATCATCATCATCGTCAAGCGAAGCCTCCGTCCCCTCGAACGGGTCACGGCCAGCGTCAAGGAGATTGCCGCCGGTCGTTGGGAAGAACAACTTATCGTGGATTCAGCCGATGAAATCGGCACCCTGGTCCATGCTTTCAATCACATGTCCGGCCAACTGAAACAAACAACCATATCGCGGGATTATTACGACCGAATCGTCGAATCGATGCACGAAGCTCTAATGATTATCTCCCGCGACGGGAGCATTCAGAGCGCCAACCGGGCCGCCTGCGACCTGCTCGGCTACCCCGTCGACGAACTGCAGAATCAACCGATTTCCCTGATCCTGACCGGCGATGCCAATAACGGTAACGGCAGGGCCAGGATTTTCGATATTCAGAAGTTCTGCGAACCACGCCAGATTACGGCGGACAGCGGCCAGCGGTGTCCCCTGCTGATCGCCAAGGATGGCCGCAAAATTCCGGTCTCGCTATCCAGCGCGCCCCTGGTCGACGAAAAGGGCGACATCAAAGCCCTGGTCTGGGTTGCCCAGGACATCACGCCGCGCCGCAAAATGGAACTCAGCCTGAAAAAGGCGCTGGGAAATGCGCGAAAGCTCGCCGTCGATCTGGAGCAGCAGAATACGCAACTGACCACCAACAAGGCCGAACGAGAGAAGGCCTATGCCGACCTCCATGCGTCGCAGAACATCATCCTGCAGCAGGAGAAAATGGCGTCCATCGGCCAACTGGCGGCCGGCGTGGCCCACGAAGTCAACAACCCGATCGGCTTTATCACCAGCAATCTCAACTCGATGGGCAAGTACCTGGAAAAGCTAACGACATTTATCGAAGCCCAGGACCGCGCCGCCGACAGTCTGGCCGATGGGCCGCTCAAGGAGGAGGTGAAGGCCCTCCGCAAGAAGCTCAAGCTCGACTACTTGTTGCAGGACAGCAACGATCTGATCAAGGAATCGCTGGACGGCGCCGAACGGGTCCGCAAAATCGTGCAGGGGTTGAAATCCTTCTCCCGCACCGATCAATCCGATCAGGCGATGGCCAACCTCAACGAATGCATCGACAGCACCGTCAACCTGGTCTGGAACGAACTCAAGTACAAGGCCACCCTCCATCGCGATTACGGGCAGCTGCCGCAAATCCACTGCTATCCCCAGAAGCTCAACCAGGTCTTCATGAATCTGCTGGTCAACGCCGCCCATGCCATTGAAAAACAGGGTGAAATAACCATCAAAACCCGGCACGAAAACGACCGCATCCGCATCTGGGTCACCGACACCGGTTGCGGCATCCCACCGGAAAATCTGCAAAAAATTTTCGAGCCCTTCTTCACCACCAAGGAAGTCGGCAAAGGAACGGGACTCGGCATGAGCATCGCTTTCGAAATCGTCAAGCAACATCAAGGCACCATTTTTGTAACCAGCGAAGTTGGCCAGGGGACCACCTTCATGATCGACCTGCCGCTGGTGGAAAAGTGAACATCATGAAAAATACAACTCGAATTCTTTGCGTCGACGATGAAAAAAACGTCCTAAAAGCCCTGCAGCGGCTGTTCATGGATGAAGATTACGACATTCTCACCGCCGAATCGGGTCAGGACGGACTTGAAGCCCTGGGGCAGAACCCGGATATCCAGGTGGTCATATCCGACTACCGGATGCCCGGCATGACCGGGGTCGACTTTCTGCACGAAGTCAGCAAGCAATGGCCGAACACCGTTCGAATCATCCTTTCGGGATTTGCCGACACCGCGGCGATTGTCAGCGCCATCAACGAGGGCCAGGTGTACCGCTTCGTCGCCAAACCCTGGAACGATGACGATCTCAAGCACACCATCCGCCTGGCCCTCGACCACTACGAACTGCAGCGCAAAAACTCGCTTTTGCTTAAAGAACTGCAGAAATCCAACCAGGAGCTGAAATCCGTCAATGAAAACCTCGAACAGTTGGTGCGGGAGCGAACCGCCAATCTCACCGTGCACAACCAGGCTTTGCAGATTGCCCAGAACATACTCGACGCCATGCCGGCGGCGGTCATGGGGATCGACAGCAGCGACATGGTGGTCTATGCCAACCGGATTGGCCATAAACTCTTCAGCCAAAACGGCGAAATGCTGATGGGGGCTTCGCTGTGCGAAGTCCTTCCCGAGAAGCTGCATCCCCTGGTCGGAAAGGCCGCCAAGGGGACCGTGGTCAGCGAGGTGACTTCCATCGGCGGCCGCCTGGTGCGGGTGCTGGGTTCCAAACTCAAGGCGGGCGATCAGGAGGGAGTCATCCTGATCGCGATCCCCGAACGCAACTGACATACGCTATTGTCGCCCGCTGAAGTCCCCCGGGCATAGAGGAAACGATGGATGAAACCTTGAACGACAGCGAAGAGAAACCGCGTTACGGAGTTCTCTTCGTCGATGACGAACCACATATTCTTACGGCCATCAAGCGTCTGGTCATCGAGGAGGATCTGGACGTTCATCTCGCCAATTCGGGCGCGCAGGGGCTGGAAGTGTTGAAACGAGAGAAAGAGATCGGCCTCATCATTTCCGACCAACGAATGCCGGGCATGAACGGGGCCGAATTTCTGGCCAAGGCCAAGGAAGTGAAACCGGACGCGCAGCGGATCATCCTCACCGGCTATGCCGATATCGGCGCTACCATCGACGCCATCAACAAGGGAGGAGCGCACCGCTACCTTTCCAAACCCTGGAACGACGACACCCTGTTGGAAACCATTCGCGAGAGTCTGGGGTACTATGCCCTTGGCCGGGAAAACGAGCGACTGAGCGAAATCGTCCGGCGGCAGAACGAAGAACTCAAGAACTGGAACGTCCAACTCAAGGGCAAGGTACTCCAGCAAACCGCGACCATCCGCGAAAAAAACGAGCAGTTGCAACAGCACGTCTTGCGGCTCAAACAGAATTTCCGGGGAATTTTGACGGCCTTCACCGGCCTGCTCGAGCTGCGGGATAAAAGCATGCGCAACCATTCGAAAAACGTCGCCCAAGTGGCGGCGGGGATCGCCAAGGCCATGGATCTGCCGCCCAAGCAATGCGACCTGATCCAGATCGCGGCGATGCTTCACGATATCGGCAAAATCGGCATTCCCGATGCCTTGCTCGGCACCCCGGAAGATTTTTTGAATGACCAGGAACTAACCGAATTCATGCGTCACAGCATCCGCGGTCAGGCCGCCATCGACGCTATCGAAGAGCTCCGCCCGGCGGGGGTGCTGATCCGTCACCACCATGAGTTTTACGACGGCAGCGGCTATCCGGACCACCTCGCCGGCGCCGCCATTCCGTCCGGCTCCCGGATCCTGGCCGTCGCGGATTTCATCGATAGCCAGATTCAGAAACAGCAGGGGGACAATCCCATTGGCAAGGTGCTCGAACTGGTCGAACAAAAGATGGGGTCGCGTCTCGACCCGGAACTATTGCCCCACATTGAGAAACCGGTGCGGGCCTGTTACGAAAAAATGTTTGCGGCAAGCGGGCTGAAAGAGGAAAGAGTCAGTCTTCAATCGCTGCGGGAAGGCATGATCCTGAACGACGACCTGTACAGCGGCACCGGACTGCTGCTGCTCAGCAAGGGGACCTGTCTAACCTTTCGCAGCATTGAGCACATCATGCGCAACCACGAAATTGACCCACTGCCCGCCGAAATCGTGGTGTTGATCCGGCAATAATCCGACGGCTCCATCGTCCTTCATACCTATTGGCAAGGTGCAGCTTGCATTCCCCGTCCTTCAAAAAAGATCTGACCGCGACCCGGTTCAGCCTGACCTCCAAAATCACCCTGGCAGTATCCCTGCTGGTAACGGTCTATCTGTGCCTGATTGCCTGGGTAGAACATATTTACTTCGAAAACCAGTTGAAGGAAACGATTTCGAGTCAGCAGTTCACCCTGGTTTCCGCGCTGGCCGAAGAAATCGACATGAAGATGTTCGCGGCCCAAGAAACGCTGACCGCGATCACCCGAACCATCGACCCCGCTCTTGCCGACAATCCGACAACCATCCAG